>Ga0208355_1000069_pt1 | contig 52696 bp, 38 predicted proteins | sample NGESurdeep072012_6_FD_184458 | JGI IMG/M metagenome (GOLD analysis project Ga0208355, IMG submission 184458) | Arctic peat soil microbial communities from Barrow, Alaska - NGEE Surface sample 210-3 deep-072012 (SPAdes) | ecosystem: Environmental > Terrestrial > Soil > Wetlands > Peat ... | reverse complement strand
CTTTTTGAAGGCGTCTTTGAGCGCGAAAATGCCGGCCATCTTGAACGCCAGTTCATTCGAGTCCACTTCGTGGAACGTGCCGTCCGTAACCTGCACCTTGATGTCAATGACCTGGTAGCCGGCATAGACGCCGCCCTTGATGGCTTCCTCAATGCCGTCAATGACCGCCGGGATGTATTCCCTGGGAATCGCGCCGCCGACGATTTTGTTTTCGATCTCGACGCCCTTGCCCTTCTCGTTCGGCTGAACCTGGACGCAGGCGTGGCCGTATTGGCCGCGACCGCCGGACTGGCGGATGAATTTGCCTTCGCCATCGGCGGACTTGGTGATGGTTTCCCGATAAGCGATTTGCGGCGCGCCGGTGTTGGCGTCCACCTTGAATTCGCGCTTGAGCCGGTCGCAAATGATTTCCAGGTGCAACTCGCCCATGCCTGCAATGATGAGCTGGCCGGTTTCCTCGTTGTGGAAACAGCGGAACGTCGGGTCTTCCTCGGCCAGCCGCTGCAATCCTTCGGACATTTTGTCGCGGTCAGCCCGCGTCTTCGGCTCGACGGCCATGCTGATAACGGGCTCGGGGAACGTCGGCGGTTCAAGGGTCACGTCGTAGTCCTCGTCGCACAATGTGTCGCCGGTGGTGATATTCCGCAGACCGACGAGCGCGGCGATGTCGCCGGCATAAACCTGGGTGATGTCCTTGCGTTCGCTGCCCTGAATAATCATCAGGCGGCTGACGCGATCGCGTTTGCGCGTGCGGGGATTGTAAATCGTGTCGCCCTTTTTGAGCGTGCCGGAATAAACGCGGAAGAACACCAGTTTGCCCGCATAGACGTCCGTCCACAGCTTGAACGCGAGCGAACAAAATTTATTGCTGTCGCTGGTCTCGACGTGAACGGGGTTGTTCGTGTCCACCTCGGTGCCTTCCGCGCCGGGAACATCCAGCGGACCCGGCAGATAATCCACGACCGCGTCCATCAACGGCTGCACGCCCTTCTTTTTGAAGGCCGAACCGCACAGCACGGGCACCAGTTCAATCTTGCACGTCAGCCGGCGGATGGCCGCCTTGAGCGCGAGCGGCTCAACCGGCTTTTCCCCGATCACCAGTTCGGCAATCGCATCGTCCTTGTTGGAAACGGCGTCAATCAATTCCGCGAGCGCGGCTTTGGCTTTTTTCTTCAGACGCTCGGGAATTTCCTTCACCTCGTATTTCAAACCTTCGTTGACGACTTCGCCGACGCCCCAAGTGATCGCCTTCTGGTTGACCACGTCAATGACGCCTTCGAACTTGTCCTCGGCGCCAATCGGCAGATAAATCGGATACGCATACGCGCCGAGTTTTTTCCGCATGTCTTTCAGCGCGTTTTCAAAATTCGCGCCGGTGCGGTCCATCTTGTTGACGAACGCGATGCGCGGAACATTGTATTTGGTCGCCTGACGCCAGACCGTTTCGGATTGCGGCTGAACGCCCGCGACGGCGCAGAACACCGCCACCGCGCCGTCTAAAACGCGCATGGAGCGTTCGACTTCGGCGGTGAAATCCACGTGACCGGGCGTGTCAATGATGTTGACGCGATGCGGCACACCCGCAAAGGATTTGACCAGGCCCTCTTCTTTTTTCTGCGTCCAAAAGCACGTCACCGCGGCGGACGTGATGGTGATGCCGCGTTCGCGTTCCTGCTCCATCCAGTCCGTGACCGTGTTGCCATCGTCCACGTCGCCGATTTTGTGGATGAGGCCGGTGTAAAAGAGGATGCGCTCGGTCGTCGTCGTCTTGCCCGCGTCAATGTGCGCCGCGATGCCGATGTTGCGCGTGCGCTCCAGCGAGTATTCGCGGTTGGGCGAATTGACCGATTTCGTTGTTTCTGCAGTTTTTCGCATCTTGATTCAGAGAATAAAAAGCGCCCCGATGTTCCAATCTTCGGGGCGCGTCAAAAAATTTTCTACCAGCGGAAATGGGCAAATGCCTTGTTCGCCTGTGCCATCTTGTGAATTTCGTCGCGTTTGCGGATCGCGTTCCCCTGCCCTTGATAAGCCTCCAGAATTTCCGCCGCGAGCGCCTCGCGCATGGGCGTGCCTTTGCGGGCGTCCGCGAAATTCACGATCCAGCGGAGCGCCAGAGCGGCCTGCCGGTCCGACGGCACTTCCAGCGGAACCTGATACGTGGCGCCGCCGACGCGGCGCGCCTTGGTTTCGATGCGCGGTTTGACGTTGTCCACCGCGCGCTGCAAAATTTCCACCGGATTGCTGGCCGGATTCTTTTCGGAAATGCTTTTGAACGCGCCGTACACAATCCGCTGCGCCGTGCTTTTTTTGCCGCACATCATGATGGTGTTCACCAGCCGTCCAACCAAAGCACTTTGAAACTTTCCGTCTTTGGCAACCGTCCGTCTTGTAGCTTGTCGTCTGCGGGACATATTTTTTAAAAACGAGGATTGATAATGAAAATGGAGGATGGCGGGGTCTTTTCGCGTTTTATGCTCGTTCTATTCTCAATTCTCCATCTTCCATCTTCGCGTTCATAAATTCATCAGGCGGCGGGCGCTTCCGCCGGAGCGGCTGCGGCCGCGGGCGCGGCGGGCTTGGAACCCGGCTTCGGGCGTTTCACGCCGTATTTCGAGCGGCTGACCCGGCGTTTTTCGACACCAGCGGCATCCAGCCGCCCACGAACGATGTGATAACGCACCCCCGGCAAATCCTTCACGCGGCCACCGCGCACCATCACGATGGAGTGCTCCTGTAAATTGTGGCCTTCGTCCGGGATGTAAGCAATGATCTCATACCCGTTGGTCAGGCGCACCTTGGCAACCTTGCGCATCGCCGAGTTCGGCTTCTTGGGCGTGCGCGTCATGACCTGAATGCACACCCCGCGGCGAAACGGCGAGCCTTCCAAGGCTGGCGACTTGGACTTGTATTTTACTTTGCGTCGGCCCTGGCGGACCAGTTGATTGATAGTCGGCATTGCGTCTTAAAAATAGAACAATGATGGTAACAAATGAGTTTTTCGTTGCAACAAGTATTTGTCCTTCGTCAGGCCAGCAACGGATTCTCCGCGACTGCCGTTTCCGCCGTTTCCGCCGGCTCCGGTTCATCCTCGGCTTCGACCAGATGCTTGAGTTGCACCTTGCGGTGCATATCGAAACCGGTGCCTGCCGGGATAATGTGGCCCATGATGACGTTTTCCTTGAAACCGCGCAGGTAGTCCACCTTGGAACGGGTGGCAGCCTCGGTCAGCACACGGGTCGTGTCCTGGAACGACGCAGCGCTGAGGAAACTTTCGGTTTCGAGCGATGCCTTCGTGATGCCAAGCAACACGGGTGAAGCCTCGGCGGGCTTGCCGCCCATTTTGTCAACCCGCTCATTTTCCTCCTCAAAGGCCAGCTTGTCAATCTGCTCGCCCCAAAGGAACTCGGTGTCGCCGGGTTCGGTGATGCGCACTTTGCGGAGCATCTGGCGGACAATGATTTCGATGTGCTTGTCGTTGATGGTGACGCCCTGCAGACGATAAACTTCCTGCACTTCGCTGACGAGGTGCTCCTGCAGCTCCTGCGGCCCGCAGACTTCGAGGATTTCGTGCGGGTCCATCGGACCTTCGGTCAACTGCTGGCCTTTCTTCACCATGTCGCCCTTGAAGACGATGACGTGCTTGCCAATGGGAATGAGATGTTCCTCTTCCGCCTGGGTCTGCGGGTCTTTGATGACAATGCAACGTTTGCCGCGCACGCTCGCCCCAAAGTCCACCAGGCCGTCAATCTTGGAAATTTCCGACGCGTCCTTCGGACGGCGGGCTTCGAACAACTCCGCCACGCGAGGCAGACCGCCGGTAATGTCCTTGGTCTTGGAAGTCTTGCGCGGCGTCTTGGCCATCAGTGTGCCGGCGACAATCTTGCTGCCTTCGGTTACGACGACGTGCGCGCCGGAGGGAATCGGATAATTCGCCACCGCTTCGCCGGAGTCGTTGCTGATGATGATTTGCGGGTGCAAGTCTTCCTTGTGCTCCACCAGCACCATTGCTTCCTGCCCGGTGGTCTCGTCCATTTCCTGCTTCATCGTCACACCTTCGATGATGTCGTGGAATTTCACCTTGCCGGCCTTCTCGGAGAGAATCGGCACGTTGTACGGATCCCATTGCACGAAGGTTTCACCCTTCTTCACCTTGGCGCCGTCCTTGGCCGAAATGACCGCGCCAATGACCACGATGTGGTTTTCCAGTTCACGTCCGTCGTCGCCGAGAATGGAAACGGAACCATTTTTGTTGAGCACGATGTTGTTGCCGTCCTCCAGTTCGACCAGGCGGAGGTCGTTGTAATGGATTACACCGTCGTGCTTGGCCTTGATCTGCGGAATCTTGAACACTTGCGCCGCCGTGCCGCCGATGTGGAACGTCCGCATCGTCAACTGCGTGCCCGGCTCGCCGATGGACTGGGCGGCGATGATGCCGACCGCTTCGCCGAGCTTGGCCAGGCTGCCGGTGGCGAGGTTGCGACCGTAGCAATTCAGGCAGATGCCGTGCTTGCTTTCACAGGTGAGCACCGAGCGGATGCGAACGCGGTCAATGCCTGAAGCCTCAATGCGCCTGGCCTTTTCCTCGTCAATTTCCTCGTTCGGACGGATGAGATATTCCTTCGGGTTCGTCGGGTTGACAATGTCGTCGCACGCGAAACGGCCCACGAGCCGGTCGGCCAATTTGACGGCTTCGTCTTCACCCTCATAAACCGCGGAAACCCAGATGCCGTTTGTCGTGCCGCAATCCGGCTGCTGGATGATGACATCCTGCGAGACATCCACGAGTTTGCGGGTCATGTAACCGGAATCGGCGGTCTTGAGGGCGGTGTCGGCCAGACCCTTGCGGGCGCCGTGCGTCGAGATGAAATACTCGAGCACCGAGAGGCCCTCGCGGAAATTCGCGAGAATTGGTTTTTCAATGATGTCGCCGCTGGGCTTGGCCATGAGGCCGCGCAAACCGGCGAGCTGGCGCACCTGCTGCTTGTTGCCGCGCGCGCCGGAATCCACCATCAGGTAAACCGGGTTGTATTCCTTCTTCCCCTGGTTCTGCTCGAGCGTGCGGAACATGACGCTGGAAATCATATCGGTGCAATGCGTCCAGATGTCCACGATCTTGTTGTAGCGTTCGCCCGGCGTGATGACGCCCTTGCGATACTGCTTCTCAACCTCTTTGATCTGCTTTTGCGCGGCGTCAATTTCCTGGTCGCGTTCCTTGGGCACAATCATGTCGTCAATGCCGATGGACGCGCCGGATTTCGTGGCCTCGCGGAAGCCAAGTTCCTTGAGCTTGTCGAGCATCGCGACGGTTTTGTCGTGGCCGGCGACCTTGTAACATTTCCAAATCAAATCGCCGAGCTGGCTCTTGCCGGCGGCCTTGTTGTAAAAGCCGAGTCCCGACGGCCAAATCTCGCTGAAGGTGACGCGGCCTACGGTCGTTTCGATGATCTTCTTGGTCGGGTCACCGTAAGCGGTTTGCCGGCCGAAATCGGGATTCGCCAGACGAATCCAATCGTGGGTCTTCAACGCGCCATCGTCGTAAGCGAAAATCACCTCGTCCTTCGAGCCGAACAGCGGCAGCTTCCGCGTGTCGGTTGGCATGGGCGTACGCGGTTCGGCGGTGACATAATAACAGCCGAGCGTGATGTCCTGCGTCGGCGTGATGATCGGCCTGCCGGATGACGGGCTGAAAATGTTGTTCGTCGCCATCATCAACAGGCGCGCTTCCATTTGCGCCTCGACGGACAGCGGGACATGCACCGCCATCTGGTCGCCGTCGAAATCCGCGTTGTAAGCGGTGCAAACCAGCGGATGAATGCGAATCGCTTCGCCCTCGATCAACTGCGGCTCGAACGCCTGCACGGACAGACGGTGCAGCGTCGGCGCGCGATTGAGCAGCACCGGATGGCCCTTCGTCACTTCCTCCAAAACGTCCCAGACTTCCTTCGTCTGGCGCTCGATCATTTTCTTCGCGCTGCGAACGGTGTGGACGTAGCCCAATTCCTTGAGCCGGCGGATGATGAACGGTTCGAACAAAACCAGCGCAATCTTCTTCGGCAAACCGCATTGATGCAATTTCAACTCCGGGCCGATGACGATGACGGAACGGCCTGAATAATCCACGCGCTTGCCGAGCAAATTCTGACGGAAGCGGCCGCCCTTGCCCTTGAGCATGTCGCTCAAGGATTTCAACGGGCGATTGCCCGCACCGGTGACCGGGCGACCATGACGGCCGTTGTCGAACAGGGCATCCACGGCTTCCTGCAACATGCGCTTTTCGTTGCGGATGATGACTTCCGGCGTCTTGAGCTGGAGCAAGGTCTTGAGGCGGTTGTTCCGGTTGATGACGCGGCGATACAAATCGTTCAAATCCGAAGTGGCAAACCGGCCGCCTTCGAGCGGCACGAGCGGGCGCAAGTCCGGCGGAATCACCGGCAGCACCGTAAGAATCATCCATTCCGGACGGCTCTTGGAAATCTGCAAGCCCTGGAGCAATTTGATCCGCTTCGCCAATTTTTTGCGGATTTGCTTGCTCTTGGTTTCGGTCATCGCCTGTTGCAATTGCTCGATGCCCTTGGCCAGGTCCACCCGCGCCAGCGCTTCGCGCACGGCTTCCGCGCCCATCTTGGCTAGAAACGCGTCCGCGCCGTAGGTCTCGCGGGCTTCGCGGTATTCGTGCTCGTTGAGCAATTGATTCGGCTTCAACGGCGTGTTGCCCGGATCAATGACGAGATAGTCCTCGTAATAAATCACGCGCTCCAGATTGCGCGCGGTCACGTCGAGGACGAGACCGATGCGCGACGGCATGCACTTGAAAAACCAGATATGGCACGTGGGGACGGCCAGTTCGATGTGGCCCATGCGCTCGCGGCGGACGCGGGCCAGCGTTACCTCCACGCCGCAACGGTCGCAAACGATGCCGCGGTGCTTGATGCGCTTGTACTTGCCGCAGGAACATTCCCAGTCCTTGACGGGGCCGAAAATGCGTTCACAGAAGAGGCCGCCCTTTTCTGGTTTGAACGTGCGGTAGTTGATGGTTTCGGGATTTTTGACTTCGCCTTTGCTCCACGACCGGATGGCATCGGGCGACGCGACGGTGATCGCGACGTAATCCACCTGATTGACCTTGTCCAATCCGAGCAATTCGCGCGCATTTTCTTTGTTACCGATCATACAAAAATTTGTTTCCGCTTTGGTTAAATGGTTTCCGGGTTAAAGCGACGCCAGTGCGCCGCGGAGGCTTCCGGGTGTTCAGCCGGATTCGCGTAACCGACCTTCACATCGAGGCCGAGCGACTGCATTTCCTTGACGAGCACGTTGAAGGATTCGGGAATACCCGCCTCCAATGCGTTGTCACCCTTGACAATGGCCTCGTAAATGTGCGTGCGCCCTTGCACGTCGTCGGACTTGACGGTGAGCAATTCCTGCAACGTATAGGCCGCGCCGTAGGCTTCCATCGCCCACACTTCCATTTCGCCGAAGCGCTGGCCGCCGTATTGCGCCTTGCCCCCGAGCGGCTGCTGCGTGACCAGCGAGTAAGGCCCAACCGCGCGGGCGTGAATCTTGTCCGCGACCAGGTGGCCGAGCTTCATCATGTAAATGTAACCGACGACAATTTCCTGATCGAACGCCGCACCCGTGCAGCCGTCGTAAAGAATCGTCTTGGCGTTCTCCGGCAATTTCGCCTCTTTGAGGTAACCGCGAATTTCCTTTTCCTTGATGCCATCGAAGACTGGCGTGGCGAATTTCAATCCCAGGATCTGGGCCGCCCAGCCGAGGTGCGTTTCCAACACCTGGCCGACGTTCATGCGCGAGGGCACGCCCAGTGGATTCAACACGATGTCCATCGGCGTTCCGTCCTCAAGGAAAGGCATGTCTTCTTCCTTCACAATACGCGCGACGACACCCTTGTTGCCATGGCGCCCAGCCATTTTGTCACCGACGGACAGCTTGCGTTTGGAGGCAATGTAAACCTTCACCGACTTGACAATGCCGGCCTCCACGCCTTCGCCCGCCTCGGCGCGTTCCATTTCCTCGTCATATTGCATCTGCAAATCATCGAACTTCTTTTTGAAGCTGCCGATGATTTCGTTGATCTTGTTGCGGATCGGCGACGGATCAATCTCAATGCGGTCATAAACCGTCGCGAGTTTGCGCAGGAGCGTCTTCGTGATTTTGCGATTCGCCGGAATGATGATTTCCCCGGTCTCGGAATTGACCACGTCGAGCGGAATTTTTTCACCGAGCAAAATGTTGCTCAACGCCTCGGTTAATTGATCGCGCAATTCATCGGTCTTTTTCTTGTGGTCTTCCTCAATCTGCTTCGCGTGGCGCTTTTCCTCGCCGACCGATGGTTTGCTGTCATGATCGGTTTCCTTCTTCGACGATACCTTCACGTCCATGACGATGCCGTAAGTGCCGGAAGGAATCTTGAGCGACGTGTCCTTCACGTCGGCGGCCTTTTCCCCGAAAATGGCGCGGAGCAAACGCTCTTCCGGCGCGAGCTCGGTTTCCGATTTCGGCGTGATTTTGCCAACCAGAATGTCGCCGGGCTTCACTTCCGCTCCGATGCGGATGACGCCGTCCGGCCCGAGGTTTTTGAGCGCCTCATCGCCGAGATTCGGGATGTCGCGCGTGATTTCCTCCGGGCCGAGCTTGGTGTCGCGCGCGGCCACTTCAAATTCATCAATGTGAATGCTCGTGAAAATGTCTTCCTTCACGATTTTTTCACTGATGAGAATCGCGTCCTCGAAGTTGTAGCCGTTCCACGGCATGAACGCGACCAGCACGTTGCGACCGAGCGCCAATTCGCTGTTCTGCGTGCACGGACCATCGGCAATGACCTGCCCTTTCTTCACGTGCTCGCCCTTGTGCACGAGCGTTTTTTGATTGATGCACGTTGCGGCATTCGACCGCATGAATTTGCGAATGGGATAAACCCACACGCCCTTTTCGGGATCGTGCTTAATTTTCTTTTTCGACTCCGGCAATTTGCCGCTTTCGGTTATGATGATTTGATCGCCGCTGACGGAAGCGACTTTGCCGCTTTCGTCCGCGACCACCACGGCGCGCGAGTCGCGGGCGACGCGGCCTTCCAGGCCGGTTGCCACCAGCGGCGCTTCGGTCACAAGCAACGGCACTGCCTGGCGTTGCATGTTTGAACCCATCAACGCACGGTTGGCGTCGTCGTGTTCCAGGAATGGAATCAGTGACGCGGCGACGGACACCAACTGCTTGGGCGAAACGTCCATGTAATCCACCCGCGCGGGTTCGACATCAATGAAGTCGGTCCGGGCGCGGCAAACGACCCGGTCGGTCGTGAATTTGCCCTTGTCGTCAATCGGCGAGTTCGCCTGCGCGATAATGAATTGCTCCTCGCGGTCGGCGGTCAGGAAATCAATGTGATTGGTGACGCGCCCGTTTTCGACCTTGCGATAAGGCGTTTCGAGGAAGCCGAAATCGTTGATGCGCGCGAACGTCGCCAGTGACGCAATCAGACCGATGTTCGGGCCTTCCGGCGTCTCAATCGGGCAAATGCGTCCGTAGTGCGACGGATGAACATCGCGCACTTCAAATCCTGCGCGGTCGCGGCTCAAGCCACCCGGCCCCAGCGCGGACAGACGGCGCTTGTGCGTCAACTCGGCCAGCGGATTGATTTGATCCATGAACTGGCTGAGTTGCGAGCGGCCAAAGAAATCGCGAATGACCGCCGAGAGCGCCTTGGGATTGATGAGCTTTTGCGGCGCCATTTGCTCGACGCTTTGATCGAACAACGTCATGCGTTCCTTGACGAGGCGTTCCGTGCGCGAAAGCCCGACCCGGCACTGGTTGGCGAGCAACTCGCCGACCGTGCGGATGCGGCGGCTGCCCAGGTGGTCAATGTCATCCACGCTGCCTTCGCCCTTCTTGAGGCGGAGCAGATATTTCGTCGCGGCCACCAAATCGTGCTTCGTGAGAATGCGTGATTCTTCCTTGTCCTTGAGGCCGAGTTTTTGATTGATCTTGTAGCGGCCCACGCGGCCCAAATCGTAACGTTTCGGGTCGAAGAACAATCGCTTGAGCAACGCACGCGCATTGGCGGCGGTCGGCGGGTCGCCCGGACGCAGGCGGCGGTAAATGTCCTTGAGCGCCTCTTCCTCGTTCTTGGCCGGGTCCTTTTTCAGGCATTTGATCATGATGCCTTCGTCGGGCGTGGTATTCACGACCTTGATTTTGTTCACCCCCAGCTCGGCGATTTGTTTGACCACTGACTTGGAAAGCGGCTCAAAAGCGCGGGCAACCACGAGACCCTTTTCCTGATCCACCGCGTCCTGAATCAAAACGCAGTTCGGCAAATCTTCGAGTTTCTCGGCTTCCTTGACCGTGAGTTCCTCGATTTCGTAAAAGAGCTTGAGGATTTCCTCGTCGGTGCCGGTTTTTGTGCCGTCTCTTTTCTTGTCGGCGCCTTTGCCTTCCGCTTCCGCATCGAGAAAACTCAGCGCGCGGAAGAACGTCGTCGTCAGGAATTTCCGGCGGCGTTTCTTGCGGTCGAGATAGACGTACAGCAGGTCGCTGGTGTCGAATTGCGCCTCGTACCAGGAACCGCGATCGGGGATGACGCGGAAGCTGTGCAGGATTTTCCCGTTGGGATGCTGGGTGGCCTCGAACGCGATGCCCGGCGACCGGTGCAACTGGCTGACCACCACGCGCTCGGCCCCGTTGATGACGAACGTGCCTTGCGGCGTCATCAGGGGCAGTTCGCCCATGAACACCTTTTCTTCCTTGGCGTGTTTGCCCTCCTCCTTGAGCAGGAAGGTGACGTAAAGCGGCGCGCCGTAGGTCAGCCCTTCGCGCAGGCATTCGAGCCAGTCCAGCTTCGGCTCGCCAATTTCGTAGGAATCGTAATCGAGCACGCACTTGCCGTCGTAACTCTCGATGGGGAACACTTCCAGGAAGACCGCTTCCAGACCGATGTGTTTCCGGCGCTTTTTGGGCGCCGCGTCCGCTTGCAGGAATTCCTTGTAGGAATTGGTCTGCAATTCGATCATGTTCGGCGGCACGACAATCTCTTTGATTTTGCCGAAATTGATTCGTTCAGTGACTTGCGATGGCATTTGGACTTTCTGGTTTGGCTGGCAACCGCGCCGGCCGTTCATTTTCAATCAACGACGCAAGGCAAGCACGCTGCGTTCAACAGTGAACTTGCCTGAACCATGACCGCATCGGGCGGCCGCTTGTTGCTGCTGTTTGTAACTAATAAAAGTTTTGTTCCGCCTTGCGAAAACAGGGTGGCGGTCCCGCCTCGCGGGACCACCGCCCCAAAGTTCGCCAGTTACTTGACCTCCACTTTGGCGCCCGCTGCCTCCAGCTTTTTTTTGGCCTCGTCGGCGTCGGCTTTCGGGGCGCCCTCCAGCACCGTCTTGGGCGCGCCTTCGACCAGCGCCTTGGCTTCCGCCAGACCGAGGCCGGCCTTCACTTCGCGGACGGCCTTGATGGTGGCAATTTTCTTGTCCGCCGGGGCGGACACAAGAATCACGTCAAACGTGGTCTTCGCTTCAGCGACAGGCGCAGCCGCACCCGCAGCCGGAGCAGCGGCAGCCATCGGTGCGGCGGCAGTCACGCCCCACTTGGTTTCCAATTGTTTCACCAAGTCGGCGGCTTCGAGAACCGTCAGCTTGCTCAGTTCCTCTACGAGGTTTGCAATATCAGCCATGTTACCTTTCTTGTCGTCTCGTCGTCTGCCGCGGCCACGGCTATTTTGAGTTCACGGCCCGTGAACCGACGATTTACATTGTTGTTGTTTGTTTGTCCGACCCGCTGGCCAAAGCGGACGGAAATTGTTTTAGCTTTTCTCGGCTTTCGCCTTGATCACACGCGCGAGTTGCGTCGCGGGCGTGTTGATTAAAACGACCAGTTTCGTCGCCGGCGCATTAAACAAGCCCAGCAACTTGGCGCGCAATACGTCCAGACTCGGCAGATCGGCCAAGGCGACAATCGCCGCCTGTTCCAGACGCTGGTTGTCCAGATAACCGAACTGCACCTTCAGCTTGTCGAACTCCGCGCCGAAATTTTTGACCGTCTTGGCGGCGGCGGAAATGTCCTTTTTCCCGGTGACCACGGCGAGTTGTCCCACAAGCTCGCCGGGTAATTCGCCGACACCCGATTCTTGGGCCGCGATGCGGAAAATGGAGTTCTTGACTATGTGAATCTCCGCGCCGGCCTTTTGCAGACGCTTCCGGAGCTCGGTCATGTGGGACACTTTGAGTCCCTTGTAATTCACCACGATGAAGAACGGCGAGGCATTCAGCCGCGCGACATATTCTTTCGTCAAAATTTGTTTTTCAGCACGCATGTTTCAAAATTGGTTTTTGATTAATGGGTCATAAACTCACGCACATCCAGGCGCACCGGCGGACTCATCGTCGCCGAAAGCGTGCAGGTGTGTACGTAAGTGCCTTTGAGGCTGTTCGGACGCGCCTTGAACACGGCTTCAATCACCGCGCGCGCGTTTTCCTCGATTTGATTCGCCACGAACGACACCTTGCCAACGCCCACGTGGACGTTGCCCGCCTTGTCAACTTTGAACTCGACGCGCCCGGCCTTGACTTCCTTCACCGCCCTGGCGGTGTCGTCCGTCACGGTACCGGTCTTCGGGTTTGGCATCAGGCCGCGCGGACCAAGCACTTTGCCGAGTTTGCGCACTTCGGCCATCGCTTCGGGCGTGGCCACCGCCACATCAAAATCAACCCAGCCGCCCTGGCACTTTGCAATCATGTCTTCAAATCCGACGTATTCCGCACCGGCGGCCTTGGCCGCGTCGGCCGCCGCGCCGCTTTTGGCAAACACGAGCACGCGCACGGTCTTGCCGCTGCCGTGTGGAAGCGGAACCGTGCCGCGGACCATCTGGTCGGAATGTTTCGGGTCCACGCCAAGCCGGAACGCGAGGTCAATGGTCTCGTTGAATTTCGCTTTGGGAAATTTCGCGAGGACGCCAACGGCATCCTTCAGTGAATACGCCTTTTTGGCGTCCACAACTTCGAGCGCTTTTTTGTATCGTTTACTGGGCATTTGTTTTGTTGCGGTGCCAGCGAATCCTTGAGGACTCTCCCGCGATTGTCTTGTTTATCCGACCACTTCAATTCCCATGCTGCGCGCCGTGCCGGCGATGACCCGGAACGCGGCTTCTTCCGAAGTCGCATTCAAATCCTTTGACTTCATTTTCACGATGTCCAAAACCTGTTTGCGCGTCACTTTGCCGACTTTTTCCTTGTTCGGCTCCTTGGAACCGGAGGTGATGCCCGCGGCTTTTTTCAACAGATTGGACGCCGGCGGCGATTTGGTGATGAACGTGAACGACTTGTCCTGATAAACGGTGATGACGACGGGAATCACGAGCCCCGCGTCAGCTTTGGTCACCGCGTTGAATTCCTTGCAGAAACCCATGATGTTGACGCCGTGCTGGCCGAGCGCCGGGCCGACCGGCGGCGCGGGATTCGCCTGACCCGCCGGAATCTGCAGCTTGATGATGCCTGTGACTTTCTTTGCCATAAAATTCTTCGTGATGCGTGAGACGTGAAACGTGACTTTATTTCACGCATCACGTTTCAGGCTACGCTTTCTCCACCTGCCAATACTCCAGTTCCACCGGCGTGTTGCGGCCGAAAATGTTCACCGTCACCTTGAGCTTGCCGCGCTCAGGATCAATTTCCTCAATCACGCCGCTGAAATTGAGGAACGGTCCGTTGTTGATTTTGATCGTTTCGGCGACTTCAAAATTGACCTTCGGTCTTTCCGTCTCTTCCGACGCGGAAATTTGCGCCTTGATGGATTCGACTTCTTCCGTCGGCGTCGGCACGGGCGGTTCGCCGCCGACAAAACCGATCACGCCCTGCGTTTCTTTGATGAAATACCACGGCTTCTCGATGATACGGTTGTTTTCATCGAGCAGCGCCATGTCCACAAACACGTAGCCCGGCCACAATTTGCGGCTGGACACGGTCTTCTTTTGGTTGCGCACCTCGACGACCTTTTCCATCGGGACGAGGACTTCCTTGACATAGTCCTGCATCTCGTCGGTCTTGATGCGCTTCTCAATGCTTTCCTTGACCTTCTGCTCCTGGCCGGAAAGCGTATGGATGACAAACCATTGGCTGCGCATGGTGCTCAAAGTACAAAGAATACAAAATACAGGATGCGATCCACCACTTCGGTGAATGCGCCCATCAAAGCAATTGAAATCATGATGAGCGCCGTCGAGCCTTTCAGTTCCACCCAGGTCGGCCACGAACATTTTTTCAATTCTTCGCGCGTTTCCTGCACATAGTTGGCCAACTGCCGGACCTGCCCCTGCCACCAAAGGTAGGCAAAGATCACCCCGACGACGACCACCCAAATCAAAATTTTTGTCCAGTCATTCACAATTCATTCACTCACAAATTTTTCTGGCTTGCCGGGCCATAGCTCGCAGCGTTTGCACCATTGCACACGGCCCGCCTTCACTGCGCTTCGGCGCGGCAGTCCCGCCCCGCAGTGCTGGCGGAGAGGGAGGGATTCGAACCCCCGTCGGGTGTTAACCCGAAGCGGTTTTCAAGACCGCCGCGATAGACCACTCTGCCACCTCTCCGTTCGCAGACTGGCACGGCAGGAGGGACTTGAACCCCCAACCAACGGTTTTGGAGACCGCTACTCTGCCAATTGAGCTACTGCCGTATCCGCCCAATCTCGTTTGTATTTCTGACAAAAAGGGAGCCGCGAGGTTCATCCCCCGCGCTCCAATGTTGAAAACCGCTGTTATGCGATGACTTCCGTCACGCGGCCCGCGCCAATGGTGCGGCCACCTTCGCGAATCGCAAACCGCTGGCCTCGTTCCATGGCCACCGGCGCGATGACATTTATTTCCACCGAAACGTTGTCGCCCGGCATCACCATTTCAACCCCCGCCGCGAGTGTCACCGTGCCGGTTACGTCCGTGGTGCGGAAGTAAAATTGCGGACGGTAATTCGTGAAGAACGGCGTGTGTCGGCCGCCTTCCTCCTTCGACAGCACATAGACTTCCGCCTTGAAATGCGTGTGCGGGGTGATGCTGCCCGGTTTGGCCAGCACCATGCCACGCTCGACTTCTTCCTTCTTGATGCCGCGCAGCAGCACGCCGACGTTGTCGCCCGCCGTCGCCTTGTCCAGCAGCTTGCGGAACATTTCAATGTCGGTGGCGACCGTCTTGCGGGTGTCCTTGATGCCGACGATTTCAACATCGGACATGCGTTCCAGCACGCCGCGCTCCACGCGACCGGTGACGACCGTGCCCCGGCCTTCAATGTTGAACACATCCTCGATGCACATCAGGAACGGCTTGTCCACCTCGCGCGGCGGCAGCGGAATGAAGTCGTCAATGGCTTCCAGCAATTTCTGGATGGAGTCTTCGCCTTCCTTGTCCCCCGCCATCGCCGCCTTGGCGCTGCCGCGTATAATGGGCGTCTTCTCACCCGGAAATTCATATTTGGTCAGCAGGTCGCGGACTTCCATTTCCACCAGTTCCAGCAGTTCCTTGTCGTCCACGAGGTCAACCTTGTTCAGGTAAACCACGATGGCGGGCACACCAACCTGGCGGGCCAACAGCACGTGCTCCTTGGTTTGAGGCATCGGACCTTCCGAGGCATCCACCACCAGGATGGCGCCGTCCATCTGGGCCGCGCCGGTGATCATGTTCTTGATAAAGTCGGCATGGCCCGGGCAGTCGATGTGGGCGTAATGACGCTTGTCGCTCTGATACTCGACGTGAGAAACCGCGATGGTCACGGTTTTGGTTTCGTCGCGCACCGTGCCACCTTTGGTGATTTCGGCGTAGGAAATCGGCGTCGCCAAACCTTTCTTCGCCTGCACCATGACAATCGCAGCTGTCAAAGTGGACTTGCCGTGGTCAATATGTCCGATGGTGCCGACGTTAACGTGCGGTTTCGTTCGTTGGAATTGCTCTTTAGCCATTGTTGTCTCCTGCGTTGATGTCGTTAGTTTTTAGTGAACAATTAAATTAAAATTATGTGGAGCCCATGATCAGGGTTGAACTGATGACCTCGTCCTTACCAAGGACGCGCTCTACCAACTGAGCTACATGGGCGCATTAAAATCATTAGTCCGACCCCGATACACAAAACGACAAAAAAACCCGTTCCCCTCATTTTTTTCTATCGAAAATCCAAGGGGCAACTGGCTTTATGTCTTTATTACGGCTCTGCTAACCAGGGGAAATTATGAAACAGCACCCCATCTGTCAACAGGTATTTTATTTTTTTTACAACGCCGCTTTTTGGGCAAAAACCCCATGCGCAATGCCGGTTGTCCATTAAATCGGGCAAGGCCAGTTTGGCACTATTTCGAATTTTTCGTCCGGCTGGCTTCGGCTTCAGCTCCATCAAAGGCTTTAACCCTAATTAGCCGCCAATCTTTGCATGAGGAAGATGGTTTGAGAATGGATGTCTTCACTTTCGGAATATGGGAATATGTTTTATGTGAAAAAAGATTCCTGAAAAGCTCTTTCAAAAGTTCAGGCGGTATCGGTCAATTTTAGTTGAATCTTATCTCTGACGATTGTTTTCTCCCCGCCAGGCCTCAGGCTGGTTTCAAGCAAAACCGAAAAGAATTGAATTCTGCGCCGGTTGCTCCAACATCCGCCCATACTGAGAGCATTTTCTCTGTGGTTTTTAAAATTTTGTCGGAGTCGTAAACATGAACGTTTCAATTTCGTTCCGCCCAAAACTGGCGGATGTAGCGCATCCGGGCACTGCGCCTGCGGACGCGGATGGAGCGCCGGCCTCCGGCACGGCTCGAAAAGAAATTCCGCGGGAACATGCCGGGCTGCCGCCTTCGCCGGGCTTCGGCGCGCCAGGGGAAGCCGGCGCTCCAAAAGAGATTCCGCGGGAACGTGCTGTGCCAGAGGCCGGCGCTCCGGGAATAGCGGAACCGGTCGGAAGGTGACCGAGAATGTCGTTTATGGATTTTCCCCTTACAGCCATTGACCCCACTTCGTTGCTCATCCTGGCCATGCTGGGATATGTCATCGGCAGCTTGTCGGGACTGGTGTTTTGCCGGTACGAAAAGCTGGCCAATTTTTGCTCGTTCGGTTTTGCCACCGTGGCCGGTGCGTGCGGAACGGTCGCCTGCGTGATGTCCCTGGCCACCGGCGCCACGGCCGCGCCCGCCCAAGTGCTGTTGCTGCCGCCGTTGATTCCCTATGTGCAATTCACGATGCGCATGGATGCGCTGGGGTCTTTCTTCGGATTGATCGTTTCACTGCTTGCCTTCGCGCTGTCGCTGTATTCGATCGGTTATGCGCGCGGATTTTATGGACGCAAAAACGTCGGTGTGCTGGGCGCGTTCTTCAACTTGCTGCTGCTGGCCACGACGCTCGTGTTCCTCGCCAGCAACGCCTTCTTTTTCCTCATGGCCTGGGAAATCATGGCGCTCTCGGCCTATTGCCTCGTGAGCTTCGAGCACGAGAAGGAAGAGACGCGCAACGCCGGCGTGCTCTTCTTCGTCATGTCGCACATCGGCACGGGCTGCCTGATTCTCGGCTTCCTGCTGCTGTTCCAGGCGTCGGGCGGTTACGGCTTCGACGGCTTCCACGCGCTCGGCGAAAAAATGTCGCCAGGAAAACGGGATGCCGCGTTTCTGCTCTTCCTCTTCGGTTTCGGCGTCAAGTCGGGCATCGTGCCATTGCACATCTGGCTGCCGGCGGCGCATCCGGTCGCGCCCAGCAACGTCTCCGCGCTTATGTCCGGCGTGCTTATCAAAACCGGCATCTATGGAATGACGCGCGTGTTCTTCGACTTTCTCGGCACGCCGCCAAATTGGTGGGGCGTAACCGTCCTGACCATCGGCACGGTTTCCGCCGTGCTGGGCGTTCTCTACGCCTTGATGGAACACGACCTCAAGCGTCTGCTGGCCTATCACAGCATCGAAAACATCGGCATCATTCTCATGGGCTTGGGCGCGGCGCTGATGTTCCTGCATTCCGGCCATCCCGCGCTGGCCACGCTGGCGCTCATCGCGGGCCTGTATCACACCATCAATCACGCCGTGTTCAAGGGGCTGTTGTTTCTCGGCGCGGGCGCGGTGCTGCACGCGACGCACACGCGCAACATGGAGGAAATGGGCGGGCTGGCGAAGCGAATGCGCTGGACGGCTTTGTTCTTCTTCGTCGGCGCGGCGGCCATTTCCGCGCTCCCGCCACTCAACGGGTTCGTCAGCGAATGGCTCACCTACCAGGCACTGCTGCAAGGGTTCGGCACGACGCCGAGCCTCATCCGGCTCATGTTCCCCTTGAGCGGCGCGATGCTGGCGCTCACGGGCGCGCTGGCGGCGGCGTGCTTCGTGAAGGCGTTTGGCATCACCTTTCTGGGGCAACCGCGCAGCGACCACGCCCGGCACGCGCACGAAGCGTCGTTCCCCATGTTGCTCGGCCAGGGCATTCTTGTGGCGGCCTGCGTCTTCCTCGGGTTGTTTCCGACGGTGTTCCTGAAGCTGTTCGACCCGGTGACGCAGCAATTGACCGGTCAGCAACTGAGCCAGCAACTCTCCGTGGCCAGCGGTCTGGTGCTCTCGGGCGGGGCCGCGCAAGGCGGCACCGTTTCGACCCTCGGCATCACGCTCATGCTGCTGTGCCTGCTGCCCGTGCCGCTGGTCTTGTGGGCGCTCTTCGCGCGCCGGTCCAGGACGCGCATCGCCCCGACCTGGGACTGCGGCCAGCGCGGGCTGACGCCCAATATGGAATACACCGCCACCGGTTTCTCGAAACCGCTGCGGATGATTTTCAAGGCCCTGTTCCGTCCGCGCCGGGAGGTGCAACGCGAATACGACTTCTCGCCGTATTTCACGACGAACCTCCGCTTCGAAAGCCACGTCGAGGAACTGTTCCAGACCCGCATCTACCGCCCGCTGCGGTGGCTGGTGCTGTATGGCTCGCGCCGGTTGCGCGCGCTGCAAGCCGGCAGCCTTCAGGCTTACCTGATTTACATCTTTATCACGCTGCTGCTCCTGCTCCTGTTCGCGTTATGAACCTCAACCCTATCGCCATCGTGCTGCAAACGGCGCTGCTGCTCCTGCTCGCGCCGCTGATGAGCGGCCTCATCAAGAACTGGAAAGCCAAGCTGCAAAACCGGCGCGGCCCGCGCTTATGGCAGCCTTACTCGGACCTCATCAAATTTTTCCGCAAAGACATGGTGCTCTCCGAGCACGCCTCGTGGGTGTTCTCGGTCGCGCCCTACGTCGTCTTCGTGTCCGCGCTGCTCGCGGGTCTGATGGTACCGATGTTGACCATGCAAGCGCCGTTGAGCTTGTTCGGCGGCGTGCTGGCGGTCGTTGGGTTGCTCGCGCTGGGGCGTTTCTTCCTCGCGCTGGGCGGACTCGACCCCGGCAGCGCCTTTGGCGGCATGGGCAGCAGCCGCGAAATGACCATCGCCGCCATCGCCGAGCCGGCGATGATGCTGGCCATCTTCACCGTCGCCATCGGCGCGGGTTCAACCGATCTCAGCCACATCGTGCAGGCGTCCCAAGGGCCGGTGTGGAAACTGTTCAATCCAACTCATGCGATGGCGTTCGTCGCCCTGTTCATCGTGCTGCTGACTGAGACGGGCCGCCTCCCGGTGGACAACCCGGCCACGCACCTGGAGTTGACGATGATCCACGAGGCGATGCTGCTCGAATACTCGGGCCGTTACCTGGCGCTGATGGAATGGGGCGCGTCCATCAAGCAACTCGTGCTGATGATGCTGCTCTCGAATGTCTTTTTTCCGCTGGGCATCGCCACGGACACGTCGCCCGCAGCGCTGGGTCTCAGCGCGCTGGCCTTCGGGGCGAAGTTGCTGGTGCTGGCGGCGGAGGTGGTGCTGGTGGAAACGACCAACGCCAAGCTGCGCCTGTTCCGCGTGCCCGACCTGTTAAGCGCCGCGTTCGTGCTCGCCACGCTGGCGCTACTGTCCACGTTCTTTTTTGGATAACCATGAATACTCCCACTTCCACCGAAATCAGTTCGCAACTCATCACGTTTTGCGCCGTCGGCATGCTGGTGTTTCAACTCCTGCTGGTCGTGCAGCGGATGTTGTTCACGAGCATCCGGCTCTTCGCGTTGCAGTCGCTGTTGCTGACGAGTATTGCCGGCATCATCGCCTACTTTCACAACGCCACACACGTCTATATCGTCGCCGTGCTGACGCTCATCGGGAAGGTGATCTTTCTGCCGTGGCTGCTGAACCGGCAGGTGCGCCGCATTGGGATCAACCAGGAAATCGAGCCGCTGCTCAACGCGCCCACGTCCATGCTGCTGTGTGGCGGGCTGACGCTGCTGAGTTACATCGTCGCGCGCCCGTTCACGGCCCTGGAACGGCTCGGCAACAACACGCTGGGCATTGCGATGACGCTGGTGCTCACCGGATTTTTCCTCATGTTCAATCGCCGCAAAGCCATCACGCAGGTGCTGGCGCTGCTGACGGTCGAAAACGGCGTCATGCTCGCGGCCGTGGCGCTCACCACCTACGGAATGCCGCTCGTGGTCGAACTCGGCATTTTCTTCGACGTGGTGGTTGCGGTGATGGTGCTGGGCATCCTGGTCTATCGCATTCGCGAAAGCTTCGATTCGATGGACACCAGCAAGCTGAACCAGTTGAAGGGATGACATGAAACGCAATCCCTTAGCCCGAATATTTCATACCCCGCTTGAAAATCCAATAGAGCGCCGGGTGGGGGCACCCGGCCTACAACCGCCGAACCCTCGCCGTTGTAGGCCGGGTGCCCCCACCCGCCGTCCGGGGTATGAAATATTCAGGTTAGTCATGCCGGGCCTGTGCCTTGAAAATCCGAAATCCGAACGCGCAAAACGCCGCCGGCAAACCGGCGGCCGATTTACGGTGAGAGCGGCCACGGCAGGTTTTCGGATTTCGAGCTTCGGATTTCTTTTGGATTTCGGATTTCGAGCTTCGGATTTGGCGAATCCAGTACCACGCCTTGGCTGAAGCTTACCATGATGCTGCTCGCGCCCATCCTCCTCGTCCCGCTCGCCGCCGGCCTCGCGTGCCTGCTCGTGCCGTCGCGACGGATGGTGGCCGCGTTGAACGTGCTCGCGTTTGGCGTCACGCTGGGCCTGGGCATTGCGCTGGTTCACCGGGTGCTGGAGCGCGGCGTGGTCACGGAGTGGGGGGAGTTCCTCTACGCCGACGCCTTGAGCGCGTGGATGGTTTTGGTAATCTCGGTCGTGTCGCTGGCCAGCGCGATTTACGCGGTGGGCTACCTCCGCCGCGACCTGGCCGACGGTGCCGTGACCGAGCGGCGCTTCCGCGAGTTCTATGTGCTCACGCTGCTGTTCGCGGCCGGCATGTTCCTCGTGGTGCTGGCCAACAATCTCGGCGTGATGTGGTTTGCCGTGGAAGCAACCGCGTTGTCGTCCGTGCTGCTCGTTGCGCTCTACAACCGCCGGACTTCGCTCGAAGCCGCCTGGAAATACATCATCCTCGGCAGCCTCGGTCTGGCGCTGGCGCTGTTCGGCACGGTGTTCGTTTACGCGGCGGCCGTTGGCCCGCACGCCTCCGAAAAGCTGCCCAGCTTCAACTGGTCGCACCTGATGACGGTCGCGCCGCAGTTCGACCACGGCCTCATCAAACTGGCCTTCGTGTTTGCGTTCATCGGCTACGGCACCAAGGCCGGTCTCGCGCCCATGCACACCTGGCTGCCGGACGCGCACAGCGAGGCGCCGTCGCCCACCAGTGCCATGCTCTCCGGGGTGTCGCTCAAAATCGCGCTCTACGCCTTGCTGCGGTTCCACATTCTCACCACGGCCTGCTTGGGGACGGCCTTCAGCCGGCATCTGCTCCTGGGTTTCGGTTTGCTCTCCATGTGCGTGGCGGCGCCGTTCATCCTGGTTCAGACCAACCTGAAACGGTTATTCGCCTACCACAGCCTCGAGCATATCGGCATTATGTGCGTGGGTTTTGGTCTTGCTGTCCCGCTGGCCGTTTTCGGCGCGGTGCTGCATATCGGGTATCACGCCCTGGTGAAATCGACGATTTTCTTCGCCGCCGGCAATATCCATCAGAAGTACCATTGCTTGGAACTGCCCTCGCTGGCAGGGCTACTGCAGACGATGCCGGCTTCTTCCACTTTGCTCGCCCTGGCAGTCATCGCCATTGCGGGTCTTCCGCCGTTCGGCATTTTCTTGACTGAGTTTAGCATCGTGGCGGGAGGGATGGGAGCGGGCCACATTCTGGTCAGTGGCCTGTTCGTGGCGGCTCTGCTCACGGTCTTTTCCGGCTTGCTCAGCCACGTCGCTCACCTGCTGTTGGGAACGGCGGAAAGGCAAGCGGGCGGACCATCAACACCCTTTAGCTGCGTGGCGGCGATGGCCCTGTTGATCGCGGTCCTGACGGTGTTCAGCGTCTGGCTGCCCAAGCCGTTGTTCCAATTGATCACGCAAGCCGCGAGCATCATTCGAGGAATACCATGAACGGACGAGCGCGTTTTCAATATGAGTTTTCTCACGGCGGGTTGCCGTTTCGGCGCGCGGCTGTCCCAGCCATAGCCGCCGCGACCGCGGGTGCGATTTCCCGGCGGTCTGCGGAATTTGTCCAACGCGTTCGACCGTTCGGACGCGTTGCGGGTGGGACACCCGCGCTCCGGCGTGTTCGCCAACGCCGACGCGTCATCGCCAGTCCAAAGAACGGGAACTGACCCATGCTACTGACCTCCATTCTCGGTGTGCCGTTTGTCGTCGGGCTGCTATGCCTGCTCGCGCCGTCGCGCCGGGTGATGGCCGCGTTGAACGTGCTCGCGTTTGGCGGCACGCTGGCCCTGGGAATTGCGCTGTTGCATCGGGTGCTGGAGCGCGGCGTGGTCGCGGAGTGGGGCGAGTTCCTTTACGCCGACGCCTTGAGCTCGTGGATGGTGCTGCTCATCTCGGCCGTGTCGCTCGGCACGTCGCTCTACGCCGGGCGCTACTTCGAGCGCGACTTGAACAACCAAGCGGTCACGCCCGCGCGCATGCGCGAGTTCTTCGTGCTCACGCCGCTGTTCGCGGCCGGCATGTTCCTCGTGGTGCTGGCCAACAATCTCGGCGTGATGTGGTTTGCCGTGGAAGCAACCGCGTTGTCGTCCGTGCTGCTCGTCGCGCTCTACAACCGCCGGACTTCGCTCGAAGCCGCCTGGAAATACATCATCCTCGGCAGCCTCGGTCTGGCGCTGGCGCTGTTCGGCACAGTGTTCCTTTACGCGGCCGCCGTCGGCGCGCACGCGTCCGAAAAGCTGCCCAACTTCAACTGGTCGCACCTGATGACCGTCGCGCCGCAGTTCGACCACGGCCTCATCAAACTGGCCTTCGTGTTTGCGTTCATCGGCTACGGCACCAAGGCCGGTCTCGCGCCCATGCATACCTGGCTGCCGGACGCGCACAGCGAAGCGCCGTCGCCCACCAGCGCGATGCTCTCCGGGGTGTCGCTCAAAGTCGCGCTCTACGCGTTGTTGCGGTTTCACATTCTTACCACGGCCTGCCTCGACTCCGGGTTCAGCCGCCACTTTCTCCTGGGCTTTGGACTGTTCTCCATGTTTCTCGCCGCCCCGTTCATCTTGGTGCAGGGCAACCTCAAGCGAATGCTGGCTTATTCGAGCCTCGAACACATCGGCCTCATCTGCACCGGCATTGCGATGAATACGCCGGTCACCATCTTCGGCGCGCTGCTTCACATGGGCTATCACGCGCTGACCAAACCGGTGCTGTTCTTCGGCGCGGGCAACATCCATCAAACTTTCCACTCGCTCGATTTTCGCGTCATCGGCCCTGGCGTGGTAAAAGTCCTGCCGGTCACGGTGCTGTTAATGAGTTTGGCCGCCCTGGCCGCCATCGGGTTGCCGCCCTTCGGTTTGTTCCTGAGCGAGATGACCATCATCAGCGGCGGCCTGGCGGCGCAGCAAACGACCGTCAGCGTGTTGATCCTCGTGGCGTTGCTGGCGTCGTTTTGCGGCATTCTGCAACAACTCACCCGCATCCTGCTGGGTGCGCGCAAGCACGACCACGCCAGCGACGCGCGCCGGACCGACGGCGTGCCCGCGATGGTTCTGCTGTTGGGCGGATTGCTGGTGTTCAGCGTGTGGTGCCCAAATCCGCTACTCCAGTTACTCCACCAAGCCGCTGGAATCATCAAAGGAAAGTCATGACGAAATTGTCCCAACACCGTAGCAGCGGACGTGAGTCCGCTCTAAATTTCAATCGAATTTGCAAGAAAATGCGCCGACTGACGTCGGCGGCTACAACGGAAAGAGTCGAACGATGGAATTGATGCTGTTATTGATTGTTCCGCTGGCGGCCGGCCTGCTCTGCTTCGCGACCAATTCGCGCGCGTGGTGGGAACGGCTGAACCTCGGCGCCTTCGCGGTCGTGGCCGGACTGGCATTCAAGGTGGCCGGCGATGTGTCTGCGCAGGGCACCGTGACCGCGCTGGGCGGCTTCCTGCGTGCCGACGCCCTGAGCGCCCTCGTGCTGGCGCTGACCGGCTTCGTGTCGCTGGTCTGTTCGATTTATGCCGTGGGTTATCTTCGCCGGGACGAGAGCGACGGCAAAATCACCCATTCGCAATTGCGGCGTTACTATGTGCTCACACCGTTATTCGTCGGTGCCATGCTGCTGGTGCCGCTGGCGGACAACCTGGGCGTGATGTGGGTGGCCATCGAAAGCACCACGCTGGCGTCGGTGTTGCTCGTCACGTTCTACAACCAAAAGACCTCGTTCGAGGCTGGCTGGAAATACATCATCATCGGCAGCGTCGGCATTTCACTGGCGCTGTTCGGCACGGTTTTCACCTATTACGCGGGCGCCGGTCTGCCCGGACTGGAAACGCACGACGGCATGAACTGGTCGGTGCTGGTGGGCGTGGCGGACAAGCTCAACCCGCAGGCCATGCGGCTGGCGTTCATCCTGGTGTTGCTCGGTTACGGCACCAAGGCGGGCCTGGCGCCGATGCACACCTGGAAACCCGACGCCTACGCGGAAGCGCCCGTTCCCGCCGCCGCGTTGCTGGGCGCCGGGTTCATCAACTGCGCCATTTACGCCATCATGCGCTTTGATGTGCTGGCGGAAAAATGCCTGGGCCACGAATTTCCCGGCAAGCTGCTGGCGGGTTTCGGCGTCGCTTCGATCCTGGTAGCCGTGCCCTTCGTGCTCGTGCAAAGGAATTTCCGCCGGCTGCTGGCGTATTCGAGCATTGACCACGCGGGCATCATGGTGGCGGGACTGGGTTTCGGCGGCAAACTGGGCGCGATGGGCGCGGCGCTGCACATGCTCTTTCACGGGGTGACCAAGCCGCTGATGTTTTTCTGCGCCGGCAACGTGCAACAGCACTTTGGCACGCCGCATTTTCGGAAGGTCCACGGCGTCATGTACACGCTGCCGTGGACGGGCGGCTTGTTTTTGGTGGCGACGCTGGCGGTCACCGGCACGCCGCCATTCAGCCTTTTTCAAAGTGAGTTCAACATCCTGAGCGGGGCGCTGGCCGCCGATCGCGGCTGGATGGCCTTTCTGTTCATCGGGGGCGTGGTGACGATTTTCGCGGGTTTCCTGGTGCACATGTCCAAGCTGAGCCTGGGTGTGCCCGCGCAACCCGGACCGCGCGTCGCCGAGTGCCCCTGGAAATTGAGCGCCATGGCGGTCGTGGCCGTCGCGGTCGTCGGCTTGGGTTTCTGGCTGCCCGGCCCGCTTTACGAACTGGTGCGCCAGACAACCCAAATTATCGGAGGTGTCCCATGAATGATTTACCCAGCGTGACCGAAATTGTGGCCGAAGTGCAGGAACGCTTCGGCGACCGGCTGGACGCCGTGCGCGTGTGCCAGCGCGACGAAATTTATTTTGACGCCAAGATGGAACTGGTCGCCGGTTTCAGCGGCCATCTTTACAAAAAGTGGGATGCGCGGTTGGTGAGTGTCTTTGCCGACGACGTCCGCGAGCAGGAAAATGTTTTTCATCTTTACTATGTCTATGCGCTCGACGCCGCCCGCGCGTTTTTCATCCTGCGCGTGCCCGTGCCGCCGGACAAACCGGAGTTCACCTCGCTGACGAACGCCATTCCGGCCGCCAACTGGCAGGAACGGGAAATCCAGGACCTGTTCGGCCTGCAACTCATCGGCCATCCCAACTCCCGTCGTTGTGCATTGCACGACGACTGGCCGGAAGTCTTTCCGCTGCGGAAGGATTTTGACCTGCACACCCAATTGCCGCCGTTTCAGGGCGAACGGCACAAGTTCCGCGAGGTTGAGGGTGAAGGCGTGTTCCAGGTGCCAGTAGGCCCGGTGCATGCCGGCATCATCGAGCCCGGGCATTTCCGGTTCAGCGTGGCGGGCGAGCCGGTGCTTTACCTGCAAATGCGCCTGTTCTACACGCACAAGGGCACGGAGAAACTTTTTGAAAATCTGCCAGTAACGCACGGCGTGCGGCTGGCCGAAAGCATCTCCGGCGATTCCAGTTTTGCCCACGCCACGGCCTTTTGCCACGCCATTGAACGCGCCGCCGAAGTGGAGGCGCCGCCGCGCGCCCGCGCGCTCCGCACCCTTTGCCTGGAGTTGGAGCGCCTCTACAACCACATCGGCGACATCGGCGCGATTGCGACCGACGTGGGGTTTATGGTGGCCAACATGCACGCCCTGCGGCTCAAGGAACGCGTGCTGCGCGTCAACGAACATCTCACCGGCAACCGTCTGCTGCGCGGCATGGCCTGCCTGGGCGGCGTGCGCTGCGATTGGGATGGCGAACAAATACAGGCTTTGGAAAAGTTAGCCGTGGAACTCGGACCGGAATTTGATTCGTTGGTCGAACTCGTCGAGAATTCCTCGTCCACGCGTGACCGGCTCGAAGACGCCGGCATCCTGAAACCGGAGGTGGCGCGTGACCTGGGCGTCGTGGGCATCGCCGGTCGGGCCTCCGGCTTCGACCACGATTTGCGGCGTGATTTTCCCCATGCGGCCTATGACCGGGTGAAATTCCGCGTGCCCGTTTACCAGGAAGGTGACGTGGAACACCGGATGCAGGTGCGCATTGACGAGGTGCGGGAGTCGCTTTCCATCATTCAGCAACTCGTGGCAGACCTCCCCGCCGGCGCGGTGCGCGTTGAAATCGGCGAACTGCCCGCCGGCCGCACTGCCCTCGGCTACGTCGAGGGCTGGCGGGGTGAAATTTACCATTGGATCCGCACGGCGCCCGGCAACCGGCTGGCGCGTTGCAAGGTCAAGGACCCGTCGCTGCAAAACTGGCCGGCGTTGAGCGAGGCGATTCTGGGCAACATCATTCCCGATTTCCCGGTCGTGAACAAAAGTTTCAACCTGTCTTATTCCGGCACGGATCGTTGAGGTCAATTATGTTTGAAATTCTCCGAAAAAGTCTGCGCACCGGCATCGTAACGACGAGTTACCCGGAAACGCCCGTGGAAATTTCGCGCTTTGCCCGCGGCCGTCCCGAGATTGACTGGCACAAGTGGGAAGATGCGCGTCCGGCGACCGCCGCCTGCCCGACGGGAGCGATCAGTTATCAGGACACCGGGGAGCGCCGCATCACCCGGCTGGACCTGGCCAAGTGCACCTTCTGCGGTCTTTGCGCCGAAGCCGACAAGACCATCCGCATGACCAACGTCTGCGAATGTGCCGCGCGCCGCCGCGATGATCTGGTGACGGAAGCCAGTTACAGCCTCAAGCCCGACGGCCGGCACGAGCGGCTCGTGTCCACCCCGGACAGCCGGAAGTCTCACCTCAATAAAACCGCTTCGTTGGAGCCGGGAGCCCTCGACGTTTTGGGCCGGAAAATCAAAACGCAGGTGGACAGCGTGCTGGGCCGGTCGCTGCACATCCGGGAAGTGGACGCCGGCTCCTGCAACGGCTGCGAAATTGAAATTGTTGGATTGAACAGCCCGGTCTATGACCTCGAACGTTTCGGCATTCATTTTGTCGCCTCGCCGCGGCACGCCGACATGCTGCTGGTGACCGGTCCGGTGACGCGGAACATGGAAATGGCGCTGCGCAAAACCTACGACGCCATGCCCGCACCGCGCCTGGTGGTGGCGGTGGGCGCCTGCGGTTGCAGCGGCGGCATCTTCGGCCAAAATTATGCCACGGTGGGCGGTGTGGACGCGGTTCTTCCCGTGGACGTTTACATTCCCGGCTGTCCGCCCAACCCGCACGCGTTGTTGCACGGCATTCTTGTGGCCATTGGCCGCCTTGCCCCCGCCCCCAAGCCGTCCCATCCCGCGCCGTAGTAACCCATTAAAGAAGTAGGAGACGACGTAAGGAGTCTCTAACTTGTCCTTCAGAAACCGGAAAAAAATTGAGACTCGTCACCGGTCTTCGCACCGAATGCTACGACCCGGCAGGCCTCGTCTCCTACAAAGAAAAAGATTTTTAACAGGCTGTTAGCTTTCGGGGAGTCATGCTCGCGGATGCGCTGCGTCGTAAGCTTTCTTCAACCGCTCGGTGGTGACGTGTGTGTAGATCTGTGTCGTGATGAGATGCGCGTGGCCGAGCAATTCCTGCACGCTCCGCAAATCCGCACCCGCATCCAACAGGTGCGTCGCGTAACTGTGCCGCAATTTATGCGGGGTCAGGCCGGGATCGAGCCCGGCGATGACCAGATATCGTTTCAAGCCGCGAGACAATTGAATTGGTTGCAGTGGGGCGGCCTTTTTCGTTTCCGTGAAAAACACCGGCGATGCTCCGGACGGCGGCGGCTTCAACGTGCTCCAATAACTCTCAATCGCCTTCAACGCCGGTTTGCCAATCGGCACGAGCCGCTCCTTTTTCCCTTTGCCGCGCACCCGCACCAGTTGCTCGCTCCAATCAATATCCTCCACGCGCAGCCCGCACAACTCGCTCACGCGCAATCCGCACGAGTAAATCGTTTCCAGCACTGCAACATCCCGCAGACACACACTGGCCGAAATCGGCCGGCCCGGCCCTTTGCGCCTGGGCGTGGCCATGAGTTTGACCGGCGCATCCAGCAAGTCCTTCATTTGTTGCACCGTCAGATACTTTGGCAAACGCCGGCCCGGCTTCGGCAAAGCCAGATTTTTTATCGGCGACGCCCCGACCACATCATGTCGGATCAGAAACTTGTAAAACGTCCGCAACGCGCAGAAGCGCAGTTGAATGGCCGCGCGGCTCAGGTTCTGCCGGCCCAAAAATCGCAGGAAACCGCGAAAATCATCGCGTTGCAGCTTTTCCCATGCAGGCGGTTCCTGTCGCTCCTCGCGATGCCAGTGAAAAAATTCCAGCAACGCCTGCCGGTAATTCCGCTGCGTGTAAACCGACGCATCGCGGTCCGTGGCCAGATGCGTGAGAAATTTCCGGATCCACTGGTCGTCTGCAGCCGGCTTGGTCGTTGCAGCATCAGTCACGCGAAATGAATACACCATTTCACCGGGATATGCAGCAAAATGGAAACACTACAGGAAAAATTAACGCAACTGGAAAACATCGAACATTCAACATCGAACGCCCAACGTCGAAGTGAAGGACAAGCAGGGCATTATTCGATGTTCGATGTTGAATGTTGGATGTTCGATGTTTCCGTGTATCCGCGCTAGGGAATCACTCTTTCCTGGCTGCGGGTGTCGCTGTTGAAAATCAATTCCGCTTCTGCCACCGGTTTCTTCGCCCTGCCGAGCACGTTGCCTTCGAGCACGACGTTCTTCAACTCGCCGGATGGAACCGAAAGAAACGTGCCGGTGCCAGCGAATGCCCGGCTGTTCCGCACGATGGCGCCAGGACAGCGCTCCAGGCGAATCACGGGTGTGCCCGGAATCGGCTTGCGCGTGGCTACGGCGTCCAGCTCCAGCTCCTTGGAATCCCGCACCAGGAAGGCCGGTCCACTGTCCGCGTTCACCTGCACGTGGTGCAGTTCCAGCGCGTCGGTGTATGACCCCCGCATGCCGCTCTTCGCCGACGCGATGACATCGCTGATCCGCAGCCCGGAGATCGGCATTTCCGGCAAGCCGACAACATCAATCGCCAGCTTCGCCCGTTTGACGGTCATGCCGCTGATGGCGATGTTGCGAAATACCGGCGTCCGTTCCGAGACCGGCTCTTCCGCACCTTTCACTTCGCCTTCCATCATGTAGTCGGCGGTCACGTTGATGGCTTCGCCGACATCCTCCATCGTCCAGTTATTGAACCTGACGTCTTCGACCACGCCGCCGCGTCCCCGCCGGCTCTTGATGCGCACGCCGATGGCGGTTTCCTTGCAGGTGATATTGTCCGCCACCACGTTGCGGATGCCGCCGGCAATCTCACTGCCCAGCGTGACCGCGCCATGCGCATGGTGCACGGTGCAATTGACGATGGACACGTTCTCCGTCGGCCGGTTGACCCGACGTCCGTCGGCATCCTTGCCGGCCTTGAGGACGATGCCATCGTCGCCGGTGTCAATGTAACAATTGGAAATCCGCACGTTGCGGCTGGAATCAACGGCGATGCCGTCGGTGTGCACGCCCGGATAGGTTTCGATGATGACGTTTTGAACGACCGCGTTGTCCGTGTACAGCAGGTGGATCACCCACATGGATGAACCGACAACATGTATTCCCTCGATGAGCACATTTGTGCTGTCCATGAAGCGGACGAAGGAGGGCCGGAGTTCCGACGCCGCCTTCTGGTAATCCTCATCCGGCGCGGGTGTTTTTACTTCGAGATCTTTCAGCAGGCGCTGCCAGTTGGGGCCGTTGGCCGATCCAGGATCATCACCGGAGGCCTTGGTTCGGGGCATGATTTTGAGCCATTCGGCGTTGTCCGTGGTGAGCACGCCGCGGCCCGTGATGGTGACATTGTGCAAATCATGCCCGCCAACCAGCGGAACCGGTGTGAGACACTCGATTCCCTGCTGCCGGCCTTTGGTGAACGGAAGTTGGGCCGCCGGAAATCGCAGCGTAGCCCCGGCTTCAAGATGAAGCACCAGGTCGCTCACCAGTTCAATCGGCCCGGTGACGTAGTTTCCCGCCGGGACATACACCGTTCCCCCACCCGCCGCCTTCACCGCCTGGATGGCGGAGCGGATGGCCTCCGTCGAGCTGGCCGAACCGTCATGGTGCGCGCCGTAATCCAGAACATTAAAAACCGGGCCGGCGCCGGACGCGTTCAGGCCAACGAGAACAAACAACGCCAACAACAAATTATTCCGGGAAGACAGGTGCATGGTGTTTTAAGGTTTTGAGCAGGATACGTTGATGGCACAAAGAAACTCAACCTTTTGGTGGCGGGCCTGGGAGCATTGACCTGGGAGCGCAAGCTCAACCGCCTATTTCAATTCCACTTCCCCCTCGCGCGGCGGAAATTCAAACGTGATCTTGCCCTTGTCGTCCATCACGAGATACGCCGGAAACGGTCTCCCGGCCTTGGAGATGAATTTATCAATCAAATCGGTCTTGCGCGTGGCCAACAGCTTTTGCGCCTGCGCCGGTTCGATCGGCTGCTGCAAAATTTCCCGGCTGATTCTGAATTTGCAGGGCTTGGAGCCCGCCTGCGACTTCTCGCACAGGTAACCCGTCTCCGTATCAAAAACTTTTCCACCGCACTTCGGACATTTGCCGAGCGATTCCTTGCCGGTGAAATCAATTTTCGGCTGCGGCTCCTTCGGGTTTTTTGCCGCACCCGCCCTGCCCTTCGCTTCCCGCGGCGGAAATTCAAACGCCGTGCCGCCATCCTTGACCACCAGGAACGCTTTGAACGCGCGGTTGTTTTTCTTGGAGATGAATTTTGTCAGCAAATCCGTTTTGCCTTCGGCGAGCAATTTCTTCACCTGCTCCGGCGAAATCTCCTGCTGCAAGATGATTTTGCCGGTGCGGAAGGTGCAGGTCTTGTCCGCGCCCGTCGCCTTTTCGCAGAGATAATTCATCCCGGCGTCGAACACCCGCGCGCCGCACTTCGGACATTTGCCCAGCGGTTCCTTGCCCGTGAAATCCACCGTGGCGGCGACGCCCCCGTCGCCGTCCTTCTGGCCGTTCCCGAAATCAAATTCGATCTTGAACTCCGTATTCAGCTTCAACACGGCGGCGAATGGAAATCCCTTTTTGCTGCGGAAATTTTGCAACGGCCCGACCTGTTTTTCCGTGATGAGCTTTTCCACTTCCTCAATCTCAAACATCCGGCCGCACAGCGTTTTCCACAACGAAAAGTCGCACTTTTCATTGACGCACTGGAAGTGCTTGTATTTTTCATGGATCTCACCGCCGCACTTCGGGCACGGCGTCTTGAGCACGCCGAAATCGCCGGGAATCGTGTCTTCCTCGAATTTTTTGGCGCGCTCAACGATGTGCCGCGTCATGTCGGCAATCTCGGACATGAATTCGGCGCGGCTTTTTTGCCGGCGCTGGATCTGGTGCAGCTTGAATTCCCAATCACCGGTCAACTCCGGCCTGGTCAATTCGGGAATGCCGAGACCGTTGAGCAGTTCCATCAGCGAAAACGCCTTGGCCGTCGCCTGCAGCTCGCGCCCGTTGCGATGGATGTAATCCTCGTAAATCAAGCCTTCAATGGTCGCCGCGCGCGTGGCCGGTGTGCCCAGGCCCTTCTCGCGCATCGCCTCGCGCAATTCGTCGTCCTCGACCAGTTTGCCCGCGCCTTCCATCGCGCTCAACAGCGTCGCTTCCGTGTGGCGCGGCGGCGGTTTGGTGACGTTCTGTTTCACCTCGACGCCGCTGGTGTTGACCTTTTCACCCGACTGCACCGGCGTGAGTGTCGGCGTGTCATCCGATTCCGCCTCCTTGCCATAGACCGCCAGCCAGCCCGGATTCACCAGCACCTTGCCGGCGCTCTTGAACGGCTCGCCTTCGACGCGGGTGATGCGATTGGTTTCAAGAAATTCCGCCGCCGGATAAAAAATGGCGAGGAACCGCTTCGTCACCATGTCGTAAAGCTTTTTTTCCGGCTCGGACAAACCGTACGGCGCCTGCGTGGTCGGAATGATGGCGAAGTGGTCGGAAACTTTGGCGTTGTTAAAGATGCGCTTGTTCGGATGCACCCAGTCGTTCTTGAGAATGGTCTCGGCAAACGTCGCGTAGCCGGTTTCGCCCAGCATCTTCAACGCGCTCTTCACCGTGCCGATGTAATCCTCCGGCAACGCCCGCGAATCGGTGCGCGGATACGTCAGCACCTTGTGCCGTTCGTAAAGCGACTGCGCCAGCCCCAGAGTGTTCTTCGCGGAAAAACCAAAGCGCGAGTTCGCGTCGCGCTGCAAACTGGTCAAATCATAAAGCAACGGCGACAGCGACGTGCTCGGCTTGCTTTCCTCGGTGACGATGCCCGGTTTGCCCAGACATTTTTCCTTGACGGCCTCGGCCTGTGACTTGTCCCAGACCCGCTCGGGCTTGAGCTGGTCGTCACCGTCCTTCGCGTCAGACCTGGAAAACTTTTCGTCGAACCAGCGCCCGGTGTATTGACCCGCCGCCGCGTCGAACGTGCCGATGACCTCCCAGAAATCGCGCGACACAAATTTGCGAATCCTCGCCTCGCGCTCGACCACGATGGCCAGCGTCGGCGTCTGGACGCGGCCAACCGTGGTTTTGAAAAACCCGCCGAGCTTGGAGTTGAACGCGGTCATCGCGCGCGTGCCGTTGATGCCGACGAGCCAGTCGGCTTCCGAACGGCTGTACGCGGCGTCGGCCAGCGGCAGCATGTCCTTGTCTTCGCGAAGCTGCGCAAACCCGTCGCGAATGGCGGCGGGCGTCATGGATTGCAGCCAGAGCCGTTTGATGGGCTGCTTCGCCTTGGTGAACTTGACAATGTTGCGGAAAATCAATTCACCTTCGCGCCCGGCGTCGCAGGCGTTGACCAGCGCGTCCACGTCGGCGCGTTTGATCAGCTTTTTGAGCACCTTCAGCCGCGGCTCGCTTCTCTCAATCGGCAATAAATCGAAATGCGGCGGGATGACGGGCAGATGTTTGAACGTCCATTTGCCCCGCACGGCCTCGACGCCTTCCGGCGGCACGATGGTGAGCAAATGGCCGACCGCCGACGAAAGGACGTAATGGTCGCTTTCGTAAAAGTCGTCCACCTTCTTGAATCCGCCGAGCGCCTTGGCGATGTCGCCGGCGACGGACGGTTTCTCCGCAATGATGAGAGTTTTGCCCATTTCTGTGCCCGCGCTTGTACACCGGGCGCGGCAAACATGCGAAGAAAAAAATATTTGTCAAACCTTACACGCAAAATAAATTTTGGAGAAATTCACCGCCGAGCGACTAAGAACGAAGAATTTTAAACCACGGATGAACACGAATGGACACGGATTTGAAGAATCGAATCGCGAAAGCAGAACGAATTTTAAAACCGTAAAGAACACAAAGTACGCAAAGATCTTGGACAGAATAAATAGGATTTTCAGGATGAACTCCACAACAACCAGTTCAGCGGATTTCACCACTTCTAAAGGTAGGGCGCGTCACTCCGTGCGCGCCGGTCTTTGTAGTCAGCCACCGACGGCAGGATTTCCAGCCGATAGCGGCTCATGCCCAGCCCAGGCGTTTGCGGGCGTCTGCCCACGCGATGTTTTCTCCGGGTTCGGACAGCGCCTGATCCGCCGCCGCGTTGTCCCGGCGGTCTTCTTCACGACGCAGTTGCTCGCTTACAAACTGATAAACTTTCCGTCGCTGGATTTGCGGCAACCGTTTAATTTCTGAAATGACTTCAACCGCGCTCATGCTCCCAAGTTAGTCCAATGAACGCCGATTTCAATCAAAACAAATCCGGGAGGCGACGGACGGTTTCTCCGCGATGATGAGAGTTTTGCCAATTTGTTGCCCGCGCTTTTACACCGGGCGCGGCAAACATGCGAAGAAAATCTTTTTTGTCAAACCGAACCTGCAAATTGATTTTGAAAAATCGGCCAAAGAACCGCCGGCAACGAAGAATTTTTAACCACGGATGAATACGGATGAACACGGATTTTCACCACAGAGACATGAAAACGCGGAGTTAAAATGAAAAACGACAGGGATTATTGGGATATGCCAGCCCTATAGAAACGATGCGAATAGTTTGTAGCGTTTACATCCCAAAACCAAAACCAGCCGTTGCTCATCAGATTGGCCGGACCCAGCGGAGTCCAGCTTGCAAGATTTGTTGATGCCCATACCGTGTAGGGAATGTTTTGGTCGCCTGTGAAATTCAGTTGGAATGGTCCGGATGCTTGCCGGCTTCCGCGTGTCAGAATCGGCGGCACAGACGGGACCAATGGAGTTCTCACCAGAAAGAACTGATTTATATACCAACTGGGGGCGCCAAATGCGATGCCGTTGGTTCCCCAACGGACTAAGGTGCTTGGACCTCCGGATACATACGGAATATCCAAGCTGCCCACGAGTTGCAGGTTTGTGGCATTCCACGCATAAATTCTCCAGGCATCAGACTGCCCCCAGACTGGATGTGACCCCATTGAGTAAATTCTGCCCGCTGCCAAATCAGGCTCCAGTATGGAACAATTGGTCAAGGTGCCGTAGACAGCCAACGTTTCGGGATTAAACACTGTGCCACCCGGTGTGAATACCAATCCTCCCTGATATTTAATAAGATCAGACAATCCGATGAGCCCGTCGTGGCCGTCCGAACTCAGGACTCCGGTTTGATCCACGGTCATACGGGTAAACGGAGTTCCGGCGTAGAGTCGCGTATCTGAAGCCGCCACGACGGTTCCTGAATAACTATAAAGTCCTCCAAGAATATTGGAACGCTCAATGTCATCGTCGAAAATCAGAACTTGGGAGGCATCACCGAATCCGGTGTTAACCCCAATCGCTACTGAATGAGGTTGCCCCGGCAAAACGGCAAACTGGTTTACATGATAGGCGAGTCCATAGTAGTTGTCCATACCCACTGACGCTAGAAACTCCACCACGTTGGAAGTCAGGTTAAATCGGCCAAACACGTTTGTTCCATAGAAACCGATGTAAAGGGAATGGCCATCGCCGGATAACGCCAGTTTCCCGGGGTCATTGCCAATGTAATATGAATTCACAATGCGTCCCATGACTGGATCGATCGCAATCAGGCAATTAGAGTAGGTATTCGCGTTTGCCGGTACGGTGGCATAGATAAGTCGTGTAAACGGATTGTAAACCAGATCGACCACGAGAAGGTTATTGAAGACTTGAATTGCTGGCGCCACGGCATTGAATGGATTGCTAGTGCCGCTGACGCTGTTTGAACTGGCGGTCAGGCGGATGTTCGTGTCCGGATATGCAGAGTCCAGCGTCACAGTTCCGGCCCACTGTCCATTCAAAAATGCGGCCGTGGTGGCCGGCGTTAAAGGAACATTGCCATGATCGCCGGCGGCGCTCAATATGGCCGCGCCGGTAAAATTGCTGAGGACATTGCCGTTTAGATCACACGCACTGATGGTCACGGCGAAAGGCACCGAAGACGTTTGCATGCCAATGGGCGCAAACGCAAAGTGGTCCACAAAGTAGACAATTGCCTGCGGTGAACCGACACTTTCACCGTAGACATTGATAGCGGTCACAAAATAAAAAAATGTGCCGCCATTGACAATTGTCGTGTCGTTGTAATTGGTGGCGGATACGCCGCTGGCAATTTTTGTGTAAGAACCGGCGCTTGCGCTTGCGCGATATACATTATAGCCAGTCGCCTTGAATGAAGCCGGCCAATTCAGCGCCGCACTTCCCCCTTGAACCACCGCATTCAGGCTTGATGGAATGGAAGGCAGTCCGCCGGCAGCAGTCGCGCTTTGGTTCTCGTAAGCGCCGCAATCCACCGTGCCGCCGACGATGCGCGGGTTGCCGTCCAGATCATTGGTTGTCGTGACATACGCGTTGTTGCCGGCATTGATGCACGGCGAATAGGTTTGCAAGTGATAGTCACCACCCGCCTGGTTCACAAAAAGGGGCGCATTGGTAATGCAACCGACGTTTCCCGCATCCGGCGTGCAACAATAATTCAACGTGGAGCCTGTGTTATTTACTCCGACATTGTAATAAATAACACAGTTGTTCGCGGTGCAATAATATGTGCCGGCACCGGTATTCCCGCCGGCAGAATCGTTGTAGCCTGATACCGTGCAATTGTTCAACGTACTTGAACAGGCACCGCCACCCACACTGGCATAGTTGCCTGAAAATACGCAGTTGTTCAGCGTGCCCCCGTACGCGCCGCCACCGCTGCTTGACGTGTTGTTGATCAGCATGCAATTGTTCAGTGTAGAACCAGACGCACCGCCACCGTTGGCGCCTGCCCCGTAGGCCGAGTTGCCAGAAAGAGTACAGTTGTTTAGAATGCAACCGGCCGCGCCACCGCCGCTGGTACCACCGGTTGTATTCGGATATGTCCTTCCTGTCACGTTTCCGCTCAACGTGCAGTTATTTAACGTGGAACCGTAAGCGCCACCACCGCTGCAACCTGTCATTGGGCACACATTGCCGGTCAATGTGCAGTTGTTGAGTGTACCGGAATAAACGCCGCCACCCCAAGATGCCAGGTTATTAATCAGCAGACAATTTGACACCAGTGCATTGGTGGAAGAACACCATACTCCACCGCCGTACCCAGTATATCCATTGGTCAGGGTAAAACCGGCCAGTACCGCACCATCAGTCAAATATACGCAACGCATGGTATGACCGCCATTTATCAACGTCATGGTCGGTCCATTGACACTTTGTAGCGTCACCGCGTTGGTCACAGCCACGCGATTGGTCGTCCCATCACCGGTCAGTCTGCCACCGATTTGATAAACACCATTGGTGACAAGAATTTGGTCGCCAGAATTGGCGGCATCAACGGCATCCTGAATGTTCGTCGCAGCGGTAGCCCAATCAGCATAAGGCGGTGTGGGATTGGTGCTGTTCAAATCCACATACAGCACCGAGGCCGAGGCGCGGAAAATAAACAGCATCCAGAAGACTATTACCCATTGGCAATGGCGCGGTTTCATGTTGCCTTTGTCTAAACTTGCTAACGTTCTATCACTTGCACTTTTGAATTACAAGTTTAATCCGTCTTTTCCTTGCCGCGCGCTGTCTTCCACCGTAGCAGCCGACGTGAGTCGGCTCTAACTTTCCCCGGACTCATTTCAAATTCCGCGATGGTTCTTTCGCTCCTGCCGGAGCTTGACCCATTTGTTTTGCCAACCCACGGCTGTGCCGTGGGCTACTTTCTATCGCCGTTCCACGGCTGGTGACAGCTTGGTTGGAATTGTCAGACTTGCGCTCCGCGGCCAAAAAACGTTATAATCATCATCAATGAAACTGGCACTGGCAGCTTTGGTTTATTCGGTGATTGCCCTGGTTTTGGGTCTCGGAATTCTGCTGCTGGTGGCGGGCAAACCGTGGCCGCTCATCATCGCGTTCCTCGTCTATGTCGTCGTGTTCAGTAAAATCGGCTGCCTGTCGCAACATTGATTCGGAGTTCGGAGATCGGAGTTTGGATTCCCCATCTCCCAGTTCTGATCTTCCATCTGCGAAGTCCCATCTCCTATCTCCTATCTCCCATCTCCGATTTTCATTTCGGCACGGCAAACTTTTGCTGCATGGCGGACTGGATTTGCGTCCAAGGCAAACAGTCCAACCCTCTCGTCCCCGCCGCCACACCCGTCGCGTAAGCCGTCGCCGGTGAAGTTCCTTGGACGATATACGGCTGTCCGCCGAGGTACACCACACTCGCACCGGGCAGCGCAAGGGAAACAAAACTGCCGAAGTTCGCATACGGCGCGATCTGGCCGCCCTGCGTCGCGGTGACCGCGATGACGCCCGGGTCCGCGGCCGGATACGTCGGCGTGGACACCGGCTGGTTGCCGGCCGCCGCGTAAACCGGAATGCCGGCGGCAATGGCCTGCTGGATCACGCTGTCCAAAATCGCGCTGTCACTGGGACCACCAAGGCTCAAGTTGATAATGGTCGCGCCGTTGTCCACCGCCGCCTTGATGCCGAGCGCGACGTTCCAACTGGTCGTCGTCGCGTACGTGCCGTAAACGTCCACGGACAAAATCCTGACGGAACTGCTCCCGCCCGCCGACTGCGAGATCGCACGCAAAATCGTCCCGGCCATCGCCGTCCCATGCGTGAGGTCCGACGTGCCTGGAGCAGCGTCGCCCGCCACGGAGATTGACTTCAACATGAACGGGTCGAGCTGGCTGCCGAGGGATTGCACGTGCGTGTCAATCAAGCCGACGATGGGATTGCAGGGGTCGCCGGTCGTAGCCGGGTTCAGCGTGAGCGAAACGGGGCCGACCGGCGCGTTCGCGAGCAGTTGCGGTGTGGTCGGGGGGTCGAAGACGTAATTGTAATCCACGGCCAGAACGTCGGAGTTGTTTTTCAAACTGGCCAATGCGGCATCGGTTGCGTCAGCGTCGCCGAATTGCAGGCGGTAAATGCCCAGCTTGTCGTCACGCCCGATGACTTTTGCGCCGAGCAGTTTGGCGAGGGCATCAACGTCCGTGCCGGGCTTGAGCTTCACTAGCAATTCGTTGGGAACGTGCTTGGGCGTCGCTTTCGGCGCGAGCACCAGCCGCGTGGCGTTTTTCATCACGGTGCGAAAAACATAAAGTTGCGGCACGCCATTGGTCCGCGGCACGAGCGCGAAGTTGAGATTGCCCAGCAACATTTTCAGCGCGTCGCCGGACGGCAGGTCCTTGAATTTTGCGGAAGTCGTGTGGGTGGTATCCGGCTCGACATAAATCCGCCAGCCGGCATCCGCGGCGATTTTTTCCAGCAATGGCCACAACGCCATGCCCCGCAGGTCGGCATCCACGCGGTCGGTGGCCTTGTGCCAGACGAGCGAGTTGGTGTCTGCCGCGCGCGCCGCGATCAGACCGAACGCGAGCCACAGGCAGATAAAGACCCATCCAAATTGGCGAAATTTTAACATTACCTTGATAGACGCTTGGAAAGCACGGTTGGTTAAATATTCGTCATGGCGCGCGAACGCGATAAAATTGTTGCGGCACGCCCGTGATGGTGTCAATCCAAAGTCCGGGGGAATTCGACGGCGTGACCGCGCCCCGCAACTGGAATGTGTCCTTGACGTTCGTGGCACTCAAGACTTCGTAAAGCCGTCCGGCAGTGGCGGGCCAGCCGATGATGGGCGGCGGTGCGGTCATCGTCAGTCCAAACGGCGATTCCGCCCCACCGATGCGAATCCACTCCGTCCCGGTGCGGTACTGTTTGCCGTCACTGTGCGTTACCACGGCGTAGAACGGATGCAATCCAACCCCCAGATTCGTCGCCGCCACCGCGAAAGTGGCGGAGGAGAGGTTGGAAACAACGCCGACCGAACCGCCCGTGGTGAACAGTTCGATTGTGGAAATCGTGTTCGTGTTGGCGGCAACCGAAAACAGCAGCGTGAAGTCCAGCACCGTATTGGCAGCGCCGGCCAGCGTGGTGAACGTGGCGTTGAGCGGCGTGTTCTGGACGCGCACGCCTTGAGTCACCCGCGCCTGGGTGCGCACATGACTGCCTTCATAGACCACCGCCGCAAGCTCATGGCTGCCGTCGGACAGGGTTGTGGTATCCAAAGAAAACGTCAGTGAAAGATTGGTGACGCCAGCCGTGAGGTAGAGGTGGTTGCGCGGCTGGAGATCGCCGGCGTTCTGATCCAATGTTTGGGTGCCGTTGGGATAGACGATCAGGTTGGTCGAACCGCTGAAGGTCGCCTGAATCTGCGAAGCCAGCCACCCGGCGGTCCGCACGCGCAGATTGAATTCGGCGGCGTTGATTGGCGGCGACGTCACGGGCAGATAATCAATGAAGTCCTCCGCCACGACGCCGTCGGTCGCCGACAAACCGGTGTTGCCGTTGATCGCAGTGACCAGTTGCTGGACGAGCTGGCCAACACTCGTATTGCCGGGGCTGTTCGTAACCGTCAGGACGATCGGGGCTCCATTCGTTTTGGTCACACTCAGTTGGAGAAAATCGTTGGAGGCGGGGGCGTTGCTGACAAAGTAATTGCGAAGTCCAAACGCGATGGAATCGAGCAAGTTGCTGCGGCTGGCTGTGACAAAAGCGGTCAGCGTGGAGGCCGAACCGATGGCATTGCTGGCGCACACCGGGATTTGCGCCCCGGGCGTGTTGGTGTCGGTGGATTGCAGGCCAAGGCGGTCGCCGTAGGCAACGGCCTGCGCCTTGGATTGCAGAACGTAAGCGGGTTGATTCAGAACGTCAGCCAGCCCGGACGCGACCGACTTGATCGTTGCATTGGTTGGAACCGTATAGTTTGTGGTGCAACCATTGATGGTCACGTAAAGCTGGTTGCCCGCGGCGGGCGGAATATTGGTCAGGGTTTGCAGCCATGTGCCATCCAGAAACAAATCCACCTGCTGCATCGGGCGGTTTGTTGCACTGGCGGTGCATTGGAAGGTGAGATTGGTGATGCCGCTCAACACGCTGTTGGCCGGCAAATTGACCCACGTGCCAACGGGTGGTCGGGCAAACGGCGCGGCCAGAGGCTCGCCCACGATTAATCCCTGATAAGGATTTGCCAGGCTCATATAATAACATTCCGCCAGGCTGAAGCCGCGCGCCTGATAGAAATAAACCTGCGGCGACGGGAATTTTTGCAGGTAGGCACACGGCTCGGTGATGGTGCCGTAACTGCCGCAGGCGCCGGCGTTCAGGAAGGCCAGCAACGTCGTGTGATCGTTCGGCTGATAGATCAGCCCCCCATAAGACGTCAGACTGTCGGCGATGGCGCCGGGGACGAACACGTTGGACAGGATGTTAAACTGGTAACGGCCAGTTTGGTAGCCAAACAGGTTCGTCAAACCGTAGGGCGAATCCAAATTGGTCCGGGCGATGGAAAAATCGCCGTCCACGCGCGCGTCAAAAATCGTGTTGTCGAATTCCAGATACCGGATGTTGCGGAACACGTCGCTGCTTTTGGCCAGCCAGACCATTTGCGTGGGAAATGTGCCGTCGCTGGCCGCGCCGTGATCAATGATCGCCTTCGCCTGCGCGAGATTGCTGGACGTGAGCATGGTCACGAGCCATGAGTTGCTGCCGGCCGCAATCGGCGGCGTCTGGCGGAAAATGCCCTCGCTGGCGGCATAGGCGTTGGAACTGGCGGCGGGCAGATTGCAGCCGGGAATTCCCTCCGGACAATTGTTGGAGCAATCGTCCGTCTTGAAACCGTAAAATAACGCGGTAGTAGTGCTGTTCGTGCCGGATTGCGCGCCGCCTTGAACCACGCGGTAGGGAAAATCCATGCTCAACACGACGTAATCAATCTGATTGGTGAGGCCGCGACTCGAAAGCATGCCGATCAATGGATTGAACAATAAGTTGGTAAAATCCGATGTTGTCCATTCCACGTTCCCGCCGGTCCAGTTGATGCGCAGCAGATTTTGCGGCGGCACGCCGCGCCGTTCGCAGTAGTAATTGCCGAGTTGAACCGAGTTCGTGCTGTTCTGGTTGGCGACCACGACCACGTTCAACCCGCTGCCGCCCGCGAAAAGTTCGGCGGCGGAAATAAACAAAACCGCCAGACCGGTCGTAAAGCACAAGCGAATGTTCACTGCCCTATTCTCACCTGAAAATGTCGTTTCGTAAAGTGCGGCGGAAGGAACGGGGTGAAAGGCTGAAGGCTGAAGGCTAAAGGCTAAGGGTGAAAATGAACGGATGGTTTAACTGCGTCGGCATTTCAGCATTTAGACTTCAGCCTTTAGACTTTGCCAGGACGGTCTTCACCCAGACCTGGTTGTCGAGATACCACCGGATGGTTTCGCGGATGCCGTCCTCGAACTTGTGCGCGGGCGTCCAGCCAAGCTCACGCTGGATCTTCGACGCGTCTATGGCGTAACGGCGATCGTGGCCGGGACGGTCTTTGACGAAAGCAATCAGCTTGCGCGAGTTGCCGCCGAGTTTGGGGACAAACTCGTCAATCGTGTCGCAAATCAGTTGCACGATGTGAATGTTCGCCCATTCGTTGTGGCCGCCGATGTTGTAGGTCTCACCCAATTTGCCGCGCGTCAGCACGAGCCACAGCGCCTCGTCGTGGTCGCGCACGTAAAGCCAGTCGCGCACGTTCATTCCGTCGCCGTAAACCGGGACCGGCTTCCGCGCCAAAATGCTTTGGATCACCACCGGGATGAGCTTTTCGGGAAATTGATACGGACCGTAGTTGTTCGAGCAATTCGTGATGACCGTCGGCAAACCGTAAGTGTGGTGATACGCGCGGACGAGCATGTCGGACGATGCCTTGCTCGAGGAATACGGCGAGTTCGGCGCGTAAGGCGTCGTCTCGGTGAAAAAGCCGGTGGCACCGAGCGAACCATAGACTTCATCGGTTGAAACGTGATGGAATCGGGTTTCGTCCCGCAATGCGGGAGCGTCCGGGGTCTGGGATTTTGGATTTGCAAGCCAGCAGGCGCGGCAGGCTTCGAGCAAATTAAATGTGCCGACGACATTCGTGTGGATGAAATCGCCCGGACCGGTGATGGAACGGTCCACGTGCGATTCCGCCGCGAGATGCATGACGTGCGTGATGGCGTGCTTTTCAACGACACGCCGCACGGCAGCTTTGTCGCGCAGGTCCACCTTCTCAAAAATGTATTTTGGGTGTTGGGAAACCTTTTCCAGATTTTCCAGGTGCCCGGCGTAAGTGAGGCAATCGAGATTGACGAGTTTGCCAATCTCCGCGCGGTCAATGACGTGGTGAATCAAATTCGATCCGATAAAGCCCGCGCCGCCGGTGATCAACAAGTTCATGGTTGAGAGTTGATGGTTGAGAGTTATTCCGGTTTCCAGTTTCGCAACGAATCTTCGATGGCTTCCATCACCGGCCGGATTTTGACGCCCGCAGCCAGCAATTTTGAAATGTCCAGCACGCAGTTGGAACGCGGCGTTTTGGCGGCGACGCTGTAAAATTCGGCGTCATTTTTCCAAAACTCAAATTTCCGGTCCGGCTGCAAAATTTTCTTGATCAATTCCACGACCTGCCGCGTCGTCACAAAACCGGGATTGGTGACGTTGTAAGTGCCGAACGGCGCGCGGCGTTTCCATAAATCGAGGCACGCTTTCACATAATCGGCGCGGTGGGAAATGGAATTCACGTTGTCATAGACCTTCGGGTAACGCTGCACCTTGCTGAGATAGTTGCGCTCGCTGTCAAATTCGTCGAACGGAATCCGCAACCGCCAGATGTAACTTTGTCCCATGCCTGCGATGGCTTCCTCCCCCAACGCCTTGCTGCCGCTGTAAAAACTGCATGGACCGTCACGGAAGGAAAAATTAGGCGTGTCCGTTTCCGTAAAACCATGAATGTGCTCCGGTGATTTGTCCACGAGCGCGCGCAATTCCGGTTTGGAAAGATCTTTTTCTGCGCGCGTCCGGCCACCGGTCGTGACTTTTGCGCCGGAGTAAATGCAGCCGGACGAAACGTGTCCCCAGGGAATACCGGCCGCCACACAAGCGTGGGCGACGGTTTGCGGCAACAACGTGTTGCCGGCCAGCGTGTCGGCCCGGGCGACTTCGCAGGCGTCCACGTTTGGCTTGCCGGTGTAACCGGCGGCGTTGATGACGAATTCCGGTTTGCGCTCCTTCAAAAATTTCAACAATACGTCGAAGCGCGTGTAATCCACATCGTGCCGGGCGAGTGGAATAAATTTTTGTCCGCGCCGCTGGAGTTCCAGCGCAAACGCCTGGCCGATGTAACCCGATGCGCCGAGGAGAAGAATCATGGGATTGGATGTTGCAGATTTTGAAACCGCGGATTCCGCGGATGGTTCGAGGCGGCAAACGAAGGCTCGCTCAGGACGAGGCGTTTCCATTCCAGCGATTTGCACCCAAAATTAATAATCAAGCCGACCTCCAAACCGGTAATTTTCAGATAGTTAATCATCTGTGCCTCTTCGATTGGTCCAAGTTCGCGAATGGCTTTCAAATCCACGACTACTTTCGCTTCGACGATCAAATCCGGAACATAGGGATGGCGAAGCACAATATCTTTGTACGTCACTCGATGCGGTTTCTGGAGAATGAAAGCAATCCGCTTCAACTTCAACTCATACTCGAACGCTTCCTGATAAATTGCCTCCAGAAAGCCACACCCAAGCTCCGTGTGAACTTCCATCGCCGCACCAAGAATTTTTCCCGTTATATCTTTATGAAGCAGTTCCATTTAATCTTTGTAATCCGCGTAATCCGCGGTTCAGGTTTGCAGCCGTTTCGCCTCCGCCACGACTTCGGCGAGGTAATCGCGGTATTCGCATCTGGGCATTTTGTTGGTGAGTTCTTCGAGTTGATCGAGCTTGAGAAAGCCGGCGCGAAACGCCGCTTCCTCCGGACAGCCGATTTTGACGCCCGCGCGTTTCTCAATCGTTTGCACGTAAGCCGAAGCCTCGTGCAGGCTGCTGCTCGTACCCGCGTCCAGCCACGCGAAGCCACGGCTCAGCCGGTGCACCCGCAACTGCCCGCGCCGCAGATACGCCACATTCACGTCCGTGATTTCCAACTCACCGCGCGCCGACGGCTTGAGCGCCTTGGTGACGGCCACGACGCTGTTGTCGTAGATGTAGAGTCCCGGCACGGCGTAATTGCTCCTGGGCGACTTTGGCTTTTCCTCAATCGAAATCGCCTGTCCCTGCGCGTCGAATTCCACCACGCCGTAACGCTCCGGGTCGTTGACGTGATAACCGAAAATCGTCGCGCCGGTCTTGAACTCGGCGAACGCGCGATGAAACGAATCGCCGCCGTAAAACACGTTGTCGCCCAAAACCAGCGTGACGCTGTCGCTGCCGATGAACGATTCCGCGATCAAAAACGCCTGGGCGATGCCCGCCGGTTTCAGTTGTTCGCGATATTCGATGATGAGTCCCCACGCCTTGCCGTCGCCGAGCAATTGCCTGAACCGCGGCAGGTCCTGCGGCGTGGAAATGAGGCATAACTCGCGGATGCCGCCCTCGATGAGCGTCGTCAGCGGGTAATACACCATCGGTTTGTCATACACCGGCTGGAGCTGTTTGCTCGCGACCAGCGTAAGCGGATACAGCCGCGAACCGGCGCCACCGGCAAGAATGATTCCTTTCATTAGCCGACAGGGTAAAAATTTTCAGAAAAAATGAAAGCCGGAAGTTCGCGAACAAACCAACCGTGAATGGTTTCGAGTTTGCATTGGACGGGAACTTCTCCTATTGCTTCCGCGTCTAATTGAATGGGATGAAGAAAAAATTGAAATGGATTTTCGCCGCGCTCGTCGCGGTGTTCGCACTGTTGCAACTCACGAACCCGACGCGCACGAACCCGCCGGTCGCGCCGGGGCACGATTTGATGGCCACCAACGCGCCGCCACCGCAAATCGCCGCCCTGCTGCACGCCGCCTGTTACGACTGTCATTCTTACGAAACCAAATGGCCGTGGTACAGCCGCATCGCGCCGGTGTCGTGGCTGGTGGTCGGCGACGTGAAGAACGGGCGCGAGCGGATGAATTTCTCCGACTGGCCGCGTGAACTGCCCGAACGCGCGGCAAAACGGCTGGGGCGGATCAGCGAGGAGGTAGGTTACAAGGACATGCCGCCGTCCAAATACACCTTGATGCACCCCGAAGCCCGGCTCACCGCCGACCAGCGCCAGCAATTGATTCATTGGGCGGACCAGGAAGCCGCGCGGCTTAAAGCAAACGGTGAGGCCGGCAAAGAATGAGCAATCCGTCCTTTTCCTGATGATTTGCAGCAGCCGACGCCTGCCGGGTCGTAGCACTTGGTGCGAAGACTGGTGAGTCGGCTCACTTCTGCCAGGATTTCACGAAAGATCAGAGCGGACTGACGTCCGCTGCTACCAACCAAATTCTTGATTCGTTTGGGCATTGACGGAACCAAGCCTGCCAAACATGCTTTTATTTTTATGTTGCACAGTGAATTGGTTCCCGCCGCCGAATCCCGCCCAGGCGGGACGCGGCGATTGATGGTGATGTTGCACGGGCTGGGCGACAGCGTGGACGGCTGGCGCTGGTTCCCGGGGGTGATGAACCTGCCGTGGCTGAATTATCTGCTCGTCAACGCGCCGGACGACTACTACGGCGGTTACTCATGGTTCGATTTGAACAACATGGTTCCCGGCGTCCAGCGCAGCCGGAAATTGTTGTTCGACCTGCTCGACGATTTGCACGCCAAGGGTTTTCCAGCGGAACAAATCATCTTCGGCGGTTTTTCGCAAGGCTGCCTGATGGCCATCGAAGCCGGCCTGCATTATCCGCACCGGTTGGCGGGGATCGTCGGCATCAGCGGCTGGATTTTTGAGCTGGAAAAACTGGTGCAGGAACTTTCACCCGTCGCGCGCCAGCAGCGCCTGCTCATGACGCACGGCACAAGCGACCCCATGATTCCGATTGACAAGGTGCGCGGGCAAATTCCGTTGCTCAAGGCCGCCGGCCTGCGCCTGGAGTGGCACGAATTTATGAAGGCGCACACCGTCGCCGGCGAAGAGGAAATCGCCGTGATTCGCGATTTTGTGCGCGCCGGTTATCCGGCCTGAATTTTTTCGGAGGGATGAGCTCTGCGAGTCCCTAAATCCATTCGCACATCAATTCAGGGGCTTGTGTAACTCGCCCCTCCGATTTATTAAACCTTCACTTCGCGGGCCGCGCCGGGAATCCAGATTTGCTCCGGCCGCGGCTCGCCGGCGACTTCCCAATCCATCGCGCGCTCCACGATGTCGCGCATTTGGGCGAACCACCAGCCGGCGCGGGCGATGCGCCCTTCCCGACCCGCCACGTTCGCCTGCGGGCGGATGCCGTTGAAACCGAGTTCCAGTTGATTGTCTGTCGCGTATGTCATAGTGAACCTTTCTTTGCGCGACATTCTGGCAGGTGGGGTTGGACATTTGCTGTCCAAGGCAAAATTTATCTTGGAATTGGAAAACATCGAACATTGAACACCGAACATTGAACGTCGAGTGGATTCGATGTTCAGCGTTGGATGTTGGTTGTTCGATGTTTCCGGCAGCTATTCGCGAATGGTAATCGTGTCGCCGGGTTGCAGCGGCACGACGTGGCCGCTGAGCAAATCGCGCGGATTGACGCTGATTTCCTCGCCTTGGCGGGTGATGGTGATGGCCTTCGGATTGCGGTGACCGGTGTAATTGGCCGTTGCGATGGCTTGGGCCAGGGTCAACCCTTCGACCCACGGGACATTGGGATGTTGCACCGGCCCCACGATGGCGACGCCCTGCCCATCGCCCGCGATGCTGGCGAACGCGACCTTCTGGCCGGCCAGATAAGCCGCCCGCGCCTGGGCATTGGCCTGCGACCGGGTAACACAACCGCAAAACAAAGTTGCGATCAAAAACACCCAAGCTCCACCGGCGCAAAAAAACTTTCGGTACCTGCCCATGTTACTCCCGTTTTTTGAGGATTTTCCCGAACTCGCCTTCGACCGGTTCGATTTCAATTCGATGGCCTTCATGGGCGCCGGAAGCCGGCGGCGAAATCCGGCTTTTCCTTTCCGTCTTTGGCGCGGCAACGGCCGCTGGCAGCGGCGAAGCAACCAACGCTGTTTCGGACGGCTCGCTGTCCGGTGGTTCCGAATTTTGACCGGGAATGAACAAATGGGTCCGGGTCTCCAGCCATTTGGAATAACGTTGAAAACCCCACATCCCGTGATCGGCACCGGTTTCAATGGCGGAAATGATTTTAAAAAAATCACGATTGCGGATGAAATTTTTGACCGCGTGCGTCGCCATGAGAATCTCGCATTCGGGGACGCGGATGTTCAAATCCGGCCGGAAGCGGAGCCGTTGCGATATGACCGCGACGAGACAATCGGCCAGTTGCGCGCAAACGGCGCCCTGGATTTCCGCCGGGAAGGCCGAGGCCACGCGCTGCAGCGCCTCGGCACAACTCGACGAATGAACCGTGGCCAGAACCAGGTGGCCGGTTTCGGAGGCGCTCAACGTCCGGCGCATCGTTTCCGGATCGCGCATTTCCCCGACCATCAACACGTCGGGGTCCTCCCGCAACGCGTCCAGCAACGCCTGCTCAAAACTCGGCGTGTCGCGCCCCACCTCCCGCTGCCGGATGTAGGCGCGGCGCGGACGGAACGTGTATTCGATGGGGCTTTCGACCGTGACGATGTGGCGGGCCTCGGTCAGGTTGATCTCCTGAATCAACGCCGCCAAGGTCGAGGATTTGCCGCTGCCGGTCGGGCCGCTGATCAAAATCAAGCCGTGCGTGTTTTTGACGAGCTTCTTGAGGTCGGGATGCAGATTGAGTTTTTCGACCGTGGCCTGGAACGAACTGAGCAGCCGGATGGCCAGGCCCAGGCCGCGCGAGGTTTGCAAAATGTTAATCCGGCAGCGGACGCCGCGGATCGTTTTGGACAAATCAAACGAGCGCCGTTCCAAAAAAACCGGCCATTGCTCTTCGCCGATGAGCCGGCGCGCGATTTCAGCCAGCGCCCTTGGCGGGACGGGTTCGCCCGAAACCTGCAAGGCGCCGCGAATCCGCACCGCCGCCGGCATCCCGGCTTCCAGGTGCAAATCGCTGGCGCCACCACCCGCCGCCGATTCAATCAATGATTCCAATTCCATTTGATCTACTTTAATGAACAATTCAACCGGCGGAAAGTTCTTTGGTTGGAGTAATATTAATTCTCCGTAACAAACGGATCTTTGGTTGATTTTGTGGAACCCCTCACCCGGCCTGCGGCCACCCTCTCCCCGCTCGGGCGGGGAGAGGGACGGGGTGAGGGGCGTTTATTTTTGATCCGCTGGTGTTGCCGATGACCGTCAGACCGCCGTGACGGAATTTTTCCACTCCGCCACCGCCGCCTTGATTTCCGCCCCGACGCAACGGCGGGGCTTCACAAACCGCGGCGTGAACCACGGGAACAGCCCGACCAGATCATGGGTCACCAAAATCTGCCCGTCACAACCGTCGCCGCTGCCGATGCCGATGGTGGGGATGGGAATGCGCGCCGTAATTTCCTTTGCGACCGGCAGCGTCACGAGCTCGAGCACAATCGCAAACGCACCCGCGTCGGCCAGCGCCTTCGCGTCTTCGAGCAACGCCTGATGCTCCGGCTCGTTTTTGCCTTTGACGTGGTAGCCGCCTTCCTCCAGCACGTGTTGCGGTAACATGCCCAGATGCCCGCAAAACGGAATTCCAGCGGACACAATCGCGCGAACCGGTTCGATGATTTCGCGTCCGCCTTCGGCCTTCACAAATTCCGCGCCCGCGACGACCAGCTTTTTCGCATTCTTCACCGCAGTCGCCACGGTTTCGTAACTGCGGAACGGCATGTCCGCGCCAAGCAACGCGCGCGGTTTGGCGCGGGCGGCGGCGCGAACGTGATGCTCCATTTCGGGCATCGTTACGTGTGTGGTGTCGGGATAACCGAGCACAACCATGCCCAGTGAATCGCCGACGAGAATCAGCGGAATGCCCGCTTCGTCGAGCAGCTTCGTCATCGGGAAATCGCAGGCCGTGAGCGCGGCAATCTTTTCGCCGCGCACTTTCATGGTGCGAATGATTTCGGTGGTTACCTTGGTCTCGTGCATGGCTGGTCAGAAAATCCGAAATCCGAATTTCAAAACCCGAAAGAAACCCGAAACCCGAGGTCCGAAACTGCCCGCCCGGACGACCGGCGTTTTCTTTCGATCCAAAACGCGGCCCGAAGCAGCATTGCCGGAAGCTAATTCGGAATTCGTCCCGCTTGGCGGGATTTCGGCATTCGGATTTAGAGTTTCGGAATTCACACCGCCTTGAAGCTTCCCAGCAATTCCTCCGGCGTCGTTATGGCGGTGCCGATTTTGCCGACGACGATGCCCGCCGCGTGGTTGGAAAGAATCGCCGCCTCGACCGGCGATGCGCCCGCCGCGATGGCCAGCGTGAATGTGGCAACGACCGTGTCGCCCGCGCCGGAAACGTCGAACACTTCCTGCGCGACGGTCGGAATGTGAAACGGCTTTTGCCCGCGCTGACAGAGCAACATGCCGAGTTCGCCCAGCGTGATCAGCAGCATCGCCGGGCGCAATTCGTTGAGGAGACGCTCCGCAACGAGCATGAGATTGTTGTCAGCCAGCGGGTTCGCGTGGCGCGTTTCATCCGGCAAATTTGCAAGCTCGAAAGCCTCCTTGCGATTCGGCGTGATGAGCGAGAGGCCGCTCAAATTCAAATGATGCACCGGCTTGGGGTCGAAACTGAGCCAGATACCACGCGCGCGGCAGAGTGTTTTGATTTCGTTGAGCAGCGGCTGTGTCACAACGCCTTTGCCGTAATCGCCCACGATGAGAGCGGCGGCCTTCGGGAGTTTGGATTTGAGTCCGGCGAGCAGGCGGCCGGTCAGGCGCGCGTCCAGACCGTCGCGCGTTTCGCGGTCAATGCGCACCATTTGCTGTTTGTGCGCCACGATGCGGGTTTTGACACTGGTATGCCGCGCGCCGTGCATCACCAATCCGCTGCAGCCGATTTTCTGTTCGTTTAACAATGTTTTCAACCGGCGGCCGGCGTCGTCACTGCCAATCGCGCCGAAAATTTCCGTCGGGACGTTGAGCACGGTCAGATTGCGCGCGACGTTGGCCGCGCCACCGGGCATGAAACTTTCGCGCTCAAAATCCACAACCGGCACCGGCGCTTCGGGCGAAATGCGCGACACGCCGCCCCAGATGAACTGGTCGAGCATCACGTCGCCAAGAACCAGCACGCGGGTTTTTGTCGCGGCAGTCAGGATTTGCCGCGCGCGCGAATGGGAAAGAGTTTTTGTGCTCATATTTTATTTTTTGAACCGTAGCCGCCGACGTGAGTCGGCGCTGATTGAGCAAAGATTAGAATGTGCGGACTGATCCCGCAATGCGGGACGGCTACAGGGTTCAATTGGTGTTTCATCCGTGGTTCAATTCAATCCAAAAATGCCGTCAACGGACTCGTCGCGCTGGCGGTTTCCTGCGTGGCACCGAGTCCGGCTTCAAACGCCGCGCGTCCGGCTTCAACGGCCATTTTGAAGGCGACGGCCATGCGGTTCGGATCACTCGACACCGCGACGGCGGTGTTGACCAGCACGGCGTCCGCGCCCATTTCCATCGCCTCCGCCGCGTGGCTCGGCGCGCCGAGACCGGCGTCCACGACGACGGGCACCGTGGCCTGCTCGATGATGATGCGGATTTGGTCGCGTGTCTGGATGCCGCGATTCGACCCGATGGGCGAGCCGAGCGGCATCACGGTGGCAACGCCGACGTCCTGCAGCCGTTTCGCCAAAACCGGATCGGCGTTGATATAAGGCAAAACGGTGAAACCGTCCTTCACCAAAATTTCGGCGGCCTTGAACGTCTCAACCGGATCGGGCAGCAGATAGCGCGGGTCGGGATGGATTTCGAGTTTGACCCATTTCGGCAGACCGGCGGCGGCGGCGAGACGGGCGAGGCGCACGGCTTCTTCGGCGTTCATCGCGCCGCTTGTATTGGGCAGGAGCAGAAATTTTTTCGGGTCAATGAATTCCAGGATGTTGGCGAACGGGTCCTTTTTGCCGCTCAAATCGGCACGGCGCAGGGCGACGGTGACCATCTCCGCGCCGCTGGCGGCGAGGGCGTCGCGCATGGCTTCGGGCGCCGAAAATTTCCCGGTGCCCATGATGAGCCGCGACCGGAAAACCCGCCCGGCGATGACCAATGGCTGGCTGGCAGACGACATTGCATCCAATTTAAGAAATAATGCCGGTTTGTCGAGCAGCGAAGCCGCACCACCGGCACCACCATCATTCTTTCCCCTGAGAGCGCTGGCGTCCCGCCGGCAGGTGGTC
>Ga0208355_1000068_pt1 | contig 52712 bp, 56 predicted proteins | sample NGESurdeep072012_6_FD_184458 | JGI IMG/M metagenome (GOLD analysis project Ga0208355, IMG submission 184458) | Arctic peat soil microbial communities from Barrow, Alaska - NGEE Surface sample 210-3 deep-072012 (SPAdes) | ecosystem: Environmental > Terrestrial > Soil > Wetlands > Peat ... | reverse complement strand
GCCATCAGCGGCACGGGACACTAGTGTCCCGATTCGCTAATCGCTCGTGGCTTGCGGACCGCCTTGGCGAGGATCTCGTCGGCGGTCTTGACCCACGTGAACGGGCCGGAGCCGTCGTTCCACTGGCGGGTGAAGGCGTCGATCATGGCGATCAGCTCCCTGACCGAGCGGAAGCTGCCCCGGCGGATCGCCTGACGGGTGAGGATGCCGAACCAGGTCTCGACCTGGTTCATCCAGGAGGCCGAGGTGGGCGTGAAGTGGAACGTGATCTGCGGATGGCGCTCCAGCCAGGCCCGGACCGCGGGCGTCTTGTGGGTGCTGACGTTGTCGAGGACGACGTGCAGCTCGACGCCCGGATATGCCCGCTCGACCCGGCGCAGGAAGCCCAGGAAGTCGGCCCCCGTGTGCCGTTCGCGGGTCGCCGTGGTGACGGCGCCCGTGCCCACCTCGAGCGCCGCGAACAGGCAGGTCGTGCCGTGGCGCGTGTAGTCGTGGGTGTGCCGCTCCACCTGTCCCGGGCGCATCGGGAGGTGCGGCTGGGTGCGATCGAGGGCCTGGATACCGGTCTTCTCGTCGACGCACAGCACGACTGCGCCGTCGGGCGGGTCGAGGTAGAGGCCCACCACGTCGCGCACCTTCGCCGCGAGCGCCGGGTCCGTGCTGAACTTGAAGGTCTCGGTCCGGTGCGGCCGGTAGCCGAGCTCCGCCCAGATGCGATGCACGGTCGAGGGGCTCATGCCTGTCCGGCGCGCCATCGCGCGGACGCTCCAGTGGGTCGTCCCGTCGGGCGGCGGGCCCAGCGTGAGCGCCACGAGGCGGTCCCGATCCTCACGGGTGTACGTCGGGGGGTGCCCGGGACGGGGCGCATCGGCGAGTCCCGCGAGGCCCGCCGCGGCGTACCGACGGCGCCACAGCTTCACGGTCATGATCGCCACGCCAAGCTCGGCGGCGATCCGCCCGATGGGGGCGCCCTCGGCCGAGCGGAGCACGATCCGGGCCCGGGTCACCGCGCGTTGCTCGCTCGTCCGGGCGCGTACCGCGGCCTGCAGGGCGTGCCGGTCGGTGTCTTCGACGATCAACGCTGGAGCAGGAGGATAGGCCATGACCCGAATCGTAGCGAACATCCCGTCTACCTGCTAGCCATCAGCGGCACGAGACACTAGGGTAGGCCGCCCGGCTCCGTCCCGCGGGACAGGCGTGGCATCGGCAATGCTCGACGCGGAGCAGGAGAGCGCGACGTCCCGCGCTCTACGGCAGCGGAAGCCGGACCGACCGCCGCGCATCGCGAACCACCCGGACGAAGCTGCCCAGGTGCGCGGCCGGCCGGATATGGCTGGGCTCGCCGGCGTAGATCGTCGGGATCGGCACCCACGCCATCGGCCACCCGCCCCGGATGCACGTCGTGATCATCTCGACCTCGAACGCGAAGCCGGCCTCGTGGCTGGCGAGAAGCGCGACCATGAGCCGCCGGTCGACCAGGCGATACCCGGACTGGTTGTCGGGGATCTCGCGGCCGACCGCCCACGAGAACGCGCGGCCACCGAGCGAGTTGGCCAGGCGCCGCACCGGGGGCATCCGGCGGAAGTCGCGGCAGCCGATGACGAGCGCGTCGCCCGCGACCAGGCGGGCGGCGAGGAAGGCGGGGATGGCGGCCGGGTCGTGCTGCCCATCGCCATCGAGGGTGACGACCGCGTCGAAGTCGAGCTCGAGCGCCCACTGGAAACCTGCCCGAAGCGCGGCGCCCTTGCCCTGGTTCGGGTGCCGGACGAGCACGGAGGCGCCCGCGGCCTGGGCCTCGGCCGCGGTGGCATCCGACGATCCGTCGTCGACGACGAGGACCGGCAGGTGGACCAGCGTCCTGCGGACGACGTCCCCGATCCGGGGCGCCTCGTTGAAGGCCGGGATCAGGGCGAGGACGCGGCCGCCCCCCGTTGGCCCGACCGGCGCGCCGTGCTCAGCGGCGGCCTGTCTCGCGCTCAGCCTGCCGCCCCCGGAGCCGCTTCGAAAAGGCGCTCCACCACGCGCGCCGCGTCCGCGGCCACGCCGAAGAGCAGGTCGGACTTCGCGGAGGTCTGGAACCGGAGGCCCACGAAGGCGAGCCCCGGCTCGCCGGTGATGCCGCCATCGTGGATCGGCCAGCCGTCGTCGGCGAGGACCGGCAGGCCGAGGTAGGAGAAGTCGGGCGCGAACCCGCAGGCCCAGATCACGCTCGTGATCCCCGCCGCGCCCAGGTCGAGCTGGGCCACGAGCGGAACTCGAAAGCCGTCGTCACCCGGATAGTCGTCCGAATCGTCGGGGTCCGGGGCGACCAGGCCTGACCGTTCGATCTGGGCGTCGATCTCTTGCCGGAACCGTGCCGCGAACGCGTCCGCCCCGGCGAGGCGAGCGTGGAGGTCGTCGGCGATCCGGAGCCGACTGCCGGTGACGCCCTCGATGCGCCCCAGCAAGTGAACCCCGTCGCGCGCGAACCGGTGCAGGTTGATCGTGTGCCCGCCGCGAGCGCCGGTGAGGTGCGGGTTCGGCGACCGGCGACCGCGCGGGTCCGCCCATTGCGCCTCTGTCAGGTCGAAGAGGCCACCGGCGACGGTCCAGCGGAATGCGTCCCTGCCCCGGTAGCGCCGGATGAAGCGGCCGGCGCTCCCAACGCTCAGGTAGACGTCGCGGCCGGCGAGGCGCAGCTCCTCCGCGACCTGGCAGCCTGACTGCCCGCTCCCGACGACCAGGACGGCACCGGGCGGCAGCAGCTCCGGGTTCCGGTAGGCGATCACGTCGAGCTGCGCGATCGGGATCGGCAGGTCGGCCGCGAAACGGGGCCTGCGCGGTGTCCGGTTGGTCCCGGTTGCCGCGATCACGCGTCGGGCGCGCCAGGGACCATCGGTCGTCTCGACCGTGAAGCTGGGGCCGGCGGGGTCCCGGGTCACGGACGTGACGGCGACACCCTCGCGGACGGGCGCGGCAATCGCGGTTGCCCAGCTCGAGAGCATCTCGACGATCTCGGCCCGCGGCAGGAATCCGTTTGGGTGGTCGGCGCCGCCGACCCCCGGCGGCAGGTCGGGCAGCGCGGTCATCCAGTTCGGGGTCACGAGCGTGAAGGAGTCCCAGCGCCGGCTGCGCCAGCTCTCGCCGACACGCCTCGCCTCCAGCACGACGTGGTCCACGCCGCGCCGGGCAAGCGAGTGGCTCGACGCGAGGCCCGCCTGCCCCCCGCCGACCACCAGCGTGTCGATGCTCCGCACCACCGATTCCCCCTGCACCTCGAGAGCGGCGGGACGCGCCGACCATCGGGGCGTCAGGGTACCGCGACCGGCGAGGAGCCATCCGGGTGCCGGACCCGCAGCGAGGGCGTTGCCGGCCGACGCTGAGCTCGTCCAGATCCGTCCGGGGGCGCCCGACGTAGGATCCGGCGAGCGGCGCGTGTGGGCCGGACGGGGCGACGGCCGGGTTGCCGCCATGACCGGCGCTTCGACAGCGACATCCGTCCGTAACGGAAGCCCGAACGTTGAGACGATGAACAGCATGAGCGACTCGCAGGCCACTGGCCCGGAACCCACCGCAGGACGGGCTCGGCGGCGACCCACGCTTGACGGGTCGTGGCGCCCGGCCAGCGCCGGCGCGCTTGCCGCGGGCGTCGCGATCGCGGCCTCCGAGCTGGTCGCGGGCCTGGCCCCGGGCGCGCCGTCGCTGGTGACCGCGATGGGGTCGCTCGTGATCAGCCTCCAGCCGCCGGGTGCCAAGGACCTGGTGGCGAACCTGTTCGGCACGAACGACAAGGTCGCCCTGAGCATCGCGGTGCTGGTCGTGGCGCTCGCCGTCGCCGCGGGGGCCGGGATCCTGGCCGCGCGGCGCCGCTGGGTCGGGGAGGCCGTCTTCGTGGCGTTCGGGCTCCTGGCAGGTGCGGCCGCGCTGCGTGACCCACTCGCGTCGCAGGCGCTGGCGGTGGGCAACGCGGGCGTCGCCGCGACGGCGGGCCTGGTCGCCCTCCTGGGCCTCCTGTCGCTCGCGGAGAGCGCGGCCGTCGCAGACCGCCCGAACGCCGGCGTGGCCGATCGCAGCACGCCCGAATGGACCCGTCGGCGGTTCCTGATCGCGAGCGCCGGGACGCTCGGCGGCGTGATCGTCGCGGGCGGCGCCGGCCGCTCGCTCCTCGACGGACAGCACGCGGACGCCATCGTGAGCTCGACGAAGATCCCCGCGCCGCTCCTCGCGGTGCCGCCCCTGACGGCCGACCAGGCGCTCGGCACCGCGGGCCTCACGCCGCTGGTCGTGCCGAACGCGGACTTCTACCGGATCGACACCGCGCTGCTCGTCCCACGTGTTGACCCGGCCACCTGGAAGCTGGACGTCACCGGGATGGTCGGTCATCCCCTCACGTTCACCTACGACGAGCTCCTCGCGATGCCGCTCTACGAGCAGTACGTGACGATCTCCTGCGTCAGCAACCTGGTCGGCGGGCACCTCGTGGGGAACTCGCTGTGGACGGGCGTCCGGCTGAAGGACGTGCTGGAGACCGCGGGCGTCCAGCCGGGCGCGACGCAGATCGTGGGGCGCTCCGTGGACGGCTTCACGGTCGGGTTCCCGACCTCGTGGGCGATGGCGCCCGGGCGGGAGCCGATGATCGCCGTGGGCATGAACCGCGAGCCGCTGCCGGCCGACCACGGCTTCCCGGCCCGCCTCATCGTTCCGGGCCTCTACGGCTACGTCTCGGCAACGAAGTGGCTCGCGTCGATCGAGCTGACGACCCGCGAGGCCGTGGATGGCTACTGGGTGCCTCTGGGCTGGGCCAAGGACGGGCCCATCCTCACCCAATCGCGGATCGACGTGCCGGCGAGCGGCGCCACGCTGTCACCGGGCGTCGTCCAGGTCGGGGGCGTGGCCTGGGCGCCGGACCGCGGGATCGCCGTGGTGGAGCTCCGGGTCGACGACGGCCCCTGGCAGGCCGCCGAGATCAGCCGGCCGATCTCGAACGCCACCTGGGTCCAGTGGACGCTGGCATGGACGGCAACGCCCGGCGCGCACAACCTGGAGGTCCGCGCGACCGACGGCACGGGGGACGTGCAGACGGCCCAGGTCTCCGACCCCGCCCCGGACGGCGCCCGCGGCCATCACCGGATCCTGGTGATGGCGGGGTGAGGGCCGAGTCGACCAGGTCCGACCCCGACCCGCACTGCGTCCCCGACGCGTTCGGTCAGCCGCCGCCCGCCCCCGCTGCCCGCCAGGTGTGGCCACCGTCACGCGTCATCAGGAGGCTCGCCGGGGCGTCGGCCGACGTGGTGATCACCACGCCCTGCTGGGCCGAGGTGAACCCCAGGTCGCGGATCGTGACGGCGCCGAGTGACGCGACGACGGTCCAGGTCCGCCCGCCGTCGAACGTCGCGACGAGACGTGCCCCGGTCGAGTCGCTGCCGGCGACGACGATCATGGAGGCCGATGACGCAGCGACCTGCGAGGCCATCTGGACCGGTGCCACGGTGCCCGACGCGGCGAACGTCGATCCTCCGTCGTGCGACAGGTACAGGTGGTCCCCCGCCGGGGCGCCCCAGAGTCCCACGTCGCAGGCCGCCGCCAGCTCGGTCGGGCTCGAGGCAGCCAGGAAGGCCGGGCCGACGACATCGGCGCAGGGCGGCTGCCACGTCACCCATGCGCCGTTCACGAGGCGAGCGCCGGCCACGACCGTCCGGTCGTTCTCGAGCAGCCATCCCGAAGCGCCCGAAAGGATCAGCTGCACCGACGGGACCGGTCCGGCCCCCACCGGCACGCGAACCGCGGAGAGGCTCCAATGGTCGGTGCCGACGGGGCTGGACGCGACGCGGTAGCCCCCGCCGTCGAAGACGACCGCGTGGACCGTGCCGCCGGCGGTCTCGAGGGCCGCGACCGCGGCGCCCGCGGCCAGGCCGGGGATCGTCAGCCGGGCCCACGTCGTGCCGCCGTCATGCGTGGCCCAGAGGTCGGGCCCGAAGGCCCACCCATTGCGCGCGTCCGCGAAGCGGAGCCCGCTGATCCCCGACGCCCCCTGGCCCGGGCCGGGGACCATGGACGCCGCGGGAGCCGGGACGGCGGCCCACGTGTTCCCGCCGTCGATCGTGCGTGCCACCGCCGCGCACGGCCCGCTCGGGCAGGTGCCAGTCCCGAGAACCCAGCCTTCGTCGGCCGACACGAACGTCACCGACGCCGGGCTGAGCCCGAGGAGCGAGGTGGGCGCGCCCGCCGAGGCGGAGGGCGCGGGCGACGCGGAGGCGACGGGCGCCGTGGCAGTGGGTGTCGCGGAAATGACGGGCGTTGCCACGCTCGGGGATCCGGTCCCGGGCCCGCCGGCCGGGAGGTTGCCCCCGTTCCGCGTCACGATCAGCGCCGCGACGGCGATGACGACGATCGCGGCCGCCGCCAGGTTCACCGCGACCCGGGCGAAGAGGCGCAGCCCCCGGTCGCCGGCGCGCGGCGCAGGCTGCCTCGACGGGATCTCACCGATCCGCGTCACCAGCTCCTCGGGGGCAGGTCGCGCGGCGGAAGCCCGCAACGACGCGCGCACGTCTCGCTCGAACGACTCGTCGTTGTTCATGGCCTGAATCTCCCCTGGTCCTCTGCGTCGGTGGCCGCGCGGAGCTGGCGCAGCGCGTAATGGAGGCGAGACTTGACCGTGCCGGCGCCCACGCCTGCACGGGCCGCGATCTGGTCCACGGTCAGGTCCGCGTAGAAGCGCAGGACCACGACCTCGCGGTGGTCGACGCTGAGCGAGCGGATGGCACCCGCCAGGGCGTCGCGCCGGGCAAAGCCATCGTTCGCATCGGGAGTGGAAAGCTCGGGATCCAGCGCGATGTGGATCGGCCGGCGGTGTCGGGCCCGGAGCTGGTCGCGACATGCGTTGACCACGATCCGCCCGAACCACGCCTCGAACTTCGCGGGGTCGCGCAGGTCCCCGAGATGGCGCCACGCCGTGAGCGCGGCGTCATGGGTCGCGTCCTCCGCGTCGGCGCGGTTGCCGAGCATCAGCGTCGCGTAGCGATAGGCGCTGTCGAGCACGCGCCGGTCCACCAGCTGGGCGAAGGTCCGCGCTGGCAGATCGTCCTTCCGGCTGGCCTCGGGATCCTTCACCACTGCCAGTCGCTCCATTCCGCCCATGTCCACCTGACGATCGGAGCGGGCGAAACGTTCAACCGGGAATGCGGCGGCGTTGCCACGACCGATAGGATGGCACGATGAACGCAACGCTCTATCGCGACGGCGCCCTGGCAGACGGGCGCTCGGATCGCCTTCGGCTGGGCGTGAGCATCCTCATCGCGGATGGCCGGATCGCATGGATTCGGCCCGGCGACGCGGAGGGCCCGCTGCCGAGCGACGCGGTCACGGTTGTCGTCGACGCGAGCGGCTCGACGTTCGTGCCGGGAATGGTCGACTGCCACAGCCACCTGACGCTGCCCGGCGGCGCCCACTGGATCGATCGCATCGATGATCCGCCAGAGCGGCTGCTGGCCGTCGCGGAACGCAACGGACGCCTGATGACCGGCGCCGGTGTGCGCTGGGCGCGCGACGTCGGCGCGCCGCGGATCGAGGACCCGGTGGACGGGCGCTTGCGGGCCCTGAGCCTCGGCGTGCGCGACCGGTGGCGGGGCCGCCAGGGATTCCCCCACGTGCGTGCGGCCGGGACCTGGCTGGACCGCGCCGGCACCATGCCCGGCCCCCGCAGCGTCGAGGCGAGCGACGCGGACGAGCTCCTGCGTCTCGCCAATGGCCAGCTCGACGACGGCGCGGACCTGCTCAAGCTCTATCTCGACGGGCCCGAGGCCGGCGTCGCGCCGTGGTCCGTGGAGGAGCTGCGTCCCGTGATCGCGGCTGCCCATTCGCGGGGCGTGAAGGTGACCGCCCACTCCGGGGACCTGGCGGGCGCCCGGGTCGGGGTGGCCGCGGGCGTGGACTCGCTCGAGCACGGCATGGAGCTCGACGCCGACGTTGCCGCCGCCATGGCTGCGCAGGGCACGGCACTGGTCTCGACGCTCGCGGTCTTCCGATCGTGGCTGGGCTTCGCCACCACCACCTCCATCGAACGGTTCGTCCTGCCGGAGCGCCGGAGCAGCATCCTGGACCGCCAGGCCCGCGCGGAGGAGAGCGTCCGGCTGGCCCGCGCGGCGGGCGTGGCCATCGCCACCGGCACCGACTTCGGCGGCGGCTCGACCCGCGCGAACCAGCTGGCGTGGGAAGTGGAGAGCCTGTTCGCGGCGGGGCTCGAACCATGGGAGGCGCTCGGCGCGGCGACCTGGCGCGGCGGCGACCTGCTCGGCGAGCCGGACGCCGGCGTGATCCGCGAGGGCGGCCCGGCGGACTTCAGCCTGGTCCACGGCGACCCGCTGTCGGACCCGACCGCCCTCTGGCGCGTCTGGCACGTTGCCTGGGCCGGCTGAGCGTCAGCGGACGGCGAACCCGTCCGCCCGTTGCTGGACCGCGCTGACTGCGTCGATCCCCGAATAGAGCGCGAAGGCGACGTCGGTCTCGAGCGATTCGCCCGGCTGGAGGATTCGCGCCCGGCCGGCCGCCTGGGCCTCCTCGAGCTGCATCGGGTGGCCGGTCCAAGGCTCGAGCGCCACGTGATGATGTCCGCGCCAGCCGCCGTAGACCTGCCAGAGCCAGGCGTGCGGGAAGACCTGGCGGTCGAAGACGATCGCGACCCCGCGGCGCGTCGACGTGTCGGTCAGGGCAAGCCACCCCTCGGGCAGGTCGGTTGCCCAGTGGCCGCCGAAGACGGCATCGGAGGCGGGCCGCACTTGCCGAACATCGCGCCCGCCGGTCGGTTCCGACGGGTCTGGCTGGTGCGGCCAGGCGTAGGCGCTGCCGACCTCGCCCATCGATGGGCCGGACGACACCCCGACGAGCATCGCTCGCCCGGGATGGTCGATCCGGTGGGCCGGGGTCACCGCGAAGGCAGGGTGGATGCCCCACAGGAACGGCAGCGGGCGCACGTCGAGGTTCGTGACCCGGTAGCGGGCGCGCAGGACGGGCTCATCCCCGCGGAGCTCCAGGGTTCGCTCGAACCGCGCCGGGGCAATCGTGGCAAGGCCCGTGGCGAGGACCCAGGCCCGATCCTGGGCCGAACCGCCCTGCGCCATCCAGGGGACCGACCACAGCTCGCCCATGTAGGGCAGCTTCTCACCGTGGAGATCCGCCCGGTCGCCGGTCGGGAAGATCTCGTCCCAGCCGCCCGACCACCAGTCATCGAAGTGCGTTCCGTACGGCGCGCGACGCGGGAGCGTCCGCGGGTTGGACCACAGGAGGTTGCGGTCCGCCTCCTTGTCGACCAGCTCCAGGACGTGCCCGCCCAGTTCGGGCAGCAGCGTGACGCGGAGCGCGGCATTCTCCAGGACCAGGGCCGGGATGCCGCGGAGACTCCAGCCCTCGGCGACACGGGCGCTCACGCGATGATCACCTCGACACCTGCCGCGCGGATTCGCTCGACGTGCACGGCCGACGCGCCGCTGTCGGTGACGAGCGCGTCCACGGCCTGGATCGGGATGATCGGCGTGAAGCCGGATTGGCCCAGCTTGGAGGAGTCCGCCACGACAACAACCCGTCGCGCCCGTGCGGCCATCGTCGCCCCCACCTCCGCGACGAGCACGTGGGGGGTCGTCAACCCCTCCTCGATCGTGAGCCCTTCGCAGCCCAGGAAGACGATGTCGGCCGACAGCTCGCGGAGGCCGGCCACCGTCTGCGGCCCGACGACCGCCCGGTAGTCGGGCAGGTAGAGGCCGCCCAGGCAGATGAGGTGCGGCGATTCCCAGGCGCCGATCGCCTCGACCACGGGCAGCGAGGGCGTGACGACGGTGATCGCGTTCGACCGGCGAAGCGGGCCGGGAATGCCCGACGCGATCGCCGCCACGGTCGTCCCCGAATCAAGGAAGACAACGTCGCCGACGGAGATCATCGCGGCGGCAGCCGCCCCGATGCGCGCCTTCTCCTCGCGGCGCTCGCGCGACTTCTCCGCGTAGATCCCGAGGTGGCGCGACGCGGCGCCGCCCACGGCGCCGCCGTGCACGCGGCGAAGGCGACCCTCGCCCTCGAGGATCACGAGGTCCCGCCGGATCGACGCCTCGGTGACGAGGAACCGACGCGTCAGGTCGGCAACGGAGACCCGCTCCTGCTCGGCGACGAGGCGTTCGATCTGGTCGCGCCGGTCACGCGCGCTGAGCGCCCCGGGCGCCGCTGGGCCGCGGAGCGGCGCGTCTCCTCCCGGCGGGCGCGAAGTGACGGCCGGAGCCCCCGGGGCGGCGGCTCCCGTGGTCGGAGCTCCGGCGCGCCCGCTCACTTGTTCACACCCATCGTCAGGCCCTGGATCAGGTTCCGCTGGAAGATGAGGTAGACGACGACCGCGGGCAGGGCGGAGAGGAGCGAGCCGGCCATCAGGGCCGGGACGTTGACCACGCGGCCGGTCTGGATCACCGCCAGACCGACCGTGATCGTGCGGACCTGCGGATCGTTGAGAAACAGCAGGCCGATGAGAAGATCATCCCAGATCTGGATGAACTGGAGCACGGCGACGGTGGTGATCGCGGGGATGCTGAGCGGCAGCATCAGCTTGCGGAAGACCTGCCAGTGCGACGCCCCGTCCATCAGCGAGGCCTCGATGAGTTCCGAGGGGATTCCGCGGTAGTACGTCGTCATCAAGTACGTCGCGAACGGCGCGCCGAGGGCCGCGTAGACCAGGATCGCGCCCGGGTACTGGTTGACCAGGTGGGCGACCCGGGCGATGTTGACGAACTCCGGGATGATGATGGACTGCATCGGGATCATCATCCCGGCGAGGATGGCCAGGAACACCATCCCCGAGCCGCGGAACCCGAGCTTCGCGAACGCGAAGCCGCCGGTCGTGCTCACCACGATGATCAGCACCACGGCCCCGGCGGTCACGAGCGTCGAGTTGACCAGCTCCTGAACCACGGGCAGGACGTTGAACAGCTCCTTCCAGCTGTCGAGCGAGAAGCCGCTCCCGGATATGTATTGGTCCTCGGACTTGAACGCGGTCAGGACCATGAACACGAACGGGAACAGCATGATCACGACGACCACGCACAGGACCAGGAACATCAGGCCGCGCGTGATCCGGCGCCGGGTGCTGCCCATCGCCGTCGCCTAGTCCAGGCGGCTGCGGAAGATCCGCAGCTGCGCGAGGCTGATCGCGAACACGATGGCGAACAGCACGATCCCGATCGTCGCCGCGTAGCCGAACACGCCTACCTGGAAGCCCTGCTGGTAGACGTAGAACTCGAGGGTGGTCGTGCCGTACCCGGGTCCGCCGCCCGTCATCACGAAGATCAGGCTGAACAGCGCCGTGAACGCGGTGATGAGGGTCAGAATGAAGGCGAACTGGATGAACCGCATGAGCATCGGGATCGTGATCTTCACGAAGGTCGTGAAGGCGCCGGCGCCGTCCACGCGGGCCGCCTCGTAGACGTCACGGTCCAGGGTGGCCATCCCCGTGATGAAGATGATCGTGTTGGTGCCGAACACCGACCAGATGAACGTGATCGCGACGGCGACCATCGCGGACACCTCGCCTGACAACAGGTCGGTGTGGATCAGGCCGAGCCCGAGGGCACTCAGCACGTGGTTGAGGATCCCTTCGGCGGCGAACACGCGGAGCGCCACCATGCCGATGACGACCCAGGAGATCGCCGTGGGCAGGAAGTAGGCGGACCGGAAGAACCGCCAGCCCGGGACGTGCTCGTTGAGCAGGTACGCCACGAGCAGCGGGATGAGGATGGCGAACGGGATCGAGGCCAGCAGGAGCAGGTTGTTCTCGATCACCCGCCAGAACGTGGGGTCGCTGAACAGCCGCTGGTAGTTCGCGGTCCCGATCCAGGTGGACGTGATGCCGTCCCACCGGGTGAAGCTGTAGTAGACCGCCTGGACCATCGGCACCGCGAGCAGGAGCAGCTCGAGGACGATGACCGGCAGCGCGAACGCGAGGCCGGCGCGCCGCTGCGACGTCCGCAGGCGGCTCCCGGACGCGCGCGGCCAGCGTCCGCGCACGGGAGCCGGGCGGTCCGCAGCCGTCGAGATGGTGGTCATCGGGAAGGGGGGCCGGCGGCGGATTGGCCCGCCGCCGGCCGAGTTCGATCAGCCGCCGGGGGCGGGTGCGGTGTACGTGTCGCCGCGCCGATCGGGCGGCAGCTGGTTCAGGGCGTCCGACATCGCCTTCGTCGCGGCCTGCGGGCTCATGGTGCCGGCAAGGATCGCGTTCAGGACCTTGGTCGCCACGTCCTGGACCTCGGGCTGGATGACGTTGTCGATCATCGGGTAGCGCGTGTAGCCCTGGTTCGCCGCGAAGTCGAGCATCGCGTTGGCCAGCGGCTCGGTCGCGGGGATTCCGGCGACGACAGGGATGAGCCCGCCGGCCGCGATGATGTTCTGGGCCGCCGGGGTGACGAGCCAGGCGAGGAACGCCGCGGCCTCGGCCTTGTGCTGCGAGTAGCTGGTGACGCCGAAGCCGTCGCCGGGGAACTCGACCACGCCCTTGGCCTGCGTGTCGGTGAACGGCGGCACGAACACGCCGACGTTGGCGCCCATCTTGTCGTGGAACTCCTTGAAGTCCCACGAGCCCTCGAGCGTCATCGCGGCCTTGCCGGCCTCGAACTGCGCGACCGAGTCGGTGTTGGTCAGGACGTCGGAGTTCGTGTAGCCCAGGGTCTTGAGCGAGGCCCACTTCGTGAGCGGGGCGACGATCGCCGGGTCGGTCCACGGGATCTTGCCGCTGTAGAGCTTCTGCCAGTCGCTCACCGGCAGGTACATCATCATGTAGCTGAGGTCGTAGTATGGGTAGAAGCCGGCGTTGAGGGCCTGGCCGCCGGTGCCGTAGGCCATCGGCAGGATGCCCGCCGCCTTGAGCTTGGCGCACGCGGCGAAGAACTCGGTCCAGTTGGTCGGGAACGTGGTGATCCCGGCCTTCGCAAACAGGGCCTTGTTGTAGAAGCCGTTGTAGTGCTGCATGTCGAGCGTGACGCAGATCGCGCCCTGGGCAAGCGACAGGCCCTTGGAGCACCAGTCGATGCCGGTGAACTGCTGGAGCGTGGCCACCGGGATGTACGAGTTCAGCGGCTCGAGGTAGGCCTGGTTCTGGAGGGCGAACAGGCCCGTCCACATGGTCATGATGTCCGGCCCGGACCCGGCGATGGCGGCGGTCTTGAGCAGGGCGAAGTAGTTGTCGGCCGGCTGGCTGACGACATTGATCGTGACGTTGGGGTTGGCCGCCATGTAGGCCTTGACGAGCGCGTTGGTGACGTCGGCATTGGCCTCGGTGCCGTAGTTGTGCCAGAGCGTCAGCGTGACGGGCGCCGCCGGCGAGGGCGACGCGGCTATAGATGGGGCCGTCGAGGCCGCCGCCGAGGCGGCGGCAGAGGCCGCGGCACTGGCGGCCGGGGCGGTCGTGGCGCCGCCGCTGCATGCGGTCACGGCCACGATTGCCGCCGCGGAGAACACCGCGGCGAGCTTCCGGTGAACCATCGGTTCCCTCCTCAGGCAGCCGGGTCGTGCGATCAGGTCGACCGATCCCGGCCAATGCGTTCCAACGCCAGCATCTCGACTGACACGGCGGTCGATTGGAGCCGTGACGCGCTGAGGCCGTTTATATCCCTGCGCGAAACGAACGTCAATCCGAACATTGAAGCCACGGTCTCGAACGGGGCCGCTGATCTACCGACGTCGAGACGAGCATCGAATGTACATCAACCGCGCATCAACACGAACACATTCAGTTGACGAACGGCGCTCGCGTGATAGATTCCCGACGGCGGGTCCGCGTTCGCGGATCTCCGCGCGCGGTGCCGGAGCGCCCCGCGCCGACGTTCGGCGGAGGAGGGTTCAAGCGTGTCGACGGGCGAGTCGATCAGGCTCCAGCGGCTCTTCGACGGCGGGCAGAACGTCGTCGTGGTGGCCATCGACCACGGCCTCTACAACGGGCCGCGACCGGGCTTCGAGGACCTCGGACCGATCGTCGATCGCCTGCGCGGCGCGGACGCGATCCTCCTGAGCCCGGGCATGGTCCCGCACGTCAGGTCGGTCTTCGAGCATCGCGGTGCGCCGGCGATGATGCTGCGCCTCAACTGGGGCACCCAGTACGCGACCCAGTGGGGCTACCACGAGAGCCGCAGCGTGCCGATGATCTCGGCGGCGCAGGCCGTGGCCCTCGGCGCGGACATCGTGCTGGTTGGGATGTCCATCAAGACGGGCTCGGAGCTGGTCGACGCGGAGAACGTCGCCCAGGTTGCCCGGTGCGTGGCGGAGAAGCGCGAGGTCGGCGTCCCGATCGTCGGCGAGGTCTACCCGGCCGGCCACGAGGACGTGGCCCCGGAAGAGCGCCACGAGCAGATCTCGATCGGCTGCCGGATCGCCGCCGAGCTGGGGGCCGACCTGGTCAAGACCTTCCACACGGGTGAGCGCTTCGCGGAGATCGTCCGCTCGACACCGGTGCCCATCCTGGCGCTCGGCTCGAAGAAGCTGCCCCGGGAGGTCGACGCGCTCGAGCTGGCGGCGACGGCCATCCGGGACGGTGCCCGGGGCGTCGTCTTCGGCCGCAACGTGATCGGAGCGCGCAGCCCGGAGCGCTTCCTGGAGGCGCTCCAGGAGGTGGTCAAGAACGGCGCGGAGCCTGCGTCCGCGGCCGCGAAGCACGGGCTGGACTGAGTCTCGCGCGCGGTACCCGCGATGCCCCTTCTCATCGGCCTGGACATCGGGACGACGTCGGTCAAGGCCGGCATCTTCGAGCCGTCGGGCCGCCAGCTCGCAGCGGCCGGGGAGGAGTATCGGATCGACCATCCGGCCCCCGATCGGGCGGAGATCGACGCCGAGACGTACTGGGACGCGACCGCCGTCGCGGTCCGACGTGCGCTCGCCATCGCCGGCGTCGAATCCGAACGGGTCGCGGCGATCGGCGTCTCCAGCCAGGGTGAGACCGTCGTCCCGGCGGACGCGAACGGCCGCGCGCTGGGCCCCGCAATCGTCTGGCTCGACAACCGGGCCCTGGCCGAGGCTCGCGAGCTGGGCGAGCAGTTCGGCGATGCCGAGGTGTATGACCGGACCGGCGTCCCATCGGTCACCCCGACCTGGACCGCCTGCAAGCTTCTCTGGTGGCGACGACACGAGCCCGGGCTCTTCGCGGCAACCCGGCGCTTCCTCCTGGTCGAGGACTTCGTCATCCAGCGGCTCTCGGGGCGGTTCGTCACGGACGGCGGGGTGCAGTCCACCTCGCTGCTCTACGACATCTGCGTCGACGGCTGGTGGGACGCCATGCTCGAGGCAGTGGGGATCGGACCCGAGCGGCTGCCCGAGCTGGTCCGACCTGGGGCGGTCGTGGGCACCCTGTCACGCGAGGCGGCCGAAGCCCTGGGGCTCCCGGTGGGCGTGCGGGTGATCGCCGGAGGCATGGACCAGGGCGCCGGGGCCGTGGGCGTCGGCAATCTCGGGGGAGGGGTGGTGTCCGAGAGCACGGGAGGCGCCCTGACGCTCCAGGCCTCCGTCGATCGCCACGGCGGCGATTCGACCCGCCAGACGCCCGTCTACGTCCACTCGGCCCCGGACCGCTACCTCTACTGCCCGGTTTGCCCGACCGGCGGGATGGCGCTGACCTGGTTCCGCGACCAGTTCGGCGCCGAGGAGGTCGCCCGCGCCGCGCGCGAGGGTCGCGACGCCTACGACCTGCTGACAGCGCTCGCGGCCGGGGTTCCACCCGGCGCGGACGGTCTCACGATGCTCCCCCACCTCATGGGGGCATTCAGCCCGGAGTACGAGCCGGAGGCGCGTGGCGTCTTCTACGGGTTCACCCTTCACCACGGCAAGCCGCACTTCGTGCGGGCCGTATTGGAGGCGGTCGCGTTCATGCTCCGCCGGAACCTGGAGCTGCTTGCCGGGGCGGGAGCGCCGGCGGCCCAGATCCGGTCCCACGGCGGCGGCTCCCGCAGCCCGCTGTGGAACCAGGTCAAGGCCGACGCCTGCGGGCTGCCGGTGATCACGCTTCATGGCGACGACGCGGCGGTCCGCGGGGATGCGATGATCGCGGGCGTGGCAGCGGGCGTCTTCGCGGACTTGACGGCCGCCTGCGCGGCAATGGTGGTGTTCAAGGACCGCTACGAGCCGGACCCGGCGACGCGGGCAGCGTATGACGACGCATACGGCCGCTATGTTCGGCTGTTCGACGCGCTCCGGCCGGTCTTCACGACCGCCGGGCCACCACGCTGACAACCAGCTGTGGGACCAACGCAATCGTTCACAGGAGGCAGACCGTGGCGGTGAAGGCAAAGATCGGCGTCCTCGTCATGGCGCTCCTGGAGGACGACTACAACAAGACGGCGCACATGCGGCCCGCCGCGACCGCGGCCGCCCGGGAGATCGCCGACGCGCTGGCGGCGTATGGCGACGTGATCCACCCGGGCCTCGTGGAGGAGGAAGAGCAGGCTGCTGCCGCCGCCCGCCTCTTCAACGCCGAGGACGTCGACATCATCGTCGCGCTCGAGCTGGCCTACACCAAGGGACTCGTGCCCGCGCGCTGCCTCCTGGAGACCAGCGCCCCGGTCCTCGTCTGGAACACCCAGAAGATCCCGCGGCTCGGCGAGGACGACGGCTTCGACGTCGTCATGCTCAACAGCGGCATGGCCGGCATGCCCGAGCTCACGGCCGTCCTCGTCCGGACGAAGCGCGAGTTCGCGCTCGTCACGTCGCGCTTCGACGATCCTGACGGACGACGGCGGATCGGCGAGGTCATCGCTGCCGCTGCCGTGCGGCGGCGGCTTCGCGATGCCCGGGTTGCCCTGGTCGGCCACCCGTTCGAAGGGATGACCGACCTCATGTTCGACGGGCTGTCGCTCCGCCAGGAGATCGGCCCCGTGGTCTGGCCGCTCGAGCCGGAGAAGATCGCCGTCCGCGTCGGCGAGATCTCGCAGGCGGAGGTGGATGCGACGGTCGCCGCGGAGCGTGCCCGGTACAGCGTCGAGATGGAGCCCGCGCTCTTCGAGCGCTCGGTCCGCCTGGCCCTGGCACTCGAATCGGTCGCGAGGGAGCATCGCTTCGATGCCTTCACCGCGTTCGACCAGGTCTGGCTCAGCGATCCCCGGGTCGGGATCATCCCGTCGTACGGGACCGGCCGGCTCTGCGAGATCGGGATCCCCGCCTCGCCCGAAGGGGATGTCAACACCGCGGTTGCCCAGCTCATCCTGCAGGAGCTTGCGGGCCAGGCCACGACCCTCGAGAACTACGTCATCGACTTCGAGAACGAGGCCGTGATGTTCTCGCATGACGGCCACGGCAACCCGGCCCTCGGCACGCCGGGCGGCGTCAAGGTGAAGCACTCGATCTACTACACGGGCGTCCATGGCTTCGGGGCCGGGTTCGAGTTCGCCTACCAGCCGGGACCGATCACCAACCTGGCGCTGGTCACGGTGGACGACGGCCGATGGCGGTTCGTCATCTCCGAGGGCCAGCTGCTGCCCTTCCCGCCGCGGCCGATCTCCGCCCCCCAGACCCTCTTCCGCCACGACACGCTGCCAATCGCCGCCTGGTGCGATGGCTGGCTGCGCGCCGGGGCAACCCACCACATGGGCGCGGCGCAGGGACGCTGGACGGCGCAGCTCCTCCACCTCGCCCGGATGCTCGGCATCGAGGCGGTCGTCGTTTGAGCACGGCCCGCGGGGCCCGGATCCAGGCGCCGGTCTTCGAGATCGGGCTGAAGGGGTATGCCTACGGCGCAGAGGCCGTGCGCCTGGCCAGGGCGGCGGATCGCCTGAGCCGGGAACTCGACGTGAGCGTCATCTTCGACCCCCAGGCCGTCGACATCGCGGCCGTCGCCCGGGAGACGCGGCACCTCCTGGTGTTCGCCCAGCACATGGACCCGGTGCAGGTCGGCCGGGGAGCGGGGGCCGTGCTGGCGGAGGCGATCCGCGAGGCTGGGGCGGTCGGCACGATGCTCAACCACTCGGAACGGAGAATGACGCTCGGGGACATCAACCGGGCGATCCTCCGGGCCGGCGAGGTGGGCCTCGCCACGATGGTCTGCGCCGACTCTCCGGAGGAAGCGGCGGCCATCGCCCAGCTGGGCCCGGACATCGTGCTGGCGGAACCGCCCGAGCTGATCGCCACGAGTCGCTCGGCGGCCACGGAGATGCGGGGCTTCGTGGAACGAACCGTCGAGATGGTCGGGCGAATCGACGCCGGGATCGTCGTCATGTGCGGCGCCGGGGTCCAGACGCCGGACGACGTGGCGAAGATGATCGGCCTGGGCGTCGGAGGGACCGGGTCGTCGAGCGGGGTCCTGCGGGCCGCCGATCCGATCGCGCAGATGGAGGCCATGCTTGCGGCCATGAAGCGCGCCTGGATGGAGATGCACGCCAGCGCGCCCGCTATGCAGCAGAGCAGAGGAACGATTGGATGACCGTCCACCACGAGACCGTCGAGGTCCGCAGCCAGCTCCGCAAACCGATGTTCCATGACGTCACGCAGGCGGCCGAAGAAGCGGTGTCGCGCTCGGGGATCCGGATGGGCACGCTGACCGTCTATTCGAAGCACACGACCTGCAGCGTGATCATCCAGGAGGCGTCCCACGACCGGCTGTATGACGGAACCGAGTATCTCCTCCAGGACCTGCTGGACCGGCTGGAGGCGATGGTGCCAACCTGCCGGCACGAGGGGCAGTACCTGCATCCGGGCACGGCGCACATCCGGCATGCCGTGGAAGACCTCGGAGAAGAGGCGGTCTGGAGCCTGAACACGGACGCGCACCTTCGGTCGAGCCTGATCGGGCGCTCGGAGACGATCCCGATCCTCGATGGGCGGATGGAGCTCGGCGAGTTCGGGCGGATCTATTTCGCCGACTTCGACGGGGTCCGGGAGCGCGACCGGAGCGTGCATCTGATGGTCATGGGCGAGTAGCGGGCCGACCTGCGACCCCGGGGCGGAGATCGCCCGGTGTCGGCCTGCGGGAGAGGTGGTACGCGAGTGGGCATCGGGCGAGCGACGACGACCGTCGCGATGGTCATTGTCCTGGCGGCCTGCGGGGCGACAACGCCGTCCACCAGCCCGGCGCTCTCCGTCGTCCCGTCCAGCGCCCGCCCGACGGCGAGTCCGACTGGCCGCGTGACGGGAGGCCCGACAGCCGGCCCGAGCAGCAGCCAGGCTGCAGGAACAGCGTCCGCACGCCCGACCGCCCGGCCGACGGCGGGGCCGACGGCGGGGCCAGCGACCCCACGGCCCACCGTACGGCCGACGGCGCTTCCGACGGCGCTTCCGACTGCACGCCCGACCCCGAGGCCGTCGTCCTCGCCGTCATCGACGATCTTGCACGTGGTCGTCGTCTGGATGGAGAACCGGGAAGCGACGGCGATCACTGCATCGACCATGCCGTACCTGTACGGCCTCTCGGAGACCTATGGCCGGGCCGACCAGTTCTACGCGGTCACCCATCCGTCGCTGCCGAACTACCTCGCCTTCTGGTCGGGCTCGACGCAGGGGGTGACGGACGACGGGATCCACGATCTCGCGACCGCGAGCCTTTCGAGCCAGCTGGCGGCCGCCGGCAGGTCCTGGCGGACCTACGCCCAGGACTACCCGGCCGGGGGCTGCAACACCGGGGGCTCCTACTCCGGGGGCGTGGACGGCCCCGGAGTCGCCGGGACCTACGCCCGCAAGCACAACCCGGCGATGAGCTTCACGTTCGTCTCGGGCAGCGGCCAGTGCGCCAACATCCAGCCGCTCGGGCGCTTCGATCCGGGCGTGAACGTGGCCTTCGTCGTGCCGAACCTCTGCAACGACATGCACGACTGCTCGGCGGCGCAGGGCGATGCGTTCCTCCGGGCGTTCCTGCCCAGGGTCTTCTCCTCGCCGGCGTGGGCGCATACGCTCCTCGTCGTCTCGTTCGACGAGGGTTCCACGAACGTGAACGGCGGCGGGAGGGTCTTCACGATGGTCGCCCGCAAGGGGCTGGCGGGCGTCGTCTCGACGACCATGCATGACCACTACGGGTTGCTGCGCACCATCGAGGACATATTCGGGCTTCCGTGCCTGGGCGCCTCGTGCGGCGCGACGCCTCTCACCGAGTTCCTGCCATGAACGCGGGGTCGCTCGACCCGAAGCAGGTCCTCGGCGACATCTCCGGCGGGCGCGTGCTCGACGTCGCGACCGGGACGGGCGGCTGTCGTGCGCTGCCTGCTCGACGGCCTCGGCCGCGCTCGGGTTGTGCTTCCCAGATCGATCGGATTGGCTGACTGCTCATTCAGTTGTATATGGTTGACTGAACGCACAGTCAGCGTGTAGGTTGCTTCCATGACGGCTCGGGCAGGGCAGGAAGGTCGCGCCGACGACGAGCACGATCCGGACGCGCATGAGACCGTCCCGGACCAACGTTCCGTCGACCTTGCCGATCTCGAGGCCGGGACTCGGTTCGTCTCGAGCGAGTCGGATGGCCCGGGGATCGTCGAGTTCCAGAAGCGCCTCGCCATGCGCCGCGCGGCGAGCTGAGCAGAGGCGCAGGGCAGGATCGCGGTCGGCCCCTCGGGGGCGAGCAGGCGCCAGGTCCGCTCGCCAACCGGGGTGCTACCGTTCGGTGATGGACCAGCCAGAGCTCGCCCGCCTCGAGCACGCGAACATGATCGAGCTGTTCGCGCTCGTGGGCGCAAACGTGCCCGGCGCCCTCGTTCGCCGGGCGGGCGGCGTGGCGCTGGTGACCACGGGGCTGCCGTTCCTTCTGTTCAACCAGGTTGTCGTCGAGGACGGGACGGCGACGGCAGCGGACGTTGCCGACGCCGTGGCCCGGGCGCGCGCGCGGGGCGGCCCATTCGTCGTGAACTCCGCGCGGGCACCGTGACCGGTTCCTCGAGGTTATCCGACAGCTGGGGCTCGTCCCGCTCTCGGAAGACCCCTGGATGCCGGGCATGGCGCTCCATCCGGTACCCGGGGAGGCAGCGATGGAGCGCCCGGACACGAGATCCGGCGGGTCTCGGATGACGCGAGCGTCGAGGACCACATCCGGACGGCCACCGCCGGGTTCGAGATGCCCGAGATGGTCGTGCGGAGCGTCGTCACGCCCGCGCTCCTTCGACACCCGGGGGTCGCGCTCTACGTCGGCTACACGAACGGCGAGCCCGTCGGCTCGGGCCTCGGCATCCGGACGGGGCGCACGATCGGCGTATACAACATCTCCACGCTCGCGTCATTCCGAAAGCGAGGCTATGGCGCGGCCATGACCGCGCGCGTTGCCGCCGACGGCGTCTCAGCCGGCTGCGACGTCGCGATCCTCCAGGCGAGCGACATGGGGCGCTCGGTCTACGATCGGATGGGCTACCGGACCGTGGTCGAGTACGTAGGGTACGTGGAGCCCGAAGAGGCGGTCCAGGACCGCTCCCCGTCGGGACCAGGTCAACCCAGCGGCTAGTTGCCGACGACGTCCCGGACCAGGACCACGCTCGTTCGACCGGGGCGGTCACCGTTCAGGAGGAGGACCTTGTTGATCGCCGTGTGGATCCGGTAGGCCTCCACCAGGCGCGCATCCTCGAGCGGGAGCACGTACTCCTCGATCCTGCGAAAGGCGGCGTCGAGGTCCCCCACGATCTTCTGGGTTCCAACGGCCAGGATGACCCTGCCGGCCCCGCTCGCGATGGGACCGATCTGGCTCCCCCCGAAGGAGGCGAACACGAGGCGCCCGTCCTCGGTGACGGCGTTGGCGCTGTTGAGCCAGAAGTCCGGCGACGCGCCAAGCTTTCGAATCTCCCGACCCTGCGTGGCCCGATCCATCGAGCGCAGCCTGGGCCGGAGCGCGTCATAGCGGCCGGAACCCTCGATCTCGGCCCTGACGCCCAGCTCGTCGAGCGTCACGGATGCCCCGCTGCCGACCTCGGCCCCTTCGGGAACCATCCCGATGATGAGGTCCCGGGCCTCGTCGCGACCGTCGACGACGTGGACGTCGAAGCCCCTGGCCCGCATGGCAGCGGCGGTGCGCTCGACCGTCTCGTCGCTCGCGAGAGATGTGAACGCGATCTCGGGCGCGTGCACGGGGGTCGGCTCGGCGATGGCTGTCATGTCCGTCGGTCTCCTCGGGCGGCAAAAGGCCCGGTCGGGTATGTGCTTGCGTGCGCAATCATTTAGCCACATCCGGGCGAGACCGTCAAACGACGGCGATCACGGAGTGTGGGCTCGTCCACGGACGCGCGGCCGGCCCAACGCCTGGTCGGCAGGCGGAGGCTGGTACGCTCGCTCGATGCACGACGGCCCCGCTTCCCCCCGCGGTGCACGATGGACGCGGGGCCTCCTGGCGCTCGGGGCGATCGGCCCCGTGGTGTTCTGGGCGCTCGGCGGCGTCGTGGCCGCGACGTGGCCGGGCTACGACCCGATCGCCGATTCGATCAGCTCGATGGTGCACGCCCCGCTCGGGGGCCTCCAGGTGCTTGCCTTCGTCATCGGGGGCCTTTTGACGCTCGCCTGGGCGGTGGGAGCCGGACGGGTGATCGGGGGCACGCCCCGGGACCGAACGGTCGTCCGCGCAGTGTTCGCCGTCCAGGCGGCGATCTCCGTCGCGTTCGCGCTGTTCCCGACCGATGCCGCTGGCGTTCCGACGACGCTCGTGGGCGAGCTGCACCTCGCCACGTTCTACGCGTACGCGATCGCCATGCCCGGATCGCTCATCCTGGTGGGCCGGGCCTTCGCCCGCGACCCGGCGTGGCGGCCCGCGTCGCGCCCCACTGCCGCGGCTGCCGCGCTGGTCGTGGTGGCAACGCTCCTTGTCCCGCTCACGATCGCCGGGCCGCTCGAACCGTGGCTCGGGCTGCTGGAGCGGATCTATGTGGCGATTCCCGGCGCGTGGCAGGTCGCGGTCGCGCTCCGCGCCCTCAGGCTGGATGCCCCGCGCGACGAGACCGGGACGCCGGCGGCCTGAGAAGGGGCTCTCGCCGGCGGGGCCGTACACTGCCCGCCTGGAGGTGACCGTGGATCTTCTCGCCATCACGCTGCTGGGCTTCAAGTTCAGCGGGACGCTCGCGCTCTGGGTCGCGATCGTCGTCGTCGTTGTCGTCGGCCTGGTGTGGTTCGCATCGACGCGGCGGCGTCGGCGCTGACTGAGGAACCGCGCCCCCGAAGGTGGGGCCGGCGCGTGCGGCGCGCGGTCGCGATCGGCCTGGGCGTCATCGTGGCGGGCGTCGCGCTGCTCTGGGTCGCGACGCCATCGGTCGACGACCTCGGCACGCGCGTCGCACAGCTGGCGTCTCTCCGCCAATCGTCGGTGTTGCAGCCCGGCGAGTTCCCGCCCCTGCTGGCCGAGGCGCTGGTCGCCACCGAGGACGAGCGCTTCTTCCAGCACCACGGGATCGACGTCGAGGGGCTGGCGCGCGCCACGCTGTACGACATCAGCAACATGTGCGCCTGCCAGGGCGGCTCGACGATCACCCAGCAGCTGGTCAAGGACGTCTACCTGGGCGGCTCGGACGGGGGCATCGACAAGCTCGCGGACATGGCCCTCGCGCTCAAGGTCGAGCTGCGCTTCACGAAGCAGCAGATCCTCGCGGACTACCTGAGCATCATCCCGACCGGCTACGGCCGCTACGGGATGGCCAATGCCGCGTGCGCGGACTTCCACCGCCCGCTGGCAGATCTCGACGTGGGGCAGCTCGCCCTCCTGGCCGGGTTGCCCCAGGCGCCGTCGGCCTATGATCCCCTGCTCCATCCGGGAGAGGCGATCGCCCGCCGACAGGCGGTCCTTGCCGCGATGGTGTCCGAGGGCTACATCACCCCGTCGCAGGCCGCGGCGGCAACGACCGAGGCGCCGACGCTGCCCATGGAGCCGGGTGGCTGCTAGGCCCGCTCGCCCCACGGTGGGATGCCACGCGAGGAAGGCCGTCGCGGGCGCTGGGGTGCCGTCACCGGCGCGCCTCTTCGTCGGACGGCCGGGCATCCGCGGGGTTGGAGATGACCTGCTCGAGGAGCTCCGCCAGCAGCACCTGCGCGCCAGGCTCGAGCGACAGCAGCTGCGCGGCGACCCGGCTGCGCCGGATGAGCTGCGTGTCCTCGACCGCCTCGCGTCCCGCCCGGGTCAGGGTCACGAGGGTGACCCGCCGGTCGGTCGCGGAGGGACGCCGGTCCACGAGGCCGGCACGCTCGAGGCGATCGACGAGGTTCGTGACGGTGGAACGCGGGACGCCGATCTCCGCGCCGAATCCGCTGATCGGGACTTCTCCCTGTCGCGCCAGGACGCGGACGGCGTGCAGGTCGCCGAGCGAGATGCCGTGCCGCGCCGCGAGCTCGCGCTGGAGGGGCTCCGCCAGCGCGACGGCACGCAGGTACGCGCGCAGGACGCGGCGCCCTCTCGGATCCAGGACCAAGTCGCTACACTCCCGTCATCCGGATACTCCGGTCATCGGGAGTATCCTAGCGCGGGGCGGCGGGCGCAGGGCAGCCGCCCGACGGGAGACTGAAGTGCCGGTCATCACGATCGCGCGCGAGTTCGGGGCAGGCGGCTCGCGAGTCGCGGCGATGCTCGCGCAGCGGCTCGGGGCCGAGGTGATCGACCGACAGCTCGTGGCCGAGGTGGCCCGCCGGCTGAGCCTCACCACGGACGAGGTGATCGCCGAAGAGGAGCGCCCGAGGAGCGTGGTCGATCGGCTCATCCGGACGTTTGCCTGGATCAGCGAGGCCTCCAGTCCCGGCTGGAGTCCCCCGTACGGCGATCCCATTCCCGACCCCCAGCGGGCGATCCGGCTGCTGACCGAGGAGGTGATCCAGGAGAGCGCCCGGCGGGGGAACGCGATCATCGTCGGCCGCGGCGGCGCGTTCCTTCTCGCCGATTGGCCGGGCGTGCTCCACGTCTTCCTGCGCTCGGCGGAGCCGGTCCGGACGCGCGAGGTCATGGCTCGACTCGCGGTGACCGAGGAGGAGGCACGTCGCCGCCTGCACCAGACCGACGCGGATCGGGCCGCGTACGCGCGCCAGGAGTACGCGACGGACTGGCGCGATCCGCGGCACTACGACCTCGTTCTCGACACGGGGCGCCTGGGGTACCAGCGTGCCGCCGAGACGATCCTCGCAGCGCTGGGCTCCTAGGCGGCCGCGGGTGGCAATCCCCGGTCGCGCGAGCACCGGCAGCCGGCCGGAGACTGGCGGCGGGGAGGCACGCCGCGCGGCCGTCGACGGCACGAGCCGACCTGCGCGCGGACCGGTCGGGTCCGGGCACGACGGCCCGCCCCGCCCTCGTTTCGCGTACAAGTGGGTCGCCCTGTCGGTGACCACGCTCGGCGCTGCCATGGCAGCGATCGACTCCTCGATCGTCGTGCTCGGGCTCCCCACGATCATGACCGATCTGCGCTCCGATCTCGTCACCATGGTCTGGGTGCTCATGAGCTACATCCTCATGAGCACGATCTTCCTGATGCTGTTCGGGCGCCTCGCGGACATGTTCGGGCGGGTCCGCATGTACAACCTTGGGTTCGGGGTGTTCACGGTCGGGTCGCTCCTCTGCGCGCTTGCCGGGAGCGGACCCCAGCTGGTGCTGTTCCGCCTGGTCCAGGGCGTCGGCGGGGCGATGCTGATGGCCAACGGCATGGCGATCATCACCGAGGCCTTCCCGCGCGGCGAGCGCGGTCGGGCCATGGGCATCAACTCGATCACGTGGGCGGTCGGGAGCATCGTGGGGCCGGTGGCGGGCGGCCTGATCCTGGCCGTCCTGTCGTGGCGCTGGATCTTCCTGGTCAACGTGCCCGTCGGCATCCTGGGAACGGCCTGGGGATACGTGGCGCTGCACGAGATCGGCCAGCCGAGGCGGGGCGAACGCTTCGACATCCGGGGCATGGCACTCTTCTCGGGCGGAATCTCGTGTCTTCTCGTCGCCCTCAGCCAGGGGATCTCGTGGGGCTGGCTTTCACCCGGGATCCTCGCTCTCGGCGCGGGGTTCGTGGTGCTCGAAGGCTTGTTCGTGCTGTCCGAGCGCGCCCCCGGGGCGCACTTCATCGAGCCGGCGCTGTTCCGCTCGCGCATCTTCGCCTTCAGCACCGCTGCCGCCACCCTGCAGAGCCTCAGCATGTTCGCCGTCAACTTCCTGCTTGTCTTCTACCTGCAGGGCGTGAAGGGTGTTTCGCCATTCCAGGCGGCGCTGATGATCCTGCCGCTGTCACTGGTGCAGTCCGTCGTGGGGCCCATCGGCGGGACGCTCTCGGACCGGGTCGGGGCGCGCGTCCCGGCGACCGCGGGCCTGCTGCTCCAGGCAATCGCCTGCGTGATCCTTGCCCAGCTTGCCGCGGACTCGCCGTACCCCGTGCTGCTCGGCGGGCTCCTGGTGCTGGGTCTGGGTGGCGGCCTCTTCTGGTCACCCAATACGAGCGCCGTGATGAGTGCAGCACCTCTCGAGCGCCTGGGCGTTGCGAGCGCCACGTTGGCGACGTTCCGCCAGACCGGGATGGTGACGAGCTTCGCACTCGCCCTCGCCGTGGCGGCCGCGGCCATCCCCGGCCGGCTGGTCGGCGAGATCTTCCTGGGGACGTCAGTCCAGCTTGGCGCACCGGTCATGAGCGCGTTCACGGTGGGCATGGCGCACGCGCTGGTCGTCTCGGCGCTCATCGTCGTGGTGGCCAGCTCCATGACGTTCATCGCGGGAGACACCGCGCGCACCCGGCAAGCGCACGCCCAGGCGGCCTGACACGTCGCAGCGTCCCAGAGCACGGCGCGGTTGGGCGCCGGCTACTCCCAGCGGAACGACCGTGCCGCGATCGCGAGGCAGACGACCAGCCAGCCGGTGAGGATCGCGAGGTCCACGCCGAGCGGCGCCACCTGGGTCCCGTTCACCATGACCTGCCGCAGGGCGTCGCCGAGGTAGGTGAGGGGCAGGAAGCGCGCGACGGTCTGGAGGAAGCCGGGCAGGAAGTCGAACGAGAAGAAGATCCCCGACAGGAACATCATCGGCAGCTGGACGATCTGCACGACCCCGGTCGCCTGCTCCTCGGTCTTGAGGAACGAGGCCAGCATGAAGCCGATCGCGAGGAAGGACGCCGCACCCAGGAGGACGATCCCCGCCGACGCCAGGAGGTTGCCGACGATCTGGACATTGAAGAAGACGAACCCGATCCCGAGGATCAGCACCGCGTCCACGATGGCAACCATCAGGCGCAGCAGGACGTTGCTGCCGATGAGCTTCCAGCGGGCGAGAGGCGTGGCACCAATCCGTTTGAGGATGCCTTTCTCGCGCTGTTGGACCAGGGGGATCGCGGCGAAGATGCCGAGCTGCATGAGGGCCATCGCGAGGATGCTCGGGACGAGATAGGCAACCGAGCTGATGTTCGTCGACTGCAACGTCAGCGGGCTCACGGTCAGGATGGCCGAGCCGCCCTGGGCTTCGAGGTTGAAGGCGTTTGCGACCTGGGCGACGGCGCCCTCCACGACCTGCGTTGTCTGGTTCTGCGACGGATCCCCGTAGACCTGCATCGCGCTCGAGGCCTTGGTGCCGGCCCTGGCCTGGACCAGCGCATCCTGGAGGCCCTTCGGAATGACGATGACGGCCGACACGTCGCCGTGCTGCATCGCCGCCTTCTCGGCATCGAGCGAACCGTCGTGGAGCGTGAGCAGCGAGACGCTCGCGAAGGCCTGGCGAAGACCCGCGGAGGCCGCCGTCCCGTCCTGGTCGACGAAGCCGACCGAGATCTTCGCGTCGCCGCTCCCCCCGAAGATCCAGCCGAAGAGGAAGACGAACATGATCGGGAAGAAGATGGTCCAGAAGAGGGCCGCCCGGTCGCGCATGAGACTCTTGACGTTGGCGACCGTGAGGCGGAGCAGGGTTGACATCGTCGGCCTAGTCCCGCAGCGCTCGGCCGGTCAGGTCGAGGAAGACGTCCTCCAGCGTCGCCTGGCGGATTCCCAGGTTGTGAGGCTCCACGCTCAGCCCGTCGGCCGTGGCCAGGAGCGCCGCGATCGTGCCGGGAACGTCATTCGAGTAGAGGACCGTCTGGCCGTCCTCCTGCGCCGTCCGCGTCACGCCGCCGAGCGTGGTGAGCTGACCTGTCGGCAGCTTCGGGTTCGAGTCGAAGAACACCGCCCGCTCCCTGAAGCGCCGTCCGATCAGCTCGGGCACGGCGCCCATCTCCAGGATGTGGCCGTGGTCCATGATCGCCACCCGGTTGCACAGCTCGGTGGCCTCTTCCATGTAATGCGTGGTCAGCATCACCGACTTGCCCCGCTCCTGGAGGCCCTTGATCAAGTCCCAGAGCGAGCGCCGAGCCTGCGGGTCCAGGCCCGTTGTCGGCTCGTCGAGGAAGACCAGCTCGGGATCGTTGACGAGCGCCAGGGCGATGGACAGGCGCTGCTGCTGCCCGCCAGACAGGTTCATCGACCAGGCCTTGGCCCGGTCCCCGAGATCCACCGCATCGATCAGCTGCTTCGTCGGCATGTGATGGCTGAAGAAGCTGCCGAAGAGGTCCAGGAGCTCGGTCACGGTGAGCCGTGGATAGAGCGACACGCTCTGCAGCTGGACGCCGATTCGCTGCTTGATCGACTGCGGGTGCCGGCGGACGTCCAGGCCGAGGACCTCGACAGTGCCGGAGTCCGGCGGACGCAGGCCCTCCAGGACCTCGATCGTGGTGGTCTTGCCCGCCCCGTTGGGGCCGAGCATCCCGAAGACCTCGCCCCGCGCGACCTCGAACGTGACCCCGTCGACGGCCTTGACGTCCCCGTAGTGCTTCTTCAGGTCGGCAACCCGGATGACGGGCTCGCCACTCTGCGTCATCTCACTCCCCGGTCATGACCAGCCGATCCTCACGGCGCCCTGCGGAGATCATCCACCATGCGCATGATCGCCGTTCGGCCGCCGGAACGACAAAGGGTTCGCGACCCGGCCGCGCCCGGCGTGGCGGGTCCGGTCAGCCCGCGATCGCGTGGTCCACGACGAAGGCGAGGACCGCCAGCGATCCGAGCACCGCGAAGACGCCGGCAACCAGAGCCGGGCGGCGCAGCAGCCTGCCCGAGACCGCAAAGAAGGTGCCCACGTCGGTCCGCAGCTCTCCGTCGTCAGCCAATCGCCGCCAAACGGCGACCAGACCAAGGACGAGCGCGAGGAGCGGGCCGAGCACGAGCACGGCCGGACCGGCGTTGATCGAGACGAACCAGTTGAAGATCGCGTCCGCCGCGCGCGCGGGCTGGTACTGCACGGGCTGCATCAGGCGGACCGCCGCGGATGCCAGCAGGACGAGCGCGGGGAGCACGAGCAGCGTCGCAGCGAATGCGGCGGCTGTCTCCATGCGGCGAGGCGCCATGGCACGTTCCTCCAGGGTGCGTTCCGGGTACGGGTCCAGGCGCGCGGTGAACGCGCCGGCGACGACGTCGAGGACCAGGCGAGCCGACACTGGCTCCTCTTCGAGGAGCGCTCGGAACTCGTCCTCGTACCGTCGCCTCCAGCGCGACGGGTAGAGCCGGACCAGGAGCGAGGGGCGCATGTCGAGATCAGGCGACGGCGAGGCGGCGCAACCCCGCCTCGGCGAGCTGTTGGATCGACGCCAGCCGCTCTCCGAGCACCTCGCGCCCGAGACCGGTCAGCTGGTACGGCCGCCGGCGATCGTCACCAGGCAACGCCTCGATGAGCGCGCGGGACTCGAGTCGCGCCAGGGCCCCGTACAGGGTCCCCGGCCCCAGGCGGGTGCCGGCCAGCCGGGCGATGTCCTCGATCATCGCGTACCCGTGCTTCGGTCCTCCGGCAAGGCTCGTCAGGATCAGCAATCCCGGATCGGGCGGCTGGCCCTGCGGGCTGGAATGACGCGGCATCTGGGGCCTCCGTGTGTCCGACGGCAGTATCGTAGTGCGTACTAGATCGTAGCACAGAGTACAACCCGCAGGAGCGCGTGGCCCAGGATCCCTCGGGTCAGTCCAGCTCGACGCTCGAGAGGGTCCGCAGGCCGTGCTCGGCGATGGCGCGATTCACCGACTCGGGGACGGGCTGGTAGCCGGGGGAGAACGCGGCAGGATCCCGGCTGAGGATCCGCATGGCATGCGCCTGGAGGGCGAAGCCGAGATCCATGATCTCGATCTGGTGGCCGGTCCCGGCGGTCAGGTTGAGCATCTCGCCGCGGGCGAGCAGGTGGACGCGGCGGCCGTTCGGCAGGTCGAACTCCTCCACGTGCGTGTTCACGGGGCGCGATCCGGTCGCCATCGCCCGAAGAGCACCGACGTCGATCTCGGTCGCGAAGTGGCCCATGTTTCCGAGCATCGCCCCGTCCTTCAGGCGCAGGAGCTGCTCGCGCTTCACGACCCCCGGGCAGCCGGTGACGGTGATGACGGTGTCGGCACGCTCGGCGGCACGGTCGATCGTCGTGACGTGCATGCCCTCGAACGCTGCCTCGAGGGCACGAACGGGGTCGATCTCGACGACGATGACGATCGCACCCAGGGCGCGCAGCGTCCGCGCGAGACTGCGGCCGCACCAGCCGAATCCCACCACGGCGAACGTCTTCCCCGCGATGAGCGAGTTCGTGGCACGCATGAAGCCGTCGACCGCAGCGGGCCCGATGCCGCGCTCGCTCTCGAAGCCGAGCTTGATCGGGCTGTCGTTGATGACGATGACCGGGTACCTCACGCGCCCGGCGAGCTCGCCGACCAGGCGATTGCGGCCGGACGTCGTCTCCTCGGTGGCGGCCACCACGCGCGAGGCGGGATTCTCGAGGCTTTCCGCGATCAGGTCGGCGCCGTTGTCCAGGAGCAGGTCGGGGTCGGAGCGGAGCACGCGCGCGATGTGCTCGTGATGTGCGGGCATGTCGTCGGCCTTGAGCGAGTAGATGCGCACCCCGCTTCGCGCCGCCATGGCCGCGGCGACGCCGTCGTCGGTCGTCGCGGGACTCCCCGTCCAGGCGACCTCTGCGCCGCCGGCGACAAGCGTCTCCACGAGCACCGCGGTCTTCGCCTCGACATGGAGGCACATGCCGATGCGCCGACCGGCAAGCGGGTGCTCACGCTCGAACTCGGCGCGCAGGCGTCCGAGCACCGGCATGTGCGAGCGCGCCCAGGCGATGCGCGCGTCGCCCTGGGCAGCGAGCGACGGATCGGCGACGACGCTCGCTTCGAGACGAGAGAGCGGGATCGGAGAGGGCGGTTCCGCGGCAGCCATTGCGCCGCGAGTATACGGACGCGGTACTGCCCCGAGAGGGCCCTTGACGTGTGGCCGGAGCGTGGCACTCTGGGCGGAGGCCGATCGTGCCCCTGCTGCGCCCGGCCCTGAGGAAGGGTGACCGATGCACCTGCCGAACCCCCGCCGTGCCGGCGCCCGGCTCGCCGCCGCAATCGTCGTCGCGAGCCTGCTCGCCGCGTGCGGGGCGAGCGCGACGCCCAGCCCGACGCCAACCCCGACGCCACCTCCTGATCCGTCCGCGCTGCTCACCGGGAGCCTGGCAGCGACCTCGAAGCTGTCCGGGCCGCTGGACATCACACTGACCCTGGACGGGCAGCTCGCCCAGTCGGGCAGCCCGACGATGGACATCTCCGGATCGAGCCTGGCCGCGACAATCGACCCCGAGGGCAAGCAGGGCGAGGTCACGCTCGACCTCAGGGGCGTGCAGGCCACGTCCGACATCAAGGCGGACGTCCGGGTGGTGGGCGGGACTGCCTACCTCCAGGCGAGCCCGCTCGGCGCCACCTGGTACTCGCTGCCTCTGTCAGCTGCAGAGGGCCTGGTTCCATCCACCGCGCCGGTGCCCTCGGCCGCGCCGTCGTTCGACCCATCGGCCATGCTGGCGCCGTTCCTCAAGGATCCCGGCGTGAGGATCACGTCGGCGGGTGTCCAGCAGCTGGACGGGCGCGACCAGGACGTGGTGACCGTGACCCTCGCGGGGTCGAGCGTCGCCGGGTGGCTCACCCAGGCCGAGTCGATGGCCGGCACCAGTGGCGTGCCCCTGCCCTCAGTGGCGCCCTCCATGCCTGACATCCCGGTGACGTTCTGGATCGACCGCGAGTCGAGCCAGCTCTCGAAGGTGAGCACGACCATCACGGACAGCGGCAGCACGCTGACCGTGGCGCTCACGATCAAGGCCCACAGCGGGACCGTCTCGATCCAGGCCCCTCCTGCCGGCGAGACGCAGGACGCCTCCCAGCTCCTCCAGATGCTCATGGGCTCGGGCGGCGCCAACCCGTTCGGCAACCTCTTCGCCTCACCGGCGCCCTGAGGGGACGGCGGAAGGCCCCTGGACCCGGGTTTCGAGCCCGCCCCGACTCAGCTCTCGAGATCCGAGCTGGTCGCGTCGATGACGTCCTCCATGAGGGCGTTGCTCAAGGGTGCGGCGAGGGCGTCGTCTCGACGAGGTCCCGTGTCAGTAGCCGTAGCCCCCGCTCGCAGAGGGGGCAGGAGTCGCCCCGGGCGCAGATGCGCCCGGGGAGGCCGCGCCGGCGCTTGCGGCGACCGGGGCCACGAACCAGACGCCCCCCACGCCCTGGCCCGTCGTGTCACCCGGCTTCGTGTCCGTCGCGTAGTAGTAGAGCGCATGGCCGTCGGACGAGACCTGGAGCGTCCCGTCGGACCGGGTGAACGTCGCGAGCGTGCCGGTCACCCCCGGCCCGGCGACCGGCTGCGCGCCGGCGGCGACGGTGAGCGGTGGCCACGCCGTTGCGCAGCCCCCAGTGCAGGATGAGCCACCGGCCGGGTCCGACGTCCGGATGTACAGGGTCATCCCGCCGGCGCCGGTCAGGTAGGCACCCAGAGTCGCGGAGCTGCCCGTCCCGATCGTGGCCGGCGCACCGGCTGAGGACGCGGCAGGCGAGCCGCTCGCGGCCGGAGCGGCCGCGGTGACGGGCGCCGGCGTTGCCGCCGGCGTCGCGGCCGACGCGCAGCCGCCCAGGAGGAAGCCTCCGGCAAGGACGAGACCGGGAACGGAGATACGGGGGAGGCGCATCGCACAACCTCTCGAATCGAACCCGAGGGAGCCGGGTCCACGAAGAGCCTACGCCAGGATCCGCAGACTGGATCTCTACAGCGCCCGCGGTCCGAGCGTGCTGCGCGAGCTGGGAGTTGGCGCGGGAGCTTTCGTCCACCCGAGAAGCTCGGGCAGGCCGACAAAGCGGAAGCCGAGGTCCTGGTAGAGCGAGATGACGATGGGGAGGATCAGCGGGGTGAGCGCCGGACCGCCGTGAGTCAGGAGCACGGAACCGTTCGTGCCCCGCATGGCAGCCTTGACGAGCTGCGCCGGCGTGGCCCGGATCGACGTGTCCGCGGCGCTCGTGTCCCACAGGAGAACCGTGGGGAAGCCGGCCGCCCGCGCCACCTCCAGGACTCCCGCGTCATAGGCCCCATAGGGCGGGCGGAAGACCGGCAGCATCGGCAGCCCCGTCATCCCCTCGAGGATCGAGCGGGCATCGCTGATCTCGGCGGCCTGCGCCTGGGGGCTGAGCGTGGTCATGAACGGGTGGGTCCGGGTGTGATTCGCGCATTGATAGCCGGCCGCCGTGATGGCGCGCCAGAGCCCGGGATCCGACCGGGTTGCGGCCGCGTACGGGAAGAAGGTGGCGGGCACGGAACCGCGTTGCAGCGTGTCGAAGATCGCGCCCACCCGGGCAGGGGACCAGTCGTCGTCGATGGTGAGCGCGATGACCCGCGCGTCTCGAGAGCCGTGGAAGACCGGGTCGAGGGTGGCGGCGAGGGCGGAAGGCGCCGTCGCCCCCACGAGGGCTGCCTGCCCCGCCAACGCGAGAAACGCCCGACGCGACATTCCACCCATCTGCCGATGACGTCCTCCGCTGGGAACCACGATTCGAGGATGCCATCGTATCCCCCGGAGCCGCCGGGCGGGTCCCTGCGATGACCCGGGATGGCTGCCTCTCGGGGGCTCAGGGCGCGGTTCCGTCAGTCGCGTGGTCCCGCGCTTCGCCGACCGTGTCGAGGATCGCCTCCGCCTCGATCTCCACCCTCCAGCGCGGGTCGAGCAGGCCGGCGACGACGATCATCGTGCTTGCCGGACGGATCTCGCCGAAGACCTCCCCGTGAACGCGCCCGATCGCCTCCCAGTCGGCTCGGTCGACGAGGTACGTGCGCGTCCTGACGACGTCGGTGGGACGCGCTCCCAGCTCTGACAGGGCAGCCAGGATGATCGCGAGGCATCGGCGCGCCTGGTTCTCCGGGTCCGGATCGCACGATCCATCCGGCCAGACGGGGGCGGTGCCACTGACGAGGATCCGGGGTCCCACCCGGACGGCTCGGCTGAACCCGACTCGCGGCTCGAACGGCGATCCAGATGACACCCGGCGGCGCTCCATTGCCGTGAGCGTAGCAGGGAGCCGAGGGCGCCGGACCCACCCGGCTCCACGAATCGGATGAGCACGAGCTACCGTCAGGCGATCACGCCGACCGCGATCCAGGGCCGCATGAATGCGACGATGCGCTTCCTCGTGTGGGGGACTATCCCGATGGGCGCAGTCCTTGGTGGCCTCGCGGCGACCTGGGTTGGCGTCCACGACGCGATCTGGATAGGCGCGTTCGGCTCGTGCCTGCCGTTCCTCTTCGTGCTCCTCTCACCGGTGCGGTCGCTGCGCACGATGCCGGAGCCGGCCGCGGGGGGTGACTCATCAGCCGGGGCTGCGGGCTGAAGCAGGCGGCCGGCCCGGCGGTGAATGGCCCTGGGAATGAGTCGCGCGGCTCCGGGGAGCGTGGCCGCTAGGCGGCCGCCAGGAACATCCCGCGATCTGGCAGCTCGATTGGGTGGCGGTCGTGGAAGCGGGCCGAAAGGCGCAGCCGAACCCCGCGAAGGGACCGGAGCGAGGCGCACTCGATCCACAGGCCGTTGCCGTGGGCCTCGATCGACATTGGCTGACCGCAGCCGCCACAGAGGTTGTACTCGCGCCAGGCCATCTCGATTCGCTCGCGGGCGAGATCCTCGTCGGTCGGCATCGTGAGGATGTTCATCGCTTCTCCTGTTCCCGGTCAACCCGTTGCGATGGTGGTTCTGGATCGATCAAGAACAGTGCCACTGTACACGACCTGTCTGGATCGGTCAAGATGGTCGGAGATGAACCAGCAGTCGAAGGCTCCGCGCCGCTTCACGCTCCGCGACCTGGCCGAGTCCCTGGGCGTCTCGAAGACGACGGTGTCGAACGCGTTCAGCCGCCCGGACCAGCTCTCCCCCGAGCTGCGCGAGCGGGTGCTCGAGGCTGCCCGAGCCGAGGGATACGCGGGCCCGAACCCGGTGGCCCGGATGCTCCGGACCGGGCGGGCCGGGGCCCTCGGCCTGATCCTGCCGGAGTCGTTGCCCTTCGCGCTCGACGATCCGACGACCAGCGAGCTCATCCGTGGCATTGCTGATGCGTGCGAGGAGCGGCGGCTGGGCCTCCTGGTGGTTCCCGGGGCGATCCGGGTGCGCGACCCCCGCGCCATCACCGACGTCGCGGTCGACGGGTTCATCGCCTACTCGCTGCCGTGGCATACCCCGGTGCTGGAGCAGGTGCTCGTCCGGGGCGTTCCTGTCGTCGTCGTGGATGAGCCGCGCCTGCCCGGAGTGGCGACGGTCAGCGTCGACGATCCGGGCGGGGCCCGGCTGGCGGCCCGCCACCTGGTTGACCTGGGCCACCGGCGGCTCGGCATCGTGACCCTGCCGTTCAAGCCCGACGGATACACCGGTCGCGGGGACGAGGCCCGGATCGCCGGCGCGACCTTCGACGTGGCGAGGCGCCGGCTCGCGGGCTACCGCGCCGCCCTGTCAGAGGCAGGGGTGGAGAGCGGCGCGGTGTCGGTCTACGAGTGCGCACACAGCGACGAAGAGCTCGGGCGGCAGGCCGGGCGCGACCTTCTCGAGCAGGCGGCGCCGGTGACAGCGATCCTCGCCATGAGCGACCGCCTGGCGCTGGGTGTGCTCGCAGCGGCGCGGGAGTTGCATGTTGACGTGCCGGGCGAGCTGTCGGTCGTGGGCTTCGACGACATCGCCGGGGCCGCCAGGAGCCAGCCGTCCCTCACGACGATCCGGCAGCCGCTCCGCTTGAAAGGCTATGCGGCCGCGCGTTTCCTGCTGGACGCCCCGGGAGCGACGCCCCGGGACCTCGGCGCGGGGACCGTCCCGGTCGGGGGCTACGAGCTCGACTTCCCGGTGGAGCTGGTGACTCGGCGGTCCACTGCCGCGGCGTCCCGCACGTGAGAGAGGAGATCGTGGGGGCCCAGGGGATCTACGCGGCGCAGGCGACCGGCACGACCATCCTGAGCGCCGTCGGGAGCCCGCACTGCACGTCCGGCGTCTGCCCCCAGTATCGAATCGCGTTCCACCTGACCATCACGGTCAACTGAGGCCCCGAGGTTCGCCCGACGGTTCCCCCTCCGAGGTGTCGGGCCGGATCTCCTCGGCGCCGCGCCCGCTCGCGGCCGCTGCGTCATCATCGCCTGTGTCCGACGACGAGCGACGGGAGACGAGCGTGCTGCAGCTGTATCCGGCAATCGAACCGTACCGGGTCGGTCGCCTCAGGGTCTCCGACCGACATGAGCTCCATTTCGAGGAGAGTGGGCGGCCCGATGGGACGCCGGTGGTGTTCGTGCACGGCGGCCCGGGCGCGGGGACGTCAGCGGTCCAGCGGCGCTTCTTCGACCCGGCGAGCTATCGGATCGTCCTTTTCGACCAGCGGGGGTGTGGCCGCAGCACGCCGCACGCGAGCATCGAGGAGAACACCACCTGGGACCTGGTCGAGGACATGGAGCGCCTTCGCCAGCACCTCGGGATCGACCGCTGGGTCGTCTTTGGCGGCTCCTGGGGGAGCACCCTGGCGCTCGCCTACGCGGAGCGACACCCGGGGCGTGTTCGGGCCATCGTCCTGCGCGGCATCTTCCTCTTGCGACCGCACGAGATCCGCTGGTTCTACCAGGAGGGCGCCAGCTTCGTCTACCCGGATGCCTGGGAAGCGTATCTCGCCCCGATCCCGGCGGATGAGCGGGGCAACCTGGTGGCGGCCTATCACCGCCGCCTGACAGGGGACGACCCGGGGGTCCGTGCAGCCGCCGCTCGCGCGTGGAGCACCTGGGAAGGCTCTACGAGCCACCTGCTCCCGGACCCGGCCACGGCCAGCGAGTTTGCCGAGGACCGATTCGCCGAGGCGCTCGCCAGGATCGAGTGCCACTACTTCGTGAACGGCGGCTTTTTCGACCGGCCGGACCAGCTGCTCGACGAGGTTGACCGGGTCCGGCACGTCCCCGCGTTCATCGTCCAGGGCCGGTACGACATGCCCTGCCCCATGACGACGGCGTGGGACCTCCACCGGCGCTGGCCCGAGGCCCGTTTCGAGGTCGTTCCCGATGCCGGCCACTCCGCCCTGGAACCAGGGATCACCGATCGCCTGGTCGCTGCGACGGACGCGGTTCGAGGGATCTGACCGGCCGCGACGGCCGATCCGAGGCCACGGCCCCGGTCGATGGCGCCGCTGCTACGATCGGCGGCGTTGGGGCGCACGCAGACCGGGAGCCGCATGGACGTCGCCAGACCGACCATCCCGCCCGAGGAATACCCGCGTCGATGGCGACGCGTCCAGTCGCTGATGCAGGCGGAAGGCATCGACCTCCTCGTCGCCTACGGCAACGACCGCGCCGTGTTTGGCCCCGCGCACGTTCGCTGGCTGGCCGACATCCCGGTCCACTTCGAGCCGATGGCCGTCCTCGTGCCGCTGGCCGGCGATCCGGTGGTGGTCTGTGGACCCGAGAGCGACCAGTACGCGCTGCGGGTGGGTCAGGTCCGGGACGTGCGCGTGCTCCGCGAGTTCACGCACCCCGACGAGGATTACCCGTTCAGCCACATCGAGACCCTGTCGGACATCGTCGCCGGTCTGACTGGCCCCTCGCGGCCGGTCCGCAGGCTCGGCATCGCCGGGAGGGGCCTTCTCGACGTCGCCACGTCGGCTGGCCTCGTGGCGGCGCTGCCGGGCGCGACGTGGGTCGATGTCGAGCGCGCGATGTGCGGCCTGCGAGCCCGCAAGTCCGCCGCCGAGATCGCCGTGATCCGCCGCGCATACCGGCTCGCGGCGGCCGGGATCGAGGCAGCCGTCGCGGCGATCCACCCTGGCGTGACCGAGAGCGCCGTCGCGGCCGAGGCGGAGGCGGCGATGCGCCGGGCCGGCGCCGAGGGGACGGGGATCGACACGATCGTTGCGTCGGGACCGAACGCCCGGCCGATTCTCGGGCGGGCCACGTTCCGCCAGGTCGAGCGCGATGACCTGGTGGTGCTGACGATGGCCCCGCGGTACCAGGGCTACCACGGCGCGATCGGGCGGCCCGTGTTCGTGGGAAAGCCAGGCCGCGAGGCGCGGGCGGCATTCGATGCTGCACGGCGGGCCCAGGACGCCTGCAGCGCCCTGATTCGGCCGGGAATCGAGGGCCGCGAGGTCGAGGCAGCCGGGCGTCGGGTCATGGAGGCAGCAGGTCTCGGGCCGAACTTCCTCTACTCGGGCATCCACAGCGTGGGCCTCATCGAGTTCGAGCCGCCGATCTTCGGCCCCAGCAGCACGGGCACGCTCGAGGAGGGCATGGTGCTCTCGGTGGACATCCCGGTCTTCAACGCACCCTGGGGCGGGCTGCGGGTGGAGGACGGCTTCCTCGTGACCGCGACCGGCGCCGAACGACTCGACGACACACCCTACCTGCTCACCGCGTAGCCGCCTGCGGGCGGTTCGCGACGGGCGCTGCCCGGCGAGGCGCTAGCTGAATGCGGCGCCCGCCTCGAGGAACGTGGTCGCCGCCAGGAGCGCGTAGATGGCGATCAGGCCGACCAGCGCCCAGCGAAGGATCCGGATCCCTTCGAAGCCCAGCTCGTCCCGGTGGTAGCTGCGCACCGCCCCCGCGTAGAGGGTGCCGAAGATCGCGAGCATCACGCCCGCGAAGGCGAACACGGCCAGCAGCGCTGCGAGGTTCACGTTCATCCGCTCCCCCTCTCCCTCGAGGACGTCAGTACACCGCAAGGTGGGCCATGATCAGGATGATCAGGACCTGCAGGAGCGCCTGGACTCCCGCGAGACGGATGTTCCGCATGTTGAGCCTGGCGATCAGCCCGGTGTCAGGCTGCCGTTTGGCGAGCTCGATGAAGATCCTGACGCCATTCGGCATGAAGATCCCGAACCCCTGGGCGGTCAGGATCAGCACGACGACACCGGCCGCGATGATCCAGGGCGAGCTCAGGTCGAACTTGGCCTCGGCCTGCGCCAGGTAGATGCCCGAGGTCACCGCCACGGCCGCCAGGGACGGCAGGATGAAGAACGTGGTGGGCGTGAGCCGCTTGGCCACCTCCACCCTGCCGGGGATGTCGAGCGAGCGCATGACCCTGGACATGACCAGGCCCATGAAGAGGTCGAACCCGGTCCAGGTCCCGCCGGTGATGACGTGGACGAAGGTGAGCAGGAGCAGGCTCCTGGTCGCGAGGCCGGCGATCAGGGCAAGCGGCGGAAGGACGCCGATCGCGAAGCTCCAGAGGAGCAGCCGGCCGGTGTACGGGGGGAGCGTCGAAGGTCCAGGTTGCATGCGGGCCTCCTGGTCGGGTCACGGGCGTGGCACGCGCACGGTGCCCGGGCCGGGCCACCGTCGCCTCCTCATCGGAGCGAAGCGTGCATGCCGTGCGGCCCAGCATAACCCTGCCGAATGGCACATCGTGGGGGCCGTTCGGCATGGATACAGGGGTACGCCAACCGTCCGTCCGGCCACCCGGCCCGGCGTCGGCTCGGAGCCGGGCTCGTGTGCCAGCACTGCCCGATCCGTATGGTTCATCCTGAGCGGGTCACACCGCCCGCCCAGCGTCTCCATGGTCACGGCCCGGGGCAGCATGTTCCTCGAGGCCGGAAGGAGAACCTCATGCCGCAGGCACAACGAGTCGTCGACATCCTCGCGGGCCGGACGGCGGTCGGCGCGCGTGCCACGGTCCACGGCTGGATCCGCACGCGCCGGGATTCGAAGGCCGGGCTCTCGTTCCTGCTCCTTCACGACGGGTCCTGCTTCGACGCCCTCCAGGTCGTGGCCCCGGCAACGCTCGGCAACTACGCCGATGAGGTCCTGCACCTGACGGCCGGCTGCGCCGTCACCGTCACCGGCACGGTCACCCTCTCGCAGGGCCAGGGGCAGGCCGTCGAGCTCCTCGCCGACTCGGTGGTCGTGGTGGGGTGGGTGGACGATCCGGAGAGCTACCCCATCTCGGCGAAGCGGCACACGTTCGAATATCTCCGCGAGGTCGCCCACCTGCGCGTGCGCACGAACACGTTCGGCGCGGTCGCGCGGGTCCGGCACTGTCTTGCCATGGCCATGCATCGCTACTTCGATGAGCACGGCTTCTACTGGGTGCACACGCCGATCCTGACCGCGAGCGATGCCGAGGGCGCCGGAGAGCTGTTCCGCGTCTCGACGCTCGACCTGGCCAACCTCCCGCGGACCCCGGACGGCGGGGTCGACTACTCGCAGGACTTCTTCGGCAAGCCCGCCTTCCTCACCGTCTCCGGCCAGCTCAACGTCGAGGCGTACTGCCTGGCGCTCACGAACGTCTACACGTTCGGGCCCACCTTCCGCGCGGAAAACTCGAACACCAGCCGCCATCTCTCCGAGTTCTGGATGGTCGAACCCGAGATCGCGTTCGCCGACATCACCGCCAACGCGGACCTGGCCGAGGACCTGCTTCGCTACAGCTTCCGCGCCGTCCTGGACCAGCGCGCCGACGACATGGCGTTCTTCGCCGACCGGATCGACAAGGAGGCCGTCAGCCGGCTCGAGGGCTTCGTGACGTCGAGCTTCGCGCGCATGGAGTACACGGAGGCGATCGAGGTCCTGCAGCGCTCCGGGCACTCGTTCGAGTTCCCCGTGGAGTGGGGCGTCGCCCTGCAGGCCGAGCACGAGCGATACCTCTGCGAGGAGTACGCGAAGCGGCCGGTTGTGGTCATCAACTACCCGAAGCAGATCAAGGCGTTCTACATGCGCCTGAACGATGACGAACGCACCGTGGCGGCGATGGACGTGCTGGCCCCCGGCATCGGCGAGATCGTCGGCGGCAGCCAGCGCGAGGAGCGCCTCGACGTTCTCGATGGACGACTTCGCGAGACTGGGCTCGATCCCGCGGCGTACTGGTGGTATCGCGATCTGCGTCGGTACGGCACCGTGCCGCACGCGGGTTTCGGGCTGGGGTTCGATCGGGCGGTGGCGTACGCCACGGGGATGGCGAACATCCGCGACGTCATTCCCTTCCCGCGCACCCCTGCCAGCGCGGACTTCTAGTCAGCCGGGTTGTCGCCTGGTCGGTCGCGCGCCACCCTCAGGGCAGGCCGAACTTCAGGCTCCCGATGATGGGCGCGGCGGCGGGCAGGAGGCCGTCCATGAGCGAGCCGTCGAACGCGTCGATGTCCACCACGACCGTTCCCGCACCGGGCACGTCGAGGACGCTGAGCTGGAGGCGTTCCGAACCGGCGACGACCCACCGGAAGCTGGTGTCGGTCGAGCCGACGAAGAGCGCCACCGTCGGAAGGCCGCTGGCGAACGGGCAGGAAGGCTTCCAGCCCGCGACAATCGCGATGTCGATCCGGAGGCCGGCGAGACCGCCGATCGTGACCGGGACCGGATCGCCCGCCACGAGCCCCGGGCGCGACCGGATCCAGTCCACGAGGTCCTTCGCCGTCGTCCCGACACCTGGTGCGGACGCGATCGGGCAGGTGGGGTCCTGCGATGCGGCCCTCGGCGACCGGAAGATCCGGATCCCGGTCGCGTCCGAGGTGACCGGTTCGAGAGCCAGGTAATCGGCGGCGTCGTCGGCGACCAGCCAGCCGGCAGGGAGCGTGTAGGTGATCGGCGGACGGAACGACGACGACGTGTAGGTGCCCGGGGCGACGGCCGCCCTCGGGATCGACGTCGGCGTCGGTGACGCGCCGCCGCCACACCCCGCCAGCATGGAGACGGCGACCAGCGCTCCCAGCCACGACCTGCGCGCCAACCCGGTAGCCTCATCCTCCAGCCCCGAACGGTCCGCACGCGCCACTCGCCGCCGACCGGCCGGGGTTCCAGTCTACCGGCCGCGCGGCTCGCCCCGGGCGGGGCTTCGCGCTCCCGGCGCCGTGTAGTCCCGGCCGAGGAACCGGGTTGACCTCGGATCGCACGAGCCGCCCGCGACCTCCGGCCTTGTCGTCGGGCGCGACGTGGTGGACGTCGTCACGGTGGCGAACGGGCGAGCCAGGTCCGGCTCGCCCCGCCGGGCTGCGCGATCCGGCTGAAGGCCACGAGCGGGCTGCCGTCAGCTCCGATCGCCAGCCCCGACAGGTCCCCGACCGCGGTGACGGCCGTCCACGCCAGCGAACCACCGGCTGGGCGGATCCCGAGGGTCACTGCCTCGCCGTACGACTCCTGGGCCGCGACGACGAGCCGCCCGGAGGGGTCGAACGCCGCGAACGGCACCGCGCTGCCGGCGACCCCGAAGAGTCGGCTCGTCATCCAGGCACCCGAGGCGTTCGTCGTCTCGTCGACCTCGGAGTAGCCGTTGCGGCGCTCGATGAGATGGATGGCTCCGCGTCCGTCGATCGCGATCGACGGATTGAGGAACGTCCGGTCCGTCGTCGGGACGATGGCCTGGCTCCAGCCACCCGCGGTCGAGCGCGCGAGCGCGATGCCTTCTCGCGGACCACCAAGGAGCGCGTAGGCGATGACCGGCCGCCCTTCGCGGTCGATCGCGATCGTCGCCGTCGACGCCGGGGCGCCGAGCACCGCGACGGTCGTCGGGGCAGACCAGGTTCCACCGCTCGAGCGGCGACGGTACAGCAGCTGCGTGCCCGAGGTCGTCGCCGACAGGTAGACGAGGTGCGCTCCTCCGCCCGGATCGAGGGCGATCGAGGGCCGGGATACGAACGCGGAGCTCGTGCTCGGCGCGACGGTCTCGGACTGCCACGATCCCGACGCGTCGTCGCCGTACACGATGCCGGCCGGCGTCTCGTATGCAAGGTGGAGATGGCCGGACGCGTCGATCGCCGGGCTGGCGTTCCAGCTCGGTCGTGGATCGTCCGTGGCGAGCTCGGTGACCGGCCACGCGTCGGGACCGGGCGGTGGCGCCCAGCCGGCGGTCGGAGAGGGCAGGCCGAACATCTGGGGGATCGTGACAAAGGAGAAGCCCCGGGCCCGGTAGCGGTCGATGATCGCCGGCAGGGCGAGCGGCGTGAGCGGCGACCCGCAATGCATCAGGACGATCGAGCCGTTTGTGCCCGCCGTCGCGTTCACGACCTCCGCCGAGACTCCCGGGACTCCCGATTGGTCCCTGGAGTCCACGTCCCAGCCGACCGCCAGCGGGTAGCCGGCACCGGCCGCGACCACGAGGACCCGGCTGTCGTAGCTGCCATAGGGCGGACGGAAGGCGTTGATCGACGGGACGCCGAGCGTCTCGTCGAGGATCCTCCGCTCGGAGTCGAGGTTGAGCGCGAGCTGTGGGGACGTGAGGGTCGTTGGATCGTGGTGGGTCGTCGTGTGGTTGCCGACCGGGAACCCGCTGGCCGCGACCCAGTGCCAGAAGCTCGGGTTCTCGCGGACGTACTGCCCGTTCGGGAAGAACGTCGCGGTCGCGTGCTCCGCGAGCAGCGTGTTGACGATCGAGATGCAGCCGGGGGTGTTGAAGCCGTCGTCGAACGTCAGCGCGACCGCCTCGACGGTGCGCGGCCCGTGCGTCACGAAGGTGGCGGGACGCTGGGTGCAGCCGGGTTGGCACGACGGCGTCGCGGCCGGGGTGGGCTCGGTGGTCGGCGACGGGGTGGGCGTGGGAAGGGCGGCAGGCGTTGAGACCGGGGTCGGCGACAGGGCCGGCGTGGCCGCGGGCGTCAGGGACGGCACCGCGGCTGGCGTTGGCGACGGCACGGGTGCGCCGCACGCGGCCAGCGTGACCACGAGAAGGCCGATCGCGAGGGCCGCTCTTCCATCCACCTGACCTGTTCCCCGCCGCTATGGACGCCCGGGTCGCGTCTGACGTCAGGGTATCCCCGCCGGCGCGGAACGCCCTCGGAGGCTCACGTGGGATGGGCCCGAGCGCTCGGGAACCGGCCGGAGTGTCGCGCACCTCCAGGTTCACGCCAGAGCGGTTCGAGTCGCCGTGATCGAGGGCCGCGCTTCGACGCCGGGCACGCACGCTTGAGGCACCGGCGTCGGAACGGTGCTGCCAGCGGGCGCCGGGGCGAGAGGACGGCCACCGATCACGGTGGGCGTGTCCAAGGCCGCGTCGGGGAGCGGCTTCGCGGGAGGCTCAGGCTCCCCGACCGGCGCCGCCCGGCTCAGCGGTGCTGATCACCTCGAGCGTGTTCCTGTCCTGCTGGTTCATCGGTCCTGTTCGTGGCGCTCCCGGTCCTGCCTGGCCTCGTTGGGGACAGGGAGCGCGCCCACCCTCATACTCGCCGCCTTCGCACCGGGGGACGTTCCGGCCATCAGGTTGGCGACACGTGCCCCGAAGGGGGGTGGCATGCCGAAGGTCGTCATCACGCACGCGGTCAAGGACGTCGAGACGTGGCTCGAGGGCAAGGCTGAGCGCGCAGGCAGTCATGACCTCGCCGACGCCTGAGCAGGCCGCCGCCGGGGAGCGGCACGGGGTCATCTCTCCGATCACGGTCCACATCGAGGAGTAGCCGGACCCCCGAAGGGCCGGGCGCCGCGAAGCCAGGGGGCCCTCGCGGCGCCGCCCAGTCTCCCGGCGAAGCCACTCTTCTCATGATTGAGGTGACGACGATGCTTTCCGAGTTCCTGGCGGTCACGACCCTGGTGGTGACGGACCTCGACCTGGCCAAGCGGTTCTACGAGGATCAGCTTGGCCTCACGCTCCTCGATGAGACCCCGGCAGGGTGCCGGTTCGGTGCCGGCAGGGGATCACAGCTCACGATCCGGCGCGGGCAGCCCGCTGCCGGCGGTCAGACGGTGGCGCACTTCGAAGTCGATGACATCGAGGCCGTCGTCCGCGATCTCACCTCGCGGGGGGTCACCTTCGAGGAGTACGAGACGCCGAAGACGGTCAACTTCATCGCCCAGTTCGGTCCGGCGCGAGGTGCCTGGTTCAAGGACCCGGCGGGCAACGTGCTCGGCCTGCGCGAAGGGCCGGTTCCAGCCGCCGGATAGCGCCGCGCACGGCTTCGCGGAACATGTCCCGCACCGGCTCGATCTGACTGTCGGCCATGGTCGGGGCGAGTGGACGTGAACCGCCACGTCCCGCACCGCGGATCGTGCTGCCCTGGACGTGTCGCCGGCGCGCTCCACGCCGTCGCGCACGCCGTCGAGCCGGAGAAGTAGCATCCGGAGGTGCGAGCCCTCAGCCTCGTCGAACCCGGCAGCCCTGATCTCGCCGGCCTTCGTGTCGGCGAGCAGCCCGTCCCGGACCCGGCCCCCGGCGAGTTGCTCCTGAGGGTCGCCGCCTGCGGGGTCTGCCGGACGGACCTGCAGCTCGCGCAGGGGGACCTGGCGCCGCGCACGCTGCCCATCGTGCCGGGCCACCAGGCGGTGGGGCGGGTGGCGGCGGTCGGGCGGAGCGTGACCGACTGGAGCGTGGGCGAGCGGGCAGGGGTTGGCTGGCTGGCGGACGCCTGTGGACGCTGCGCGGCCTGCGCGTCCGGCCGCGAGAACATCTGCCCCGATGCCCGGTTCACGGGCTGGGACCGCGACGGCGGCTACGCCGAGTGGATGACAGTGAAGGCGGACTTCGCGCTGCGTCTGCCGGACGGTCAATCGGACCGTGCCGCGGCGCCCCTGCTGTGCGGCGGCGTGATCGGGTACCGGGCCCTCAAGATCGCCAACGTGCAGCCCGGCAGTCGCCTGGGTCTGTATGGCTTCGGGGCGTCGGCGCTGCTCACCCTCCAGGTCGCTCGATACTGGGGCTGCGACGTCTACGTCACGACCCGGAACCCGGTCGAGCGCGAACGGGCCATCCGCTTCGGTGCTGCCTGGGTCGGCGGCTACGACGACCCGCCGCCGGTCCCGCTTGACGCCGCCATCACCTTCGCGCCGGCCGGCAGCGTGGTCGTCGCCGCGCTCCGGGCCGTCGATCGCGGCGGGACCGTCGCGATCAACGCAATCCATCTCGACCGGATCCCGGACTTCCCGTACGAGCTCCTGTGGGGCGAGCGCGGGCTGCGAAGCGTGGCGAACTACACCCGCAAGGACGCCCGCGAGTTCCTCGATCTCGCGGCCCGCATCCCGATCGAGACCGAGGTCGATCCGTTCCCCCTGGCGGACGGTGTGGCGGCACTCCGCGCGCTCGCGGCCGGCGGCGTGGCCGGCGCGGCCGTCCTGCTCACGGAACGGTCCTGAGGAGCGCCCAGGGCGCTCACCGGATGGGCCCCGCGCAGGCGAGGCCATCACGCTCAAGCGGCCGTGCATGATCGCCTGGGACTGGACTTGCTTCGCCCGCTGGCGGACCACCGGACAGGAGGCGGCGTCCAGGGCCGCACCGGGTGGCGGTCAGGGCCGGACCGGCGAGTGTAGGGGCGCCTCCTTCGGCCTCCGACTCAACCTGGGCACGGGAGCAGGCCCGCCGATTGCTTCGCCTCCAGGATGCGCAGAGCCGCGTCGTCCATCCTGGCTGCCGCCTTCGGATCAGTCGCCGCGCGCGCCTGCAGGGCTGTGACCATCGCCACCGTCGCTGCGGTGGTCTTGGAGACGACCAGGTCGCCGCCCGCGAGGAGGAAGTCGAGCGCCCGCTGGCCCGGTGGCATCGCCGCGACCGCCGTTGTGGCACCCAGGTCGTCGGACATCACCACGCCCCGGAACCCGAGGCTGCCCCGCAGGAGACCGCCGATGACGAGGGGCGAGAAGGCAGCCAGGTGCCCGGGATCGATGCGCGTGTAGGTGGCGAGCGCGACCATGACGAACGGGACGCCGGCCGCGATCGCCGCCTGGAATGAGGCGAGGTATGGATCGTTCGGCGTGGTCGCGGCGTCGACCACGCCGGCCGCGACATCGGTGTTGCCGACGACGCGCCCGAGTCCCGGGAAGTGCTTGGCGGCCGTGGCCACGCCGGCCGCGGTCATACCCGCGACGAACGCGGCGGCGTGGCTCCCGGCGGTGAGCGGATCGTGGGCGTACTCACGCTCGAGGACACCGATCGGCGCGTTGGACGCGTCGGTGCCCGGCGGGACAACGTCGAAGACCGGGGCGAAGTCAAGATTCACGCCCGCGGCCCGGAGCTGCCGGCCCCAGGCGATGGCGTCGGCGGTCAGGGTGCCCAATGGCCGCGCGCCCTGGACCAGAGCGGAGGGGATCGTGGAGAACCCCGGGCCGGCGAGCGCCTGGATGAGCCCGCCCTCCTGGTTCGCCGCCACGAAGAAGCCCACATCGGCCGTCGAGGCTGGGCTCACCTGCGCCTGGACGGCGTCGGCGATGGTCCGGATCGCCGCCACGCCGATCGACGTCTGGGTCGTGAACCAGACGGAGCCGACGTGCTGGTCGCGGATGGCGCCGAGCTCGGCCGGGCCAAGCCGGTCGTCGGCCAGGCCAAGAAGGAAGAGCTGGCCGATCCGCTGGGCGACGCTCATCCGATCCAGGACCCCCCGCGCGCACGAGGTCTGGGCTGTCGGGCCTGGCGAGGGCGTCGAAAGGGACGGCGCGGCGGGCGGCGTGGCGGTCGCGGTCGCGGTCGTGGTCGCGGTCGTGGTCGCGGGTGACCCCACGCCCGCGGTCGGCGCGGAGGCGGACGCGGCGCTCGGGAACGCTGGGCCCGCGCAGGCAGCGATGAGGCCGATCACCGCGAAGAGGATCGCTGTCCGATCGCCGAGGCTCCGTCCCCCACGGACGCGCGTGCTCATGGAGCCATTCTGCGCGCGGGAGCAGACAAGACCTGCGAACAGCCGCGGCTTGACCAGGTCGGCCTCAGGCGAAGACCGCTGCCTATCCGCGCCCGGCAGCCTTCCTCGGGCTGGATCCGGACGCGTACCGCACCAGGCCTCACTCTGACGGTTCCTCGTCGGTCGGTTCGCGGTACAGCTTCAGCTCGTAGGTGGAGACGCGGCTTCCAGCGCAGCGGCATACGATGCGGGCGTGGCAATAGCAGTGGCGCCTCGCCCCCGACACCGGAGGTCGGGCGATGACTGATGCGCTCGGCCACATCGTGGCGCTCGGCCGGACAGCCTCGGACCGAGCGCTTCTGGACCGCGCCCTCGGGAAGCTGGACACCGATCATCAGCTCGCATCGAAGATCGCCGCGGAGCCGAACCTCGCCGCGATCATGACCGAGTTCGTGACCCGCCTGATGGACGCCTTCGGCTCGCTGACGGCGATCCGCGGCCAGGCCGTCCTCGACGTCGCCTGTGGGTCGAGCTCCAGCCGGTCACCCGTCACGGGCCGACCGACCCCGGAGTTCGAGCCGTGGATGTGTCGGTTGCTCCTGGAGCTCGGGGCGCACCCGGTCGGGCTCGACATCGGAGACCTTGCCGGCGAGGCGTTCGAGCATCATCGGGTCGACCTGGGAGTCCCGGGCGTCCTCGACTTCCTGCCAACCGGATCGTTCGATGCCATCCATGAGAGCCGACTCTTTGGTTCGCCCGAATTCCGGTCCGCGCACGGGCCCGCCACCGAACGCATTCGTCGCGAGATCCACCGCCAGGAACGCCGCCTCCTGCGGCCCGGCGGGACCCTCATCCACAGCGACGGTCGGCCTGGCTGAGGGCAGTGCGGTCGCCGGTGGGGGACGCGTGGCACCTCCGCGCGTCACGTGTTGGATGATGTGAGCCATGGAGGCTCTCGAGCTGGCCGTCGGCCTGTTGTTCCTGGCGCTCGTGTTCTGGGACGTGTTCCAGACGATCGTCGTCCCGCGACCGACGCCCGGTCGGTTTCGGCTCGGGCGCTATCTCATCCGAGGCGCGTGGCGTGCTGCCCGCGGGACGGTTGGAGCCGAGGTCGGTGCGACGCGTGACCGGCTGCTGGGACTGTTCGCGCCGGCGGCGACGGTCCTCCTGCTCGTGGCCTGGCTGAGCGGGCTCATCCTCGGGTATGGCCTCATCCTCTTCGCGCTGCGCGCCGAGCTGCAACCCGCTCCTCGCGACCTCGGGACGGCCCTCTACTTCGCGGCGAGCTCCATCCTCACGCTTGGGTTCGGGGACATCGTGGCCGTCGGCAGTCTCGCCCGCATCGTCGTCGTGGCCGCCGCCGCGAGCGGCCTCGGCATCGTGGCCCTCGTCGTCACCTTCCTCTTCTCACTGTTCGGCTCCTACCAGCGACGCGAGGTCTCGGTCGTCACGCTCGAAGCCAAGGCCGGCGTCCCGCCGTCCGCGGTCGTGCTGCTCGAGTCCATTGCCCGGATGGACCTCGTGGCGCGATTGCCAGAGCTCTTCGGCGACTGGGAGCGCTGGGCGGCCGAAGTCCTCGACTCCCACGTCGCCTACCCCCTTCTCGGGTTCTTCCGCTCGAGCCACGACAACCTGTCCTGGATCAGTGCCCTGGGGACCGTCCTTGACGCGGCCAGCCTCGTCCTGACCACGATCCGCGACGTCCCGAGAGGCCACGCCGAGCTCGTGAAGCGCGTCGGTTCGCACCTCGTCGAGGACATCAGCAACCTCGGCTTTCGCTCCGGGGGCTCCGTCGGCATCGACCGTCCTGCGTTCGACTCGGTGTATGCGCGACTCCTCGACGCCGGCTACACCCTCATGCCGCCGGAAGAGGCGTGGGAAGCGTTCTCTCTCGCCCGCGCGACCTACGCCCCCGGACTCGAGGCAATGGCCGCCTACTGGGCGGTGCCCTCGCCGTCATGGTTCGGCGGGAGCGACCCGCTTCGATCGCCCACGCACCAAGAACGGGACCCGGCGTAGAGAGCCGGACCTCGCTCGTCAGGGCGACCGTCTGCGTGCCCTGGCCATTGTCGAACGTGCGGGATCGGCATCGCCGCGGTAGTGTCCGACCGTCCGCCATCGCGCCCGACGGCAGAACGGAGCGAGCACGTCAAATGGCATACAGCTTCAGCGTCTCGGATCGCCTTCCCGCAACCCCGCAGGCCGTCTACGACGCCTGGATGACGAGCGACCAGCACGGCGCCATGACCGGGGGCAGCGCGGAGATCGACCCGCGGCCCGGCGGCGCGTTCCGGGCCTGGGACGGCTACATCACCGGCACCACCCTCGAGCTCGAGCCGGGCCGGCGGATCGTCCAGGCGTGGAGGACGTCGGACTTCGCCACGGACGACCCGGACTCGCGCATCGAGGTGCTCCTGGAACCGGTCGAGGAGGGCACCCTGCTCACGCTCCTCCACACGAACATTCCCGAGGGCCAGAGCGGCTACGAGGAGGGGTGGCGGGACAACTACTTCGACCCGATGCGGGCCTTCTTCACGCCGGCTTGATCCTCGGCGATCCCGCGCACGTGCTCGGCAACCTTCATGGATGGCCCGGGCTCCGCCGGAACGTCGCCTGCGGAACTAGCCGGTGAGGCGGTCCATGCCGGCCTGTTCCGCGAGCTGGCGCGTCAGGCTCGCCTGGCCGATGTGTTCCCGGCTGTGCGCCGCGACGAAGACCAGCCAGCCCGCCCCCGTCGCAGTCCGATTCGGCCGCTCGATGGTGGCCGCCAGGCGGTCGCTCGCGACGAGGGCCAGGTGGCCGTCCACGTCGCGCTCGGCAGCGTCGATCTGGGCGACCAGCTCGTCGCTCGTCAACCCTTCGACGCGGAACGCAGCTTCCCGGTCACGGGGCAATGCGCGCTCGGCGACGACTCCGGTGAGGTGGCGCTCCGCGTCGAGGGCGTGGACGACAAGCGCCGCGATCGAGTTCGTTTCGTGGCCCGGCTTCCAGTCGAGCACCGACACGGGCAGTCCCGCCACGAGATCACGCATGGCGGCATGGCCCAGGTGCAGGACCGATGAGACGTCGGCCGTCAGGTGGGAGTCGGGCATCTGGCACCTACCTCGTGTTGCGGGCGGTCGGGCTCGGTGTGCGCAGCAGCCGAGCTCGACTCCTCGGATCTTGGCTTCGAGCGCGTCAAGGGCGGCACTGACCTGGGGCTAGCCCTTCGGCTCCTCGTGACCGCCGAACCCGAGGCGCATCGCCGAGAGGACCCGGCCGGCGAAGTCCGCCTCGCCCCGCGACGTGAAGCGCTCGTAGAGCGCCGTGGTTAGGACCGGCGTGGGTGCGCCGACGTCGATCGCGGCGATGCTGGTCCAGCGGCCTTCGCCCGAGTCGGAGACGCGGCCCTCGAAGTCCGCGAGATCGCCGCTGCGCAGGAACGCCTGGGCGGCCAGGTCGAGCAGCCAGGAGGCGACCACGCTGCCGCGCCGCCAGACCTCGGTCACCGCCGCGATGTCGAGCTGGTACTGGTACAAGTCCGGGTCGCGCAGGGGCGTGACCTCTGCGCTCACCTCGCGCTCCTGCCGGCCCGCGCCGGCGTGCTTGAGGACGTTCAGGCCCTCCGCGTAGGCGGCCATCAGCCCGTATTCGATGCCGTTGTGGACCATCTTCACGAAGTGACCGGCTCCGCTCGGGCCGCAGTGCAGGTAGCCGTTCTCGGCGGAGTCCGGATCGCCGGTCCGGCCCGGCGTCCGGGGCGCGGCATCCACGCCGGGCGCCAGGGCGCGGAAGACCGGGTCGAGGCGGCGCACCGCGCCCGCCGGTCCGCCGATCATCAGGCAGTAGCCCCGCTCGAGGCCGGCCACGCCGCCGCTCGTCCCGCAGTCGAGGTAATGGATCCCGGCCTTGGTGAGCGCTCCGGAGCGGCGGATGTCGTCCACGTAGTAGGAGTTGCCGCCGTCGACGATCACGTCGTCGCGGGAGAGCAACGGCACGAGCTCGTCGAGCGTGGCATCCACTGCCGCGGCCGGCACCATCAGCCACAGCACCCTCGGTGAGGCGAGCTGTCCAACCAGGTCCTTGAGCGAGGTGGCCCCGGCTGAGAGCGCCTCATCGGCAAGCAGCCCGTCCACCGTCTCGGCGTGACGGGCATACCCGACCACCGTGTGGCCCGCTCGCAGCCAGCGGCGCGACATGTTGGCGCCCATCCGGCCAAGTCCGACCAATCCGATCTGCATCGTCTTCCCTTTCAAGCCACCGAGGTCGTGGACCCGGCCCACCGGCGACGCACCTGCCCGTGTCCAGAGTAGCGCCGGAAGCTATCCGAGCATGTCGAACCCGAGCGCGAGAGAGCGGTCGCTCCGGTCCTTGGTGCCACGGCGCCCGAGACGTGCCGCCCGCAGCGTGGCACCATTGCGGTGGGCGCTCGTGCCGGAGATGCGCGCTCGAGGTGGGAGGAAACCATGCCGCTGGATCGCCGTGCGCTCGCATTCTCGCTCTCGCTGACGATGCTCGCCGCCGCCTGCGGCGGAGCCGCCGCAACCGCGACGCCCGGGAGCGCCGCCGCGTCGGAGGCAGCGGCCTCGCAGTCCGCCGCGTCCGGGGCGCCGGCTTCGCAGGAGCCCGCTGCAAGCGGCGCCGGGTCGGGCGTGGGACTCCCCGGCCTGCCGGGCTCGGCCCCTGACCTCGAGGCAATGCTTCCGTCGACCGTGAACGGCGTCTCCTTCACGAAGACCAGCTTCGGTGGCGGCGCGCTGCCGGCGACGATCCCGGTCGGGTCCGACGCGCTCGGCGCGTTCCTGCAGGCCAACGGGAAGACGCTTGCCGACGTCTCCATGGCGATGGCGACCTCGACCGACCCCTCGAAGGCCGGGAGCTTCGTCATGGCCTTCCAGGTGAACGGCGTCGATGGGACGAAGCTCGCCCAGGTCCTGGCCGGCACCTCGACCAGTGACCTGCAGACGACCACGGTCGGCGGCAAGCAGGTCCAGGAGGCGGGCGCGGCGGGGATGGGGTTCGCGATCTACGTCAAGGGCGACGTCGTCTTCTACATCCTCTCGATCGGCGAC
>Ga0208355_1000067_pt1 | contig 53593 bp, 38 predicted proteins | sample NGESurdeep072012_6_FD_184458 | JGI IMG/M metagenome (GOLD analysis project Ga0208355, IMG submission 184458) | Arctic peat soil microbial communities from Barrow, Alaska - NGEE Surface sample 210-3 deep-072012 (SPAdes) | ecosystem: Environmental > Terrestrial > Soil > Wetlands > Peat ... | reverse complement strand
CAAATACATCCGTACCGTCGTTCCAAGCCCTGGCGCGCTATGGATGGAAACATGACCATTCGACTGTTTTGTGAAACCGTAGACCATGCTCAGACCAAGGCCGCTGCCCTTGCCAACCTCTTTTGTCGTGTAAAATGGCTCGAACACGCGCTGGATTATTTCCTTCGGCATGCCTTCACCGTCATCCGTGACGGAGACAAGGACATATTCGCCAGGTAAAATTTCCGGATGAAGGCTCTGATAGTGATCATCAAGCGATGCATTGGTGGTAATCAATGTGAGACGCCCTCCCGCGACCATCGCGTCCTGCGCGTTAAGGGCAAGATTGAGGACGGCCGACTCCAGCTGGGCAGGATCGGCGAAAGCCGAAATCAGGTCAGGATCGAAATCGGTCTTGATCTCGATATCTTCCCGCAGCGTCCGGCGCAGCAGCTTGCGCATCGAATCGAGAAGATGGTTACAGTCGATCGCGACCGGCCGAAGCATTTGCCGGCGGCTAAACGCCAGCAATCGTTGCGTCAGTTCCGCGCCTCGCTCACCAGCCCGGCCGATGTCGTCGGCGAGTTGCTTCAAATCCTGCCGCGCACCCAGTTGCTCACCGAGAAATTCGGAATTTCCCACAATCACCGTGAGGAGGTTGTTGAAGTCATGGGCAATTCCCCCCGAGAGTTGTCCGACCATTTCCATTTTCTGCGCCTGCACGAGCTGTTCTTCGGTTCGCTTGCGCTCACTCAGGTCGTGGATGATTCCGACAAAGATAGTTTCGCCGTCCTGTTTGGCCTCCCCGACCGACAACAGCATCGGAAATGTAGATCCGTCCTTGCGCTGGCCGACGACCTCCCGGCCAATGCCGATGATCTTTCGCACGCCGGTCTTATGATAATTGCCGAGATAGGAGTCATGCTCGTCGCGATAATGCGGCGGCATCAGCATCTTGACGTTCTGCCCGATTACCTCCTCGCTCCGATAGCCGAACAGCTTCTGGCACGCCGGATTGAAGGTTTGGATCTTTCCGAGTTTGCCTATCAGAATGACGCCGTCGACGATCGTCTCGATTATTGCGTTGATCCGCTCCCCGGCCTCGCGGATCACCTGCTCGGCGCGGCGACGCTCGGTGATATCGCTGGTCACCTTGGCAAAGCCGATCAAATGCCCATGTTCGTTTTTTAGGGGTTCTATAACCAGGTTGGCCCAGAACTGGCTCCCGTCCTTGCGCCGCCGCCAGGCGTTCGCTTCGAATCGCCCTTCGCGCTCGACAATTCCGAGATTGCGCTCGGGCTCACCGCGCCGGATTTCTTCTTCCGTATAGAATTCGCGAAAGTGGCGGCCAAGAATTTCACCGGCCGTGAACTGCTTGAGCCGCTGCGCACCGGTGTTCCAGGTGGTCACGTGACCGGTAAGATCGAGCATATAGATGGCGTAATCGGTGACGCCGTCGACGAGCGCACGGTAGTTGTGCTCGCTGTCGCGCATCGCCTGTCCGGCGCGCGGGCGTTGCGTCAGGTCGCGAATGATGCCGACGAAGACGGGTTCGCCGTCACGCTTCGTCCGTCCAACGGACAAATCCATCGAAAAGGTCGAACCGTCCTTGCGCTGCCCGATACCGATGGATGTAAAATTGTCGAGACTTCGGTCACGCCCAAAGTGGTCGCGTGCAGGCATCAGCAGCGTGACGTTTTTGCCGATCACCTCGGCGGCTGAATAGCCGAACAGCCTCTCGCATGCCGGATTGAACAGCCAGATGCGTTCCGCCGCATCGATCAGGATGACGCCGTCGGCGGCGTGTTCAACGACGGTACGGAACAAACTTGTATCCGCGCCCTCGAGGACCTGGGCTTCGGGTCTATCGGACAATGGCTTCGATCATGCTATTGGTCTCCGATTTCGTCACGCACGCTTTGATAACAGACAGCAATGTCCTGGGCGTGAAGGGTTTGCGCAGGCAACGAGTGGCACCGAGCTTGCAAGCCATCCCCAGGAAATCTGGTGCCGGCATTCGTTGCTCCGCAAAGACGTAACCGGAAATGGCAATGAGCGGCACATGTGGTGCTCGCTGATGGAACACCCTCACCGACTCAAAGCCGAGCATGTGAGGCATAAAGATATCGACAATCATCAAATCGAAGGAATATTTATCGAGAGCGTTGAAACCGGACTCAGCGCCATCAGCGACGACGGATTCATAACCTTTGGCTTCGATCCGCGTGCGGATCGCCGAGCAAACCAGCAAATCGTCGTCCACCACGAGAATGCGCGCCATAACGAACCCCCAAATGGCCTTAAGCGTTCGAGCGGCCTCGTCGCTGCCATTGTTCTTGGGTGTCGAATCACTTTCACCAAACTGAAGAAAGGTTTCTTTATGTCTGCACGGGACCGTGGGAGAATGCGACAAAATTCGTATCCAGATGCGATCAGACCAACATCCGGGTGCATCCGCCCTAAAAGCTGCCGATGTTCACCTCTAAAATCTGGCTGACCGATCCGTCGAAGGTCTAGAAACCTAGCGAAGAGCCGGGTTATGTCGCAATTCCTTATAGCGTGCATATGGCATGATGTACTACCAATGATTGTTCAGGCAGTTCGTTTCTTTCAAAAGCGTCAAGCTCACTCATCGCGCGCCATGAGTCCGCGCCCTGGTAGGCGCGGCGGAAACCACCGCGATCAGTTCGCACCCGCCGCAGGCACCCTGATCTCGGTCGGCAGGATAATCGCCGCGACGATCACCAGCAGGCACAGCGCCGCGAACGCGTGCAGCATGGTGACGAAGCCCCCCTGCTCGTACAGCCACGCCACCAGGCCCACGGACGCGCCGGCTGCGGTGAAGCCGACGAAATAGCGCACCGCATAGGCGCGCGAGCGCCATTCCTCGCTGGTGTATTTTCCGACCATGGCGTCGTTGACCGTCACCTGGCCGAACGCTCCCATCACGATGCCGATCGCGGCCAGGATCAGCGGCAGGTTCGACAGCGTCGCCGCCAGATACAGGAACGGCGCCAGCATGAACGACAGCGGCAAGGAGACGGTCTTCAGCGAATAGCGGTCGATCAGCTTGCCGATGGTGTACTGCGTCATCGCGCCGAACACGTAGACGCAGGCCGCGATCGCGCCGAGCAGCGCCGGGCTCTTGGTGAGGTCACTCAGCCGCTCCGCGAACAGTTTCGGCAGCACCACCGTCACCGCGTTGAAGGTGGTGGATACCGCGATCACCACGATCAGCAGCGCCACGATCACCCGCCACATGTCGTTATTCGCCACCCGGGCCTGCGCCGCCGCCTGCCTGTGGCCGGAGCGATCCTCATGAACCACGGTTCGCGCGAACGCCAAGCCGATCAAAATCGTGACGATGCCGGGAATGATAAAGGCCCAGCGCCAGCCGAGATACTGGCCGACCACGCCGGTGACCAGCGCCGACGACGCCACGCCGAGATTGCCCCACACCCCATTGAGGCCCATCTCGCGGCCGAGCCTGACGGCGTAGGACACGATCATCGCGGTACCGACGGGATGGTAGATCGACGCAAACAGGCCGATCGAGAGCAGCGCCGCGCCGAGCTGCAACCGCGTCTGCACCAGCCCGACCGCGATCATCGACGCGCCGATCCCGACAAAAAAGATCACCATCATGTGGCGGCGGCTCCAGCGATCGCCGAGCCAGCCGGTGAGCAGCGAGCCTGCGCCGAACGCAACGAAGCCCGGGGTGGCGTAGGGCAACAACTCGGAATAGGCCATGCCAAGCGCCGGCCCCATCACGATGACTGCGGCTGCGAAGATCAGCATCGAATAATGGTCGATAAAGTGGGCGGCGTTGACGAAGCCGATCACCCTGATAGGGCTGTTCATGGGTCGAATCCTCAGGTCTTCTGAAATAGCTTATATGTTCTTGTCCTGACGGGATGCGGCCAATGAGTATCGCCGAAACGCCAATCGCTGCCATCAGAGGAAGCCGCCCCTTGACCGGCGACGGCGTGCATCTGGTCGCGCGCCATTACCGGAAGGGCGTCCGGCTCGACACCCACATGCACCGCGAGGCGCAACTGGTCTACGCCGCCAAAGGCACGATGCAGGTCACCACACCGAAGGGGCGCTGGCTGGTGCCGCCCGACCGCGCGGTGTGGCTGCCGGCGCGGCTCGAACACTCCATCGACGTGCTGGCGGACATCGAAATGCGCACGCTGTATTTCGATCTGGCGTGGCTGGCGCGAGAAGACCGCAGCGACAGCCTCGATACGGAATTCGTGGTGCGAGTATCGCGGCTGCTGCATGAGGCGATCCTCGCGCTGTTCGACGGACGCCATAATCCCGATCCCACCGGGCTGCTGGTTAGACTGGCCGTACTCGAACTGCATCACGCCGAGGATTCCACGACCTTTATTCCGCTGCCGCATGAGCCGCGCTGCCGGCGCGCAGCCGACATCGTGCGCGGCGACCCCACGGGTACGCACGAAATCGAGACGCTGGCGCGCGAGGTCGGCACCTCGGCGCGGACACTGTCGCGGCTGTTCTCGTCGGAGACGCAACTGAGCTTCAACAGCTGGTGCCAGCGCGCGCGCATCGCGGCGGCGATCGAAAAACTGTCGATGGAGGCCAACGTCTCGGTCAAACAACTCGCCTCGGACCTCGGCTATGCCAGCGTGCCGGCATTTTCGCACGCATTCCGGCAGGTCACCGGCAAGACGCCCGGAATTTTCGGATACGAAATGAGGCCGATTCGGCCGCGACCAAAGGTGTGATCGTTTTTTGTGCTACTCTGTCATGCGCGCTTGATTGTGATCGGCTCCGCCTTAAATCCCGTGTAACAATTCGACCCAGTTTGGATTCGATCCGCCCGACATGAACAGCAACGCCTTCTTCTCCGATCTGCTCGCGTCGATTTCCGAACGCGGCCGCACTTTGCTCCGCCGCGCCGGGTCATCCGACGCAAAGCAGGACGCCTCCGGCCTGGTCGAATTGTGCGAGGCGTTGCTATCCGGCCGGGGCGAGGCCTCCGGCACCGCGATGGCGCGCGAGGTTCTCGATCGCTATCACCATCTCGACGAGGCCGGCCGGCTTTCCTTCTTCGAAACCCTGGCCCGCAAGTTCGGCCCGGACCGGGAGAAGCTTGCGCAGGCGATCGAGAGCTGGCGCACGCAGCCGAATGACGCCGACGCCAGCGATCTGCATTTTGCCTCCGAGCCGCGGCGGCAGGAATTAATCCGCCGGTTGAACCGCGCGCCGGGCGGCACCAGCGAACTGGTGGCGATGCGCGCCGATTTGCTCGATGTGAAGGACAGCCACAAGGACCTTGCCGCGCTCGACCGCGACGTCGTGCACCTGCTGTCTTCATGGTTTAACAGGGGGTTTCTCGTGCTCCGCAGAATAGACTGGTCGACGCCCGCGAACATCCTGGAACAGATCATTCGCTATGAGGCGGTACATGAGATCCGCGACTGGGACGATCTGCGCCGGCGTATCGATCCCGCTGACCGGCGCTGCTACGCGTTCTTCCATCCCGCTTTGGTCGACGATCCCTTGATCTTCGTCGAAGTAGCGCTCACGGAATCGATCCCTGGCGCGATCGCGCCGCTGCTCGCCGAAGACCGCCAGCCGGTGCCGATCGAGCGGGCCCGCACCGCGGTGTTCTATTCGATCTCCAATACGCAACGCGGCCTCGGCGGAATTTCCTTCGGCAGCTTCCTGATCAAACAGGTGGTCGAGGAATTGCGGCGCGAATTGCCGAAGCTGGAGAATTTCGTGACGCTGTCGCCGGTGCCGGGCTTCATGCAGTGGCTGAAGCAGGCCGGCGATGTTCCTGTTACCGACGAGGACCGGGCGCTGCTCGATCATCTCGATCAGCCGGACTGGTTCGAGAATGCGGAGCTGGCCGCACAGCTGCGTTCGGTTCTTGAACCGCTCGCGGCGCATTATTTTCTGAAAGCGCGCACGCCGAAGGGCCGGCTGATCGATTCGGTGGCGCGATTCCATCTCGGCAACGGCGCGCGGCTGGAGCGGATCGACTGGCTCGGTGATCTCTCCCCGAAGGGCCTGCGCGAATCCGCAGGTATCATGGTCAACTACCTCTATCGTCTCGAGGACATCGAGAAGAACCACGAGGCCTACGCCAACCAGGGCGAGATCGCGGCATCGAGTGCCGTGAAGAAATTGCTGAAGAGCGAAGGCCGGCGATTGCTGGATATGCGGTTGTCGTGAGAGCCTGAGCGAGAAGTACCAGCTGTTTCTTTCCGTCATGACCGGGCTTGTCCCGGCCATCCGCATCGTCTTTCTTAAATGCCGCCAAGACGTGGATGCCCGGCACAAGGCCGGGCATGACGAGCTATGAAGCGAGCGCCTTCATCTCCGCGTAAAGATCGGATTTTCCCTCAAAGCCGATGCCCGGCAAGTCCGGCATGGTGATGGTGCCGTTTGCGACGCGAACGCCATCCGGGAAACCGCCATAGGGCTGGAACAGATCGGGATAGCTCTCATTGCCGCCAAGGCCGAGACCGGCGGCGATATTCAGCGACATCTGATGTCCGCCATGCGGAATGCACCGGCTCGCCGACCAGCCCTGGGTTTGCAGTACGCCAAGCGTGCGCTGATATTCGCAAAGCCCGTATGACAGCGCGCAATCGAACTGCAGCCAGTCGCGGTCGGGCCGCATTCCGCCATAGCGAATGAGGTTGCGCGCATCCTGATGGCTGAACAGGTTCTCGCCTGTCGCCATCGGCCCGGGATAGAATTCCGCCAGCGCCGCCTGCAGCTGGAAATCGAGGGGATCGCCGGCCTCCTCGTACCAGAACAGCGGATATTCGCGCAGCATCTTGGCGTAGGCGATCGCGGTCTCAAGATCGAACCGGCCGTTGGCGTCGACCGCGAGTTGCGCCTCGCTGCCGATTTCCTCGAGCACGGCCTCGATGCGCGTGCGGTCTTCCGCGATCGGCGCGCCGCCGATCTTCATCTTCACGACATTGTAGCCGCGATCGAGATAGCCGCGCATCTCGCCGCGCAGCATCGACAGACCCTTGCCGGGATAATAGTAGCCGCCGGCGGCATAGACGAACACGCGGGGATCAGCAGTGAGGCCGTGACGCTCGGCCAGCAGTCGAAACAGCGGCTTGCCCGCGATCTTGGCGACCGTATCCCACACCGCCATATCGATGGTGCCCACCGCCACCGAGCGCTCGCCATGGCCGCCGGGCTTTTCGTTCGACATCAGCGCCGCCCAGACCCTGTCCGGATCGAGATTGTCGCCGGCGTCATCGAGCAACGTCTTCGGATCGGCTTCCATCAGGCGCGGCGCGAAGCGCTCGCGAATCAGTCCGCCCTGCCCGTAACGGCCATTCGAATTGAAGCCGTAGCCGACCACCGGTCGGCCATCGCGCACGACATCGGTGACGACGGCGACGAGACTGGTCGTCATCTTCGAAAAATCGATATAGGCGTTGCGGATGGGCGACGAGATCGGTTTTGTAACTTCGCGGACGTCGACGATACGAACGGACATGCTCAGACCTTGTCGCGGAAATACGGCTCCACCGGGCCGTGAACCTTGATGGTGAGCGGGTTGCCGTAGCGATCCCTGGCGGCGCCGGCCGTCACGCGCACCCAGCCCTCGCTGACGCAATACTCCTCGACGTTGGTTTTCTCGACGCCCTTGAAGCGAATCCCGACATCACGCGCGAGCACATCGGCATTGTAGTAAGGGCTTTTCGGATCGGTCGAGAGACGGTCGGGCAGTTGGTCGGTCATGGCGTCATTTTTCTCGTTCACAGCAGTGCCTCGATTTCTTTTGTGAGTCCCTCCGGCTTCGCGGTCGGCGCATGCCGCGCCACCACCTTGCCGGAGCGATCGACCAGGAATTTGGTAAAATTCCATTTGATCGACGAGCCAAGCAGCCCGGACTTCGCGCTCTTCAAATATTGATACAGCGGATGGGCATTGCTGCCATTGACGTCGACCTTGGCAAACATCGGAAAGGTGATGGCATAATTGCTGGCGCAAAACTGCTCGATTTGCGCGGCGTCGCCGGGTTCCTGACCACCGAACTGGTTGCACGGAAATCCGAGAACGGAAAAGCCGCGCGGCGCAAGCGCCTGATGCAGCGCCTCGAGGCCCCGGTATTGCGGTGTGAATCCGCAAGCGCTCGCGGTGTTGACGATCAGCAAAGCCTGACCCTGGTACCGCTTCAGTGGAATGTCCTCGCCGGCAAGCGACTTTGCCGTGAAATCGTAAACGCCAGACATCGTGTTTCTTTCAGCTCGGTTGGGAAGTCATCTAGCAGGTTTTTGAAAAACTCCGACGGATAAAAGTAGTCGGTCGGTCACGCAATGGGACGACTTTCGGCCCTCAGCAGGAGTGTAGGATAGTTCGTCCCCATATCTCACTCGGAAGGCAGGCGGTTACGTGCACCCATCGGCAAGCACCAGTTTACTCGTCGTCGTATCGTGGCGCACCTTGAACAGGTCTTGAATTTCAGGGTCACTTAGAAATGCTTCTGCCTTTTCGCGTTCTGGAAATTCGATGATGACCATGCGTTCGGGTTTCCAATCACCCTCAATTGTCGTTGGCTGAACCCCTTGAACTATGTATTTTCCTGAATGTTTTGCGATGAATGCAGGGATTTCAGCGATGTATTTTCTGAAACCACCTAAGTCATTCACCGACAAGTCGAGCACCAAATACGCTTTCATTCCTTACCTCGCGAACCTTCATCAGACTAGCGCACGGGATCAATCGGCGCCGATGGCGTTCCACCAGCTTCGATCGCCTCGCCCGCCAGCAGGCACAGATCCTCGCGGTAGCGGGTGGAGACGACCTGAACGCCGACGGGAACCCGCCCCACCAGTCCGGTGGAGACGGTTAGCGCAGGTAGCCCCATAAAGGGAATGGCGATTTGCGGCAGCTGCGCGCGCCATACCCTCGCGAACGAGGCGTCGTCGCGCAGATCGAGGCCGTCGGGGAACGGCAGTTCGGCGGATACCGGCATCAGCAGCACCGAATAAGTCTCAAAGAACTGCAGCCATTCGCGCGTCAATGTCGCGCGCCGCGTCAGGGCCTTCGAGAACGATGCCGCGTCGAACGGATGCACCCTGGCTCGGTTGCCGCGCAGGCAGGCCAGCGCGCCGGGATCGCCTTCACGCTCGGCGGCGTCGAGTTGCGCTTCATAGCCATCGCCGAGCCATAACTTGGTCAGCAGCTCCGCGGCCTCACGCAGCGGCGGCGTGGTCTCGATCTCTTCGACCACCCATCCGGCGCGCTCCAGCTGCTTGCCCGCATCCGCGACCGCCGCTTTCACTTCAGCAAACGTCTCAAGACCGTCAGGTTGAAGGCACAGCGCGGCGCGCTTCGGCATTGCGGGTCCTTCAAGCGGCGCCGGTACCCACCAGGGATCGCGCACGTCTTTTCCGGACATCGCCGCGAGCGCAATCCTGAGATCGCCGATCGTGCGCGCCAGCGGGCCGGATACCGCAGAGATCTGCGGCCCGATGCCGCGCTCGGGCAGCGATGCATTGAACCCCGCGATGCGGCCAACGGTCGGCCGCAGGCCGTGAACTCCGCAGGCATAGGCGGGATAGCGGATCGATCCCGCGATGTCGGTGCCGTGCGCGATATGCCCGATGCCGGATGCGACCGCCGCCCCTGCGCCGCCGGAAGAGCCTCCCGGCGTGATGCCGGGATCGCGCGGATTCTTGGTGTCGCCATGGATCAGGTTGGTGGTGAACCAGCGGTAGGAAAACGCCGGGCAGTTGGTGCGTCCGAGAATGACCGCGCCGGCCTTGCGCAGATTGTCGATCACCGGACTGTTGCTGCGCGCGATGACATCGCGCTGCAGTTTAAGGCCGTTGGTGGTGGCGAACCCTTCCTGATCGATATTGACCTTGACGGTGACAGGCACGCCCGCCAGCGGACCGACGTCTTCACCCCGCACGATCGCCGCGTCGATGGCCGCGGCCTCTGCCAGCACATCGGCCGGCCGATGGTCGACGACGGCGTTAATCGACGGGTTGACCGCGTCAAGCCGCGCAAGCGCTGCGGAGGCTGCCTCTTTCGCCGAGATTTCTTTCGACCTTATCAGGGCAGCAAGGTCCGCGGCCGACAGACGCCAGAGATCTTCCATAGATAACTCCACTTGATCGCCGGTCTTTTAGCGCCGCGCCCACGCGAGCGCCATCGGGAAACAGCAGCGTCCGCCTATGACATTCAGCGCAGGCGGGCGAGATAATAAGCAAGATCGGCAATCTGCTCTGGCGTCACCGGCTGCAGCGCTTCCGCCATGGTGCCGTCATAGCCGTGCCGGCTGTTGTCCTTGTATTCCCGCATGGTCTTGGCGAGATAGTCCTCGCGCTGGTTTGCGATCCGCGGGACATTGTCTTTGCCAGAGAAGTCGGCGTTGTGGCAGGAATTGCAGTGATACTGCTGCGCCAGCGCTTGCGCCCGCTGCAGCCGCGCGGGATCGCCGGTGTCGGCCGGCGGCTTGGGCTTCGGCAATTTGCCGATGAAGTCGGAAAAGGCCCGAAGATCGTCGTCGGTGAACGCCTTCGCCATCTCGTTCATCGGCTCGAAAACGCGCAGCTTTTCGCGAAACATAAAAAGCTGGATCAGCGCGTAAGGCGGCTGCTGGCCGCCGAGCGACGGCGCATTTTCTGTCGCGGATTGTCCGCGCTCGCCGTGACAGACAAAACAGGGAGCGGCACGCTGTTCGATCGTCTCCGCTCTGCCAGAAGATGCGATAAGCGCCAACGCCAAAGCCACAATTATTTTACGCATCGGCCTGTCCCGGCGACAATTCAAGATAACTTGCGTAGTTTTCGTCATTACGAGGAGCGAAGCGACGAAGCAATCCATTAACTTCTCTATCAAAGTTCTGGATTGCTTCGCTTCGCTCGCAATGACGTGCCTCGATCGCTTATTGCGAAGCGACTTTCGGCTTGCCGTAGGTGATGCGATAGACGGCACCGTTATAATCGTCGGAGACCAGCAGCGAACCGTCCTTCATTGGCAATACGTCGACCGGCCGGCCAACGTAATTGTTGTTTTCCAGGAAGCCCGTGATGAACGGCTCGATAGACTTCACCGTGCCGTCCTTGTTCAGTTTGACGACGGCGACGTCCCCGCCAAATTTCTTGGACCTGTTCCACGAACCGTGCCGGGCCACGAAGATGACGTTCTTGTAGCTCTTCGGGAACATGTTTCCGGTATAGAATCGCATGCCGAGCGTGCCCGCATGCGGACCCGTCAAGCCGACCGGCGGTGTGAATTCGCTGCAGGAATGCCCCCAGCCGAATTCCGGGTCCGGAATATTACCCTGGTAGCAGTACGGCGCCCCGAAATCCTCGCCGACCTTGGTGACGCGATTGAGTTCGTCCTGAGGAACGTCTTCCGACATCCAGTCGCGCCCGTTGTCGGTGAAGTAGAGTTGTTTGGTTTCCGGATTCCAGTCGAAACCAACGGATTGGCGAACGCCGAGCGCGACCACTTCCACGCCGGTACCATCCAGATTCATCCGCCTGATCTGACCATGCGCGTCATCATGCAGCACGTTGTTGCCGGGCTGTCCGACCGGAACATAGAGCTTGTTGTCAGGCCCGATGCCGATGAACTTCCAACCGTGGGCTTCGTCCTTGGGCAGATTGTCGTAGATCACAGTCGGCTTCGGCGGACTGTCGAGATTGTCTTCAACCTTGTCGATCTTGGAAACCTTCGAGAGTTCGGCGATGTAGAGCGTGCCGTTGCGGAACGCCACGCCATTGGGCCGATAAAGGCCCGAGGCAAGAACCTTGACCGTTCGCTTGCCGTCCTTGTTGGCGATGGCATAGACCTTGTCGACGAGGCGGCTGCCGACGAACACCGTACCCTTGTCGCCTACGGCCAACGAACGGGCGTTCGCCATGCCGGCCGCGTAAACCTCGACATTGAAGCCGGCCGGTACTTTGAGCTTTGCTGTCGGCAATTTGTCCACCGCGGCCGGAATCGGAGGCGGCGCGATGGGGGCAAGCTTTGCCGCCGCCTCATTGCCCTCGGGCCGCCCGATCAGGGGTGAACCCGGCGGAAGCGGCGCCGCGGCAGCTGGTGCCGCAGCGGCCGGCGGATTGGCCGGCTGCTGCGCGGCTGCACTGAGCGTAAATACGCCGATAAAAGCGCCCGCGAGCAATAGGCTGCGCGGCGACGAGCAGATCATCATGACGTCCTCCCCTGTGTGGAAGCCTTTATCCTTGCGCGGGCAAGCACGATGCCGGCGCCGGTGGGCTTCCCAGGCCACAGTCTCCGATATTTCTCCGTCGATGCGCAATCGGAAACATTTTTTGGAGTCATTCCGGGATGGTCCGAAGGACTAGGAATGACGGCGTGGGGTGTCAGTGTTTGGTGACGGGTTCGTCAGAGATGTCGAGAACCGCTTCGGCAAACGGAAATTCCAGCACGATCTCGCCTTCATCGTCCGTCACTTCGAGGATCGCATTCAGGAGATCCGCCCCGGCGCCTTCGGTCTTCAGCAATTCGCGGATCATCGCCCGCGCAATTTCCCACGCGAGATCGGGATCCCGCAGCTCCTCGCCTTCGGGATCGGCGATCAACTCATCGCCGATACGCGTGTTGAAGAAATATCGCGGCATGGGTCAAATCCACTTCGGTTGAGGGGTCAATCGAGGAACCGGGGACATCTCACGAGTTCTTTATCCGGAACTTGCCCGATGATGGCGGGCGGAAGTCAGCATCCGGACCGATGCGGATAACTCTGAACCCGTTGATCCCACATTGGTTTGACGGGAAGCCGCACAAATCCGTGAATTCCTTTTGCACTGCAGCATAAAAACATCGGGGTGATCGGGGTTGATATCAAAAGATTTCACTGGCGAAGTTTTCTTTCCGCAGTAGTTTATCCGGCAGGGCGGAGTTCGTCCGGTTTACAAGGAGAGCCAAAATGGCCTGGAAGACCCCAAAGATCGTCGAAGTGCCGGTGGGCATGGAAATCAATATGTATGCATGCGCGGCCCGCAAGTAAGCGGCTGCGATAGCTTCACGTTTTGACGCAGGTGGACTTCCAGGCGTGACACGTTTCTGAGCGCGGGATCGTGCCTATACTGGTGTCCACCTTCGAAACGTTGGAATCTCCAGGAGACGGATCATGCTTCGCGTCGTCGTCCTGGGCGCCGCGGCAGGTGGTGGCGTTCCGCAATGGAATTGCGGATGTCCGGTTTGCCTGGCAGCGCGAACCGCGCAACCCGAGCTTCAAAGCACCCAGGCTTCGATTGCGATCAGCGCGGATGGCGATCACTGGTTTCTGATCAATGCCTCTCCGGATCTGCGCCAGCAGTTGATCGCGACACCGCAGCTTCACCCCAAAGCCGGAAAGCTTCGTCACAGTCCAATCGCCGGCGTCATCCTGACCAACGGCGAAATCGATGCGGTCGCAGGGCTTCTGTCGATGCGCGAAGGCTGGCCGTTCACGATCTATGCACACGGAAAGGTGCTTTCGATCCTGAAGGCCAACAGCATCTTCAACGTGCTGAACGAGAAGAACGTGCGGCGCCAGCCGATCGAGGTGGACAAGGCGTTCGAGCCGACATTGCCGGACGGCTCGCCGTCCGGTATCGAGATTTTGCCGTTCGCGGTTCCCGGCAAGAGCGCGTGGTATCTGGAAGGCAAGGTTCACCCCGGTGGAGACGACGGTGCAGGCGACACGCTTGGGCTTCGCATCGGCGACAGGGCGACGGGCAAGTATTTCTATTTTCTCGCCGCCTGCGCTGAAGTGACGGACAATCTCAAGTCCCGGCTTGCCGGCGCCCCGTTGGTCTTCTTCGATGGCACGGTGTGGCGCGACGACGAGTTGATCGCGGCCGGCCTCGGCAACAAGACAGGGCAAGGCATGGGACATATTGCAATGTCAGGCGACACCGGCGCGATCGCAGCCCTGGCTGGCCTCGATATCGACAGGAAGATATTTCTGCATATCAACAATTCCAACCCGGCGCTGCTGCACTCTTCGCCCGAGCGCAAGACAGCCGAGCGCGCGGGCTGGCAAATTCCCGCCGATGGAACGGAGATTACCCTTTGAACGCGATGACCTTAAACGGGATGACAGCCTTTTCGCTCGGCGGCAGCGCGCCGCTGAACAGCGCGGAAGAACTGGAAGCGACGCTGCGCCAGATCGGGGCTGCGCGTTATCACAATCTGCATCCGTTTCACCGGCTGCTGCATGGCGGCAAGCTGAACAAGGGACAGGTGCAGGCCTGGGCGCTGAACCGCTACTATTACCAGAGCACCATTCCGATCAAGGACGCCGTGGTGATTTCGCGCTTCCGCGACCGCGGCATCCGGCTCGAATGGCGGCACCGGATCGAGGATCATGACGGCGATGTCGGCACCGAAGGCGGCATCGAGCGCTGGCTGAAGCTGACCGAAGGGCTCGGGCTCGACAGCGCTTACGTGGAATCCACCGAGGGCATTCTGCCGGCGACGCGCTTTGCGGTGGAGGCCTATGTGCATTTCGTCCGCGACAAGAGCCCGCTCGAGGCCATCGCCTCCTCGCTCACCGAACTGTTCGCGCCGAACCTGCACGAAGAACGCATCGCGGGAATGCTGGCGCATTACGATTTCGTCAACCCCGACATCATGAGCTATTTCAGCCGGCGCCTGACGCAGGCGCCGCGCGATGCCAACTTCGCGCTCGACTACGTCAAGACCCATGCCAAGACGCCCGCGGAGCGCGAGGCGGTCTGCAACGCGCTGCTTTTCAAGACCAATGTGCTATGGGTTCAGCTCGACGCGCTGTATCATGCCTATGTCGATGGCCATGTGCCGCCGGGCGCGTTTGTGCCAAAGGCCAATTAGAGGCGAACCGATGGCAGCCCTGCGCAGCCGCAACATCAGTGTCAGCGAGGCGAGCCGTCCGGTTCTGCCGCGCCACGCCAAGCTGAAATTCGATGACACGCGGGAGGTGTGGGTCATCCTGGCGCCGGAGCGCGTGCTGGCGCCGGACGAAATCGCGGTGGAAGTGCTGCAACTTTGCGACGGCGTCCGCAGCGTGGAATTGATGATCGATCAACTCGCTGCAAAATATACCGCCGACCGCGCCGCGATCGCAACCGATGTCATTGCCATGCTGCAGGACCTTGCCGACAAGGGATTCCTCACCGAAGCGCGCGAGAAGACTTCATGAGTCCGACGTTGACAGATGCCGGCATAGCGGCCAGCGATCCCTCGGACGGGCTCGCGGTGCTGGAGCGGCGTGGCTCGACAGCGGAGACGTTTGGCATTCCGCTCGCCGTGCTCGCCGAACTGACGCATCGCTGTCCCCTGCAATGCCCCTATTGCTCCAATCCGGTTGAGCTCGAACGTGGCAGCAGCGAATTGACCACCGAGGAATGGAAGAAGGTCCTCACCGAACTCGCCGAGATCGGCGTGCTGCAAATCCATTTCTCCGGCGGCGAGCCGACCGCGCGCAAGGATCTGGTCGAGCTCGTCCGGCACGCCAGCGATGTCGGGCTGTATTCCAATCTCATCACCTCCGCCGTGCTGCTGACACGCGAGAAACTTGTCGCGCTGGCGGACGCCGGACTGTGTCACGTGCAGATCAGTTTTCAGGGTAATGAGCCCGTGGTCGCCGATCGGGTCGCCGGTCTGAAAAACGCCCATGAGAAGAAACTCGAAGTCGCGAAGTGGACCCGTGAGCTGGATTTGCCGCTGACGGTCAATGCGGTGATGCACCGGCAGAACCTGCATCAGCTCTCGGACATCATCCAGATGGCGGTCGATCTCGATGCCGACCGGCTCGAGGTGGCCAACGTGCAGTATTACGGCTGGGCCCTGAAAAATCGTGCGGCGCTGATGCCGACCATCGAGCAGATCGAGGAAGCCAGCCGCATCGTCGAAGAGGCCGAAGCGCGGCTGAAGGGCATTCTGGCCATCGACTACGTGGTGCCGGATTATTACGCGCTGCGGCCGAAAAAATGTATGGGCGGCTGGGGCCGGCAATTCTTCAACATTTCACCGGCCGGCAAGATTCTGCCTTGTCATGCCGCGGAAACCATTACCGGGCTCGAATTCGAATCGGTGCGCAGCAATCACTCGATCGCCTGGATCTGGCAGAACTCCGAAGCTTTCAATCGCTATCGCGGCACCGGCTGGATGCCGGAGCCGTGCCGGAGCTGCGAGTTCAAGGAAATCGATTTCGGCGGCTGCCGTTGCCAGGCCTTCGCGCTGACCGGCGATGCCGGCAATACCGATCCGGCCTGCACGCTGTCGCCGCTGCACGAGCAGATTTTCAAACTGGCAGAGTCCGAGGCGGCGGCCGACAACAAGCGTTTCATCTATCGCAACTTTGCCGGGGGCACGCTGGAGACGGACGGCGACCATGGCGCCTGACGCCGACGCGGGTAAGGCTAGCGGCAACCGCTCCGATCCGTTCGCGCCGCTGACCTCGCAGCTGCTGCCGGTCGGCGACAGCCACGAGATTTACGTCGAAACCGTCGGCCGCACCGATGGCATCCCCGCGGTTTATCTGCACGGCGGCCCCGGCAGCGGCTGCCAGCCCGACCACCGGCGGCTGTTCGATCCGGAGCGCTTCCATGCCATCTTGTTCGATCAGCGCGGCGCCGGGCGAAGCCGCCCGAAAGGCCGCCGCGAAGACAATACGCTGCCTCATCTGATCGCCGACATGGAGATCATCCGCGAGAAATTTGGTTTCGAGCGCTGGATGATGGTCGGCGGCTCCTGGGGCGCGACCCTTGCGCTGGCCTATGCGCAAGCGCATCCGCATCGGGTCTCGGGCATCGTCTTGCGCGCGACCTTTCTCGGCACCCGCGCTGAGCTGGTAGGCGCATTTGCCGATGTGCTTCCGCGCTTCTATCCCGATCTCAGCGACGATTTCCTTAAGTTGTTGCCGCCGGAAGAACGCAAGCAGCCGCTCGATGCCTACTGGCGCCGCATTCTCGATGCCGATCCCGCGGTACACGGCCCAGCCGCGCGCGCCTGGCATGACACCGAACAAACCCTTTCCCAGCATGCGCCGGGGCGTGGCCGGCTCGATCTTGCTTCGCCGAACTCGACACGTGCCCTGCCCTCGACACCGTTCATGGAAGCACATTATTTCCACAATGACTGCTTCATGAAACCGGGACAGCTTCTGGCGGAGGCGGGAAAGCTTGATCGAATTCCCGGCCTCATCGTGCAAGGCCGCTACGATCTCTTGTGCCCGCCGGCGACGTCACATGCGCTTGGCGCGGCGTGGCCCGACTCCGAAGTTCGCTTGGTCGAGAGCGCCGGCCACTCGCTTTATGATCCCGGCATCAGGGACGCGGTGATGAAAGCGATCGCGGATCTGGCCTCAAGAATTACCGGGTAGAGGACTGCCGGAAATGCCGCTGGCCGGACAAGGAATGCTGCTGACGTCGATGGACATCGATCCATCGGACGAAGCCGAATTCAACCGGTGGTACGACCGCGAACATCTGTTGGAGCGCGTCGCAATCGACGGCTTCCTTGAAGCTCGGCGCTACGTCGCGCATCGGGGTTCCCCGAAATACCTCTGCCTCTACTCCACCGCGACCTTCGATGTGCTCGACAGCCCGGCCTATCGCACCGCACTGGCGAATCCGACCGATTGGTCGAAGACGAATCCCGCGCGTTTCAAAAACATGATCCGTACGGTCGCGCGCATTACGATCAGCCGCGGACAGGGCCGCGGTGCGGCGCTCGGCATCATCCGCCTTCGCCCCGCAGCTGGAAGCAAGGACACATTGCGCCAAGCACTTCGGGAGAAACTCGATCCGGCGATATCAGACGGAATCATCTCCATGCACCTGATCGAGAGCGACCCGGCGCTCTCCAAACCGCTCACTGCCAGCCCTGCGGTTTCCGATCCGGGCTCCGGCGACTGGTTCATCCTGATTGACGGAACGGATGTGAACGCGATCTCCGCAGCGATCGCTGCGCGCTTCACTGGCCCCGCGGCGTTCGAATCGGGAACACAGATATCGGCGGGCATTTATAAACTGATGTGGGATTTAGCCAGCAGCGACATTCCGTTGTCCTAGATCAATGCCTGAAGCTCAGAAGATGATATTTGTTGCAGTGCCATATGAATCGAAGCAGCGCTAAAACCGGGAGGCCAGACCAATAGGGAATGGCGATAAAGCCAAAAATGGCTTTTCAGTGCAGCACCGATCATATTGAATGGCTTGATTAACTAAGTCCATGATATGGCTGGAAAACCCCAAGAACGCCGTGATCAGCGTTCACAACAGAAGTCAAAGGCCGTGCGGTCTCTCCTCACCGCGCGGACAAGGTAGGAATGAAACCGACTGATATTTCGGCGCCCGACTACTTTCACAAGGTGGTCGACTGCCAATGGGCCTGTCCCGCGCATACGCCAGTTCCAGAATACATCCGGTTGATCGCCGAAGGCCGCTATAGCGACGCCTACATGGTCAATTGGCGATCGAACGTGTTTCCCGGAATTCTGGGACGCACCTGCGACCGTCCGTGCGAGCCCGCGTGCCGCCGCGGCCGCGTCGAGGATACTCCGGTGGCGATCTGCCGGCTGAAACGCGTCGCCGCCGACTTCAAGGACGACGTCAAACACCGCATGCCGCGGCCCTCGGCGAAAAACGGCAAGCGCATTGCGATCGTCGGCGGCGGCCCCGCCTCGCTCGCTGTCGCCCGCGACCTCGCGCCGCTCGGCTACCACTGCACGGTGTTCGATTCCGACCCGAAGGCGGGCGGCATGATGCGAACGCAGATACCGAAATTCCGCTTGCCGGATTCCGTGGTCGACGAGGAAACCGATTACATCCTCAATCTCGGCATCGAGTTCAAAGGCGGCCAGCGCGTCGACAGCCTGAAGAAACTGCTCGGCGAAAACTACGACGCGATCTTTGTCGGCTCCGGCGCGCCGCGCGGTCGCGAGCTCGATGTTCCCGGCCGCAAGGAAGCGGCTGCCAATATTCATATCGGCATCGACTGGCTCTCCTCGGTCTCGTTTGGCCACACCGAAAAGATCGGCAGGCGCGTGATCGTGCTCGGCGGTGGTAACACCGCGATGGACTGCTGCCGCACCGCGCGCCGTCTCGGCGGCGAGGACGTCAAGGTGATCGTGCGTTCCGGCTTCGAGCAGATGAAGGCATCTCCCTGGGAGAAGGAGGACGCGATCCACGAGGACATTCCGATCCTCAATTTCATGGTGCCGAAGGCTTTCACGCACGACAATGGCAAGCTTACCGGCGTCACCTTCCAGAAGGTGAAGGCCGAGTACGATGCCAATGGCCGGCGCAACCTGGTGCCGTCAGGCGAACCGGACCAGACCATCGCTTGCGACGACGTATTGGTGGCGGTCGGCCAGGAGAACGCTTTTCCCTGGATCGAGCGCGACTGCGGCGTCGAATTCGACAAGTGGAACATGCCCAAGGTCGATGCCAAAACCATGGGCTCGACCAATCCGAAGGTGTTCTTCGGCGGCGACGCCGCGTTCGGCCCGAAGAATATCATCTGGGCGGTGGCGCACGGCCACGACGCCGCGCTCTCGATCCACAAGCTCTGCTCCGGTGAAGACATCACCGAGCGTCCGCTCCCCGATGTGCAGGTCTCGTCGCAGAAGATGGGCATCCACGAATGGAGTTACGACAACGACGTTTCCGACGACAAGCGCTTCAAGGTGCCGCATCGCGACAAGGTGGTCGCGCTGAAGGACATCCGTGCGGAAGTCGAACTCGGCTACGACCTCAAGCTCGCGCTCGGTGAGGCACGACGCTGCCTGAACTGCGACATCCAGACGGTGTTCACCGCGCCGCTGTGCATCGAATGCGACGCCTGCGTCGATATCTGCCCGATGGATTGCATCACCTTTACGCAGAACGGCGAGGAAGCCGACCTGCGGGCGCGGCTGAAGGCGCCTTCGCCGCATCCCGACCAGGACCTATATGTCGCCGACGGCCTCAAGACCGGGCGGGTGATGGTGAAGGATGAAGACGTCTGCTTGCATTGCGGCCTGTGCGCCGAACGCTGTCCGACCGGCGCCTGGGACATGCAAAAATACCTCATCGATATGACTCACGCAGGAACATCATGTCCGTCCAAAAGCCGATCAGCAGCGTAAACGACTTCGTCGTTCGCTTCGCCAACGTCAACGGCTCGGGTTCGGCGAGCGCCAACGAAATGTTCGCCCGCTCGATCCTGCGCCATGGCGTGCCGGTCTCGCCGCGCAACGTCTTCCCGTCCAACATCCAGGGTCTGCCGACCTGGTACGAGGTGCGGGTGACCGAGGCCGGCCATCTCGGCGCGCGCGGCGGCGTCGACATGATGGTGGCGATGAACCCGCAGACCTGGGACAAGGATCTCGCTTCGATCGAGCCCGGCGGCTACCTGTTCTACGACTCGACCAAGCCGATGCCGTCGTCGAAATTCCGCGCCGACATCACCGTGATCGGCGTGCCGCTGACCGCCATCACCAACTCGACCTACACCGACCCGCGCCAGCGCCAGCTTTTCAAGAACATCATCTATCTCGGCGCACTCTGCGCCCTGCTCGACATGGACCCGAAGCTCGTCGAGCAACTGATCGGCGAACAGTACAAGGGCAAGGAAAAGCTGCTGTCGTCCAATGTCCATGCGCTGCATCTCGGCCGCGACTGGGCGCTGCAAAATCTCAAATGCCCGATCGGCCTGCGCGTCAAGAAAGCCGACAAGGTCGGCGACCGCATTTTCATCGAAGGCAACAACGCGGCCGCGCTCGGCGCGGTGTATGGCGGCGCCACCGTGTGTGCATGGTACCCGATCACGCCGTCGTCGTCGCTCGCCGACGCCTTCGGCAGTCATTGCAAGAAGCTGCGGCACGATCCCGAGACCGGGAAGGCGAAATATGCCATCATCCAGGGCGAGGACGAACTGGCCTCGATCGGCATCGTCATCGGCGCGTCATGGAACGGCGCGCGCGCCTTCACCGCCACCTCCGGCCCCGGCATCTCGCTGATGCAAGAGTTCATTGGCCTGTCTTACTTCGCCGAGATCCCGGCTGTGATCATGAATGTACAGCGCGCCGGTCCATCGACGGGCATGCCGACGCGAACCCAGCAATGCGACATCATTGCCTGCGCCTATGCCTCGCATGGCGACACCAAGCATGTGCTGCTGTTTCCGGAAGACCCGGCCGAAGCCTTCGAATTTGCCGCCCAGGCCTTCGATCTCGCCGAACGCCTGCAGACCACGATCTTCGTGATGCTCGATCTCGATATCGGCATGAACCATCGGCTCTGCCGCCCGCTGAAGTGGGATGACGCCAAGCAATATGACCGCGGCAAGGTTATGACGGCGGAGATGCTGGACGACGGACGCGACTTCGGGCGCTATCTCGATGTCGACGGCGACGGCATACCCTACCGCACCTATCCCGGCACCCACCCCACCAAGGGTTCGTTCTTCACCCGCGGCACCTCGCGCGACCGTTACGCGCGCTATTCCGAGGAAGGCTCGGTTTACGCCGACAACATGCAGCGGCTGGTGCGCAAATTCGAGACCGCCCAGGATATGGTCCCGCGGCCGCTGCAGGCCAACGCCGCCAAGCCCACCAAATACGGCGTGATCTATTTCGGCTCGACCGCGCCGGCCATGGATGAGGCGATCGGGCTCCTGGAGGCGCGCGGGCATCAACTCGACAGGCTCCGTATCCGCGCCTTCCCGTTCCATTCCAGCGTTGCGAGCTTCATCGCCGACCACGACTTCGTCTATGTGGTCGAGCAGAACCGCGATGCGCAGCTTCGCTCGCTGATCGTCAACGAGAACGGTATAGATCCCGTCCGGCTGGTTCCGATCGTGCACTATGACGGCACGCCGATTACCGCGCGCTTCATCGCCGGCGCCATCGGCAGCCACCAGGATCAGCTCAAGGTGACTCCGCTCCGGAAGGTAAAGTCATGACCTATATCGCCAAGCCGAAATTCCATCATCCCGGCCTTCCGACCAACGATCTCGGCTTCACCCACCGCGACTATGAGGGCAAGATCTCGACGCTGTGCGCCGGCTGCGGTCACGATTCGATCACGGCATCGATCATCGAGGCCTGTTTCGAGCTGTCGATCGAGCCGCACCGCGTCGCCAAGATTTCGGGCATCGGCTGCTCCTCGAAAACGCCCGACTACTTCCTCGGCAATTCGCACGGCTTCAATTCGGTTCATGGCCGCATGCCGTCGGTGCTGACCGGCGCCAATCTCGCCAACCGCGATCTGATCTATCTCGGCGTCTCCGGCGACGGCGACTCCGCCTCGATCGGTTTCGGCCAGTTCGCGCATTCGATCCGGCGCGGCGTCAACATGACCTATATCGTCGAGAACAACGGCGTTTACGGCCTCACCAAGGGCCAGTTCTCGGCCACCGCCGACCGCGGCTCGAAGAACAAGCGCGGCCTGGTGAATACCGACAACGCCATCGACCTGGTGGCGATCGCGCTGCAGCTTGGCGCGACCTTCGTGGCGCGGAGCTTCTCCGGCGATAAAAGCCAGCTGGTGCCGCTGATCGCCGCCGCAATCGAGCACAAGGGTGCGGCGTTCATCGACGTGATCAGCCCCTGCATCGCCTTCAACAACCATGCCGGCTCGACCAAGAGCTTCGACTACGTGCGCGAGCACAACGATACGGTGAACCGCCTTGACGTCATCACCGGCCGCGACCCGATCACCATCGATTACGCGCCGGGTACGGTGCAGGTAGTCGAGCAGCATGATGGCACGAGGCTGGCGCTGCGCAAGATCGATGCGGACTACGACGCCCATGATCGCGGCGCGGCGATGACATTCCTGCAAAGGCACGCCGCCAAGGGCCAGATCGTCACCGGCTTGCTCTACATCGATCCCGAAGCGGATGACCTGCACTCCCATCTCGACACGGTGAATACGCCGCTCAATACGCTCGAGGCCAAGGACCTTTGCCCGGGCTCCGCGGCGCTGGACAAGATCAACGCCAGCCTGCGCTAGCGCGTGCGCAAAAATCCAGGTCCGAACGCTTGGCTGGCGTCGGCCTTGGAGCACGATACGGACTCAAGTCAGGTCCGAGTTGTGACAGGAGCGTGACGAGTCCTGAACGTCAAGCCGCACAGCGTCGCTGTTCCGTTGAACTCGTGCTTCCATTCAATTAAAGCTCTCATGCGTTCGTTAAATTCGCACGCCGCTGTGATTTCGCAGCAGGTTTTTTGCGTAGCATGGGTTTTGACGCCCTTGGGGCTTCATCAGCGCCGACAAGGGCGGCGTGGTCCGGATCGCAGAACTGCAGTCCCGGGGATACCTCTATTTGAGGCCCTGAGTACGGCACGCTGACGTCGCAAATTCGCGCCGAGATCGCCGCCAAACAGCCGATTCCCGGGATCGATATGTTGTGAATGGCGTTATGTCAGGGATACGCATCTTAGTCGGCACCTCCCAAGGGCTTGTTGACAACGTTCGGCTTCCCGCCAGAAGGTGCTGGAACCGGCAATGACCAGCTCAAACAGAACAGGGCATCATGAATCCCGTCAAAGCACTCGAAAACCACGGCCAGGCGGTCTGGCTGGATTTCCTGGCCCGCGGCTTCGTCGCCAAGGGCGACCTGAAAAAGCTGATCGATACCGACGGCGTCAAGGGCGTCACCTCCAATCCGTCGATCTTCGAAAAGGCGATCGGCATCTCGGACGAATATGACGGCGCGATCTTCAAGGCACTGAAGTCAGGCGATCGGCCGGTTGCCGAGCTGTTCGAGCATCTCGCCGTCGAGGATATCCAGAAGGCGGCGGACGTGCTGCGCCCGGCCTATGATCAATTGAAGGGCGACGACGGTTTCGTAAGCCTGGAGGTGTCGCCCTATCTTGCGACGGATAGCAAAGCCACCATCGCCGAGGCCGAGCGGCTGTGGAAAGACGTCAACCGCAGGAATCTGATGGTCAAGGTGCCGGCGACGCCGGAAGGCCTGCCCGCGATCCGGCATTTGATTGGCGAAGGCATCAGCATCAACATCACGCTATTGTTCTCGCAAAAGGTCTATGTGCAGGTCGCCGAGGCCTACCTCGCCGGACTTGAAAAATACGTCGCAACAGGCGGCGATCCCTCCCATGTCGCCAGCGTCGCCAGCTTCTTCGTCAGCCGCATCGACAGCGCGGTCGACAAAGAGCTCGATGAAAAGATCGCAAGGGCTAACGACCCCACCGAGAAAGAGCGCCTGGCCGCGCTGAAAGGCAAGGTCGCCATATCAAATGCCAAGCTCGCCTATCAGGACTACAAGCGCCTGTTCTCCGGCGCGCGCTGGGACAGGTTAGCTGCCAAAGGCGCCAAGCCGCAGCGATTGCTGTGGGCCTCGACCGGCACAAAAAACAAGGACTATAGCGACGTGCTCTACGTCGAGGAGCTGATCGGTCCCAACACCATCAACACCGTACCGCCGGCCACGCTCGACGCCTTCCGCGATCATGGCAGACCGCGCGACAGCCTTGAGGAAAATATCGAGGATGCGAAGCGCGTGCTCGCCGAGCTTGAGAAATCCGGCATCTCGCTCGATGCGATCACCGCCGACCTGGTCAAGGACGGCGTAAAGCTTTTCGCCGACGCCGCCGACAAGCTTTACGGCGCGGTCGCGCACAAGCGCGGGACGGTGCTCGGCGCCGGAATCGATCGCCAGGAGCTGGCGCTCGGCAGCAGCATCGGCAAGGCGGTCGAGAAGGCTACCGAAGACTGGCGCGCGTCCGCCAAGATACGCCGGCTCTGGCATCACGATAAGTCGGTCTGGACCGGGACCGACGAGGACAAGTGGCTGGGCTGGCTCAACAGCGCCGCGTCAGCCGATATCGCCGACTACGCGGATTTTGCGCAGCGCGTGAAAGGGCAGAATTTCACCGATGCCGTGGTGCTCGGCATGGGCGGATCGAGCCTGGGGCCGGAAGTGCTGGCGCAAACTTTTGCGCAGCAGCCAGGCTTCCCGAAACTGCACGTGCTTGACTCGACCGATCCCGCGCAGGTGCGCACCATGCAGGCCTCGATCAACATCGCCAACACCCTGTTCATCGTTTCCAGCAAGTCCGGCGGCACCACCGAACCTAATGTGATGAAGGATTATTTCTTCGCCCGCGTTTCGGAGGCTGTTGGCGCCGACAAGGCCGGCCACCGCTTCATCGCGGTGACCGACCCCGGTTCGTCGCTGGAGAAGGTCGCAACCAGACAAGGCTTTGCCCGCATCTTCCACGGCGATCCCACCATCGGCGGACGCTACTCCGTGCTGTCGCCGTTCGGGCTGGTGCCGGCCGCGGCCGCCGGCATCGACCTTGGCACTCTGCTGAAACACACGCTTTCGATGGTGCGCTCCTGCGGACCGGACGTGCCGCCGCACGAAAACCCCGGCGTACAGCTCGGCCTCGCCATGGGCCACGCCGGGCTTGAGGGCCGCGACAAGGTGACGATCCTGTCGTCGAAGAAAATCGCCGACTTCGGCGCCTGGGCCGAGCAGCTGATCGCCGAATCCACCGGCAAGGACGGCAAGGGCCTGATCCCGATCGACGGCGAACCTTTGGGCGACGTGACGCTCTATGGCAAGGACCGGTTCTTCATCGACATCAGAACCGAAGGCGAAAGCGACGCGGCGCATGACGACAAATTGGCCGCGCTGGAAAGAGCCGGGCATCCCGTGACCCGCATTGTCATGAAATCGATCGACCATATCGGCCAGGAATTTTTTCGGTTTGAGATGGCCACCGCCGTCGCCGGCGCGGTGCTCGGCATCAATCCGTTCAACCAGCCCGACGTCGAGGACGCCAAGATCAAGACCCGGGAACTGACCGCGGCGTTTGAAAAATCCGGCGCGCTGCCTGCGGAAAAGCCTGTGATGTCCTCCGCGCAGGCCGATCTCTATACCGATGACAAGAATGCCGCTGACTTGCGCAAGGCCGGCGCCGACGGCGATCTCGGCTCCTGGCTGAAAGCCCATCTGGCCCGCTCCGGCGCGGACGATTATGTCGCGCTGCTCGCCTATATCGAACGCGATTCCGCGCATATCGATGCGCTGCAGCAGATGCGGCTTGAGGTTCGCGACAAGCGCCATGTCGCGACCTGCGCCGAATTCGGCCCGCGTTTCCTGCATTCCACCGGACAGGCCTACAAGGGCGGCCCCGACAGCGGCGTGTTTCTGCAGATCACATCAGATGGTGCAAGGGATCTTGCGGTGCCCGGCCAGAAGGCCAGCTTCGGCGTGATCAAGGCGGCCCAGGCGCGCGGCGATTTCGACGTGCTGACCGAGCGCGGCCGGCGCGCGCTGCGCGTGCATCTCAAGGGCGATCTCGAGGCGGGCTTAAAGATGCTCGATACAGCGATTCAGGATGCGTTGAACTAAGAGTACAAAAATGCAGCTCGGCATGATTGGCTTGGGGCGGATGGGCGGCAATATCGTCCGCCGGCTGATGAAGCACGGACACACGACCGTCGTTTATGACAAGGACCCGAAGGCCGTCGCGACGATCGCGGCCGACGGCGCCGTCGGCTCAGGCGCCCTGGAAGATTTCGTCAGCAAGCTCGAGAAGCCCCGAACCGCATGGGTGATGCTGCCGGCGGGCAAGATCACCGAGGCGACGATCGATGCGCTGTCGAAGCTGATGCAGCCCGGCGACGTCATCATCGACGGCGGCAACACCTTCTGGCAGGACGACGTCCGCCGCGGCAAGGCGCTCAGGGAGCGCGGCATCCATTACATCGACGTCGGCACGTCAGGCGGCGTCTGGGGTATCGACCGCGGCTATTGCATGATGATCGGCGGCAACAAGGCTGTGGTCGACCGCCTCGATCCGATCTTCGCTAGCCTTGCGCCGGGCATCGGCGATATCGAGCGCACCGGCGGGCGCGAGGGACGCGATGTCCGAATCGAGCAAGGCTATATTCACGCAGGTCCGGTGGGCGCCGGGCACTTCGTCAAGATGGTTCACAACGGCATCGAATATGGCCTGATGCAGGCCTATGCCGAGGGATTCGACATCCTGAAGAATGCCAATATCGACGCCCTGCCCGCGGAGCATCGCTTCGATCTCGACATTGCCGATATCGCCGAGGTCTGGCGGCGCGGCAGCGTGATTCCGTCATGGCTGCTCGATCTCACCGCCTCCGCGCTCGCCAAAAATCCCACGCTCGAGAGCTATTCGGGATTCGTGGAAGACTCCGGCGAAGGTCGCTGGACCGTCAACGCCGCCATCGACGAAGCGGTGCCGGCCGAGGTCCTGACCGCAGCCTTGTTCGCGCGCTTTCGCTCGCGCAAGGAACACACCTTCGCCGAAAAGATTCTTTCGGCGATGCGCGATGGTTTCGGCGGCCACAAGGAGCCGCAACAGCATCCGGCTCCGGCGCGGCAGAGTGCGCCCGACATCGTCAAGCCAAAGGCCGACCATTCGTGACCGACGTCTCTTCGAAACAGACCAAGCCCGATCCCTGCTCCTTCGTCATCTTCGGCGCCACCGGCGACCTGACGCATCGGCTGGTGATCCCCGCCCTTTATAATCTTGCGGCGACCGACCTGCTGCCCGACAAATTCTGCGTGGTCGGTATCGCCCGCAAAAGCATGTCGAACGACGACTTACGCAACAGCCTGATGAAGGGCCTGCGCGAATTCGCAACCCGCCCGGTAGACGACGCGGTCGCCAGGCGCCTGCTGGAATGTGTCACCTGCATTGCCGCAGATCCGAAAGATCCTGCTTCGTTCGACCGCATGAGAGAGCAGCTCGACAAACTTGAAGCAGCGCGGAAGACCGGCGGCAATCGCCTGTTTTATCTGGCTACGCCGCCCGATGCGTTTGCGCCGATCAGCCGCGAACTTGGCCGCACCGGTTTGCTGCAGCAGGAAAACGGCGCATGGCGGCGGCTGGTGATCGAAAAGCCGTTCGGAACCGACCTTGCTTCGGCGAAAGTCCTGAATGGTGAATTGCTTGATATCGTCAGTGAACACCAGATCTACCGCATCGATCATTACCTCGGCAAGGAGACGGTCCAGAACATCCTGGTGCTGCGCTTCGCCAACGGCATGTTCGAGCCGATCTGGAATCGAAATCACATCGATCACGTGCAGATCACCGTCGATGAAAAGCTCGGCGTCGGCGACCGCGGCAGTTTCTACGACTCGACCGGCGCGCTGCGCGACATGGTGCCGAACCATCTGTTTCAGTTGCTCTCGCTGGTCGCGATGGAGCCGCCGATCCGGTTCGACGCGCACTCGGTGCGCTCGGAGAAGGCCGACGTGCTGGCGGCGATCCAGACCCAGACCGAAGCGGATGCGCTGCAGAATTCCGTACGCGGCCAGTATCAAGGCGGCAAGATCGGCGACGCCGAGATCGCGGATTATTGCAAGACCGAGGACGTCAAGCCCGGCAGCACCACCGAAACCTATGCGGCGCTGAAACTGACGATAGACAACTGGCGCTGGGCCGGCGTTCCCTTTTATCTGCGCACCGGCAAGGCGCTCGGAATCAAGCGCACCGAAGTGGCGATCAAGTTCAAGCAGGCGCCGTTCGCGATGTTCCGAGATACCTCGGTGGATCGCCTGTCGGAAAACTATCTCATCATCGGTATCGCACCCACGGAAGGCATTACGCTGCAGTTCAATACCAAGGTGCCGGGGCCGACGATTTCCATCGACGGCGTCGAGATGAAGTTCCGCTACAAGGACTACTTCAAGGCGGAGCCGAGCACCGGCTATGAGACCCTGATCTACGACTGCATGATCGGCGACAACATCCTGTTTCAGCGCGCCGACAGCGTGGAGGCCGGCTGGCAGGCGGTGCAGCCGTTCCTGGATGCGTGGAAGAAAGCTGGCGCCAAGGGCCTGCAAAGTTACAAGGCCGGCAGCGAAGGTCCCGCGGACGCGAACGAGCTGTTGACGCGCGACGGCCGCAGCTGGCGGAAGCTCGGTTAGACCGGATGGCTGCGAGCGACAATCGCCAGGTGAATACCAAAGTGATCGCGGTTTCCGATTCCGCTGCGCTGGCGAAGGCCGCCGCGGACCGCGTCATGGCAAGGATCGCCGCGAACGGCGACCGCATGGCGATCTGCCAGACCGGCGGATCGAGCCCGAAACAGCTCTATCGATTGCTCGCGAGCGACTTCTATCGAAGCCAGATCCCGTGGGACCGCGTGCATTGGTTCATCGGCGATGAACGTTTTGTTCCGGCAGACGATCCGCTCAACAACATGGGGATGGCGCGGTTGACCTTTCTCGATCGCTGTGCGCCGGTGACCAACGTCCACCCAATTCCAACCGACACCGCTAATCCCGAACAGGCCGCACGCCGTTACCAGAGCGGGTTGCAATCGTTCTATGGCGCGAATGGGTTGGATTCCGCGCGCCCATTGTTCGACGTCGTGCTGATGGGGGTCGGACCCGACGGCCATACCGCGTCGCTATTTCCGAACTATCCAGCCGTGGAAGAGACCGAACGCTGGGTGGTCGGCGTCCCCAAGGCTCATGTCGAGCCCTTTGTGCCGCGGGTGACGCTGACGCTGCCGGCGCTCAACTCATGCCGCGAAATGCTGTTCGAGGTCTCTGGTTCGGAAAAGCGTGCGATCTTGACGCGCGTGCTTGAAGGCGAGAACCTGCCCGCGAACCGCGCGCGTTCGATAGGCGAGACGATCTGGCTGGCGGAAACGGCTGCGCTTCCGGAGGATTTCAGTGGCCAGTGAAGCAGGCGAAATACCGTGCGCGCTGGTCGTGATGGGCGTGTCCGGCTCCGGCAAGAGCACCATCGCGGACAAGCTGGCCGAACGCTTAAGCTGGAGCTATGAGGACGGCGACAGGTTTCATCCCGCGAGCAATGTCGCCAAGATGAGCGCGGGCCATCCCCTCACCGATGAAGATCGCTGGCCCTGGCTGCGGGCGATCGCCGACGAAATCGACAAGGTCTGCAAGGCCGGCGAGCATGCGGTGATCGCCTGCTCCGCGCTCAAGCGCGCCTATCGCGACATCCTCGTGCACGGACGGAATGATGTCCGGATCATCTATCTCAAGGGCACGCAGGAATTGATCGCCAACCGTCTCAGCTTGCGGAAAAGCCACTTCATGCCGCCCGGCCTGCTGGCCAGCCAGTTCAAAACCCTTGAGCCGCCGGATCCAAACGAAAATCCGGTGACCGTATCGATTGACGCTTCGGTCGAGACCATCGTCGGTGACATCGTCCGCCAGCTGAGGCTAGCCCCCGCTGACAACGGCGCGCCGCGCAGGAACCGCTCATGACCCGCATCGCCCTTGTCGTCTCCGATGTCGACGGCACGCTGCTGACCAAGGACAAGACCCTGACCGAGGGGGCGAGGGGCGCGGTGCGGCGGCTGCACGATGCCGGCATCGGCTTCACCATCACCTCCAGCCGTCCCACCGTCGGCATGCGGTTTCTGATTGCCCCGCTTGCGATCACGCTGCCGGTCGGGTCCTTCAATGGAAGCTCGATCGTCGACCCGCAACTGAACCCGATCGAGCAGCATCTGATCCCCGCGGCTGCGGCCGGGCGCAGTCTCGATGTGCTGAGCGAATTCGGCGTCGATATCTGGCTATTCACCAACGAACAGTGGCTCGCTCGAAGCGGCGATGGCGAATACGTCCCAAACGAAAAACGCGCCATCCGGGCCGAGCCGACCATCGTCGGGGATTTCGCGCCTTATTTGCAGGCCGCCTGCAAGATCGTCGGCGCCAGTTCCGATGCGGCGCTGCTGCAACGCTGCGAAGTGGCGATCCAGCAGGCATTGGGGACGCAGGCCACAGCGGTCCGGTCGCAAAGCTATTACCTCGACGTCACGCCGCCGGGCTGCGACAAAGGCACGTTCGTGCAGGCGATGGCCAAGCGTCAGGGCATTTCGACCGATGCGGTCGCCACTATCGGCGACATGGAGAACGATCTGGCGATGTTCCGAACGAGCGGCCTCTCGATCGCGATGGGCAACGCGACCGACGACGTCAGGAAACTGGCGACGCATATCACGACGTCGAACGAGGACGAAGGTTTCGCGGGAGCGATTGATATTGTCTTGAAGAATAACGAGGCGAACTAATCAAGGGCAGTGCGCCCTCCCCGTTGGTCGTCCCGGCAAGCGAGCCAACGGGTCCGGCCTCAGGCCGGCCCGATGACAGGCTCCGCAAGCGCAAGCCGGGACCACGTAACTCTTTTCGCCCTTACTTCGACCGCTGCATCACCGGCTTCTCGACCGGCTTTTTGGCATCGCAGAGATTATGGGCGGTGTTGATCAGCGCGATGTGGGTCAGCGCCTGCGGGAAATTCCCGGTCTGGCGCCCTTCGCCGGAATCAAATTCCTCCGCCAGCAGGCCGAGATCGTTCGCCACCGCGACGACGCGGTCGAACAGCGCCTGCGCCTTGGCGACCTCGCCTGCCAGCACATAGGCGTCGGCGAGCCAAAGGCTGCAGGCGAGAAATGCGCCCTCGATCGGCTGCGTTTCACTCGAGACCTCTCGGGGATCGTGCCGCAGCACAAACCCGTCCCGCATCATGTATTCTTCGATGGCCGCGATGGTGCCGCGAACGCGCGGGTCCGAGGCGGGGAGGAAACCCACCGCAGGCAGCAGCAGGATGCTGGCATCGAGCAATTGCGAGCCGTAGGATTCGACAAACGCGTTCTGCTTGGGATCGAAGCCGTTTTCGCAGACGCTGCGGTGGATGGTATCGCGCAACGCCCGCCAGCGGTCGAGCGGCGCGTCAAACCCGAACCGTTCGGCGCTTTTGATGCCGCGATCGAACGCGACCCAGGTCATCACCTTCGACGAGACATAGTGCCTGCCGTCGCCGCGCCGCTCCCAGATGCCGTGATCCGGCCGGTCCCATACATCGGCCAGATGCTCGAGCACCGTGCATTCCAGCGCCCAGGAGCCTTCGTCGAGTTTCAGCTTCGCCATGCGCGACTGATGAAATGCATCGATCAGTTCACCGTAGACATCGAGTTGCAGCTGGGCATGCGCGGCATTGCCGACCCGAACCGGCTGCGCGCCCTCGTAGCCGGGCAGCCAGCCTGCCTCCCATTCCAGCAGGCGGCGCTGGCCCATGATGCCATACATGATCTGCATGTCGGCAGGCGCGCCGGCGACCGCGCGCAGCAGCCAATTGTGCCAGGCGGAGGCTTCCCCGGTGTAGCCGCTGTTCATCAGCGCCAACAGCGTAAAGGTGGCGTCGCGCAGCCAGCAAAAGCGATAATCCCAGTTTCTGACGCCGCCGAGCTTCTCCGGCAGCGAGGTCGTCGGCGCCGCGACGATGCCGCCGGTCGGCGCATAGGTCAGCGCCTTCAGCGTCATCAGCGACCGCATCACCAGGTCACGGTTGTCGCCCTGATAGGTGCAATGGCTGCACCAGTCGGTCCAGAAATCCTCGGTGTCCTGCAGCGCCTGTGCGGGATCAATGGGCTCGGGCAGCGGCAGGTGCGAAGGCCCGTAGGTGAGCACGAAGGGAATGGTCTCGTCGGCGCTCACTTCGAAATCGGCCACCGTGGTCATGTCCTCGCCGCGGGTCTCGACCGGCGTTCGCAGCACGGTCATGTCCTGCCCGCAAATCGCCAGCAGCGCGCCATCCTCGGTTCGCTTGACCCAGGGGATATCCGTGCCGAACCCGAAGCGGATCACCAGCTCCATCCGCAGCTTGACCCGGCCGCTGACGCCGCGCACCAGCCTGACGACGTCGGAGGCCTTGCCGCGCGGCGGCATGAAATCGATCAGCGCGACGACGCCGTTTGCGGTCTCAAGCCGCGTCTCCAGGATCAGCGTATTGTCCCAGTAGCGGCGGGAGCATTTGGTGACATCTTCCGCGGGCGCGATAAGCCATCGGCCGTTCCTGTGCGTGCCGAGCAAGGCCGCGAAACAGGCATCTGAATCGAAGCAGGGCCAGCACAGCCAGTCGATCGATCCGTCGCGACCGACCAGTGCCGCGGTCTCGCAATCGCCGATCAGCCCATAGTCTTCGATCCTGCAGGACAATCTTACACCACTGAAGACGTCTGTGCGTCAGACCATTGCCGCGTCCGCTCGCGGGTTGCGAGTTTGAGCGCGGCAACGTCGATCGCCGAGGCAATCTCGTCGATTGCAAGCGGCAGCCGCCGTCGCCAGTTCGGATGTTCGTTCACGGTGCCGGGAATATTGGGCTGGTCGATCACGCCCAACAGGTCTTCCAGCGATATCGCAAGCAGACGGGATCTGGTCCGCGACAGAAAAGCCGCGACGGCATAGAGATCGTCGCGGTCGATGGCGTGATGACGCAGCACGTCGGCCAGCATCGCAAGTGCATGCCGTCGCGCCTCGTCGCTTTCGCCGGGATCGATCCCGAGCGACCGTTTCAGCGCGAGATCGCTGAAGCTGCGCCAGCCCGCATAGGTCGACAGATCGTGGGTATTGAAGGTGACAAGGGCATTGGGCGCATAATGATCGATGCCTTGAAACGAGCCGCGATCGTCGCGCTCGAACATCATCACCTGATACGACCAGATGCCCCAATCGGCCATTTGCTCGCGAAAGCCCTCCGGCACGGTGCCAAGATCCTCGCCGATCACCACGCAACGATGCGCCACGCTTTCCTGCGCGGTCGCCGCCAGCAGCGCCTCGAACGGCATTTGCACATAGACGCCGTTATCGGCGGCAAAACCGTGCGGCACCAGATAAAGCCGCTTCAGCCCCAGCACATGATCGAGCCGGATCGCGCCGGCGTGGCGCATCGAAGCCCGCAACATCTCCCGATACGGCTCGAAGGACTGGATTTCCAGACCGGCGGCGTTGAAACCCGCAAGGCCCCAGTTTTGGCCGGATGTGTTCAACGGGTCAGGCGGTGCGCCGACGGCGAGATGGCGGGAAATCGCGGCCTGCTCCTTCCACGCATCGAACCCATCGGATTGCACGCCGACGGCGACATCGAGATAGAGACCGACCTTCATGCCCAACCTGGCGGCGAGATCCCGGCAAGACTGCAACTGCTGATCGGCGGTCCATTGAACGAATTTGACGAACTCAATCTCGGCAGAATCAGGGCCGGCGTGAAGGGCAGCGCTTCGGGCGTCGTCCGGCTGCTGCCACTCCGTCGGCCATTTCCACCAGGGCTTATTGAATTTATGCCGCAGGACTTCGAAGCAGGCGAACCGCGAAAGCATTGCGCCGCGCTCGGCGCGAAACTTCGAGAAAGCCGCACGACGTTCGGATCTTGGATTGGTTTTGAAGGCCTCAAACGCCGATCGCAGCGCGCGCCATTTCAGTTCAGCGACAGCGACATAGTCGACGATATCGCTCGCCCGCAGCCGGGCGATGGTGTCGCCGATCTCAGCTAAACCGCCGGGCTGGAATTCGGGGAGTCTTTCGACGTCGATATAGAGCGTATTGAGAAACAGGCGGCTGTTCGGCGAATAGGGACTGCAATCGGCAGGCCGGTCATCGAACAGCGCATGCAGCGGATTGAGGCCGACACCATCGGCTCCCAGACTGGCTGCGAGCTCGATCAACCCTTCGAGATCGGTAAAGTCCCCGATTCCCCAGTTGCGCGCCGACCGGACGCCGTAGAGCTGGACCGCCAATAGCCAGCAGCGGTCGAAATCACCGCCGAAAGCCCTTGGCGGCGCGACGATCAACGGCGCCTCTTCAGCGAACGAGGCATCGGCCAGATGCAGCCGGTAGGAACCAATAGGCATACCCGCTGGCCAGACGATGACGTGATTACGGGTCTCGCCCCGCGCGATAACCTTAAGACCCGCAACGATTTTCCAGCGCAGCGGAAACGTGGCAGCCTGCCTGAGTTCGGTCCGCGAGGGCTGCCCGGACCGGACCACCACCGCCTGGCTGAGAAACCGGTAGGGTGCCCGCACCGGCAGGGCATCGAGGATGATTTTCAGCGCCTCGGCGCCCGTCACATGCCGGTGACCCTGACCGTCGATAAATTCGGTCTGGATTCCGAGGTCTTTGGCTTTGGTGAAAAGGTCCATTCGGCACGCGGTTTGCACGCGACGGTGAGAATCGTCGCGGAATTCTCTAGATGCAGGAATAGGATAGCCGTGTTTAACTCGCTGCCGTCCCCGACGTTCCCCGGGAACCAATGCCCGGCCAGCGGCTTTGTATATAGGTCCGGAGCGTGTCCTTTCCCGCGATCGAAACGGGACGTCATTCCCATGTCAATGGCATCACCGTGAACAAAACAACTCAAACTGTCGAGAGCGCCGCGGCCGGCGGCGCTTTCCATATTGGAGATGTTTATCCGCTGATCGACGGCGGCCGCTTTACCGTGAAGCGTATCGTCGGAGAGCGCGTCGAGGTCTGGGCGGACATCTATCGCGACGGGCATGATATCGTGGCTGCGGCGCTGGTCTGGCGTCGCGAGCGGGACCGGGAATGGCGCCGCGAGCCAATGACTCATCAAAACAACGACCGCTGGGGCGGATCCTTCGTGCCGGACGCGCCCGGACGCTATGTCTATGCCATCGAGGCATGGACCGACGAATTTGCGACCTGGCGGCACGGATTCGAGCTGAAGCAGAAAGCCGGCGTCGATCTTACGCTCGATGCGATCGAGGGCGCGGTCATGCTCACCAAGGCACAGGCCGGCGGAAACGCCGCCGCAACCGTTATCTTGCGGCAATGCGAGGATTACCTTCAAATCGGCGAGGCCGCCCCCCTGCTGACCGCCGAGTTGAAGGACGCCATGGCCGAGAGCCAGTTGCGGTCCGACCTGACGCGATCGCAGTCGTTTCCACTTGTCGCGGACCGGCCGCGGGCGCGGGCCGGCGCATGGTACGAGATGGTGCCGCGCAGCCAGGGCGTTAACCCCGGCCAGCACGGCACGTTCAAGGATTGCATCGCGCGCTTGCCTGATATCGCGGCGATGGGCTTCGACGTGGTCTATCTGACGCCGATTCACCCCATCGGCACCACCAACCGCAAGGGCCGCAACAACGCAGTGAACGCAGCCGAAGGCGATCCGGGAAGCCCGTACGCCATCGGCTCCGCCGAGGGCGGTCACGATGCGGTGCATCCGCAATTGGGCACACTGGAGGATTTCCGCAGCTTCGTTGCGGCGTGCAAACTGCTGGACATGGAAGTCGCGCTCGACTTCGCCGTGCAGTGCTCGCCCGATCATCCATGGATCGAGCAGCACCCGCAATGGTTCAGGCGCCGGCCGGACGGCTCGATGCGCTATGCGGAAAATCCGCCCAAGAAATATGAGGACATCGTCAATCCCGACTTTTCATCGGAGGACGCCGGCGCGCTGTGGAATGCCTTGCGCGACGTGGTGCTGTTCTGGATCGAACAGGGGGTCAATATCTTCCGGGTCGACAACCCCCACACCAAACCGTTCCGGTTCTGGGAATGGCTGATCCGTGAAATTCAGCTTCGCCATCCCGACGTGATCTTCCTCGCGGAAGCCTTTACGCGGCCGAAACTGATGAAGGGCCTCGCCAAACTCGGCTTCACGCAATCCTACACCTACTTCACCTGGCGGACCCAGAAATGGGAGCTGGAGCAGTATCTGAACGAACTGACGGCCTATCCGGAGCGCGATTTCTATCGTCCGAATTTCTTCGTCAATACGCCTGACATCCTGCCCTATCACTTGCAGAGCGGCGAGACCTGGATGTTCAAATCCCGCGTCGCGCTCGCCGCGACGCTGTCCAGCAGCTACGGCATCTACAACGGGTTCGAGCTCCTGGAACACGATCCGATTCCCGGCCGGGAAGAATATCTCGATTCCGAAAAGTACGAGATCAAGGTGCGCGACTGGGACAAACCCGGCAATATCAAGCCCTACATCCGCAATCTCAACCACGCTCGCCGGGAAAACGCGGCGCTGCAGCAGACCAGCAATCTGCGCTTTATTCCGATCGATGACGGCAACGTCATCGGCTTCGTCAAGGAGTCGGTCAATCAAACCAACAGCGTCGTCGGCGCCATCGCGCTGTCGCGCGAGGTGCACGAATTCTGGTTTCCGCTCGGCGATATCCAGGTCGGCATGTCGGGCGATCGCCGCCAGCTCGCCGCGCTCGAGAACCTGATCACCGGCGAACGACACCCCGTCGAGTGGGGCGGCATTCGCCTGCGGATCGACCCGGTGCGCGATCCCGCCTTGCTCTTTCGCTGTCTGGCGTGAGGGCTCCATGAACCTGATGCCATCCATCGACGAAAATGAGTTGCCGGTCACCGACCCCGGCAGCAACGAGCTTTGGTACAAGGATGCCGTTATCTATCAGCTTCACGTCAAAGCCTTTGCCGACAGCAACAATGACGGTATCGGCGATTTCGCGGGGCTGACCGAGAAGCTCGGCTATCTGCAGGACCTCGGCGTTACCGCGCTGTGGCTATTGCCGTTCTATCCGTCGCCTGGCCGCGACGACGGCTACGACATCGCCGACTACGGCGCCATCAATCCCGATTTCGGCACCATGAAGGATTTTCGCCGCTTTATCGTCGAAGCCAAGCGCCGCGGCCTGCGGGTCATTACCGAGCTCGTCATCAACCACACCTCCGACCAGCATAACTGGTTCAAGCGCGCCCGCCGCAGCGATCCCAAGTCGAGCGCGCGCAACTGGTATGTGTGGAGCGACACCGACCAGAAATATGCGGGCACGCGGATTATCTTCACCGACACCGAGAAGTCGAACTGGACCTGGGATACCGTAGCCAGCGCCTTCTATTGGCATCGCTTCTTCTCGCACCAGCCGGATCTCAATTTCGACAATCCGCGCGTGGTCAGCGCACTCGTCCAGGTCATGAAGCGCTGGCTTGATGCCGGCGTCGACGGCTTCCGTCTCGATGCCATCCCCTATCTGTGCGAGCGCGACGGCACCAATAACGAGAACCTGCCGGAGACCCACGCCATCATCAGGAAGCTGCGCGCCGAGCTCGACGCCTATGCCAAGGGCAAGGTGCTGCTGGCGGAAGCCAATCAATGGCCGGAGGATGTGCAGGAGTATTTCGGCCGCGGCGACGAATGCCACATGGCATATCATTTCCCGCTGATGCCGCGGATCTACATGGCGATCGCCCAGGAAGATCGCTTTCCGATCACGGACATCCTGCGGCAGACGCCGGATATCCCCAGCAATTGCCAGTGGGCGCTGTTTCTGCGCAACCACGACGAGCTGACGCTCGAAATGGTCACCGACGTCGAGCGCGACTATCTGTGGTCGACCTACGCCAACGATCCCCGAGCGCGTATCAATGTCGGCATTCGCCGCCGGCTGGCGCCGCTGATGGACAACGACCGGCGCAAGATCGAGCTAATGAATTCGCTGCTGCTGTCGTTTCCGGGCACGCCGATCATCTATTACGGCGACGAAATCGGCATGGGCGACAATATCTATCTCGGCGACCGCAACGGCGTGCGCACGCCGATGCAATGGACGCCGGACCGTAACGGCGGTTTCTCCCGCGCCGACCCTGCACGGCTTTACGCGCCGACCATCATGGACCCGGTCTACGGTTATGAGTCGGTCAATGTCGAAGCCCAGTCGCGCAGCCTGTCTTCCCTGCTGAGCGCAACCAAGCGGCTGATCTCGGTGCGCAAATCGACGCTGGCGTTCGGCCGCGGCACGATGACGTTCATCCGCCCGGTCAATCGCTCGGTGCTCGCCTATGTCAGGCAGCTTGGCGACGAGGTGATCCTCTGCATCGCCAACCTGTCTCGATCAGCGCAAGCCACCGAACTCGATCTTTCGGCCTGGAAGGATCGCATTCCGCTGGAAATGCTCGGCCGCACCCGCTTTCCGGCGATCGGCGAACTGCCTTACATGATTACGCTGGCGCCATATGGCTTCTACTGGTTTCAGCTTCGGGAGCGCGACAAATCGGAGCGCGTCGCACCGACCGTGGTTCCCGAATTCGAGACCCTCGTGGTGCCGCTGGGCGCGACATGGATGTCGCTGGCCCGTACCCGGGGCGTATTCGAACGCGATGTATTGCCGGAATACCTGGCGCGAACCCGCTGGTATCCGGAGCGTTCGGCCCAGGAGATTCATCCAACCCTGACCTCGGCCATCCCGTTCTGCAATATCGGCGACAACCGCCCCTGGCTTCTCTTTCTTGAAGCAACGACGGAGCGCGGCGCGACGACGCGTTACGTATTACCGATGCGGATCGAGTGGGTGCGGTTCGATCGCGAGCGCTATAACCCCCACGCATATGCCGCGGTACGTCAGGGCGCGCGGGAAGGGACCTTGCTGGACGTTGCCACCGACGAGATTTTCATCGCGCTGCTGCTGCGCAATCTGCGCGAGACCTTGACCGTTGAAGAATACGGCTTGCGCCTTGAATTCAGACCGACCAGCAAGCTTTCGGACAAGCTGATCACGCCACCTGAGCATATCCGCGCCGTCGAGACCGAGCAATCCAACAGCACCGCGCTGGTAGATAACAACTATGTGGTCAAGATCTACCGAAAGCTTGAATCCGGCATCAATCCCGAGATCGAGATGGGCCGGTTTCTGACCGATGTCGCGGGCTTTGCCAACACGCCCGCGCTGCTCGGCAGCGTCGAGCTGGCCGAAGGCGACAAAACAAGCGCGATCGCTATCGTTCATGCCTTCGTCGCGAATCAGGGTGACGCCTGGACCGTGACGTCGGCCTATCTCGACCGCTTTGTCGAAGAACAGCGTCTGCTGGCAGCCAGCGAACATCCCGGCGAAAGCGAGGAGCAGGTCCCCTATCTGCGCTACATGGCGCAAACCGGAAGGCGCGTCGCCGAAATGCATCTCGCGCTTGCCGGCAACGACGAATTCGCCGATTTCAAGCCGGAACCGACCCGGCCCAAGGACGTGCAGCTCTGGATCGAAGACGTGATCGCCCGCGCGGAACGGGTCTTCGACGCATTGAAGCGACGGCGCGATACGGTAAAGGAAGTCGATCGTCAGCTTATCGATCAAACGCTGGCACAGCGCACAGCCTTGCATGACCGTTTGAGCGCCCTGCTTCCGCGAAGCATCGACTGCCTGAACATCCGCCACCATGGCGATTTCCATCTCGGACAGATGCTGATCGTCAAGGACGATATCTTCATCATCGATTTCGAGGGCGAACCCCGCCGTACGCTGGCCGAACGGCGACGCAAGGCGCCCGCGGCGCGCGATGTCGCAGGCCTTATCCGTTCGATCGGCTACTCGGCAAGCGCGGCCCTGGACCGCGCGCTCAAGGTGGCCCCCGACGAGCACGGCAAGCTTGCCGCGGCGCTCGCGGAATGGCGGGATCGCGCGGCGGCGGCGTTCCTTGCCACCTATCGCGAGACCATGACAAACCAGCGTCTATGGCCGGCCGATCCGCTCGCCGCCGAGCGGATGCTGAATTTCTTCCTGATTGAAAAAGTGTTCTACGAGATCGAATACGAACTGGCCCACAGGCCCGATTGGCTGCGCTTCCCGCTGACGGGGATGCTTCGAATATTATCCCAACAAACAAACGAGGCCTCATGACCAAACTGTCCGTGGAGGCCTACGCGATTGTCGAAGGCCGCCACTCCGATCCCTTTCATTATCTCGGCCTTCACACCGAGGGCGACAAGACCGTGGTCCGCGCCTTCCTGCCGGAGGCGTCGAAGGTTGATGCGATCGACGAGCATGGCGAAGCGGCGACGCTGACGCGCATTCATGACGCCGGGCTGTTCGCAGGCGCGCTGCCGAACGGCTCCAAGCGCTACCAGTTGCGCGCCCGTTTCGGCGAGACGGTGGTCGATCTCGACGACCCCTACCGCTTTCCGCCGGTGCTGACCGATTTCGATCTGTATCTGCTGGGCGAGGGCACTCATCAGCGGATTTACGACAAGCTTGGCGCGCATCCGATGACGCTCGACGGCGTCGACGGCGTGGCATTCGTGGTGCTCGCCCCCAATGCGCGGCGGGTCAGTGTCGTCGGCGATTTCAATTTCTGGAATTCGCGGCGGCATCCGATGCGCGTGCGCGGCATCGGCTATTGGGAGCTGTTTGTCCCCCGCGCCAGATCGGGCGATCATTATAAATTCGATATCATCGGCCCGCAGGGCCAGCACTTGCCGCTGAAGTCCGATCCGATGGCGTTTGCCGCGGAAATGCGCCCGAGCACCGCGTCCATCGTTCTCGACGAGACCAAGTTGCCGCATCCGCGCCCGGCACCCGCCGGCGTCAACGCGCTCGGCGCGCCGATGTCGATCTACGAGGTCCACCTCGGCTCGTGGCGGCGCAAGGGCAATAACGAATGGCTGACCTATCGCGACTTGGCGGAGCAGCTTCCGCGTTATGTCCGCGATCTCGGCTTTACCCATGTTGAATTCATGCCGGTCAGCGAGCATCCGTTCGACGGCTCATGGGGCTATCAGCCGACCGGCATGTACGCGCCCACCAGCCGGTTCGGCACGCCCGAGGATTTTTCCGCGCTGATCGACGCCTGCCATCGCGAAGGTCTCGGCGTGATGCTGGACTGGGTGCCCGGGCATTTTCCCGACGATCCGCACGGTCTCGGAAATTTCGACGGCACCGCGCTTTATGAGCACGCCAACCCGCTGCAGGGCCGCCACCTCGACTGGGGCACGCTGATCTACAATTACGGCCGTACTGAAGTCGTGAACTTCCTGGTGTCGAACGCGCTGTTCTGGCTGGAGCGTTATGCCATTGACGGTCTGCGCGTCGATGCGGTCGCTTCGATGCTGTATCTCGACTACAGCCGGCCCGCCGGAGGCTGGATCCCGAACAAATATGGCGGCCGGGAAAATCTCGACGCCATCGATTTCCTGCGTCGCTTCAATACCGAAGTATTCGCCCGTTTTCCCCAGGCCACCACGGCCGCGGAAGAGTCGACCGCATGGCCGCAGGTGTCGCGCCCGGTCGAATATGGCGGGCTCGGCTTTGGCTACAAATGGAATATGGGCTGGATGCACGACACGCTGAACTACATCAGCAAGGATCCGATCCACCGCAAGCATCATCACGGCGACATCCTGTTCGGCCTGTACTACGCGTTTTCGGAAAATTTCATCCTGCCGCTGTCTCATGATGAGGTTGTGCACGGCAAGCGCTCGCTGCTCGGCCGGATGCCCGGCGACGACTGGCAACGCTTTGCCAATCTGCGCGCTTATTACGCCTTCATGTTCGCTCATCCCGGCAAGAAGCTGATGTTCATGGGCTGCGAGTTCGGCCAGGAGAGCGAGTGGAACCACGATCGCTCGCTTGACTGGCATCTGCTCGACCAAAAGAAACACGCCGGCATCCAGTCCCTGATCCGCGACCTCAACGGGCTCTATCGCGCGCTGCCGGCGCTGCACCAGATGGATTGCGATCAATCCGGTTTTGAATGGATCGTGACCGACGATGCCGGTGGCAACGTGTTCGCCTGGATTCGCAAAGGCAACGATGCCCGCGCGCGCTGTCTCGTCGTCATCAATTTTTCGCCGAATGTGTATTACAACTACCGCGTCCGGGTGCCGTTCACCGGCAAGTGGCACGAAGTTCTCAATTCGGACTCCGCGCATTATGGCGGCAGCAATGTCGGGAACGTCGGCGAAGTCCGGACGTTGGAGGGCCTGGTGCCCGAGCTCAATCTCACCATCCCGCCTTTGGCCGCCCTTTTTCTCGTACCGGAAAGCTGAGCATGCGACTGTCCGCCGGAACGTTCTCGCGCCTCGGTGCAAGCTGGGACGGCCGGGGCACCAATTTTGCGTTGTTCTCGGCCAACGCGCAAAAGGTCGAGCTCTGCCTGTTCGACAGTCAGGGCCGCCGCGAACTCGAGCGCATCGAGTTGCCCGAGCGTACCGAAGACGTCTGGCACGGATATCTGAACGACGTTTCGCCCGGACAGCTTTATGGCTATCGGGTTCATGGACCCTATGAGCCGGAGCACGGCCACCGCTTCAACGCCCACAAGCTGCTGCTCGATCCCTATGCCAAACGCCTCGCCGGACGGCTGGTGTGGAGCGATGCCCATTTCGCCTATCGCACCGGCAGCGCGCGCGAGGACCTCTCGTTCGATCGGCGGGACAATGCGCGCGGCATGCCCAAGGCCGTCGTCGTCGACGAGACCTTCAACTGGGGACGCCGCGAAATGCTCCCCAATATTCCCTGGGAAGACACCATCATCTATGAAGCGCACGTCAAGGGCCTGACCCAGAAACGCGAGGACGTGCCGCCGAATCTGCGCGGCACCTATGGCGGCCTGTCCTCGCCCGCGATGATCGATCACCTGAAGCGGCTCGGGGTCACCACGGTCGAAGTGCTCCCCATTCACGGTTTCGTCGACGATCGAAACCTGGTCGAAAAGAAGCTGTTGAACTACTGGGGTTACAACACGCTGTCGTTTTTCGCGCCGGAGCCGCGCTACTCGCAGGACAACCCGCTCGACGCCTTCCGCACCACGGTGGCGCGGCTGCACGACGCCGGCATCGAAGTGATTCTCGATGTCGTCTACAATCACACCGCCGAGGGCAACCATATGGGCCCGACGCTGTCGTTCCGCGGCATCGACAACGCCTCCTACTACTGGCTGAAGCCGGACAACCCGCGATTCTACGACGATTTCACCGGCTGCGGCAGCTCGGTCAACCTCAGGCATCCGCGCGTTCTGCAGATGGTGATGGATTCGCTGCGCTACTGGGTCGAGGTCTGCCACGTCGATGGCTTCCGTTTCGATCTCGCCACCACGCTGGCGCGGGGGCCGAACGGTTTCGACCGCAACACCGCCTTCCTCACCGCGATCCGGCAAGACCCCGTGCTGTCATCGGTGAAGCTGGTCGCCGAACCGTGGGACCTGGGGCTGGGCGGCTATCAGGTCGGCGCCTTTCCGTCACAGTGGTCGGAGTGGAACGACCGTTATCGCAGCGCGATGCGACGCTACTGGAGCGGCGAAGGCAGCCTGATCGGCGAAGTGTCCAGCCGCATGACCGGCTCGTCCGACCTGTTCAACCACGACGGCCGCACGCCGCGCGCCAGCGTCAATCACATCACCGTGCATGACGGCTTCACGCTGGCAGATCTGTTCAGCTACAACGAAAAGCACAACGAGGCCAATGGCGAAGACAATCGCGACGGTTCCAGCGAAAACCACAGCAACAATTGCGGCCATGAAGGCCCGACCGACGACCCGGCCGTTGTCGCACTTCGCCGCCAGCTTCGGAAGAACCAGCTTGCGTGTCTCTTTCTGGCGCAGGGCCTGCCGCTGATTCTGGCCGGCGATGAGGTCGGCAATACCCAGAACGGCAACAACAATGCCTACTGCCAGGATAACGAAATAGGCTGGGTCGGCTGGGAAGGCCTCAACCGCGACGGCGACGACCTCACCGATTTCGTCGGCCACATGATTGGTTTACGAAAAGGCTTTCCGCAAATCCGTTCGCATCGCTGGCTCGATGGGCGGCGCGCGGATGGATCTTACGGCGTGTTATGGCTGACGCCGGCAGCCGAAGAGATGAAGGAGCAGGACTGGAATTTTCCGGAAGGCCGGTTTCTCGCTTATGTGCTGGGGCCGATCGAGCATGGCCAGGCGCCGGTTTTCATCGTGCTCAACGCCGCACCTGAAGCGATCGCGTTCAAACTGCCGCAGCTGCCGGAATACAGAACCTGGCAGCAGGTGGTGAACACCGCGGACACCAAACAAACGGCCGCGGACTTCGCGTCAGGAAGCGACGCCAACGCGCCTCCCCGCTCGGTGCTTGCCTTTGCGGGTTCGGCATGAATGAGCGGCAATTCGGCGCAAGGCTGACACCGGACGGCGCGTCATTTCGTCTATGGGCGCCGACGGCGAAACGTGTCGATCTGCTGCTGGAAAAATCCTACCCCCTGCGGTGCGGCGAAGACGGCTGGTTTTCCGCCGACATATCAGGCGTAAGAGCCGGCGCACTCTACAAATTCCGGATCGACGACGAGATCGATGTGCCCGATCCGGCCTCCGCGTTTCAGCCCGATGACGTCTCCGGCCCGAGCGAGGTGATCGATCACACCACCTACCCATGGCGCGCCCCGGACTGGCGTGGACGCCCGTGGCAGGAAACGGTCTTGATCGAGACCCATGTCGGCGCCTTCACCCAGGAAGGCAGTTACCGCGCCATGATCGGCAGGCTCGATCATCTGGTGGCGAGTGGTATCACCGCGCTGGAATTGATGCCGCTTGCGGATTTCGCCGGTCCGCGCAACTGGGGCTATGACGGCGTGTTGTGGTACGCGCCCGACAGCGTCTATGGACGCCCCGAGGATCTCAAAGCCCTGATCGACGAAGCGCATCGGCGCGGGCTGATGGTGTTTCTCGACGTGGTCTACAATCATTTCGGCCCCGAAGGAAATTACCTCGGCCGATATGCGCCAGGCTTCTTTACGGAAGCGCAGACGCCATGGGGCAGCGCGATCGACTATCGGGTGCGAGAGGTACGCGCCTTCGCCATCGAAAATGCCCTGTATTGGCTGCGCGAATACCGCTTCGACGGGCTGCGGCTCGACGCCGTACACACCATAGCGGAGCTCGGCGAAATCTCGATGCTGCGCGATCTCAGTAATGCCGTGGGTCAGCTTGCCGCGGAAACAAACCGTTACATCCATCTGGTGCTTGAAAACGACGACAACTGCGCGAGCATGCTGGATGCCGGGCAGAACCCGCCGCGCGGCAAATACCGCGCGCAGTGGAACGACGATTATCATCACGCCTGGCACGTATTGCTGACCGGCGAGACGCAGGGCTATTACAGCGACTTTCAACGTTCACCGCTTCGCGACATTGCGCGCGCACTGGGCTCGGGCTTTGTCTACCAGGGCGAAGCCTCCACGCATCGCGGCGGGCAATTGCGCGGCGAGCCGAGCGGCAGACTCGCTCCGACCGCCTTCGTCAATTTCCTGCAGAACCACGACCAGATCGGCAACCGCGCGCTCGGCGACCGGCTCGAAAGCCATGTAGGCACCAAAGCGATCGAAGCAGCGCTGGCGATTACCTTGCTGGCGCCTGCGATCCCGATGCTGTTCATGGGCGAGGAATGGGGCTCGAAAACACCGTTTCCATTTTTCTGCGGTTTCGAGGGCGATCTCGCGGAAGCCGTGCGCAAGGGACGGCGCAGGGAATACGCCTGGGCCTATACGAAATATGGCGACGAAGTGCCCGATCCGCTTGAGCCACTAACCTTTCAATCCGCGGTACTGGACTGGGAATCGCGCAACGAACAGGCGGGGCGCAAGCGGCTGGCGCTGGTACAGGAACTTCTCGCGATACGCCGGCGAGAGATCGTTCCCCGGCTTGCGGGCGCGGCCTTCGGCGATGCGCATGCGACGGATGACGGTCTGCTGACGGCGAGCTGGCGCATGGGCGACGGTGCAATGCTGCAGCTAGAGGCCAACCTGTCTACTGGCGAGATTACCCACCAACGAAGTAAAACGACCGGCACTCCAATCTGGGGCGGCGAGACCAGCAAACTGATCCCGCCGCGGTCGGTGTTCTGGCGTCTGGAAGCGCGCTAATGCCTACGGCCATTCCGATCGCAACCTATCGCGTACAGCTGACGGCGGACTTCGATCTAGACGCCGCCGCTTCCATCGTCCCCTATCTGAAAGCGCTCGGCATCACCCATCTCTATACCTCGCCCTTTATGAAGGCGCGCAAGGGCAGCACCCACGGCTATGACATCGTCGATCACACCAGGATCAATCCGGAGCTCGGCGGCGATGCCGGCTTCGAGCGATTGAGCCGGGCGCTGAAGCAGCACGACCTCGGTCTGATTCTCGATTTCGTTCCCAACCACGTCGGCGTACATTTCGCCGACAATCCGTGGTGGCTCGACGTGCTGGAATGGGGTCCGGCCTCGCCGCATGCGGTGTCGTTCGACATCGACTGGGACATATTGCCGTACCGCGCCCGGGGCGGCGTGCTGCTGCCGATTATAGGCTCGTCCTATGGCGAGGCGCTGGAAAAGGGCGAGATCGAGCTTCGCTACGATCCCGGCGAAGCCAGCTTTTCAGCCTGGTATTTCGAACATCGCCTGCCGATCGCCCCTGAACGCTACAGCGAGATTTTGCGCACCGTCGTAAAGGAAGCCAGGGTTGAAGACGGCGCGGCGGGAAAACGCATTCTCGAGCTCGCGTCGCGCTACAGGGGATTGCGCCATCCCAATCGAAGGGAAGCGCCGACCTTCAAGGCGGAACTAAGAGACATCGCCGGGAGTGCCGACATTATCGCGCGTGGGCTCAGCGCCTATCGGGCGGGACCGGATCGCGCCGCGCAGATCCTGGCGCTGCATCATCTGCTGGAGCGCCAGCACTACAAGCTCGGCCACTGGCGTCTCGCCTCCAGCGACATCAACTATCGGCGCTTTTTCGACGTCAATACGCTGGCCGGATTGCGGGTGGAAGATTCCGGCACATTCGACGCCATCCATAGCCTGGTCAAAAAGCTGATCGCGGAAGGCAGACTGCAAGGCCTGCGGCTCGATCACATCGACGGCTTGCGCGATCCCGCGCAATATTTTCAGCGCCTGCGCCGCCTGATCCGGGATGCCCAGGGAAACGACGCTAGGCCGTTCTACATGGTGATCGAAAAGATTCTCGGCGAACGTGAAAAGCTGCATGCCTTTAGCGGCGTTCACGGCACCACCGGCTATGAGTGGCTGAATGCCATCACCCAGGTGCTGGTCGACGGCAAGGGCCTTGAGCCGCTCGACGAGGCGTGGCGGCAAGTCAGCAATATGTCGCCCAAACTCGAACCGGTCTTGAAGGACGCCAAACGCAGGGTGCTCGAGACCCTGCTCACCAGCGAGTTCACGGTGCTGACGCGCCTGCTCGCGCGGATCGCCGGCGGACATTACTCCACCCGCGACTATTCCGCCGACAGCCTGCGGCAGGCGCTCGAACTCTACATCCTGCATTTCCCGGTCTATCGCACCTATCTGACATCGGCTGCTACGTCGGGGCACGATCGCGCGCTGATTTCGGAGAGCGTTGAAAGAGCGCGAGCGGACTGGTTCGCCGCCGACGAAGGCATCTTCGACTTTCTCCGCGATACGCTGACCATGGACCTGATCAAGCCCGGCCGGGCCGCACACAGTGCGCCACGGGTGCGTCGCTTCGCATTGAAGGTGCAACAGTTCACTGGTCCTGTGATGGCGAAGTCGCTCGAGGACACCGCGTTCTATCGCTACCACCGCCTGCTCGCGCTGAACGAGGTCGGCGGCGACCCCTCAGCCGGGGCACTTTCCGTCGATGCATTTCACGACATGATGCGAACACGCGCCAAGGAGTGGCCGCACGGCATGACGGCGACCGCGACGCACGATACCAAGCGCGGCGAGGATGCACGCGCGCGATTGATGGCGCTGGCCGAGCTTCCCGGTGAATGGACCAGCGCCGTGGCACGATGGAAAATCCTGAACGCGCCGCACCTCGTCATCGGGAGCGAGATGCGCGCGCCCTCCGCGGCGTTCGAATACATGCTGTATCAGGTACTGCTTGGCGCCTGGCCATCAGGCCAACGCGACGATGCGTTTCTGGGGCGGATGCAGGCCTATGCGTTGAAAGCGGCGCGCGAGGGCAAGCAGGAAACCAGCTGGCTCAATCCCAACCAAGCCTACGAGGCGGGATTGCGGACATTCCTGACACGGATTCTGGATCGCTCGATCTCGGCTGAATTTCTGAATTCGCTTGAAACCATAGGTCAGCGGGTCTCGCTGCTGGGAGCGCTGAATTCGCTCAGTCAGATCACATTAAAGGTCACGATGCCGGGGGTGCCCGATTTCTATCAGGGAACGGAGTTCTGGGATTTGTCGCTGGTCGATCCCGATAACCGGCGGCCGGTCGATTTTGCGGAACGCGCCGCCGTACTGGCGTCGATGGAGAGTCCCAACTGGGAAAGCCTCGCGCAACACTGGCCAGACGGCCATATCAAGTTTGCCTGGACCAGGCATCTGCTGAAACTGCGGACTGAACTTGCCGACGTGTTCGCTCACGGCGACTATCAGCCATTGGAGATTAGCGGACCGCACCGCGACCATGTCATTGCCTTCGCGCGGCGCCGTGGCCGCGACGCCGCGATCACAGCCGTTGCGAAATCATTTGCCTTGATGTCGCAAGGCGGCCGGGTCTGGCCACGCGCCGAGAGCTATGACGGTGCGCTCAACCTGAAGGGCTATTCCATGGAAGGCATCAGCGGCAAGGCCGGCGCAACCGAGGTGCGGCTCTCCGCTCTGTTCCAGCACCTGCCGGCCGTGGTGTTGAAGGCCAGATTCGAAGGTGCCGTGAAGCCGGTGCGAAAGCGTATTCGCACCTAAACAGGGCTTAAAAAGTAAAGGCCGCCCGGGATTGACGGCCGGACGGCCTGGCGGATGTCGTGCCGACTCAGGTAGTGGTCGGTTCCCTTTCTCCGCGCAGGGTTAGATATTCCGGAAAATTCGTTACCAACAAGCTTAGGAAATGAGCAGCCGCCAAATTTTTCACAGCTTTATGCTGCAGAGCAATATCGATGGATGTTCATCGGCCGCGCTTGGTAAGCAGCAAATTGCCGCGATTCTTGATCGCAGCCTGAGCGACTTCGGCAAATCTTTGCAGCAGCCACGGCAGCGTGACTTCCAACCGGACATGATCGTCCCCCACATCGAGATGGCCTGACGCCGCCTGCCCCAGTGCGCGGACGCGAAAGATCATGCGATTCTCCTCCCATCTCTCTTCATCGACTTTCAATACCGGGACGCTGGAAGCGGCGCGCGTCAGTCCCGACTTGAGGCGGCGCGTGGCCTCTTCGCGGCCAAGGCGATGCGGAATCGAAACCACAAGAGGTGCGGACATCTTCGTATCTCCCGACGATGTAAGTGCATGTAGTCACTGATCATCATGAAAAAAGCGGACGGTGAATAACCGCCGGGAAAAACGATGGAACTTTCCGGGTTCCCGTTCGTTTTTTCGGCTGATGGCAGAGCAACAGGTGCCCACTGCCGGGCTGGAGGAGATGCTATATGTCACTCGGAACGATCATTCTCATTATTCTTGTCATCGCCCTGCTCGGCGGCTTCAGCGGCATCGGCGGCGGTCCGTTCTATGGCACCGGATATTATGGCGGCGGCGGCCTCGGCCTGGTGGTCGTTATCCTGCTGATTCTGCTACTGCTCGGAAAACTTTGAGCGTTGAGCTGAATCGAAGGCGCGAAATTCGACGACGAACTTCACGTCTGAAATACTTCTCGTTATTCCGGGTCTGCGCCAGGTGGCGCATCCCGGAATGACGGTGGCTATGCTTTCCCCGCCAGCTTCCTGATCGCGGCCTTTATCGATGACGCCGCGTCATCATAATCTTCCCACGCCTTGGTCTTGGCGAGCAGCGCCGGCACGGTGCGAACCGTGTAGCGTTTCGGATCGAGATCGCCGCGCAGCTGCGCCCAGGTCAGCGGCATTGAAACGGTTGCGCCTTCGCGCGCGCGTGGCGACAGCACCGCGACCGCGGTTGCCATGCGGTCGTTGCGGAGATAATCGAGGAAGATCCTTCCCCTGCGCAGCTCCTTCGACATGTTGAGCAGATAGCGCCCGGGGTCTTCCTTGGCCATCCACTGGCAAATGCCCTGCGCGAAGGCCTTGGCCTCTTTCCATGTCACCTTGTCCGTTGCGCCGTGCGCCAGCGGCGCCACCACGTGAAGTCCCTTGCCGCCCGTGGTCTTGCAGAAGCTCTCCAGACCGACCGCCGTCAGCCGCTGCCGCATATCCTTGGCGGCCGCAATGACATCGGTAAATTCGACCTCCGGCGCGGGATCGAGGTCGAACACCAGCCGCCCCGGTATGTCGGGCGCATCCGGCGCGCAATTCCACGGATGCAGCTCAACGCCGCCGATCTGCGCCACCGCCGCGAGACCCTCGACACGATCGATTTGCAGATACGGCTTGCGGTCGTCGAAGACCTTGACCAGCTCCAGCAGGTTCGAGGTGCCCGGCATCGCATGGCGCTGAAAGAATTTTTCGCCGCTGATACCGTCCGGCGCGCGGACGACGGAACAGGGCCGGCCTCGCAAATGGCCGATCATCCAGCCGCCGACCGCCTCGAAATAACGGGCGAGATCGAGTTTTGTCACGCCTCTGCCGTCACCCGCGTCCGGCCACAACTGCTTGTCGGGTTTTGAGATAACGACGCCCATCACTTCAGTGGATTTGGTTTTCGCCTGCTTCGGCCGCGCGTTGTTGCTGGCCGGGGTCTTTCCGGCAACCGGCCTGGAAATTTTGTTCATGGCCGGCTTTTCCGCCATCACCTCGTCGGCCGGCTTGTCCTGGCGCAGCCCCTTGAACGCAGCCTGCCGTATGTTGCCGGCGTCGGTCCAGCCGGCAAATTCAATCTCGGCGACGAGCTCGGGCTTCAGCCAATGCACGTCGCGGGCCTTGCGCGGCGCATCCTTGCCGCCGAACGGGCTCTTGTCCGAGGCCGCGGCCTTCAGCGCCGGCATGATGCGCCTGACCGTGTCCTGCCCGAAGCCGGTGCCGACGATACCGACAAAGGCAAGGTGATCGCCGCGATACACGCCCGCCATCAGCGAGCGGAATTTGCCGTTGGTGGTTTTCCAGCCGCCGATCACGATCTCATGCCCGGCGCGGCATTTGGCCTTGGTCCAGTTTTCGGATCGGCCTGAATGGTAGGGCGCGCTGAGCTTCTTCGAGACGATGCCTTCCAGCGACAGCCTGCAGGCCGATTGCAGGATGGCGTCGCCCCCGGTTTCGAAATGCTCGACATAGCGGATCAATTTGCTTTTGCCCCTGGCCCGCGCCTCCAGCATTACTTTCAATCGCTGCTTTCGCTCGCCGAGCGGCAGGCGGCGAAGATCCATTCCATCCGCGAACAGCAAATCGAATGCAAAGTAGATCAGATTGTCGGTTTTGCCGTCGGAAAGTGCTGCCTGCAGCGTCGAAAAATCCGGCGCGCCGTTGTGGTCGAGCGCGACGATCTCGCCGTCGATCAGCGCGTCGGGTAGCCCGTTTGCCTCTTTCGCGATAGCCTGGAATTTGTCGGTCCAGTCCAGACCTTTGCGGGTTTTCAGCGTGGCCTCGCCGTCCTCGACGCGCAATTGCACGCGGTAGCCATCGAATTTGATCTCATGGCACCATCCTTGCGCGCCGGGCGGACGATCGACCAACGTGCAGAGCTGTGGCGCGATGAAATCCGGCATCGCGCTGACCTTCGTGCCTTTGGATGCCTTAGCGGAAGCTTGCGCCGGCGCGGACCGCGATCCGCCTGTCTTGTTGCCCGCGCGCGCCTCGGCGGAATCGCCCCGGTTCGAATTCCACACGGCATCAGCGCTCACGCGGTTGGACTTCGCGGTCATGAACGGCTTTGGCGCTCTTCCCTTGCCTTCGGCGATCTCCTCCATCGTCCGTCCCGATGCGACCGATACATCGGCGTCCAGGATGTTGTTGGCCTCGCCCTCCCTGGCAAATTCGTCGCGGTGCTTGATCAGGAGCCAATTGGTTCGTTTGCCGCCGTTGCGGTCGTGGCGCATCCGCACCAGCACCCAGCTGCCGCCTAGCTTGTCGCCGTGCAGCGTGAACTTCAGATCGCCTTTCTTGAATCCCTTCTCGGGATCGTCGGATTCCCAATAGCCGCGGTCCCAGAGCTGCACGGTGCCGCCGCCATACTGTCCCCTGGCAATGGTGCCTTCGAAATCGCCGTAGTCGAGCGGATGATCTTCCACCTCCACCGCCAGCCGCTTGTCGCGCGGATCGAGCGAGGGGCCGCGGGTGACCGCCCAGGATTTGAAGACGCCGTCGAACTCCAGCCGCAGATCGTAGTGCAGCCGGGTCGCGTCGTGCTTCTGGATCACGAACCGCCAGCGTTTCGAAGGCGCCACCGCCGCTTCGCCGCTGGGTTCCGCAGTCTTTTCGAAATCCCGCTTTTTTCGATAGGTGGACAGGTTTTTGAGGGTCACGAAGCAATCCCACGCAGATGATGCATCGGGTTTGTAGGCCTAAACATGCCGGAGATGGTAATGCCCTCCCTCGCCGATTGGAAAGGCTCCCCGAACCTCTCCCTCATGCCATCGACGCCAGACTGCCGGGTCACCCGTCGGGCGGTGCGGCAGTGCTGTCACTAACCGGATTTGCGCCCCGATTTTTTGGCAGTCTTCTTCTTCGCGGCCTTCTTCGGCACCTTCTTTCCTTCCGCCCTCGCCTCGGAAAGACCGATCGCGATCGCCTGCTTGCGGCTCGTGACCTTTTTGCCGGATCGGCCGCTCTTCAAGGTCCCGGCCTTGCGCTTTTTCATCGCGCGCTCGACCTTGGCGGATGCTTTTTTCGAATATTTCCGTGCCATGATTGTTCTCCCGGTTGCGATAAAATAATCTTCGCGGCGAAATATGGTTCCCGCAAAGAGGAGCCGGAGGCTAGTGAGCGCACCTCTCCCACTGGGAGAGGTCGACGCGTAGCGTCGGGTGAGGGGTTACAGACCAACGATAGACCGTAACCCCTCACCCCAACCCTCTCCCTAGGGAGAGGGAGCGCGCTTCCGCTGCCGAGAGACCAGGGCTTTGCATCGCTCGGCCGCACAAGCGCGTAAGGGCTCTTGTCATTGCGAGAAGGGAAGCGACGAAGCAATGACGGCAAGATACAAGTCCGCGATCCCGCGGCGCGATGCGCCCGAGGTGTGCATGAATAGCAGCCCTCGAAAATCAGAGGGCGCAGGGAATGCCGGGCGCCCGCCGCGCCCGCAGCCTCGCGTGCAAAATAAAACAAAGCACACGAGCATAGTCACCACGG
>Ga0208355_1000066_pt1 | contig 54290 bp, 48 predicted proteins | sample NGESurdeep072012_6_FD_184458 | JGI IMG/M metagenome (GOLD analysis project Ga0208355, IMG submission 184458) | Arctic peat soil microbial communities from Barrow, Alaska - NGEE Surface sample 210-3 deep-072012 (SPAdes) | ecosystem: Environmental > Terrestrial > Soil > Wetlands > Peat ... | reverse complement strand
CCCGCCGCTGGCCCGACGCCTTGTAAGTCAATCGAAGTGTCTGAACCGAGGTTGAGAATGGCGCTTTCCGGCTCGCGCTGCTCGTCCCCACCGGAAAGCGAAACCGACACCCCACCTCCTTGACTTACGGTTTCTTTGCGTGGTTCCCCTGGAGGATTGAAGTTCATTGCACAACCTCCGAGGAATTGACGATGGCGAGAATTGCCGCCTTGAGTGCGGTAGGAAGTTTAGACCATGAAGTGACTACGCGGGACAGGTCAGGACAGACAGCGACTTTTGTTCGGGAGTCTATTCGGGAGTCGTTGCCAGAATCATCAATCTTTTCAGGGATTTTACTGGGGTTCGAATCCCCCTCTCTCCGCCAGTTTTAAAATTACTTCGACTGGCTTGAACCGCCTTTGCCAAACATTGCCTTGTCCACCGAGAAGCGGCCCGGTCCGGCCAGCAGCAGCACGACGTAACCCATCAAATACAGGAACGCCAGTTCGCCGTTGCCGTTCAGCGAGCCTTTCATGGCAATGAAGAAGGCGACACTCATGTTGATGGTGAGCACCAGCGCGGCGAACCGCGACACCAGCCCGAAAATCAGCAGCAGCGACGCGAAAAATTCGGCGAACACCGACAGGCCGAGGCTCGCCTTGTGCCCGATGCCGAACGGGTCGGGAAAGTTGGGCGCGCTGTCGCTGAAGTGTTGCAGCTTGTCAATGCCGTGATGGAGAAACATGGTCAGGCCGATCCACAGCCGCAGGGTGAGCAACCCCAGATTGGCCGTCACCGAATTGTTTCCGGGAGCGAACAGTTTTTTGAGCATGGGATTTTTTTAGGGCGTGGCCCGACCGGCGGAATTCCGGTTATTTCGGCGACGCGCCGGCAAGGCTCAAGGTGATTTCAATGGTGTCGGAAACTTTGTCCTCAAACTGGCCGGGCATGATGTTGAAATCGCTGCGTTTGATGGTGAAGTTGGCGCGGATGACCAGCAAATCGCCTTTCTGATTCGGCACGCGCTGGCCAAGCTTGTCCTTCAGACAGGTCAGTTTCACGGGCGCAGTGAGTTCCTTTGACACCCCCTTGAGCGTGAACGTGCCGGTCACGTCCGCCGTCGTGGTGTCGCCGGCGGTCTGGACATTTTTGAATTCCTTCGATTCAAAAGTAATTTCGGGGAATTTCACCGCATCGAGCCATTTGTCGTTCAACATGTGCTGTTTTTGCATCGGGTTTGGCAGCATGAGGGACCCGGTGGCCACGATGATTTTGCCTTTCGTCACGCCAGGGTTTTCGGGGTCAAATGTGACCGTGCCCGAAATGCCGCTGGCGCTGCCGTTGATGGCCTCCAGCGGCGCATCGAGCTTGAACGCAGCGTTGTTGATGCCCTTGGGGTCCTTGAAATCGAACGTCTGGGGCGCGGCGAGAGCAGCGCCCGCCAAGGCGATGGATGCCAGGATGGTAAGTTTCGTTTTCATTATCTGGTTTCGATTTATGGTTGCTTTGATTTTGCCGGGACAAAAAAGGAAACGCCAGCCAGGAATCCTGCGCCCAACAAGGCGGCGCCCAGAAAATCAACGCCGGGAACAAATTTATCCTGCCATTGAATTCCCTCCAGGCCCGTGACTTCATCCACGACTTTCTTCGGAACGCGCGTTTTCGTCCAGCCGCGATTCGCTCCGGCTGCCACCCAGAAGGCGATTGCGCCAACAACCAGAACCGCGGCGATGATACGAAAGGTCCGTTTCATGGATTCGTCCCGGCAGCTCAGTTCAGGTCGAACAAAATCACCTGCGCCGGTCCGGTTGATTCGATAATCAGCCGGCTCTCGTCTGAGACTGCCGCGCCGTCGCCGGCTTTCAGAGGCAGACCATTCAATTCCACTTCGCCCTCAGCCATCTGCAGCCAGCCGTGACGACCGGGTTTGAGGGTGTGACTGATCCTGTCGCCACCGCCAAGTTTGCCGATGAACACGTCCGCGTCTTGATTGATGGGAATGGAACCGTCGCGTCCCGACTTTGACGCAGCCAGATAAAATTGTCCCGGCGCGGCTTTGGCAAAAGTTTTTTCGGCGTAAACCGGTTTCGCGCCTTTATGGCTGGGCAAAATCCAGATTTGCAGCAGATGCACCGGCTCGGTTGGCGACGGATTGAATTCGCTGTGCGCCACGCCGGTGCCGGCGGCCATGTATTGAACTTCGCCGGGGCGGATGATGCGGCCATTGCCCATCGAATCCTTGTGCTCCAGCGCGCCGCTCAGGACATAGGTGATGATTTCCATGTCGCGGTGCGAATGCGTGCCAAAGCCGCCGCCGCCCGCGATGGTGTCGTCGTTAATCACCCGCAACGCGTGGAAGCCCATGTGCTGTGCGTCGTGGTAATCGGCAAACGAAAACGTGTGCCACGTGTCGAGCCAGTCGTAACTGGCGTGCCCGCGTTCCCCGGCATTCCGAACGGTGATCATTTTCGCTCAAACTTGCTGCACGAGTTCTTTTGCCTCATACCGCACTTTCGGCAGGCTCGCGTATTTGTCGGTGGCGGCGCGATAACCCAGGGCGCACGCCACCACCGTGGCATAGTCACCGCCGCTCAAACCGAGCACGCGGTCATATTCGGCGAGGCTGAGGCCTTCCATCGGACAGGTGTCCACGCCCAGCACGGCGGCGCAGGTCATCAAATTACCGAGCGCGAGGTAGGTTTGCCGGGTTGCCCATTCGTGGGCGGTTTTGCCGCGCGGACCGTTGACGACATCGTTGAGCATCAGGTCGCGGTAAAAGTTCAGCGATTCGGCGGGAATTTTGCGGATGTCGCTGGTGCGTTGGATGAGTTTGGTCACGTCGGCCCCGGTCATTTTGGTGCGGGCGGTGAACACGACAAAGTGCGAAGCGTCCACGACCTGCTTTTGGTTCCACGAATGCGGCAGCAGTTCGGCGCGTTTGACGGGGTCGTCAATGACGAGGAAACGATACGGCTGCAGGCCGTAGGAAGTCGGCGTGAGCACGAGCGCGCGCTCCAGGGTTTGCCAGACATCGGCGGGGATTTTGCGGGTCGCGTCAAAAACTTTCGTGGCGTAGCGCCACTGCAGCGCATTCAGCAATTGTTGGGTAACTCCATTATTCATAGTTCAAATTAGATTCCGTCCCGGCTCAGAGTGGCACAAGTTTGGGAAAATGCAACTGGCCGGCGCTTGCATCCCTGATGGCTGCAGCAGCAGGGAAATCCAGGCTTTTCTATCGGCTCCAGTTGCAATGAGGATGGCGGACTTGCTATAACACCGGCGATGAGTTCGCCCAATCTTCGCATTCGCCGCGCCACGACGGACGATTTTCAAAGTCTGAAATCGCTTTGGAATTCCATGCGCTTCCCGGCGGACGAATTGGAAAAGCGGCTGACCGAATTCCAGGTGATTGAAGCTGCCGACGGACAAATTGTCGGCGCGATTGGCGTTCAAATCATCCGCCAGCACGCCCGGCTCCACAGCGAGGGTTACACGGATTTTGCCGTGGCCGATGCCGCCCGGGAATTGTTCTGGGAACGCATCCAGACCATTACCTCCCATCACGGCGTCTTTCGGTTGTGGACGCAGGAAAATTCGCCGTTTTGGGTTCGTTGGGGCTTTCAACCCGCCACGATCGAGCTCCTTGAGCGCCTGCCCGATGAATGGAAACCGTCCGAAGGAAAATGGCTGACCATCCAGCTTAAAAACGAGGAAGCCATCGCCACGCTCGAAAAGGAGCTTGAGGCATTCAGGGAATCGGGGAAAAAGCGCGCGGCTGAAGCGGTGGAACAAGCCCGCACAATGACCACCACCATTACCATCATCGCGTTTGTCGTGGGGATCGTCCTCATCGGCGTCGCGATTTTTCTGTTCGTGCGTCGCAGTTCATCCCTGCCGATGCACTGACGGCAGGTTGAACTCGTCCGCGTGATACGAACTCCGCACCATCGGGCCGCTGGCGACGTGAACGAAGCCCAACTCCCCTGCCCGCCTGCCGTATTCTTCAAATTTCGCGGGCGAAACAAATTCCACCACCGGCAAATGTCTCAGCGTGGGCTGGAGATACTGGCCGAGCGTGAGAATATCGCAACCCGCACGGCGCAAATCTTCCAGCGCCACCATGACTTCCTCTTCCGCCTCGCCCAAACCAAGCATCATGCCGGACTTGGTGTAAATCGTGTCGCCGCGTTTTGCCTTCACCTTCTGCAACACGCTGAGCGAACGGTCGTAAGTCGCGCGATGACGCACGGACGGCGTCAGCCGCCGCACCGTCTCGAGATTGTGATTGAATATGTGCGGATTCGCCGCCAGCACCGCGTCAATCGCAGCATCGCGGTCATTGAAATCCGGCACGAGCACTTCAATCACAATGCCCGGATTCAACTCGCGCACGGCCTCAACCGTTTTCCGGAAATGCTCCGCGCCGCCATCCGCCAGATCGTCGCGGGCAACGGCGGTGATGACGATGTGCTTCAATTTCATCCGCCGCGTCGCCTCGGCCACGCGCCTCGGCTCGTCCACTTCGAGCGGCAGCGGCCGGGCTGTGGACACCGCGCAAAAGCCGCAGGCGCGGGTGCAGCGGTCGCCGGCGATCATGAACGTCGCCGTGCCCTTCTCCCAGCATTCCCAGTGATTCGGGCACCTGGCGCTTTCGCAGACCGTGTGCAGCTTCAGCTCGTCCAGCAGGCTGCGCGTGCGCGCGAAACTGTCCGACGTGGGCAGCGTGATGCGCAGCCAGTCCGGCAAACGCGGTCGTGGTTTTAATTCAGCAGCGGTCATTGGTCGTCAATTTGCAAAACGAACATCGAACATCCAACATCGAACGCCGAACATCGAACTGAAAGTTTGGTTGGCGGACTTCATTCGACGTTCGATGTTCGATGTTCAGAGTTCGATGTTTTCTCATCGGTGTCAATCTGCCGTCTTCAACTTATCCCAAAACTTCGCCAGTTGTTCCGGCCCGAAATCCGCCAGCACTTTTCCATCCACCTCAATCACCGGTGCAAGCTCCTGGCCGGACAACTGGACCATTTCCTCATAAGCCGCGTCGTCCGCAATGACATCCAGCTTTTCATATTCGATGTCGTGGTCGTCGAGCCAGCGCATGGCTTTGTGACACCATGGGCAATACGGTTTGATGAATAAACGGATTTTCATGGGTGCAACTTTATTTCCATAATTCAATACCAGCCAATTGTGCGCCACCCCAAGCCACCAGAAGCCCGACCGTAAAAATTGCAAAGGGTTTAGCCGTTGTTTTTAAATTCAGAAAGAGGAAAACCAAATCTACAATTGGAATAAACAAGCAGCCAAAGAACCACCACAAACTCCGCTTGTAAGCAACGGCCAAAAACTTCACTTCTCCAATTAATGAAGTGAGACAACCTAAAGCCAATAAAATGCATCCCAATATAGTCATCCACCAATTTGCGCCTGGTATTGCTCCGGCGACAGGAGCGAGTTGAGTTCAGGGGGATTGCTCAACTTGATTTTGAAAAACCAGCCGCCGGCATGAGGCTCGCTGTTCACCAGCGCCGGGTCTTCCACGACGGATTTGTTGGTTTCGACAATTTCGCCGCTCAACGGCGAGTAAATGTCGCTCGCGGTCTTCACGGATTCCACCACGGCGCAGGCTTCGCCGGCCTTGACCTTGCGGCCGGCATCCGGCAGTTCGACAAAGACGATGTCGGTCAATTCGTGTTGCGCGTGGTCGGTGATGCCGACCGTTGCCGTGTCACCATTGACGCGCACCCACTCGTGAGATTTTGTGTATTTCAAATCCGCAGGAACGTTGCTCATAAATTGTGCGGAAAGGTTACGCGGATGGTGGAGATTCTCAAATCCAAATTTGTGTCATTGAAAAATTGAGGCGTATTTTCAAAATACCTAAAAGCGCCGGAGGGCCGGCGCAGTCCAAGACGCTTCGCGCCAATTCAATGCGGACGGTCAACGCGCCAGCGTCTTGGACTGCGGTAGCCCTCTACCGCTTTTCCACGGGGGAGCGAAAATCACTTCCAAAAACTGAAGCTATTCGAAAAAGCTCTCTAACTATCACAAAAACCGCAGCAACAATCCCGGAGCGCAACCGAGGAGAATCACCAGCGCCGCCAGCAGGATTAGCGCAAACATCGTGGCCGGTGGAACCTTGATGGCGGGCGCGTTGGCAGCGGCGTCCAGCACGTAAGCCTGTTTCAACACCTGCAGGTAGTAGTAAAAGGACACAGCGCTCATCACGATGGCCAGAATCACCAGCCAGAGCAGGCCGAGATGTTCGGCGTCCGTGCCCACCACCGCGCTGAACAGGAAAAATTTTCCGATGAAACCCGCCAGCGGAGGAATGCCGGCCAGCGAAAGCAGGAACACCAGCAGGCACAACGACAACCCCGGGGCGCGCCGGCTAAGCCCGGCGAAATTTGCCATCGCGTCGCCGCCCGTGGCCGCTTCCACCACCGTCACCACGCCAAATGCGCCGAGCACCGTCAGCGCGTAGGTGATGACATAAAACAGCAACGCGCTGTGGCTGGACGGTGTGTTGGCCAGCACGCCGAGCAGCATGTAACCCGCGTGGGCGATGGCCGAATAAGCCAGCAGGCGTTTCACACTCGACTGCACGATGGCTGTGAGATTGCCCAGCACCATCGAAAGCGCGGCCACGACGGCAATCACCGGCGTCCAGCCGGACACATAGCCTTGCCAAACCGCACTGCCTTCCGCGCCGGCAAAACCGAGCGTCAGGATTTTGGCGAGGATGTAAAAGCTGGCGACCTTGGAACCGGAGGCAATAAACGCCGCGCTCGGCGTGGGCGCGCCTTCATAGGCATCCGGCGCCCACAGATGGAACGGCACCGCCGCCACCTTGAAACCAAACCCGATCACGGTCGTGACGATGGCCACCAACAGCAGTGGATCCAGTCCCCGGCCCGCCAGACTGGCGGCAATTTGCGGCAGATTCGTCGAACCGGAAAGCCCGTAAAGCAGGCTGAAACCGAACAGCAGGAATGCCGCAGACATGCCGCCGAACAGGAAATATTTCAACGCCGCTTCGCTGGACCTGGCGTTGCGCTTGTTGAACGCCGTCAGGATGTAGAGCGACAGACTGGCCAGTTCCAGCGAGATGAAAATCATCAGGATGTCCTCGGCGCTGATCAAAAACATCAGCCCGATCGTGGCCAGCAGCACCAGAGCCAGATATTCGCCGACGTGCTCGGTGAATTTGCCGGAAGTGGAAATCAGCACGGTAAAGACCGCCAGCGCCAGCAGCACAACCTTCAGGAAATCCGTCTGCGGATCCACGACCAGCATGCCGTTCAACAGGTTGGCGTCTCCGTAACGGGTGAACGTGAAAACCGCCGCCATCAGGCAGCCCAGAATGGAAACCAGCGCGCCGGTCCCGAAGCGCCGCGCAACGGATTCTTCGCGCAGCACGATCAAATCCACCGCCAGCACCATCAGCACGGTGACGGCCAGGGCGGTCTCCGGCGCGGCCACCCGGAGTATTTCGAGGTAGTTCACATCGAACCTCCCTTCAACAGCCGCTCGAACAGCGGCGAATTTAGACAGGGCTGAATCCAGTTTAACAAGAGGCCCGGGAAAAGCCCGATGATGAGTGACGCAGCGATAAGCATTATTGCCCCGATGCGTTCCGGCACCGAAATGGGTTCCAACGGATGGTCGTGGCCGAATTTGTCCGCCGCCACCGTGTCCGAGTAAAACGCCTTTTGCAGCGCCCGCAGGGTGTAGGCCACGCCCACCACGATGCCAACGCCCGCCAGGAGGGTTGCCATCGGAAACACCTTCCACGCGCCCATGAGAACCTGAAGTTCGGCAACAAACCCGCTGAAACCCGGCAATCCCATCGAGGCGACGCCCGCCAGCACAAACGTCACCCCCGCGAACGGCAGCCGCCGGCCGAGTTGCATCGTTTGCAGATCGTTGAAATCGCGCGTATGCGTCCGGTCATAGACCATGCGACCCACCACGGCGAACAGCAACCCGGCGATGATGCCGTGCGAAAACATTTGCAGCACCGCGCCGCTGAGGCCGATGGTGTTGAGCGTGGCCAGACCCAGCAGCACAAACCCCATGTGACTCACGCTGGAGTAACCGATGACAAATTTGAAATCCCTCTGCACCAGCGCCACGCCCGCGCCATAAACAATGCCGATGACCGCCAGCGCGGCAATTTCATTCTGCCACATGCGGACGCCCTCGGGAAACAGCACCATCGCCACGCGCAGGCAGCCGTAGGCGCCGAGTTTCATCACCACACCCGCCAGCAGCATCGAGCCGGCGGTGGGCGCGGCGACGTGACCGGTGGGCGCCCACGTATGGAACGGCCACAGACCCGCGAGAATCCCAAAACCAATGAATACCAGCGGAAACACCCAGTACTGGAAGCCGAGCGGGAACGACACCTTCGACAACTCCAGCAAATCGAGCGATGCGTGGCCGGTCTGCGCGCGGGCCACGACCCAGGTGGCGATCAAACCGATGAGCACGAGATGGCTGCCGACAAATGAAAAGAGCGCCAGTTTCATCGCGCCGTATTCCTTGCGCGTGCTGCCCCAGCGGGCGATGAGAAAATATTTCGGAATGATGGTCAGCTCGTAGAACACGAACAGCAACAGCACGTCAAAGCTGAGGAACACGCCATACACGGCGCCGATCAACGCGAGGTAGAAGGCAAAAAATTCCTTGGTGCGCTTTTCGATGTTCCACGAAAATAAAATACCGGCGATGGCCGCCAGGCCGGTCAAAACCACCAGCACCAGGCTGATGCCGTCCGCCGCCAGGAAATAATTGGCGCCGAGCGCCGGGATCCACGGGACTTTGACAATCGTCGTGACGATGCCCGGATTCGGCTGCTGTACCGCACCGGCGAAGGCCACGACGCAACCGGCGATGGCCGTCAGCAACGCGATGATGCGCGCCGCCCGCGCGGCCTCGCGCGGCAGGAGCATCAGCATCAGCACCCCGATGAACGAAATGTATATGGTCCAGGCTAACATGGTGAAATATGCGCCATGGCAACACACCGGTGGAAATTGTTTTGCCCTTTCAGGGCAAATAACTCTTTTAACCATTCAACCCAGGGCGGCGCTTCGCTCTGTCCCGGGCTTTCCTGTTCTGGCCTTTCAGGCCGCCATTTGCCGCGCCAAAGGCGCAAGACAGGACAGCCCAGGGCAACGCCCTGGGACGCGTTGTCAAAAATAAATACCAGGAAAAGAAGCCTCGTGAAAAGGGTGGCGGCTTTTGGACTGCGCTGGCAGAGCGCAGCGGCGACAGCGCTTTTGCATGGACAACCAAGGCGGCCAGCCTGATCCAAAGCGGCGTCGCGCTCCGCTTGCCGCCGCAGTCCAAAACTTCCCCCACCCAGATCCCGGTTTAAAAACAAGTCCTGGGCTGTCTTGTTCTGCGCCTTCGGCGCGGCAATTTGTTTATCCGTGTTCATCAGTGGTTAAAATGAGAATTGCCCCACCATCTTCACGACGGTCGCGTCAATCACGCCCAGCACGAGTTGCGGCCACAGGCCCAGCACGAACATCAACGCGATTGGAACGACCACCAACGTGCGCTCGGACAATGTGAGGTCCGGCATTTGCGCCCAGCGCCCATTCAGCGGCCCGCAAAAAACGCGCTGGATGATGGTCAGCAGGAATATCGCCGTCACCAGCAGGCCGAGCGTTGACAGCGCCGCCGCCCAGGGCGCCAGCGGAAACACGCCCTTGAAAATCAGGAATTCACCCACGAACCCGTTCAACCCCGGCAGTCCCAGCGACGAGAACAGCGCGATGCCCATCAGGCCGGTAAACACCGGGACGACTTTGCGGATGCCGCCGAAATCGTCCAGCCCGCGCAAACCGCCGCTGCGTTTCTCGATGAGCCACACGAACAGGAACAGCGCCGACGCCGTGAGGCCGTGGTTGAACATTTGCAGCAGCACGCCGTTGAGCGCCGCGGCCTTCTGCAGTTCCGGCTGGTTCACGCCGGCCGCCGCACCGGTCACCGCAAACAAAGCCAGCAGGCAGTAGCCGAGGTGGTTGACGGACGAGTAGGCCAGGATTCGTTTGAGGTCGCGTTGCGCGAACGCCGCGCAGGCCGAAAGCACGATGGTCAGCACCGCCAGCCACATCAACGGCGTCAGCACCTGCCGCACCTGTTCGGGGAAAATCGGCAGCAGGATGCGCAGGAAACCATACACGCCCATTTTTGACATGACGCCCGTGAGCAGCATCGTCACCGGCCCGGGCGCCTCGGCATACGCCGACGGCAGCCACGTGTGGAACGGCACGACCGGCACCTTCACCGCAAACCCGAGGAACGCGCCGAAGAAAACGAGCAGGCCGATTTGTGATTTCCAGCCGATGACGTCGCCGAGTTTGGCCGTGATTTCGCCGCGCTTGGCCATCTCGGCGAGGTCGATGAAATCAAAACTGCCCGTCGCCAGCCGGATGGCCAGAAAGCTCAACAGCAACGTCACACTGCCGACCATCGTGTAAATGAAAAACTGGGTCGCCGCCGGACCGCGCCTGGGTCCGCCCCAAAGCTTTATCAGGAAGAATGCCGGGATCAGCACCAGTTCCCAGAACAGGAACCAGTGGAAGAAATTCAGCGCGGTGAACGTGCCGAACAACCCGGCCTGCAACCACAACACCAGCGCATAATAGAGCGACGGATTGTTGGTAGGGACGCGCTGCTGCGCGTCCTGGTCCCGCAATGCGGGATCGGCCCTACCATCAAACAGGCTTCCGGAGGCCATGATGGACAGCGTCGTGACGATCGCCGTCAACAGCACCATCAACAGGCCGAGCCCGTCCACGCCCAGCCGGTATTCGATGCCCAGCGACGGCACCCAGGCATGGCGTTCGTTGAACTGGAGTTCGCCGGAAGCGGCATCAAAATGTTTCCAAAGGCACAGCGCCCCCGTCAGCGCCACGAGGCTGAAAGCCAGCGTCAGCCCGCGCGCGACCCGCTTTTGTTCCGCGCCCAGGCCGGCAACGATGATGCCGCCGAACAGCGGGACGAGGATCAGGATGGTCAGCCAGGGCAAAGTGTTCATGCCTTGCGCCCCCAAACCAGGAAAAGAACCAGCACCACCAGCGCCACGCCGATGACGCGGAGATAGGTTTGCACACGGCCACTGTGCCATTTCGACAGTTCGTCGCCGCCCTCCCGCAGGGTTTCACAGCCGGTGTCGAAACCCAGGTCCACCACGAATTCATCCGTGAAGCGGTAGAGCCACGACAACCCCAGCGTCACGTAGGAAACCAGCAAAACCGCCCCGCCCCAAATCCAGCGGTCCAGGAAATCGCAGGCGCGCGCCGCCCAGGCGTTGAAACGGACAACGGTTGCGTCGTAAAACTCGTCCACGAAATATTTGTTCTCCAGCAACCTGAAAACGGCAGGCTGCATGACCTGCAGCGCATCGGGCTCTTCCGTCGTCTTCCGCGGGCGGTTGCCATAGAGCCACCAGCCGAGGCCAAGCCCGGCGAACACAATCACCGCAGACGCCAGCATCAACCCGAGCGTGCCGCCTTCGGTCAGTCGGTTGAAATTGAATCCAGCCGGTTCGCCGTTCAGGAACCCGTCAAACCACGGCCAGGCCGGTGTGCCGACGAAGCCCAATAAAATGGCAAACGCCGCGAGGATGACGAGTGGAACGGTCATGACGGCGGGGCTTTCGTGCGGTTCTCCTTTTTCTTCGTAGCAGCCGACGTGAGTCGGCTCTAACTTTTTTTGGGATGCCGCATGCGAGGAAGAATGAGCGGCCTCATCCCGCTTTGCGGGACTGCTACGATACTGGCCGAAAAATACCAGCGCGACCTGGCGCGTCATGTAAAACGCCGTGAGCAACGCCCCGGCACAACCGAGATAAAAGGGAACGTGCGACACCGGCCACCCGTGCGCCGCATGCAGGATTTCGTCCTTGCTCCAGAAGCCGGAGAAGAACAGCGGAAATCCCGCCAGCGCCAGCATGCCGATGGCATAGGCCGCAAACGTCACCGGCATGAACTTTTTCAGCCCGCCCATCTTCCGGACGTCCTGCTCCTCGTGGCAGCCGTGGATGACCGAGCCGGATCCGAGGAACAACAGCGCCTTGAAGAACGCGTGCGTGATGAGATGGAACATGCCGACCGCCACGCCGCCGACGCCCAAGCCCAGCATCATGTAACCGAGTTGCGAAACCGTGGAATAGGCCAGGATGCGTTTGATGTCCGTCTGCGCCACCGCGACGGACGCGGCAAAAATCGCCGTGAGCGCACCAATCCAGGTCACCACCGTCAGCGCCGTGGTCTCGGCCGCAGCGCCATCAAGATGAACACTCATCAACGGATAAACCCGGGCGACGAGGAAAACACCGGCCGCCACCATCGTCGCCGCGTGAATGAGCGCGCTGACCGGTGTGGGGCCTTCCATCGCGTCCGGCAGCCACACGTGCAGCGGCAACTGGCCGGACTTGCCGACCGCACCGAGGAAAATCAACAACCCGATGGCCGTGGACACCGCCATGCCGGCGGCCGTCATGTGCGTCACCATCGCGGCGAGGGCGGATTGTTCGAGGCAGCCGAGGCCGTTCGCGTAAAAATTCAACGTGCCGGTTTCGGCATAAAGCCAGACCATGCCCAGCAGCAGGCCGAGATCGCCGATGCGCGTGGTAATGAAGGCCTTTTTGGCCGCCGCCGCCGCGCTCGGCTTGTGATACCAGAACCCGATGAGCAAATAGCTGGTCAGGCCGACGAGTTCCCAGCAGACAAAGAACAGGAGCAGATTGTTGGCGATGACCACGCCGAGCATCGCCGCCGCGAAAAGCGACATGAAGCAGAAGAAGCGGGTGAAATTTTCGTCGTGCGCCATGTAGCCGACGCTGAAGATGAAAATCAGCAGGCTGACGAACGAAACCATCACCAGCATGATCGCCGTGAGCGGGTCCAGCACCCAATCAAGGTGCAGCCATTGACCGCCGAACTGGAACCAGTTGAAACCGGCAATTTCGCGGAACACGCCGCTCTCGCCGTGGTGGAGGAGCGTGGCGCTGAACGCGCACAGCGAGAGCAGGAACGCCAGGACCATCGAACCAATGGACAATGTCACTGCGAGCTTGCGCTGCGGTTGCTTGTTGATGGCAATCACGCCCGACGCCGCCAGCGGCAGCACCGGAATCAGCCAGAGATTTTGGGCAATCCAGGTCATTTCGATTTTTAACGCAAAGGCGCAAAGGCGCAAAGGCGCGAGAAAATTTTCGATCGTTTACACTGCCATCCCCTTCGGGTGAGAATTATGGACTGCGGTGGCAGAGCGCAGCGGCGACACCGCTTTTCGGATGCGGACACAGCTTCCAAAGCGGCGTGGCGCTTCGCTTCCCGCCGCACTTCAAAAATAACTGCCTGCGTCCTGGCGTCTTTGCGCCTTTGCGTTGAATTTTTCAATCGTTTCATCCCTTTAAATTCTTAATTTCATCCAGGTTGGCGGTCTTGTAATGGCGATAAATCGCAATGATGAGCGCCAGACCCACCGCCGCTTCCGCCGCTGCAATGGCGATGGAGAAAATCACGACCATCATGCCCGTCAACGCCTCGGGATTCGGGCCGTAACGCCAGAACGCGATGAAATTCAGGTTCGCCGCGTTCAGCATCAATTCGATGCCGATCAGCGCGAGGATGGCGTTGCGCCGCGTGACTGCGCCCGCCAAACCGATGGCGAAGAGCAACGCCGAAACGAGGAGGCAACCTTGCAACGGTGTCATGAGTGGCCTCCCTTTTCAGCTTCGTAGCAGTCCCGCAAAGCGGGATCAGTCCGCTCTAATTTTTCAGATGGAGCCGACTCACGTCGGCTGCTACCGGGCTTTGAAAGCGGTTCTTCCTTCATCGCGATGATGACCGCGCCCATCAATGCCGCCGTCAGCAGCAGGCCGATGACTTCGAGCGGCAGGACATACCGGGTCATCAGCAGGTCACCGATGTTTTTGACGGTGGCTTCGGGCGCCGGCGGCATTTGTTTGGGCAGGCCCGGACTGTTCAGCGCCGCCCAGCCGAGCGTGGCGAAGACGACGGCGGAAACCGCAATCCCGACAATCCAGCCGGGCGCAAGAATGGCCTGGTTCGGCATCGCATCGCTGCGCGTCAGCAATACCGCGAACACGATGAGGATGGCGACCGCGCCGACATAGACCAGGATTTGGGCGAAGCCGACAAACTGCGCGCCGAGTTGCAGGTAAAGCGCCGCGAGTCCGGCGAATGTCACCACCAGCGACAGCGCGCAATGCACCAGGTTGCGCAGGCTCATCGCCGCCGCCGCCGCAAAGAGCGTCACAATTGCAATGATGATGAAGGGCAAAGACATTGTTAAATCGTTAAATCGTGGAACCGTTCAATTGATAAATAGGGCGCATCTTGACACTGGCTCGACTCCCTCTCCCCGCCTGAGCGGGGAGAGGGCTGGGGTGAGGGGATTTGATCTGGGAAACAACGAGCCTCCTCACCCCGACCCTCTCCTCCCTTGGGGGAGGAGAGGGAGAAAAACAGGGGCAGTGCGCGGATGCGCCCTGATAAAGGCAGACGTTGCACCCGGAGTGTTCTCCGATGCAACAATTCACCGATGTAACGATTCGCGTTTTTCATTCAGCGTAGCGATAAGTGCGTTTGCCGAGTTTTTGATTTCGCATCAATCCCCAACCGAGGATGGCATAAGCGCCAAAAATCAGGGCCGAGCAGACCACCCAGCGCAGCGGACCTGCGCCCAGAAAATGCCAGAGTCCGGCCGCGACGATGTTGACCAGCGACAAGGGCAGCATGAATTTCCAGGCGAAATTCATGAGCTGATCCATGCGCAGGCGCGGCAGCGTGGCGCGAATCCAGATGAACGTGAAAACCAGCGCCATCAGCTTGGCAAAGAACCAGAGATACGACGGCACCCAGGTGAGGAACGAAAACGGCGCGGTCCAGCCGCCCAGAAACAGCGTGATGCCCAGCCCGTTGATGGCAAACATGCCGAGGTATTCACCGAGGAAGAACAGCGCGAATTTGAAGCCGGAATACTCTGTGTAATAGCCCGCAACGATTTCAGATTCCGCCTCCGGCAAATCAAACGGCGTGCGGTTGGACTCGGCGAGCGAAGCAATGAAGAACAGGATAAAACCGGCCAGGCCCCACGGCGTGAACACAAACCAGTGCGCCAGGCCAAAGATGTAATGATTTTGCGCCGCGACGATGTCCACTGTCTTGAGCGAGCCGACGATCATGATGACCGTGACGGCGGAGAGGATGAGCGGGATTTCGTAGCTGATCATCTGCGCAATCGCGCGCATGGCGCCCAGCAGGGAGTATTTGTTGTGGCTCGACCAGCCGGCCATGAACACCGACAGCTCCACCGCCCCGCCCACGGCGAAGAAAAACAGCACCCCCGCATCAAGATCCACCGCGGTCATGTTGCGGCCGATGGGCAGCACCGCATAGGCCAGCAGCACGGGGATGAGCAGGACGACCGGTGCCAGAAAATGCACCACCTTGTCCGCCGCGCGCGGCACGATGTCCTCCTTCGTGAGCGATTTGATCCCATCCGGTATGAACTGGCCGAAACCGCACAGGCGGATTTTGGTCAACGGAATGCCCACGCGATTGGGGCCGTAGCGGTTCTGGATGCGACCGATGCCCTTGCGCTCAAAAACCGTGACGAAGGCAAACAAGGTGGCGAACACCAGCGGGATGAGCGCCACCGAAATCAGGGCGGAAACCAGCGGCTGCCAGGCGTCGGGGACAAACCCCACCGTCTGATGCTTCAACGTGACAAAAATTTGATCCAGTTTATCAAACATGGTTTCGACCACTGAATTGCAAAACGAGCTCCAGCATCATTAATTATTCTTCACAAATCAAGAAGAGAAGGCCGGTGAGAAACGAAACACAAAGGCTGAAGGCTGAAGGCTGAATGGACACGGCGTAAAACCGCGTGGCGGCCACGCCACGTGAGGGTTTAACCCTTTTACGTCGGCCACGCCGCTATACGCTGATGAACACGAATCCGAGGGCCGAAATCCGAAATCCGAGAACCGGGACGCCAAACCAGGTAGGGCGCGTCACTCCGAGATTGTCTCAAAACTTGTAGCAGCGGACGTGAGTCCGCTCCAATCTCAAGCGAATCACAGGAAAAGTGAGCCGACTCACGTCGGCTGCTACGATGAGAGAAGGTTTTAAGACAGCCTGACTCCGTGCGCGCCGCCATGATGCATTTTCGCGTGTTTAGCGGTTAAACCTCCGGCCTCACTTCTCGATGCCGAGCAATTCCACCTCGAAGATCAATACGCTGTTGGGCGGAATCGCCTGGCTGGGGCTTTGATCGCCGTAGGCCAGTTTGGCCGGGATGAACAACTGCCACTTGTCGCCGACCTTCATCAGTTGCAACGCCTCGACCCAGCCCGGGATCACGCCGTTGACGGGAAAGGAGATGGGTTGACCGCGCTGCACCGAACTGTCAAAGACCGTCCCGTCAATCAACGTGCCGTGATAATGCACCTTCACCCGGTCGGTCAGCTTGGGGGACTCGCCCGTGCCGGACTGGATGACCTTGTATTGCAGACCGCTGGCCGTGGTGACGACGCCTTCCTTCTTGGCGTTCTGCGCGAGAAAGGTTTCACCGTTGACGGGTTGCGAGTCGGCTTTCATGTCGGGTTTCGTGTCGGGTTTCGCTGTCGTATCAGTCTTGTTTTCTTTGACGCCACAACCGGCGAGCAGGCCGAGGGCGAGCGTCAGGATAAAAAATGATTTCATATGGTTTTTAAACTGCATTGGTTGATCTGCGGTGCGCGGAGAATCCGCGAAGCCGGGCGCCAGGTCAAGCCGCGAACCAGATTTTCAGGATTCTTCCCCATCGTCCCCTGTCCACCATAGTCCTGCATTGCGGGGCGAAGGTGGATCGTCCTTCGGCCTTTCGCGTCTTTCGCTTATTTCGCGGTTTAACTTCCGGCCTCAGTTTGAAAGTTCGACGTTGGATGTTGAATGTTGAATGTTCAGTTTTCCCTCTCCATCAGCTTGTCGCGTCGTCTTGCCGCGGCGTAACTCAGTGAAGACGGGAGCCTCCGGCGAAGACAGGTCTCCGGCCGGGACAAGTCGTGGTTGGGATCCGCGGACCGGCAGCGTGTTGAGAGTAACCCATTGACAGTTTTCCCGCGACCGGGCAGTTTGCGCCCGCGATGGCGCCCCAAGATCAGGCATTGGTTTTTGCCCTCACTGAACAGGCTGCTGAAAAAGAACGATATGAACTCACATTCATCAAGACGGTTTCAATCTTTCCTGCTCCTTTGTTTGCTGTTCCTGCTTGGCCCTCTGACCGGACCAGCCCAGCCTTCCGGCGGCCCATACGGCCCGATCCCGCAGAACTACGCCCTGCCCAAAGACGCCGCGCACATCCACTACGTGGCGCCGGATGGAAACCCTGATGCCGCAGGCACATCCCTCGCCGGGCCCACGACCCTCGAATCAGCCATCGCCCGGGCGGTCACCGGCGACGCCATCATCCTGCGCGGGGGAACCTACCGCACCGGCGGGTTGAAGTTGAATCAGGGCATCACCCTGCAACCGTACGCCGACGAGCAGCCGGTATTGAAAGGCACCCGGGTGGCCGACAAGTGGGGAGCCCAAGGCAATGGCTTGTGGAGCATGACGTGGTCAAACCTGTTCCCGATGAAACCTCAAAGCTGGTGGCGCCGCGATCGTTAAGGCCGGAAAACTCCCCTCTGGCTTTTCAACAACGACATGGTTTTCGTGGATGGCCGCTCGCTGAAGACCGTGGGCTGGGACGGAGACGTGGACACGAATTCGTTCTACATCGATTACGACGCCAGCCGGATTTACATCGGTATCAGCCCGACGAACCACCTGATTGAGGTCACTGCATTCGACAGCGCCCTGGTCCGCACGACCGGCGACGTCCACGGCAAATCCTCGGACCACAAGGGGCCCGTGATCCGCGGCATTACCTTCACCCAGTATGCCTATCGCGCCCTCGAAGTCGAAGGCAAGGAACCCGAGGGCCTGGCGGATCCCGCCACCTTCGGCAAGGATGTTGTCGGGACGACCCTGGAAAACGTGACGATCTCCCATTGCTCGCGCGTGGCCGGTTATTTCCGCGGCGACAGGTTCACGCTGCGGAACTGTCTCATCAGCGATACCAGCACCGAGGGCATCTACCTCATTGATTCGGCTGATTGTCTCCTGGAGAAAAACGTCTTTGCCCGGAACAATGTCGAGGAGATCACGGGCTATTACCCCTCGGCGGTGAAGATCTTCAACCAATCCTACCGCGTCACCTGCCGCGACAATCTCGTCATTGATCAACCGCACTCGAACGGCATCTGGTACGACGTCGGCAACGTGGACGGTGTGTTTGTCAACAACTGGATCGAGGGCTGCGTTGACGGATTCTTCTTCGAGATTTCCAAGGGTGCGATCTGCGCCGGCAACGTGTTCGTCAATTGCGACAAGGGCGTCCGCGTTCTCAACAGCTCCAACGTCCGGGTCTATCACAACACCTTCGTCAACACCGTCGCCTCCTTCGAACGCACGGAACGAAGCGCGGTGGGGGACCACTTCGGGTGGCATCCCAGCACCGGCCCGGACGTGGACAAACGGGAGGGCCACGTATTCGCCGGCAACCTGCTGGTGGCGGATGCGCAATTTCCCAAGGCCCTGCTGCGCTTCGAGCAGACGAAGGTCCTGTGCGGCAAACTCACCCGGCCGCAGGTCAGGCAATTCGACGACAACGTCTATGTGCGCGGCGGCGACACCGCTTCGCGGCCGTTGCTGGTCTGGAGCCCGGCGGAGGGCGGGAATTGCACGGCCGAATTCAGGACGCTGGAAGAATTTCAGAAACTCCATCCCGAATTCGAGGCGCACAGCCAGTATTTTCCTGGTGGGTACGGTTCCGTCCTCAAGAGCCCGGAATTGAAGAACTACGAACTGATCCGCGCTTTCCCGAAACCGACCGCGGAAGACACCCTGCCCGCCGACATCCAGCAATTGCTCGGCTGGTCAAAACCGGACGCCGGCACGCCCGGCGCTTATCCGCTCCGGCCTTGAAGAACGGGAGGGCGAGGCTCCTGACGAGCCGAAACTGAGACGCCTATTGCCCGAATCGCAGGCGTAAGAGCCTCCCCCTGCCGCTGCGCCACTCTCAGCCGCGCTTCAAGCTGTTCCACTCCGCATTGCTGACAGGTGACGGTAGTTTCGTGGGGCAACGAGAAACATCGAACATTCAACTCCGATAAATCGCGAGCAGGCATTCAACATCCAACCTCCAACTCCTACTTGCGTCGCGAGCAGGCATTCAACGTCGAACTTTCAGACTGAGGCCGGAGGTTGGCCGCGAAAAAAAGCAAAACCCAGCTCCGTCAGGCGCGACAATAAAAAGTGCGACCGCATCTTTTTTTGTCGCACCGCCATCAGGCCGCGTTTGGACACGAATAGCAGAATTCAGGAGGCACCCGCCTTCATCGGACTCCCGTCTTCACCGAGTTACGACGCGGCAAGCCGGCGCGACAAGCCGTGGTTAAAAACTCTGCATTCTTTCCGCCCGCGGACAAATCACGCGGCAGGATTGGTCGGAGGGGTTGCGGCGGCCTTGGCTTTGGCCTCCGCCCTGGCCTTTTCCCCGGCCAGATGCTCATCCACCGCCGCCGCTTCCGTGGGATGAATTTTGCGGAAATGCTCATTCGATTTGGCGAGCTTGTCCTTCGTGAACAACAGGCCGCCGAAACGGTCGTCGGTGCTCAATTCAAATTCGGTGTCCATCTTGATGGCGTCGAACGGACAGACTTCGACGCAGATCTGACAGCTCATGCACACGGAAATATCAATGTCGAACGTGGCCGGATAAAGCTGGGACTGACCCTTGTAATCCGGCTTCTTGTCCTTGCTTTTGACGATGTAAATGCACTGGGGCGGGCATTCCTTCTCGCAAATCTGGCAGGCCACGCAGCGCATCCCCTTTTCCCAGTCGTCACCGTCATAAACCAGGAATGGAAATTGCCGGGTGTTTTCCTTCGGCGTCAGGCGTTCCTCGGGATATTGCACGGTGGTGAGCCGCTCCTTCGAGACGTAACTCCCGAAGAAGTTCCTGGCGGTCACCGCCATGCCCTTGATGATTTGTTCGCCTAACATTTCAGTCCCTTTGATGTTCAGAGTTCCCATGCTTCCAACGCTCCGGCAAGGAAACATCGAACATCGAACGCTGAACTTCGAACATCGAATGATTATTATTCATCGGTCCACCTCGCCCAGCACGATGTCCACGCTGCCCAGGATGACCACGGTGTCCGAAATCCGGTGGCCGAGGCACATGTCCTCCAGCACGGTCAGGTTGATGAAACTGGGCGGACGCACGCGGTAGCGATACGGATTGGCCGAACCGTCGCTGATGAGATAAAAGCCCAGCTCACCCTTCGGGGCCTCGATCCGCCCGTAGGCTTCACCCGCCTTCGGACGGAATCCCCGCAACTTCGCTTTCGGGTCCATGACCGGTCCGGACGGGATGTCACGCAGCGCCTGTTGCAAAATTTTCAGGCTCTCGCGCATCTCCAAAACGCGGACCATGTAGCGGTCGTAAATGTCGCCGTGTTCGCCCAGCGGCACCTTGAAGTCGAACCGTCCGTAGATGCCGTACTTGTCCACCTTGCGAACGTCATAATTCACCCCGGCGGCACGGAGCATCGGGCCGGTGAGGGAAGCGTTGACGACCAGTTCCCGGGGCAGCACGCCGATGCCTTGCGTGCGCGCAAGGACGATTTCATTCTCCGTGAACAGCGCTTCAAATTCGTCGAGGAATTTGCCGTAGCCGTCAACCAGTTGCTTCGCCTGGGCCAGCCAGTCGGGCGTGACATCGCAACGGACGCCGCCAAAGCGCATGTAATTGCACATCATGCGCGCGCCGCTCACCGACTCGAAGAGGTCGAGGATTTTTTCGCGTTCGCGGAAGGCATACATCAGCGGCGTGCCCAGCGCGCCCATGTCCTGCACAAAAAAGCCGATGAGACAGGTGTGATTTTGCAGGCGCGTCAACTCCGCCATGATGACGCGGATGTATTCGGCGCGTTCCGGGACCGGCAAGCCCGCGAGTTTCTCGACGGTGAGCGCATAGGCCCAGTTGTTCGTCATCGAACAAAAATAATCCAGCCGGTCCGTGTAGGGCATCGAGCCCAGATAGGAGATGTTCTCGGCGATTTTCTCGTGGTTCCGGTGGAGATAGCCGAACACCGGCTTGAGCTTCACGACGGTCTCGCCGTCCAGCACCACGTCCATGCGGAACACGCCGTGCGTGGACGGATGGTGCGGCCCCATCGAGATTTCGAGGAGCTCGCCGATCGGTTCGCCGGTCTCGCTCGTCTTCGGCAGAATTTCGTAATTCTTCGGCGGCATTGCGGCAACGGCGCTCACGCTTTCACCTCCGGCGGATAATGTTTTTTGGCCTGCTCCAGCACCTCGTCGTGCGGCGTCGGTTCGTATTCAAAATCATCAGGCGGCACGTAATCCTTGCGCAGCGGGAAGCCCTTGAACCCGTCCCACATCAAAATGCGCCGCAAATCCGGATGGCCTTCCAGGCGGATGCCAAACAAATCAAAAACTTCGCGTTCTTGAAACTCGCAGCCGCGCCACACCGCTGTCAGTGAAACTGCGGGCGCTTCGTGGTCGCGATTAACCGTGCGCTGGCGCAGGACCACCGGCCCGTGTTTCAATTCCATCGAATACAGGTGATAAACCACTTCGAGAAAGCCGGGCCGCACGGTTTTCTTCACTTCCTCAATTTCCTTTTCCACGCCATCCACGACCTGCTTCACCTTGATTTTTTGGGTGATTTCCGTCTCCGGCCAGTCCACGCCGGTCACGTTGGAGCAAAAATCGAGGCGCAGTTGCGGGTCATTGCGGAGAAATTTCGCCACGGCCAGGACGTGGGCCGTGTCCACCAGCAGCGAACGTTCGCCCGCCGGACAATCGTTTGGGAGAATTTCAATTTTTGCGCCCGGCACCGCCGCTTCGAGGCGCGACTTGATTTGTTCGGGGGTTTCCACGGGATTTTTTATTAGGAAACCAGGAAGCCAGGATTCATTTGTTCCTGGATTCCTGGATTCCTTATTAAATTCTCATTTTCTGGTCATTATTGGCGGTTGCCAGACTTCGGGGTTCTTTGACGGTTCGAGATCGTGTTCGCCGTAGGCCGGCACCGGGAATTCGCCGGGCACGTCGGCGTTGAGATGCCGCGGACGGTCCGGCCCGGTGAGCTTTTGGTTCAGGATTTTTTCCTGCAAGGTCATGATGGCGTGGATCAACGCCTCCGGCCGCGGCGGACAGCCGGGAATTGACACGTCCACCGGAAGATACCGGTCAATGCCCTTGAGGACGTTGTAGCCCTGCTTGAACGGCCCGCCGGAAATCGCGCACGCGCCCATGGCGATGACGTATTTGGCCTCCGGCATCTGGTTGTAGAGCCGCACCACCAGCGGCGCCATTTTCTTGGTGACCGTCCCGGCCACAATCATCAGGTCGGCCTGCCGGGGCGAAGGCCGGAACACTTCCGCGCCAAACCGGGCCAGGTCATACCGCGACATGGACGCCGCGATCATTTCAATGGCGCAACAGGCCAGGCCGAACGTCAGCGGCCACACGGAATTGGCCCGGCCCCAGTTGTACAACTCCTCCAGGGTCGTGGTATAGACTCCTTGTTTCTGCAGCTCGCTTCTTAGGCCTTCGTCCACGGCGGAATGGAGTGTTGAGCTGTTCGTCATTATTCCATCACTCCATTGCCCCGTTCTTGTTTTCATTTCCACGTCAGCACTCCCTTCCGCCACGCCCAAACCAATCCCTCCACCAATAGTAGGAGAAAAACCATCATGGCCAGAAATGCCCCCACCGGGAGCCCGCCAAAGGAAACGGCAAACGGCAGCAGAAAAATCGTTTCCACGTCGAACACCAGGAAAATGATGGCGTACAGGTAATACTCCGAGCGGAAGGAAATCCAGGCGTCGCCTTTGGATTCCAGGCCGCATTCGTAAATGGCGTTCTTGTCCCGGCCCGGTTTTTTTGGAGAAAAGAACCTGGCCCAGGCCCAGGCCGCCGCCAATGGCGCCAGCGCAAACGCCACAGCGACCACCATCAGCAAAACGAGAACCAGATAAGGATTTTGGGATGTTTCCATCACGCGTTCATTTAATTTAGAAAGCTCCGGCGTCACATTCCACCCGCAGAAATCGTCGAATTGATCATGATTGAATCAATTTTGCGGATACTCCCGCCGCACTGCCCGTCACCCTCAGAGGCTAATATGGCCGATTAGAAAGTCAAGCGCTGGCGGGAACGGCCAACCACCGCACAGGCGCATCTCGACACTGCCCCCGGAGCGCGGCCCCGCACAGCGGGGCCGCTTCAACGCACGAACACCCTTGGCGAACGCCGTTTCCCCCCAGGTGAAGGACGATGAAGCGGCCCCGCTGTGCGGGGCCGCGCCCCAATCTCATTGCGTCCGGTGACAGTGCCCGATTACGCCCAATTGTCCTCCATTAAATTTTCCGGTAAACCGGCTTGGGCACAACGATGCCGGTCAATTCGTGCTGCGCGTGGTCGGGGATGCCAACGGTGGCGGTGTCACCGGTGACGCGCACCCATTCGTGTGATTTTGCGTATTTCAAATCGGAAGGAATATGGCTCATAAATTTTGGCACATTTCACCACCAAGGCACCAAGACGCAAAGAAGAATTTTTTGACACGGATTTGCACATTCAACAAACCCCAATGTGAATGTCGCGCAGAACCGCGAAAACGTGAAACGGCGAAATTAGTCGCGCCGCCGGAGAAGCGCGTGGCGGCTATTTATTTTTCGGCTTAAAATCAAGACAGGCCAGATTCATATTGCCTTCGGTGACGATGTGAAGGGTCAAAACGCTCACCCCTTTGGGCAGCTCCACTTCGGCCATGTTTGTCATGATGTTCCAGTGGTGCCATTGACGCCAGGCGGTGGGTTCCTTGTCATTTTTGGTTGAAATAATGTTGATCGAAGAAACCAAAGGCTTGCCGTTTCGATCCAGAGAAATCGTCCCGCCTTTGTTCGAGGTGTATAAAAGGTCAACGGTATAAACACCGGCGTGTTCAACCGCAACGGTCATATTGAACCATTCGCCGGGTGCCGTCCAGCCGACGTAGAGTTGTCCCTCGGGCGGTTGCACCAGGTCGTATGGGCTATTGTCAGTCTCGTCGTGGAATTTCGTGTAGGACGTATCAACGCCCTCGTTCATTCGAAACTCGTTGAGATACGTCCCGTTGGCAGGATTCAGACCTCCGCTACCGTTGTTCGTTGCATCCGTATCGTGATAGGCGACGCCTTCGCCGCCGAAATCATAGCAGGCACATTGCACGCGCCCAGGAATTTTCTGCGGACCTCCATGATACACGCTGTCGTGGAATGGCTTTCCCCGATGTGCTTCCAATTGAGCGGACGCGCATCCGCCGAAATAAGAGCCGCCGGTGAGAATCAAGCACGCTCGCAGAATAAATCGAAGTTTTGTTTTCATGCCGGGATTGCCGGTGTTTTAACTTTGGTTGCATCTAATTTTTTGAACGACCGTCCAGGCAATGCAATAAAGATCTTTTATGATTCGGCGCGCCGGGTGCATTTCACTTTTTTGTGTGGCGGTTTTTGGTTCCTAATCTTAATCGTAATCCTGCCCCGCCTTCCGGCTTGTCCGCCGAAGCCTTGGCGAAGGCGGAAGGGCAAGACGGGGATTACGATTAAGATTAGACCGGTTTCCAGTGCCGGCGTTGAGAGCGTGCCCGCACTGTCAAGGTCGGGGCGCAACCGGCGCCAGTTCGATGCCGCTGGCATTTGGATTCAGGTTCTTCCCGTACTGCTTGGCCGTGGAATTGTTCCAATGGTCGAAAACGCCTGCGCCGGCATTGGCCGCGTTAATGATGTAGTTTGTCCCGCCGGTCTGGCCGGAAATCGTGCTCCAGAAGTCGTACGAAACGCATTCCTCGGCGACGCCGTCGAGCGACATGATGAAACTTGACATCTGTTTGCCGTTAAAGGGCGCCAAAGTCACGCCGTTGTATGGGGCGCCGTCCAAGGCCACGCTCGGATACATCGCGTCCATGGCCCACAAAACGACTTTGCCGCCGAAATTCGCGTTTGTCATATAGGCGGTGAGGGCGCTGTTGGCGGGATGCCTTTTGTTGTCTTGCCAGTTGGGCAGGATGCCGTTAATCCCGTAAAAATTCTTTGACCCGAACGTGATGATCCCGCCGACGTGGCCTTTGAGCAGGGGCTGGCAAATAATGTAGCGTGCATTGTAAAAACACGCCGATTCCGCATTCTTGACGTCGCTATTGGGGAAAACGCCGTCCACGTTGGTGGTGGTGACGCGGCCGTTGTTGCCGAAATAGTCGACCACTTTTACATTGGGGAACGCGTTGTGGATCGCGTTGAAAATATTGTCCGTGACGGCGCGGCTCGGGTCGCCGATCCAGATGTCTGCCTGGGGAACGCCCGCGTTCACAAGGCTTGTGACCACCGCGACGCAGGTCTGGGGGTTGGCGTTCATGGCATTGCCATGGTCTGCGGCTGGAGCGGCCGAATTGTTCTGGTTGATCTTGATGGCGATCATGTCGCCGGCCTGATATCCCGTGCCTGCGCGGCCGTGAGCGTTGTTGAACCAGCGGAATATTTTGTCCCAGGAATCGGCGTCATTCTTCCCGCCGGAAAGCGCCGCGATCCCCGCGGTAAAGGACTTGTTATATTCCGCTTGCGGATTGACGGCCGCGTCCCAGTAGTTTCCCGCGCCAGTCCATTTTGCCGCATTGGGGTTATATACCCACGCAACCCGGCCAGGGAAGATCCCCTTTGCAGTGCCGACAGGATTTGCCGCCAAAGCAGGATGAGCGTCATTCGCAATAAAAACAAACAGCGATACGATCGAAGCCGCACAAAAGAGACCGGCCAGGACATGCTTTTTGTTCCTTAAAAGTGACCTGGCCTTTGTGAATGAGAATGCATATCCCGCAAGGGCGACACAATACGTCAGAAATCCGATCCGTATGGGCGCGACCGCGCGCTGGCACGGATACGCCGCGCGGGACGGTTTTGGGATAACGCGGAACAGATACCATACGCATGCGGCCAATCCGGCAAAAAGCAGGGCCCATTTTGGCCATGCGCTCTTGTTGATGCCGCGTATCTTTCCAGTCCTCGGACAACGCTTAAATAGATTTGAAAAAACCATACCGCCTCCTCTGGGAAAAGGATTGATTTTACCACTGATTTTGGCTGCCAGTTTAGAAAGCATATTGCCCATTTCTGGTTGCAACATAATCGTTTATTAAAAATACCAGTGCGGCTTGAATTTTGCAAGACCCCGCCAAATCTCACACCGCAAAAAATATCGCGCTTTTCCTTCCGCAGGTTATTTTTTCGCGATGCCTTGGTCAAGCCCCTCCCCTGTCAACCGATTCACTGTTTTTGAAGAATGCGGGCGCGTTTTTTTCAAAACCGGGGAAAGTCCTGCAACGTTAAAAGCTTGAATGATGAAGCTGCTCCGAGCATTCTTGCGCCATGCTCGCGGACATGGAAAAATTCCTCCTCAAAAGTTTAGCCGCCAGACAAATCTCGATGAGTTTAAGATTTCTTATTCCGGTTCTGCTGTGCCTCACCGCTGCGGGACCAGCCTGGTCCGCCTCGTTTTACACACGGCGGTTGGAAGATCCCAAGGCGGTTTACGTTACTTCATCCGGCGGCGACGACACCGCTGCATTGCAGAAAGCGGTTAATCAAGTTCAAGAGACCAATGGCCAGGGAATTGTTCTGCTCGCACCGGGGCGATATCGCATCAGTGATACTCTTTATATTTGGCCCGGCATCCGGTTGCTTGGTTACGGTGACGAACGTCCGGTTATTGTCCTGCCCGCCAACACCCCGGGTTTCGGAGATGCGTCGCATGAGAAGGTCATGGTCTTTTTCGCTGGAAGGCGCCCGCGAAATCTGCAGGCTGACAACGGTTCTGTCCCTGACGCCAACCCCGGCACCTTTTATTCCGCGATTGCAAATGTTGATGTCGAGGTTGGGGAGGGAAACCCGGGCGCGGTCGTCGTGCGGTCGCACTATGCCCAGCACTGTTTCCTCGCTCACATGGATTTCCGTCTCGGCTCCGCGCTGGCCGGCATCCACGAGGGCGGCAATGTGGTCGAGGATGTTCATTTCTTCGGCGGCACCCACGCCATTTGGACGTCGAAGCCTTCGCCCGGCTGGCAGTTCACGCTCATTGACTGTTCATTTGAAGGCCAGCGTGAAGCCGCGATTTTGGAACACGAAGCCGGACTCACGCTCATTCGCCCGCGCTTCCGGCATGTGCCCACAGCCGTTGAAATTGAACCTGAATGGACGGACGAACTTTGGGTCAAGGACGCCCGCCTCGAAGACATTTCAGGTCCGGCATTCATTTTTGGGATGGAGAAAAGCCCGCGCAACGAAATCAACATGGAAGGTGTCACCTGCCGCGACGTGCCGGTCTTTGCCGCGTTGCGCGACAGCGGCAAACGCTTTGCTGCCCCTGCGGAAATTTATGCGGTAAAGACTTTTTCTCACGGGCTTCACTATGCCGACATTGGAGCAGTGCCGGAAATTGAAACCCACTTCGACGCCGCGCCGCGGGCCACGATGCCACCAGCCGTCGCCTCCGATTTGGCTCCCCTGCCCGCTTGCGATACCTGGGTGAATTTGCGTGATTTGGGCGCCAAAGGGGACGGCCACACCGACGACACTGACGTATTGCAGAAAGCGATTGCGGCCCACCGCGCCATTTACTTGCCTTCGGGCTTTTACGTCGTGCATGACACGCTGACGCTACGGCCCGACACGGCGTTAATCGGACTGCATCCGGGCGCAACGCAGATTATTTTGCCAGACGGGACACCCGCTTATCAGGGCATCGGTGGCCCCAAAGCTTTGCTGGAAGCACCTAAAGGCGGCAGCAACATTGTAATCGGCATCGGGCTTTATACGAGCGGGAACAATCGGCGCGCGGTCGCGGCTCTCTGGAAAGCCGGCTCCGGTTCGATGATGAACGACGTTCGATTCCTTGGCGGCCACGGCACACTCCTGCCGGACGGCTCCCGAGAGAACCCGTATAATAATAATCACACGGCCGACCCCGATCCCAATCGCCATTGGGACAGCCAATATCCCAGCCTCTGGGTTACCGAAGGCGGTGGCGGCACGTTCCTCGATATTTGGACCCCCTCGACCTTTGCCCAAGCCGGTATGCTCGTATCTGATACCGAGACTGAGGGCCGCGCCTACCAAATTTCGAGCGAACATCATGTCCGCAACGAAATTCAGGTGCGCAATGCCGCCCACTGGTGCTTTTACGCGTTGCAGACCGAGGAAGAACGGGGCGAAAGCGGCTTTGCCCTGCCGATTGAAATTGATTCGTCCCACGATATTACCTTCGCCAATTTCCACAGCTACCGCGTCATCAGTTCCTTCCAGCCTTTCCCGTGGGCCGTCAAGGTATCCAACTCAAAGGATATCCATTTCCGTAATTTTCACTGCGACAGCAACAGCAAGGCGAGCTTCGATTCCGCCGTTTACGACCAGACCCATGACATTGAACTCCGCCAACATGAGTTCGCCTGGCTGGATCTGTCGGATCAAGTGACTCGTCCCAAGCACGCCACACTTTCACCCGTCGTCGCTCGCGGTGCGAAGGTGGAAAAACTTGCGGGCGGCTTTTTTAATATCTCCGGTGGCGCTGTCGGGCCACTCGGCGATTTCTATTTCGTGGATGCGCATTGGCAGCGGATCTATCGCTGGGACTCATCTTCGCGGCAACTCTCCACCGTCAGTGATTTTCCACTGGAGCCCGTCAATTTGGCCGTGGACCAGGCGGGCAACCTGATGGTCATTTCCTACGCGGGTGATGGCGTGGTTTATTCCCTGACTTCAAGTGGCAAAGTCACGCGGCTGGAACCCGAACCCGTTGCCGATCGGTCCGGGAAAAGTTTATACCTGCCCGTCAGCGACTGGCACCTGAACCGCGATTCGCTTTCCCATCCGGCCGCTCATTTTATTTCGCCCGACGGAACCACCATCATACCCGCAAGCGAGGACTTTTTAAACGGAGCAACCAGTTGGCGCGTCAAATCAAGCCCGCCAATCCGCTCCTTTGGCCTGGGCAGAGCCGGGCCGGGCAAGCTTTTTTATGTCACCGACGAATCAGAGTTGAGGACGTGGGTGGCTGACGTGAACCCGGACGGCAGCCTGAAAAATTTCCGGCTCTTTGCCGAACAAGGCGGCGAAAGCGTGACGGTGGATTCGCGCGGCAACGTGTATATCGCCGCCGGTCAAATCCATGTCTATGACCCTGCCGGCAAACTAATTGATACCATCGAAGTTCCCGAACGACCGGTGCAATTGGTGTTTGGCGGCGCCGATCACAAAACGCTTTTCATTGCGGCCCGAACGTCGCTTTATTCAGTGCGCACGAAATATTCGGGAAGGTGAGTGTTTCAAGGCAGCTAACCGGAATGCGTATGCGAAGCATAAAGCTTAAAGTTTTCGATAAATCGGCTTGGGCACAACGACGGCGGCAAAACGTTTGCCGCGAATTTCAATTTCGATCTTTGCGCCAGGCTTCGCGAACTCCGTTGGCACGTAACCCAGACCGATGCCGAGGTTGAGCGACGGGCTTTGCGTGCCGCTGGTGACGACGCCGGCGTTCGCGCCGTTCACCCAGATCGGATAATGCGGTCGCGGCGGCGCGGATTTCCCGACCATCTTGAACGCGACGAGTTTTTTCCTGGTGCCGCCCGCCTTCTGTTCCGCGAGAACGGAACGTCCGATGAATTCGCCCTTGTTGAGCGCGACAAAAAATCCGAGTCCGGCCTCGATGGGCGTGGTTTGCTCGTCCAACTCATGGCCGTAAAGCGGATAGCAAACTTCCGTGCGCAACGTGTCGCGCGCACCGAGGCCGCACGGCTTGATGCCGAACGCGTGCCCGGCAGTGAGCAGAGCGTCCCAAACGTGCTGGATGGCTTCGTCCGAACCGACGATTTCGAATCCGTCTTCGCCGGTGTAGCCGGTGCGCGAGACGAGCACACCGCCTTGTTCAAAGTGAAAGCCGGCGATCTGGTTTTTCTTCAATTCAGTTACGCGACCCACACGCATGGCCGAGTTTGAATCGCCCGGAATGCAAGTTTCGATGAATTCGCGGACACGCGGGCCTTGCACGGCCACAGCGGCGTAATTGTGCGAAGCGTCAGTGAGTCGCAATTCGTTTCGACGCGGAAAATGGGCAGCCTGCGCCTGCAACCAGGCGACATCCGGTTCGATGCGCGAGGCGTTGATGACCAGAAAAAAAACCTCACCGGACAACCGATAGGCATACAGATCGTCAATGACGCCGCCGCGTTCGTTGCACATCAGGGTGTATTGGCCTTCGCCGGGCGCGAGCTTGCGGATGTCGTTCGTGAGAACAGAATTCAGGAATTCCGCCGCGCCCGCGCCGCTGACGGTGACTTCGCCCATGTGCGAGATGTCGAAGATGCCGGCGGCTTTGCGGACGGCGAGGTGTTCGTCGGTGATGCTGGTATATTGCACCGGCATTTCCCAGCCGCCGAATTCGACGAGTTTGCCGCCGAGTTTCTGGTGCGCGGTAAAAAGTGGCGTGCGCTTCAGCATGGTTTAAGAATGTAGAATTTAGAATGCAGAAACAAATCAACCCTCCAGCCGTTTCAAGACTTCCTGCGCGAGCAGTTCGTAAGCCGCCGCGCCGGAACTGTATTTGTCGTAATAGATGATCGGTTTGCCGAAACTCGGCGCTTCGGCGAGGCGCGTGCTGCGCGGGATCACGGTTTCAAATACGCGCGCACCGAGCTGATTGCGGACTTCGCTGACGACCTCGTTGGAAAGCTTCGTCCGGCCATCAAACATCGTCATCACGACGCCAAAAATGTCGAGGCGCGGATTGATGCCCGCGTCGCGCAACTGGTTGAGCACGCGGTTCATCATGGAAATGCCTTCGAGCGAGTAATATTCGCATTGCAACGGCACGAGCAAACCGTCACTCGCGGCAAAGGCGTTCAGGGTGAGAATGCCCAGTGACGGCGGGCAGTCCATCAAGACCACGTCGAATCGTTGCGATTCCAGCACGGGCTGCAACACTGCGGCAACGCGGAGCAGATGATTTTCCATTCGTGCCAGTTCGAGATCGGCGGCGCACAAATCCACTTCGGACGGCACAACTTCAAGCCGCTCGAAGGCGGTGCTTTTGATTTTGTCGAGCAGGCTGCCTTCACCCAGCAAAACCCGATACGCGCTGGCGCCCTCGGTTTTTTCCAGGCCGAGGCCGCTGGTGGCGTTGGCCTGCGGGTCGAGGTCAAATAAGAGCACGCGTTGGCCAAGCGCGGCGAGGCACGCCGCAAGATTGACGGCAGTGGTTGTCTTGCCCACGCCGCCTTTTTGGTTGGCGACCGCTATGACTTTGGTTGGCACCCGCCCGATTTAATGACAAGCGCGGCGGCGTTTCAAGCGCGCAACGCATTTCAAATCGGATCAGTTGCCGGGAAGTGAAAAGCTGACCGGCTGGGCGAGCGAATTTTGCTGTCCAAAAAGCGAAGCGACCGGCTGAAGGCTGAGCACTGGATTGGTGCTGGACACGATCCCCATTTGGTCCGCTGACTGGTACAGGGATGGCGACACGGCGGCGAGCGAAGCGGCGGTGGTGGTGACGGCCTGCAGAAGCGGCGGCGACGTGAAATCCGGGCGTTCCGCATAAATAATTCCGAGAAACAACAGCAAACAAAGCGCTCCTGCAAACGCGCTTGCAAACACCGGTTTCACATCAAACGCTTGCAACAATTTTCCCAGCCAGAGCGCCTGATCAAACAAATCCTCCAACCAGTTGGCTGATTTTCCGGTGTCGCCGGCGCGGATTCGTTGCAGGACCTGGCTTGAAAAATAGTTGAAATATCCCGGCGGTGGCGTTTCGTGCCGTTTGAGAACCAGCAAGCGGCGCAACGACTCGAAGTTATTTTCGTTTTCGTTCATATTTACTTCAAGTAATCGGACAACAACGCCTGTAATTGCTGCCGGGCGTAAAACAGCCGCGACCGAACGGTGCCAATGTTGCAATCCATAATCTTTGCGATTTCTTCGTGCGATTGCCCCTGCACATCGTGCAGAACAACCACCAATCTATGGGGTTCAGACAACTTCAGCAATGCCGCGTTCAATTTTTCCTGCAATTCCGCCAAACCAGCCTCGCGGCGCGGTGTTTTGTCCGAAATCAAGGCTATTAAATCCGGGTCGTGCTCGGCGTTGAAGTCCAAGTCGTTCAGGCTTATGTGAATGCGGTTCTTGCGCTGCTTGAGGAAATTGATCGTTTTGTTGACCGCAATCCGGTAAAGCCAGGTGTAAAAACTGGAGCCGCCTTTGAAGGATTTCAGCGCCTGAAACGCCTTGATGAACGATTCCTGTGCCAGGTCGTTGGCGTCCTCGTGATTGGCGGTCATGTGATAAATCGTCGCGTAGATGCGCTCCTGATGGCACCGCACCAATTCATCGTAAGCCTCCAAATCGCCACGCCGGGCCTGCCGCACCAGGGACTCTTCATCCACCGGCGCGGGCGTCTTTGAATCGTCCGTGCGTGTGACTGGAGCGGACATGATCATGATTTATTCAAATACAAACCGCCAGGGCGTCGGTTTGTTGCGCTAAAAAATCCGCCAGACCGAACAATCCCGCGCGCCCGCCGGATTCCGGCAAAACCCGCAACACCCGCCGCGCCTGCTCCAAATAGCGCGCGATGACTTCCTGCGACGGCTCAAAGGTTTCGTATCTGGCCAGCAATTCGTTCACGGCGGACAAATTTTCCGGCTGCCAGTTTTCGACCAGGTTTTCCAGGCGCGCCCGGTCGGCGGCGTTCGCGCGTTCCCACGCCAACAGCACCGGCCACGTCAATTTGCCCTTCGCCAAATCCGTGCCCAGTGATTTGCCGGCCAACGCTTCCGTCCCGAACAAATCCACGCAATCGTCATAAACCTGATACGCCGTGCCGAACGCCGCGCCGAATTGCCGCAAGGCGGCGCGCCGTTTCGGCGTCGCCCCGCTCAAAAACGCCGCCAAATCGCACGAAAGCGTGAACAGTTCGGCGGTTTTCATTTCGATGACGCGGAAATACTCGCGCCGCGAGATTTGAAACTTGTGGCGGTGCTGCGTCTGCAAAATTTCCCCGGAACAAACCGTGTTCGTCGCCATCGCGACGGCGCGGCAAACTTCCGGCGTCGGAAAGCTGGCCGCCAGTTTCAACGCCTGCGCAAACAGACAATCACCGAACAGCACGGCGATTTCGTTGCCCCAATTGGCCGCCAAGGTGAGCTGGTCGCGGCGGATTTCCGCCCCGTCCATCACATCGTCATGCACCAGCGTGGCCAGGTGCACCATTTCAATGATGACCGCCGCCGTCACGTGCGCCTCCGTGACCTCGCCGAGCGCGCCGGCGGACAGCGCCAGAATCGTGGGACGCAAATGTTTCCCGCCGCCGTTCAGGGCGGATTGCGCATAGGGAATGATTTGCGGATCAAAATCGTTGACCTGCCGGATCAATTGTCGCGTGACCGCCTGAAGAAAAGGCTCCACCGGTTCCACGATTTGTTTCCAGGAACGATTCGGATTGGCGTCAGGCGAGTCAGCCGCATTCGCACTCGCCGCCTTTGATTCAGCAACCAGCATTCGGGTGGAAATCTACGTTTGTCATGCCGCGGAGTCAAACCCCTTATGTTCCGCGCAAAAACAAAGCAGCCGGGCTGAAACAGCCCTCCGGCTGCATGACCGCGGCTGCTTGCCGCCACGATTTTTGAATTCAACAGATGGTTGCTTTATGCTTTATCCCGGCTCAAAAGCGAATCTGCGGCAGGCCGTCGCAGTGGTTCGTGTAAAAAACCTTGTTTGTCAAATCGCCAGGAGTTCACAACCGTGAACAAACCGGCTGACCGGGTGGAACACTTTGGGTTTCCCGCGAATTGTTTTTCTTTTTGGCAGAGACGGAGTTGCTGCGCGTCCCCAATATCGGGGCTGACCGGCAGGTCAGCCCTACCGTTTTTAATTTAGGGTAGGGCGGCGCAGCTGCGCGGCCAGTTTGTTTCTCCGGCAAGGGCTGGGGGCGAGTGTGCGCCGAAGATTTATCTGCGTCAATCTTCACATCTTTGGGCGAAGGCAAACAAAAAGCGCGAACGGTTGCCCATTCGCGCTAGAATTGATTGCCCCAGGATTACCTGGCTTCTTTTCCCGCTTCTTCCTTTCCCGCCGCTTCCTTGTCGCGGTCTTCCATCGCGGCCTTCCGCGACAGACGCACCCTGCCCTTTTCGTCCACCCCAAGGCATTTGACCGTAATGTCATCGCCGACCTTGACGATGTCTTCAGTTTGCTTGACGCGAAAATTGGCCAGTTCGCTGATGTGAACCAAGCCGTCCTTGCCGGGCAGGAATTCCACAAAACAGCCGAATTCCTTGATGGTGACGACTTTGCCGCGATAGATTTTTCCGACTTCGGCTTCCGCCGTCATGCCAGTGATGGCGTCGAGCGCGATCTTCATGCCTTCCGGCGAGACGGAGAAAATGTTCACCGTGCCGTCGTCTTCAATGTCAATTTCGCAGCCGGATTCCTCGACGAGGCGCTTGATGTTCTTGCCGCCCGGTCCGATGAGCGCGCCGATTTTTTCGGGGTTGATCTTGACCGTTTGAATGCGCGGCGCGTATTTGCTGATTTCCTTGCGCGGTTCGGCGAGTGTCTTGGCCATTTCGGCCAGGATGTGCATGCGCGCGATGCGGGCTTTTTCAATCGTCTCGGCCATCATGCCATGCGGAATGCCCTTGAGCTTGAGGTCGAGCTGGAAACCGGTGATGCCCTTTTCCGTCCCGGCAATCTTGCAATCCATGTCGCAGTAATGATCTTCCCAGCCGATGATGTCGGTGAGCAACTGGTATTTGGAAATTTTCTTGTTCGCGTCCAATTCGGTGCAGATGCCGACACTGATGCCGGCCACCGGACGGATCATCGGGACGCCCGCATCCATCAATGCCAGCGTGCCGCCACAAACGCTCGCCATCGAGGTCGAGCCGTTGGACTCCATGATTTCGCTGGTGACGCGGATGGTGTAGGGATAATTCTCGGACGGAATCATCGGTTCGATGCTGCGCTCGGCGAGCGCGCCGTGGCCGATTTCGCGCCGGCCGGGACCGCTGATGCGTCCGGTTTCGCCCACGGAGAAATTCGGGAAGTTATAGTGCAGGATGAATTTTTTCTCGGTTCCGCCGCCGGTGTAGGAATCAAATTCCTGCGTGTCGTCGCCGGTGCCAAGCGTGGCCAGCGTGACGGCCTGGGTTTCGCCGCGGCAGAACAACGCCGAACCATGGGCGCGCGGCAGGATGCCGACTTCGCTTGAAATCGGGCGCACGACATCAAAGGCGCGGCCGTCGAGACGTTTGCCGTGGTTCAAAATCAAACCGCGGACGGCTTCCTTCTGGATGTAATAAAACGCGTCGTTAACGACGAAATCGGTGACTTTTTCCGCGCCGAATTTTTCGACGAGCTTCGCGCCGACTTCGTTTTGGATTGCCTTGCAGGCGGTTTCACGGGCGAGTTTGCCGGGCGTGAGCAACGCGGGAACAAAGCGGTCGCCGGCGAGTTTCTTGGCTTCCTGAAGAATTTCGTCGGGGACGATGTTGAGGGTGATTTCGCGTTTCTTTTTGCCGGCCTTGACGGCGAGTTCCTTTTGCGCCGTGATGAGCGGCTGGATGACTTCGTGCGCATATTTCAACGCGGCGTTGAAGTCGGCTTCGGTAATCTCTTTGGCCGAACCTTCATACATCACGATGTCATTCGTGTTGCCCACGTAAACGAGGTCGAGGTCGCTTTCGGCCTGTTCGGCGTGGGTCGGATTGGCGATGAACTGGCCTTTGATGCGGCCGACGCGGACCGCGCCGAGCGGGCCGTCCCACGGAATGTCGCTGACCATCAGCGAGGCGGACGCGCCGATGATGCTGAGGATGTCGGGGTCGTTCTGGCCGTCGGCGCTGAGAACGACAGTTTGAACCTGAACTTCGTTATACCAGCCCTTGGGAAAGAGCGGACGAATCGGACGGTCGGTGAGCCGGCAGGTGAGAATTTCCTTTTCCGTCGGACGGCCTTCGCGCTTGAAGTAACCGCCGGGGAATTTTCCCGCCGCCGCGGCCTTTTCACGATAGTCAACGGTCAACGGAAAAAAGTCCTGGCCTTCCTTGGCCTTGGTGGCGGCCACGGCGGCCACGATGACAATGGTTTCGCCGAGCTGGATGGTTACCGCGCCGTCCGCCTGTTTGGCGAGTTTTCCGGTTTCAATGATTATTTGTTTGTCGCCCACCTGGGCGGTGATTTTTTCTGGCATATGAACTTGCCCATAGCCACCGGAGGAACTTCAGTGAACTCCGAACGCTTTCGGAGCTGATTGAAATTTCCCAGGGGCAATGGAATTTTTATTCGCGATGATTTCGGTTTGAGAATCGAGCCGTTCGCGTTTCCGGCTCAAATTCGAGAGCGAAAGGCGGCTGGCTGAAAATAAAAGCCGCACCTCCGCAAATTCAGTGGCGCAGCTTCAATTTCTTCGTGACCGCCTGATAGCGGTTCAAATCTATGTTTTGCAGGTATTCGAGCAGACGGCGGCGCTGGCCGACCATCATCAGCAGCCCGCGGCGCGAGCTGTGATCCTTTTTATTCGTCTGCAAATGTTCGGTCAGATGGTTGATCCGCTGGGTCAGCAGCGCAACCTGCACGTCCGCCGAACCCGTGTCCTTACCGTGCAATTTAAATTGGTCAATCGTCTTTGTCTTCGCTTCCATATTCAATTAAAGCGCCAGATGGTAGTTATTCACAACCCCGGTGTAAAGCAATTTTCCGTGCTCTTTCGGAGTGCAACAATTCATGGAATTCAGAGCCTCCATGCTGTTTTTGAAAAGCCGGCTTTACGCGCGCCCAATGCGGCCATGCGCCGGGCGCGCCTTATAACTTCAGTGAGGTTCACCAGATAAACGCTGTTCAAGCGCAGCCACGATGGTGTTGACACTTTGCAGGACTTTTTTGGCCGCTTCAGGATCAGGGATTTTCAACCCATAATTTTTATCGAGCGCAACAACGATCTGGAGTGCATCGACAGAATCCAAACCCAAACTGCCGGGACCAAAAAGCGGCAGGTCGTCCGCGATTTCCTCCGCCTTGGATTGGAGCATAAGGTTCTCCACCAGCAGGTGTTTGATTTGTGTTTTGAGTTCTGTCAGGTTGTTCATTAGAAGATTCCACCATCAATTTTAACCGTGGAGCCTGTGATGTACCCTGCCTCGGCGCAAGCAAAAAAGCGGATCGCCGCGGCAATTTCGCATGGCTGCCCAAAACGCCGCATCGGAATCCGCTCCAGGGCGCGCTGGCGCTCAACTTCGCCCAGGACCGCAAGTGCCTCCGTGGCCACATAACCCGGGCAGACCGCATTGACGGTAATTCCGATCCGACCCACCTCTTTTGCCAGCGACTGGGTCAAGGCAATCACACCGGCCTTGGCTGCCGCGTAGTTGGTCTGGCCGGCGGGCGCCAGCAGCGCGCTAAGCGATGCGATATTGATGATCCGTCCGCTGCGCTGGCTGATCATCGTCGGCAGCACGGCCTGGCAGCCGTGAAAAACCCCATCGAGATTTGTCGCGAGAACCCGCCGCCAGGAATCCGGCGGCATCATGGCCAGCAAGGCATCCTGGTGACTGCCAGCATTGTTCACCAGCACGTCCAGACGATTGTGGCGGGCAAGGATTTCAGCCACCGCCTGTTTCCAGGAATCCGGCCGGGTCACGTCCAGCGAAACGCAAAAACAACGGCCGGGATTCTCCTTTGCCAGTTTGTCAGCGTGCTCACGATGGGTATAAACACCGAGCCAGATATGATTGGTGGGCGACTCTTGAAGAAAGGCTTGTGCGGTCGCCTGGCCGAGGCCGCCATTGGCACCGGTAATCAAAATGACGCGCAAGCTCATGGGGTGATGTTGCCGGCTCTTGTGACGGGCGACAAATCCGAAATGCCCGGGCGGCTCCACCTGAAGCGCGCTCCAATCGCCTGTTGATTTGAGCCAACCAGGCTGATGTTGGCGGCCGGGAAGCGTTCCGCTGAAACCAGGTCGCAAGCGGCCACACATTGCCACGCGGCGGCAGCCATCAAGCCTTCACCGAGCACCCGCTTGGGACTCAGGCGCGGGCCGGTCCAATCGCACCATGCGGCCCGTTCGGCGGCGTCGGTGCGCGGGCTGTCACTTAGACCATCACAGAGAAGTTCCACGGTGGAACTGGCTGGCAACTGTTTGCGCATTGCCTGGGCAGCTTGCGTTCGACTGGTGGAAGCCCGGTAGGAATGTACATCAGTGATTGTCTCAAGTGCAACCCCAATGGACAACGCCGGATCAGGACTCAGGCATATCGCCCCGGCGCCACCGGTGATGACGGCGGGGCGATCGAGATGCCAGAGCGCGTCCGCGAGGATCCAGTTGGTTTCTTCCGCCCCGATGATGAGGCACGCGTCCACGGTGTTCTCCTCCAGCCACTGGATGCCGAGGGCCGCTCCCTGCAGGAACGAGGCCGGATCGCCCACGAGCGTATTGGCGAGCGTAACATTTTCCAGGAGCGCCGCGACGTGGCTGGCCGGAGCGGCGTAAACCGTTTCGGGAAACAGCAGCGGACTGGCGGTCGCGGGGTCCTTCAGGACTTCATCAAAGAACCGGCAGGAGTAATGCACGCAACCGGCCTGCTGGCAGACCACCAGGCCCAGCCGGATTTTTTCAGCCCGGAGCGCCCGCAAACCGGCCACCGCGTCCAGCGCGGCCGCCGCCGTGTAATGCGTGATCGGACTCGTCCGCCGCAGGCGGGGATGCGCCAGAAATCCGGGACGCGTGGCCGGAGCCGGCACCAGACGCGCGCGGAGGGATTTGTCCCCGCCGGGGCGTTCCAACGGTTGAACCGGCAGCGGTTCACCCCGGTCCAGCGCCGCTCGCAGGGCGGCGACATTCCAGCCGGCCGGGGAAACCGCGCCCAATCCCGCCACAAAAATCCGGCTCATGCCCACCTCCGCAAAATCAGGGTCGCATTGACGCCGCCGAAGCCGAACGAGTTGGACAGGGCGACCTTCACCTGCGCGTCCCGGGGCTGGCGCACGATGGGAAAGTTGCAGGCCGGGTCGGGAGTTTCAAACGCCGCCTGCGCCGGCAGCCATTGTTCGCGCAGGGCCATCAGGCAAATCACCGCCTCGACCGCGCCGGCGGCGCCCAAGAGATGCCCGATGCTGGCCTTCGTGGAGCTGACCGGCAGGGTGGCGGCCCGAGGACCGGCCCAGCGCGAAATGGCGGACGCCTCCGAACTGTCGTTGAGCACCGTGCCGGTGCCGTGGGCGTTTATGTAATCAACATCCTTCGGACCAAGCCGGGCGGCGTCACAGGCGAGGTTCATGGCCGTCAGCGCCGCATTCCCTTCCGGTTGCGGCTGGGTGAGATGATGCCGGTCAATGGTCGTGCCGTAACCGATGAGTTCCCCGAGAATCGGGGCATTCCGCCGCTGCGCATGTTCAAGCGTTTCCAAAGCGACGAGCGCCGCGCCTTCACCGAGCGTCAAACCGTCGCGCCGGGCGTCGAACGGACGGCAGACGGTGGGTGACAACGCCTGCAACGCATCGAAGCCCGCAAACACCAGCAAGCTGAGCGCGTCATAACCGCCGGCCAGGGCGCGTTCGGCCTGGCCGCAGCGAACCAGGTTCCAGGCATGGCCGATGGCGTTGCTCCCGGAGGCGCAGGCGTTTGAGATGATGGTGATCGGCCCGTTGAAACCCAGGGCGTCCAAAACCATCCGCGCCTGGACTTGCGGCTGGTAGTGGATGGCGCGGGTGGGTTGCCGGCGATGCCGGCCCGGGGATTGCACCGCCTGACGGAAATAATCCTCTCCCAGCGACATGCCGCCCGCGGTCGTGCCCAAAACCAGCGGCACGTCATTGACAGGTTTCCAACCGGCCTGCTGCCAGGCTTCATTCGCCGCCAGCAACAGCATTTTGCCGGCGCGGTCGAGACGGGCCAACTGGCGGCGGCTGAGGCCGGTGGGCGGCAGCGCGTCCGGCAAATCCACCTCGGCGGCGGTCTTCACCCGCTGACGGCTCACGTCAAACAATGACACCGGACGGAACGCCGGGCGTCCGAGGCGGAACCCCTCCGCGTTCGGTTTCCACCCGAGTCCCAAAGCCGTGACAATGCCGGCGCCGGTGATGACCACTCGCGGCGGCGCGGCGGATGTTGGCGGGAATGGGAAAAGCATGGGTGAAATTGGCGATGAAAGACCGGGTCAGCGTGGCGTTCTTAAATTTGAGTTTCGACCAAACACGTCCCGGGTTTCGAGGTTAAATCGCATGGTTCAAGCCGCGGAAGATATAAGGCAGGTGACAACGGAGCAACGGAAAAGCTGTGCGGCGGGGCGGGCATCCAACATTCAACATTCAACATCGAACCTCGGACGAGGACGACCCGTCTTCGCTGCGCTCCGCCGCGGCAGGGGACGAGTGGAAATGCGGGCCGGTTTTGCCTCGATTGCCCCGGAGATTTTATTCAAGCTGGACGCGTGCCGGGACCGACGACATGCGCGGTGGTGATCCCCTGTTTCAACGAAGGGGCGAGCATTGCGGCCCTGGTCGCCGCAGCGCGCCAACAATTTCCCCGGGTGCTGGTCGTGGACGATGGTTCGACGGACGACACGGCGGCCCGGGCGCAATCGGCGGGCGCGCAGGTGGTCCGGCACGCAAAAAACCTCGGCAAAGGCGCCGCGCTCAGGACCGGCCTGTCCCAGGCACGACAGCAGGGTTTTGCCTGGGCCTTCACGCTGGACGGCGACGGCCAGCATGCGCCGGATGACATGCCGGCTTTTCTTGAGTGCGCCGGGCAGACCGGGGCGTTGCTGGTTGTCGGCAACCGGATGCCCAACGCACGCGCCATTCCCTGGCTGCGCCGGCAGGTGAACCGCTGGATGAGCCGCCAGCTCTCCCGGCGCGCGGGCCGTCCCCTGCCCGACTCGCAATGCGGTTTTCGGCTCATCCACCTCGCAACCTGGGCGGCACTGCCGCTCCAGACGGAACACTTTGAAGTGGAATCCGAAACGTTGATGGCGTTTCTGGCGGCGGCGCACCCGGTCGCGTTCGTGCCGATCCGGGTCATCAGCCGGGGCCGGAGCAGTCATATTCATCCGGTGGCCGACTCGCTGCGCTGGTGGCGATGGTGGCGCGGTCTTGATGCGCCCTCGCCGCGATCGGCTGGAACCGGAAGCGGCAGGCCCAGCTAGGTGTTGGGGAGTTGCGGCGTTGCGCAGCGCTGCTCTGAGCTTTTCTCTAACTCTCTGGGGACAAAGCCCGAAGTCCGAAGCCCGAAATCCCGCAAGGCGGGACGAAATCCGAAGCCCGAAACGCAGAACGGCTCGGGAGCCGGTTTGTCCTTCGGATTTCGGGCTTCGGGCTTCTTTCGGATCTCGGATTTCGACCTTCGGATTTATGCTGCCCCAATGACTTGCGTGTTTGTTTAGCGCGGCCCTGGCGTTGCGCCCGTCGGTGAAATCGGCCTTGCAATAGAAGCCAGTCTTGGTTTAGGAAAGAGCAGATGCTTTACGAACGCTGGCAGAAGGTCGCCCGGGACAGGCGCAACGAGGTCGCTTTGCGCGATCTGGCTTCCGGGCAATGCTGGACCTTTGCGCAACTGAGCCGTGCGGCAGAAACCACCTTGCCGGGCAAGCCGGCGATGGTCTGCCCGCAGGGCCATTCGGCTGAGTTCATCTTTGCCGTTTTGCGAGCCTGGCGCTGCGACGCGGTGGTTTGTCCCATTGAACCACATGAGCAGCCGCCCTCCGTTCCCCCGCCGCCCCCGCCCGGCTGTCATCTCAAGACCACCTCGGCCACCACGGGGGCGCCGCGCACCATCGCCTTTACCGAAGAGCAATTGGCCGCCGATGCGGAGAACATCGTGGCCACGATGGGGCTGCGCCCGGACTGGCCCAACCTCGCCGTGATTTCATTGGCTCATTCCTACGGGTTTTCGAACCTGGTGCTGCCGTTGCTGCTGCAGGGCATTCCGCTCATTCTCGCGCCGTCGCCTTTGCCGGAAGCAGTGCGCCGCGCAGCGGAAGGCCACCCGCACCTTACGCTGGCTGGTGTGCCGGCACTATGGCGCGCCTGGCATGGAGTTGCTGCGATCCCGGGCAACGTGCGCCTGGCCATTTCGGCCGGCGCGCCCCTGCCCGTGACGCTGGAGCGGACGGTCTTCGACACTACCGGCCTCAAGATTCACAACTTCTATGGTTCGTCCGAATGCGGCGGCATTGCTTACGATGCGATGACAACCCCACGCGCGGACGGAGCCTGCGCCGGCCGGCCGATGCAGAACGTGGAAGTGGGGCTCAATCAAGACGGGACCCTTCTGGTGCGGAGTCGCGCGGTGGGCGAGACGTATTGGCCGAACCCGGCTGACACTCTCGGCCGGGGCCGCTTTCAGACCAGTGATCTCGCCGAACTCAAGGAAGGGGCTGTCTATCTCATCGGCCGCGCCGGTGACCAGATTAACGTGGCCGGACGGAAAGTGTCCCCGACCACCATCGAACAGGCGCTGCGGCAGCACGAGGCCGTCGCCGAGTGTCTCGTCTTTGGCGTGCCGAACGGGAACGCTGATCGCACCGATCTCATCGTGGCGTGTGTTACGGCAAACCGACACAGCACGGCCAAGGAATTGAAGCAGTTCCTGCTTCAGAAGCTTTCGAGCTGGCAAGTGCCGCGCGAGTGGTGGTTCGTGAAGTCACTGGATGCCAACGCGCGCGGGAAGGTTTCACGCGCGGAGTGGCGGGGCGAGTTTCTCAAAATGCGCGCGCAAGGAAACACCAAAAGCTGAATCAACCACAGGGAACGCGGAACAGAACAATGAAACTCTCTGGGGACAAAGCCCGAAGCCCGAAGGCCGAAGACCGAAATCCCGCAAGGCGGGACGAAATCCAAAGCCCGAAACGCAGAACCGCTCGGAGCCGGTTTGTCCTTCGGATTTCGGGCTTCGGGCTTCTTTCGGATCTCGGATTTCGACCTTCGGATTTATGCTGTCCCAACGACTTGCGTGTTTGTTTAGAGCGGCCCTGTCCCGTCCCGGGCGGCTCTAATTTTATTTGGACATGCCTGACCGGATCAGTTATCAATTGACGGCATGATTTTTGGCCCGAGCTTTGGAGGTTTAGGTCGCCGGAGCAGAAACGTAAGCCGGCCGGTCCTTCTTCTCTCATTGCTTATCCAAGCCCTCCCCGCAACGAGCATCGCCGCGCTCCCCAAGCGGCTGGTCATCGCCCTGGATGGAATTGCCTACCGCGACATGAAAGCCCTGCAGGAAGGGGTCACCTACAAGGACACCCATGGCATACAATTCCATCGTCAGGGCTTCCATCAGGGATACTTCCCGGTCAGCCGCATGATCTCGACGTTTCCCTCGACCAGCGACGTCGCGTGGACCGAAATTTTCGGCGACCGCCCGCTGCCCGGTTACCAGCGCACTTATTACAGCGCCGCCGCGAATTTGGAAATTTCTGTGAACGGCATCACCACCACGATGGAGCACGAAAGCCAGATGCACTGGCAGGTGGAGAACGGTTTCCTTCGCACGCTGGGTTATGTCTATCCGTCCCACATGTATCAATACGAGGTGCATGAATTGGTCAGAAACTTTCTCAATACCAAGAGCAAGGACGACAACTACTACGCCTATATTCGCACACCGGACGATGCCCAGCACTTGTCCCGCGATACTTTCGCCATGCTTTGCGCGCTCGATGAAAAACTCCAGAAACTGCGCGCCCTTTACAAAGCACGTGAAGGACGTGATCTCGAAATCCTGATTCTCTCGGATCACGGAAATAATCACGCCGGCGTCGGCCAGCGCATCGAGATTCAGACTTTTCTAACAAAGGCCGGGTACCGGATCACGACGTCCATTCAGAATCCAAAGGACGTTGTCCTCCCTATGGCCGGGATCGAGTCCTGGGTGGAAATTCATAATTCACCCGCCGAAACTGAAACCCTCATGCAACTGCTCTCGCATCTGAAAGGCGTGGACGTATTGACGGCCAAGTTTCCGGGTCAGGCCAATCGGTTCATTGTCATGAATTCGAAAGCCGAACGGGCCATCATCGAGTGGAATCCCGCCAAGAACTCTTTCCGATATTCAACCGAGACGGGGGACCCCATTAACTATCTTCCGGTGGTCGAAGCTCTCTCCCAAAAGAACCGGCTCGACGCCGACGGCTTTGCCACGGCCGATGCCTGGATGGCTGAGACCCTGACCCATCGCTACCCTCTGGCGCTCGAGCGAATTGTCTGGGGCCACACCCACGTCACACTCAATCCGGCAACCATTCTTATCAGCCTGGACAACCATTATGTTCACGCCGGATGGCTGGTCAAAAAAGGCAGCGAGTTGGTGACCTTCGGGGGCACTCATGGAGCGCTCGACGACCTCAACTCGGACGGAATTTTGCTGAGCAGTTTTGCCCCCACCAGGGACACCTCGGCCAATAGGGTGGCCGAGCTGTTTGATGGTTTTCCGGGAGTGCGAAATTATCGTGCGGAGGGAAATGGCGCCGAATGGATCACCGGAAAAGAACAAGCCCTGACAAGGATCGCGCGAGTGCCGCTCGATCGGGACCGCCAGATGCTTCCGGGTGATGAGATTTTCCTGCGGATTTGGACGCCGAGCTTTACTCACCTTGGCATCGAAGTCCCCGTCGAGCTAACGGTTAAGAAAGTCTGGCATTTCTCCAGTGCGCAGATCCCTCAGGGAGATCCCCAACCAATTAATGCATCCGAATCCTACGAAGCGGTGCTCATGGGCAAGCATGGTCAGGGAGATCCCCAGCCAATGGATGCATCCGAACGGCATTTCACCCTCAATCTTCCGATTTCTTTTCCGGACAAATGCGCTTACGAAAGAGTCTATGCGCTCCCTGCCGATCTGATTCTGGAGCCGCAAAAAGAGTACCGGATTTCGGGGCAGGTTCGCGACCAGGAGAAAAACACCCAGATCTTCGAATTCACCTTCCGCACCGACAGCCGCGGCCTGCCGATCGCATACTAAGAAGTTCAATGTCCCCATCGTCCTCGTCCTCGTCCCTCGAAGTTCATTTTTTAACCACGGATGGGCACGGATGGACACGGCGTAAAGCCACGTGAGGCAACGCCCGTATAAGGGACGTGGTCCGCGCGGCGCGGCTTTACGTCCTTTTACGCGGCCTGATGGCGACGCGACAATAAATAATGCGGTCGTCTATTTTATTGTCGGACAAAAACGGATGCGGTCGTTCATTTTATTGTCGCGGAGAAATCCGATCCGTCGCGCTGGCTTGTCGCGCCGAAATCTGATGCAGGCGGATCAACGCTCAACCCTCAACTATTTGTATTTGCGTAAGCACCGCCGAGGACTACGATGCGGAGGGAATCTTTATGGCTACGGGAATAATTCAGAAACTTCAGGCATGACACCGGAACAACAAGCCCGCGAAAAGATAGACGCGCAGCTTCTTGCGTCAGGCTGGGTCGTTCAGGACTACACCAAAATTGATTTTTCCGCCGGACGCGGCATCGCCCTCCGCGAAGTCCCGCTCAAATCCGGAACGTGCGATTATCTCCTGCTCGTGGACCGCAAACCGGTTGGCGTGGTTGAGGCCAAGAAGGAAGGCACACTCCTGAGCGGTGTCGCTGAGCAATCCGGCCACTATTCGGCAAATCTTCCTGACTTCCTCGCTGCCACGGTCGCCAGTTCGTTGCCTTTCCTTTACGAATCCACCGGCGTTGAAACCTTTTTTCGCGATGAACGTGATCCCGACCCGCGCTCCCGTCCGGTGTTCAGCTTTCATCTTCCCGAAACGTTGGCTGGATGGCTCGCCGAACCCGACACGCTTCGCGCTCGTCTGGCGAAAATGCCAGTGGATCATCCGCTCATCCCCTCCGGCGCCGAAGGCGCAATAGCAGGTGCGGCTGCGCACATGAGGCAATGCCAGGTCGAAGCCATCACCAGCCTTGAAAAATCGTTTGCCGACGCCCATCCACGCGCCCTCATCCAAATGGCCACCGGTTCGGGAAAAACGTTTGCTGCCTGCGCCTTCACCTACCGGCTCATCAAATACGCCGGAGCGCGCCGGGTGCTCTTTCTCGTGGACCGCTCGAATCTCGGACGCCAGGCCACCGCCGAGTTCCAGCAATTCGTCACACCCGACACCGGGCGCAAATTCACCGAGCTTTACAACGTCCAGCATCTCACCTCGAACGCACTCGACCCCGTCTGCCGCGTCACCATCTGCACCATCCAACGCCTTTACTCGATGCTGCGCGGCGAGGAATTGCCCGAAGACGCGGACGAGCTCTCCGCCTACGAAGTCGGCCAGGCCCTCGTTCAAACTGGTAGCAGCGGACGTGAGTCCGCTCCATCTTTAGATTCGGCAAATGCCAGTCAGAGCCGACTCACGTCGGCTGCTACGAAGCCGTTGGAAGTCGCCTACAATCCCGCCATTCCCATCGAAATGTTCGACTTCGTGGTCACCGACGAATGTCACCGCTCCATCTACAACCTCTGGCGGCAGGTGCTGGAATACTTCGACGCCTTCCTCATCGGCCTCACCGCCACACCGTCGAAACAGACCATCGGTTTCTTCAACCAGAACCTCGTCACCGAATACAACCACGAACGCGCCGTCGCCGATGGCGTGAACGTCGGCTACGAAGTCTATCGCATCAAAACGCAGGTCACCGAACAGGGCGGCCTGGTCGAAAAAGGCTTCTACGTGGACAAACGCAGCAAACTCGACCGCTCCAAACGCTGGGAGCAACTGGATGAAGACCTCAGCTACGCCGCGCAGGACCTCGACCGCTCCGTCGTCGTCCCGTCGCAAATCCGCACCGTGCTCCAGACTTTCAAGGATGCGCTCTTCACCGAATTGTTTCCCGGTCGCACGCTCGTGCCCAAAACCCTCATCTTCTGCAAGGACGACTCCCATGCCGAGGACGTCGTCCATATCTGCCGCGAAGTGTTCGGCAAGGGCAACGACTTTGCCAAGAAAATCACCTACAAAACCTACAACCCGGAGACGAAGCGTTACGAAAAATCCGAAACGCTCATCCAGGAATTCCGCACCTCGCCCCAGCTCCGCATCGCCGTCACTGTGGACATGATCGCCACCGGCACGGACATCAAGCCGCTCGAATGCCTCCTCTTCCTCCGGGATGTTCGGAGCCGCACTTATTTCGAGCAGATGAAAGGCCGGGGCACGCGCGTGCTCACGCCCACCGATCTGCAGGCCGTCAGCGGCGCGGATGCGCGGGCCAAAACCCACTTTGTCATCGTGGACGCCGTGGGCGTGTGCGAGAGCGACAAGACCGATTCCCGTCCGCTGGAGAAACTACCCACCGTCAAGTTCGACAAACTCCTGCTCGGCGTCGCCCTCGGCAAACGCGACGAAGACACCCTCACCACGCTCGCCGGACGGCTGGCCCGGCTGGAACGGGAGTTGAACCACGAAGACACGAAGGAACTCAAGGAACTGACCGACGGAAAGTCGCTGGGCGACCTCGCACGGAATCTGCTGAACGCCTGCGATCCCGATTACATTCACGCCGAAGTGATGAAAGGCAAATACGGCACGACCACGCCCGACGGCCTCGTTTCCGAACCTACATTCTCCGAACTTGGTGCTCTTCGTGCCTTGGTGGTTCAATCCGCATGCGCCCCGTTCGACAAACCCGCCTTGCGCGACACTCTGGTAAAACTCAAGCAACAGAACGAGCAGACCATTGACACCGTCACCGCCGACGTCGTCACGCATCAGGGCTTCGATGCCGCTGCGAAGGAAAAGGCTGCGAACCTCCTGAAATCCTTCCGCGATTACATTGAGCAGCACAAGGCCGAAATCACCGCGTTGCAAATTCTTTACAGCCGTCCCTACAAACAGCGGCTCACGGAAAAGATGCTAAAAGAGTTGGAAACGAAGTTAAAAGGGCCGTTTGGACAGCAGCCCGTCGCAAACATCTGGCACGCTTACGAAGTGGTCGCGTCTCTACCCGGTAGGGCGGCGTTGCTGCGCCGCCCAAATATTGGGGCTGCGGAGCACCGCAGCCCTACCGGTGAAGAAACCTCATCCGTGTCATCCGTGGTTAAAAAGAATCCCGCCTGCCGCTTCGCCGACCTCGTCGCCCTCGTCCGCTTCGCGCTGGAACAACAACCCGTGCTCGCACCCTTTGCCGACTCCGTGTCGGAACGGTTCAACGAGTGGCTCATGGACAAAGCCAAAGCCGGCGTCACCTTCGCGCCGGAGCAGCTTTCATGGCTCAATTTGATTCGCGACCACATCGCCACCAGCCTGAGCATCGAACCGGACGATTTGGAGCTCTCGCCATTCAATCAACGTGGCGGCCTCGGCAAAGCGCATCAGCTTTTCGGGAATGACTTGAACCGCATTCTGGACGAACTCAATCTGAGGCTTGTCGCATGAGCAAACCCATTCAAAAGAGTAAACCGGCTTCGCCCGCCGCCACTCGCGACTATTCCGGCCTGCTGGGCGGCATCAGTGAGTTGCTGGAAGCCGCGCGCCGCGCCAGTGCGCGCACCGTCAATGCATTCATGACGGCGACGTATTGGGAGGTGGGCCGGCGCATCGTGGAGTTTGAGCAAGGAGGCGAGAAACGGGCGGTATATGGTGAATCTCTGTTGTTACGTCTGGCCGATGACTTGACGGCTCGCTTCGGCAAGGGGTTCGGAAAGAGCAATCTCTTCCTGATGCGGAAATTCTACCTGGCCTCCACGCAGATTTTCCAGACGGCGTCCGGAAAATTGAAAGGCAGTTCCAGTGGTTCACAAATATTCCAGACACTGTCCGGAATTTCCGTCGGCGAAAAACGAGCGACACGGTCGCTCGAATCGGGCGAGGCAACCATTGCGCAGACACTGTCTGCCAAATTTGCCAAACCGGAGATTTGCCAGACACCGTCTGGCAAATCTGCGGATGCGATTCGTTCGACACCGTCGAGCATTTTCCGGGCAGCATCTGGGATTTTTCAAACACCGTCTGAAAAATCTGTTCAGCCAGCTTTCACTCTGCCCGACCTCGCCCGCGCTTTCCCGCTGCCTTGGTCGCAATACGTCCTGCTGATCAGCCGCAGTCGCTCGCCCGAAGCCTTCGCCTTCTACCACGCCGAGGCTCTGCGCGGCGGCTGGTCCGTGCGCCAGCTCCGGCGGCAGATGGACAGCCAGTTCTACGAACGCACCGCCCTCTCGCGCAACAAGGCGGCCATGCTCGCCAAGGGCGTAAAACCCCGGCCCGGCGACGCCGTCAGCGCCGACGAGGAAATCCGCCACCCGTTCGTCCTCGAATTTCTCGGCCTGCGCGACGAATACTCCGAGACCGACCTGGAGGACGCCCTCATCCACCAACTCGAAACCTTCCTGCTCGAACTCGGCAACGACTTCGCCTTTGTCGGTCGCCAGCGCCGGCTGCGCATTGACGACGAATGGTATCGTGTGGACCTGCTCTTCTTCCATCGCCGCCTGCGCTGCCTGGTCATCTTCGATTTAAAACTGGGCCGGTTCACCCATGCCGATGCCGGGCAAATGCACCTGTATCTGAATTACGCCCGCGAACACTGGGTTCAACCCGGCGAAAACCCACCCGTCGGTGTCATCCTGTGCTCCAGCAAAAGCGAAGCACTGGTGCGCTACGCCACCGACGCGCTGCCCAACAAGCTGCTCGTGCGCGAATACCTCACCACGCTGCCGGACGAAAAACTTCTCGCCGCCGAGCTGGAAAAGACGCGTAAACAACTGGAGTTGCGGAAATGAGCGCCACCAGCCTGAGCATCGAGCCAGACGATTTGGAACTCTCACCGTTCAATCAGCGAGGCGGATTGGGCAAGGCGCATCAACTCTTCGGCGAGCAACTGCCCAATCCATCTCGGCTGGCTCGACTGGCGGAGACTCAATCAAAAACCGGATCGATATTCTTGCACGCCGGCTTGCACTCAAATTCCCTATTTTCGCGCCTGTTGCTGGTGGAGTTCATCGAGCTGTAGGCCGAATGGCAAATCCTTTAACTGCGGCTGGCGAGGAAATCCGTAACCTGATCTACAAGGTGAACAAGACCTACTCCGCAAAACATGGAGAGGACTTGTTCAAGTTTACAAACGAAAGCACAAAAGCACTTGCCATGCTGGACACACCGGCAACGGACAAGCAGAAATACGGCGACTTAATTGACTCCATCTATTTCCTCATTTACGAAGGTTCGGGCGCATGCAAGCGCCTTGGAGAACCACCTCCGGAATTCTCGATCGACGTAAAATTCCTGAGGACAGCGATTCGCCATGATGTTGACCATGGTGATGAAAAGGACATCGCTAAGAAAATGAAGCGCGCGGGGAAACGTTTCGAAAATATTCCTCCAAACAAACACCAGATGAGTGCGGTGAAGAGGATTTGATTGCGGCTCAGAGCAAGCTCCTGGCACGTTGCGCGGAAATGCTGAAGAACTTGAAATAATTCGATATGCCCACGTCAAAGCGAATGCGGATTGCGGCGGAAGTGGAGCGGCGGTTGAGCATGGTGGAGGCGTTGGAAGCGGTGGTGTCCGCCAACCTCCAGCGCGCCACCCGCCTTCGCCAAAGCATCCTGCAAAAAGCGTTCACAGGGGAGCTCGTATGACTCTTTGTTGTCACGTTTCATCTGGTTTGGCTACGGGCCGCCAGGCCCGTCTCCGCCAGTCCATTTTGCAGCGCGCCTTTTCAGGGAAACTTTAATATTATCACGCCATGCTCTTCTTCATTGACGAAAGCGGCCACGATCACGGCGATGCACCTTACGAGGTGCTGGCCGCGGTCGCTATCGCCGAACGTGATTTGTGGAATCTTATCCAAGCGATTCGCACGGCGGAGATTCAGTTTTTCGGCGTTCATCTTGGGGAGGTGGGCGTTGAGTTCAAAGGCAAGAAGCTGTTGAAGAACAAAACGTTCAGGTTTGCCAGGCAAGGACCAGCGATGGAACCGAACCGCCGTCGAGATCTGGCGCGTGAGTTTCTAATGAAGGGATGGCGCGAAACGCAAGTTGGAACGCCCGAGGCACGGAGCCGGGATGAATTCACCGCCTACGGTCAAGCTGCCAGTGCCTTCGTGGCCCGCATTCTGGAGATTTGCACCAGCCATCATGCCAAGACATTTGCGGCCCTGGTAAATACCGATGCGCCACGGGCGGCTGACCCCAACATGCTGCGCCGCGATTACGCCTTTTTGTTTCAACGATTCTTCTACTTTCTGGAGGATTGCTCGCCGACCGAGATGGGGCTGGTGGTGTTTGATGAACTGGAAAAAGCCAAGAGCCGGATTTTGATCCAGCAGATGGGGCGATACTTCCTTGAGACTGAAAAGGGGTATCAACGCAGTTCCCGGATTTTACCCGAGCCATTCTTCGTCCACAGCGATCTGACGACGGCTGTTCAGTTGGCAGACATTGTGGCGTATTGTTTCAACTGGGGAACGCGGTTGAACAAGATGACGGAGGCAACTCGCAAGGAAATTGAGCCGATGGCGGAGATTGCATTCAACATGCGTTACGTCGGCAAGCGCGTTGATGAAAGCGACGGCAAGGAATGGCCCGTGTATGGCGTGTTTTACTTGGACGACTTGCGACCGAAACAGGAACGTGAAGCAATTGGAGAAAAATAAAAAGGCAATGACAGGCATCGCTGCCCACCAAAGCCTCCGAGCAAAAGATACCCAACCGCGTGGGTATTGCAAGGGGAAAATCACACTTTTTCACACTGAATCATACTGAATAACACTGGGCAAATGAGCAATCCACAACAACTTGGTATACCCAGAGCGAAGTAGTTCGCATTGGGTTCGAACTTCTGCGCACAAAATGAACCAAGCCCGCCATCACCCTGAGAAGGATACCCTTCGACGACATGGAGTCGGCTTTCAGGTGGGGCAGGCCCACGCACAATATGCGCATGATGTGTGTATAACGTCAACACGAATGTATGACAAAGTGTGGCGAATGTATGTCAACGTCAGACAATTAAAAGCATGAGCAATCCGCAACAACTCGTTCAAAAGCTTTGGAATTACTGCAACATCCTGCGGGATGACGGCCTGTCCTACGGCGATTACGTTGAGCAACTCACGTTTCTGTTTTTCCTGAAAATGGCGGACGAGCAATCGAAGCCGCCGTTTAATAAACCGTCGCCCATCCCCAAAGGTTTCGGTTGGGACGTGCTGCTGAAGCTGGATGGCGACGATCTCGAAATCCATTACCGCCATACGTTGGAGGAACTCGGCAAGCGGCCCGGCATGTTGGGCGTCATCTTCCGCAAGGCGCAGAACAAAATCCAGGACCCGGCCAAGTTGCGCCGGCTCATCGTGGACCTGATTGATAAGGAGGAGTGGTCGAGCCTTTCCGCCGACGTGAAGGGCGACGCCAACGAGGGTTTGCTGCAAAAGAACGCCGAGGACGTGAAAGGCGGCGCGGGCCAATACTTCACAGCGCGTCCGCTGACTTCGGCGGTGGTGGAGGTGATGACACCCCGGCCCGGCCAAACGATGTGCGATCCGGCTGGCGGCACGGGCGGCCTTATGCTGGCCACCCACGACTACCTCGCCAGCCATTATTCGCTGGATCGCGCGCAGAAGAAACTGCTCAAGAGCGGGACGCTGTTCGTGGTGGAATTGGTGGACAGCGTCGCCCGGCTTTGTTGCATGAACCTGCTCCTGCACGGAATCGGGGGCGATGGCGCGGATGAAGTGCCCGTGCTGGTCCGGGACGCACTGGCCGGCAAGCATGGGGAATACGACCTGGTGATGACCAATCCGCCCTTCGGCAAAAAGAGCAGCGTCACCATCGTCAACGACGCGGGCGACACGTCCAAAGAATCGCTCATCATCAATCGCGACGATTTCTGGGCATCCACGAGCAACAAGCAGCTCAACTTCCTCCAGCATGTGTTCACCATTCTCAAGCAGCATGGACGCGCGGCGGTGGTGGTGCCGGACAACGTGCTCTTTGAAGGCGGCGCGGGCGAAACCATCCGGCGGGAATTGCTCAAGCAGGCGGACGTTCACACATTGCTGCGTCTGCCTACTGGCATCTTCTACGCGCAAGGCGTAAAGGCAAACGTCCTGTTCTTCGACCGCAAGCCCGCGCAGGAAAAGCCGTGGACGCAAAAGCTCTGGATTTACGACCTGCGCACGAACCTGCATTTCACGCTCAAGGAAAACACCCTCAAGCGCAGCGACCTGAATGATTTCGTGAAGTGCTACAACCCGAAAAACCGTCACGAGCGGAAAGAAGCCGAGCGTTTCAAGGGCTTCGCCTACGACGACCTGCTCAAGCGCGACAAGGTGAACCTTGACATCTTCTGGCTGAAAGACGATGCGCTGGAAGAAAGCGCCAACCTGCCCGCACCAGAAATCATCGCGCAGGAAATCTCTGACGATCTGGAAGCGGCCTTGGAACAATTTTCCACCATCACCGAAGATTTGAAGAAATGATTTGAGGAACTCATTTATGAACCCTAATGACCTCTTTACTCAACAGCAGGCGTATATCAACCAAGCGATACAGAACGCGCAACAGTGGCAGATTGTTTATCTGGTGATCAGTTTAGCCATGTTCATTTTCAGTATGTTCGTGATCTACATGTTTTACGCCCGGCTCCGGGACATTGCGGACGAACTGCGAAAATTCCGCATCGCCTACGAAATGGCGGAGGACCGACGCCAACCGAGCGGATCACTTCGTAAACCAACTCCGGATTCTCCAGGCAACCCATTTCAAGAAAGCGGAGTTAGCCAAGGCTGAAGGCTGAAGGCTAAGGGCTAAAGTGGGAGAAGACGCGGAATCGGATTTCAACGCTTGATGACCTCGTTTTAGCATTTAGCCTTTAGAATTTAGCATTCTCTTCAGCACTGAGATTTCCAGTTGACTATGCCAGCGCGTGCTCTAGCCTCCGGAAACCGGTCTGCATGCCATCACCTTCCATCCATCCCCGCGATCCCTTGCACGGCATCACGCTGGAGAAGATTCTCAATCAACTTGTCCAGCGGCATGGTTGGAGCGAGATGGGGCGTCGCATCCCCGTCCGGTGTTTCCAATTCAATCCGAGCGTAAAGTCCAGTCTTACGTTTCTGCGCAAAACACCCTGGGCAC
>Ga0208355_1000065_pt1 | contig 54625 bp, 46 predicted proteins | sample NGESurdeep072012_6_FD_184458 | JGI IMG/M metagenome (GOLD analysis project Ga0208355, IMG submission 184458) | Arctic peat soil microbial communities from Barrow, Alaska - NGEE Surface sample 210-3 deep-072012 (SPAdes) | ecosystem: Environmental > Terrestrial > Soil > Wetlands > Peat ... | reverse complement strand
TCGCCTTTTCTTCAGCTCCACGGTGTCTATTCACACACTTTCGCCGGGGACTACATCAAGGCCGCCAAGGGGCACGATATGGACTACTACCGCCTTCAGATCATGCAAAGGTTCTGACGCCTCGGTGCAATCCATGCGATCGCCCGTCAGCGAAACAGCGCCCGATGTTCCCCGAGAATCACGCGCGCGGCGTTGTGGCCGGGGGCGCCGGTGACGCCGCCGCCGGGATGCGCGCCGCTTCCGCAGTGGTAGAGACCTTTGAGCGGGCCGCGATAATCGGCATGGCCGAGTATCGGCCGCGCCGAGAACAATTGATTAAGCGTCAGTGCGCCATGAAAAATATCACCGCCGAGCAGGCCGAACTGGCGCTCCAGATCGAGCGGCGACAGCATCTGCCGGCCGATCACGCTTTTCGCAAACCCCGGCGCGTAGCGGTCCACCGTCGCGATCATGAGATCGGCGACTTCCTCGCGATGATCGTCCCACGATCGGCCATCTGATAGTTGCGGCGCGACGTGCTGGCAGAACAGGCTGGCGACATGCTGGCCCGGCGGACACAGCGTATCGTCCAGCGTCGACGGGATCAGAACCTCGACCACCGGCTCGCGGCTCCAGCCATGCGCCCGCGCGTCCTGCCAGGCGCGATCCATATACCCAAGGCTCGGGCCGATGATGATGCCGGCGCTGAGATGATCGCCCGCGCCCGGCAGCGCCGTGAACGAGGGCAGGGCGTTCAGCGCCACGTTCATCCGGAAAGTGCCGGAGCCGTTGCGCCAGTTCCTGATGCGATTGAGAAAGTCCGCCGGCAGCGCGTCCGCCGGCAACAGCCGGGTATACAGCAGCTTCGGGTTGACGCTGGAGGCGACATATTTGGCGCGGATGGTTTCGCCATTGTCGAGGATGACGCCGACGGCGCGGTCGCGCTCGACGATCACCTCGCGCGCGCCGGCCTCGAGCTCGATCTCGACGCCACGGCCGCGGGCGGCGCTGGCCATCGCCTGCGTGATCGCGCCCATGCCGCCGATGGCGTGGCCCCAGACGCCCTTCTTGCCGTTCACCTCGCCGAACGCATGATGCAGCATCACATAGGCCGAGCCCGCGGCGTAGGGGCTGGCGTAATTGCCGACGATGGCGTCGAAACCGTAGAGCGCCTTGACCAGATCGCTCTCGAAGGCGTCATCCAGCATCTCGCCGGCCGAGCGCGTGAACAGATCGAGCAGTGAGCGCTGCTGCTCCAGGTTAAGCCGGCGCAGGATGTTCGCGGTGCCGAGCGCATTGACGGCTTCGCGGATGGTGCCGACGCCGAATCCCTCGACGAGGTTCGGTGGCGCGCGCAATACGAACTGGCGCAGCACGTCGGCGATTGCCTCAAGCTCGCGCGTGAACCCATCGATCCGGATGGCATCGCGGGCGCTGAGTTTTGCCAGGGATTGATAGGTGCGGCCTTCGCCTGTCAGCAAATAGCTGCCATCGGGGGCGGGGAGGAAATTCTGGACGTGGCGCTCGACGATCCGCAGGCCGTGCTCGGCTAGCTTCAAATCGGCAGCTATCTGCGGATTGAGCAGGCTCACGGTGTAGGCGGCGACCGAATTGCGGAAACCCGGGTGGAACTCCTCGGTCACCGCCGCGCCGCCCACCACCTTGCGGCGCTCGACGACCTTCACGCGCAGCCCGGCCATCGCCAGATAGGCCGCGCAGGTGAGGCCGTTGTGCCCCGCGCCGATGATGACAACGTCTGTTTCGGTCATGGTTTGCTTCAGGAGATGGCTGCTGCTGTAATATATCGGCGCTTCCGCCAATCCTTATCGAAGACGCGGACGCGAGCACAGCGTTAAGTGATGACGTGGTTCCCCATCCCCGCATTGCCCGCCGCGTTGCCGTATGCTCTATCCTACGCTTCCGGCGCCCTTGCCGGAATCCCGCCGCCGGTATCAGCCGGATTCAAGCCGGAGCTTGCATGACTTCACCTGATCCGTCCGCTGTCACGGAGCAGCCTTCCGCTTCCCGAAACCGGCTGGTGCTGATCGTCTACACGTCAGCCATCTTTGTCAGCGCGCTGCTGCTGTTCTCGGTGCAGCCTTTGTTCACCAAGATGGTGCTGCCGCGGCTCGGCGGTTCACCGGCGGTGTGGTCGGTGGCGATGGTATTCTTCCAGTCGCTGCTGCTCGCCGGCTATGCCTATGCGCATTATCTGATGCAACTCCGCAACCGCATGATTCCGGTGGCGATACATCTGGTGCTGCTGGTGATCGCAGTGCTGACGCTGCCGCTCTCGATTGCGAGCGGGTGGGGCGAGCCGCCGACATCAGGCTATGCCTTCTGGCTATTAGGCCTGTTCGCGGTCTCGATCGGGCTGCCGTTCTTCGCGCTGGCGGCCAACAACCCGCTGCTGCAGGCCTGGTTCGTTCGCACGGGCCATACCAGCGGTCCCGACCCCTATTTCCTCTATGCCTCCTCGAATATCGGCAGTTTCCTGGCGCTGTTGTCCTATCCGGTGCTGCTGGAGCCGATGTTCACGCTGCGCACGCAAAACCTGATATGGACCGGCATCTATGGATTGCTGATCGTTCTGATTGCGAGCTGTGGCGTGCTGTTGCTGGGCTCGCCGGTGACTGCTGCGATCGATACGCTTGCCGAGGATGCCGACGCGCCGGCGCCGGCCTGGATATTGCGGGCGCGCTGGATCGTTCTGGCCGCGGTGCCGTCGGGCCTCCTGATCGCGGTGACCGCGCATATCTCCACCGATGTCGCCGCGGCGCCGCTATTGTGGGTGCTGCCGCTGTCGCTGTATCTCCTGACCTGGGTGCTGGTGTTCCAGTCGCGCCCGCTGCTGCCGCACAAATGGATGTTGGGGCTGCAGCCGCTGGCGATATCAGGCGTGATCGTGCTGCTCGCGGTCGGCCGCGAACAGAATCTGCTGCTTACGCTCGGCGGCCACCAGCTGTGCTTCTTTGTCATTGCGATGGCGTGTCATGGCGAACTGGCGCGGACTCGCCCGGCCGCCAAATATCTCACCGGCTTCTATGTCGCGCTGTCGTTCGGCGGCATGGTCGGCGGATTGTTCGCGGGATTGATTGCGCCCTACACGTTCACCTGGATCGCGGAATATCCGATCCTGCTGGCGCTGGCTGTGTTGTGCCGGCCGCCAGTGGTCGAAAGGCTGCCGCAATGGAGCCGCTGGTACTGGCTGCTGCTCGCGGTCGCTGCGGCGGCGATAATCGCGCCGTCCTATAGCAGCGGCAAGCTGTTTGCGTGGCTGGACGATCATCGCGTCTATGTCGTCAGCGCGGTCGCGTTTGTCGCGATGATGCTGGCAATCCTGCTCAAGGCGGATCGCTGGAAGCTCGCTGCCATCGTTACGCTGGCGCTGGTGCTGATCCGGGTCTATCCGGTGGACGAGGGGCGCGTGGAAACCGTGCGCAGCTTTTTCGGCGTCCACAAGATCGTGGTGACGCCGGACGGCCAGTATCACATCCTGATGCACGGCACCACGATTCACGGCGCCGAGAAATTCCAGAACGACGATGGCACGCCGGTTACCGGGCGGCCCGAGCCGATCGCCTATTACCACAAGGACGGCGGCATCGGTCAGGCGATCACGGCGGTGCGCGAGCGCAAGGGCGGGCCGCTGCGCGTCGCGGTGATCGGGCTCGGCTCGGGCACGCTCGCTTGCGCGTCGGAGCCCGGCGAGACCTGGAAGTTCTTCGAGATCGATCAGTCGATGGTCGATACCGCGCGCGACCCGAAATATTTTACCTATATCCAGAACTGCGCGCCGGATCTGAAACCTGTCATTGGCGACGCGCGGCTGACTTTCGCCCGGGAACCTGATGGCATCTACGATCTGATCATCGTCGATGCCTATTCGTCGGACGCGATCCCGATCCATCTCGCCACCGAAGAGGCGATGGGGATCTACAAGGACAAGCTGGCGCCGCAGGGCGCGGTGGTGATGCACGTCTCGAACCGGCATCTGGAACTGTCCAGCGTCGTCGTCGGCATCGCCGACGCCAACGATCTCAAGAGCTGGGTCTACAGCGAGGACTCCAACCGCGACAACGAATACATCTTCGCCACCTCGGTCGTGGTTTCGGCGCGCGCGGAGGCCGATGTCGGCAAGCTCGCATCGTCAGAGCAATGGGCCGAGACCGAGGCCGACGAGAACCAGCGGGTCTGGACCGACGATTACTCCAACGTGCTCGGCGCGGTGTGGCGGCGGCTGCGCGACGGCGAACAGTGACTCCGCTTCCATCGTTGAGCGTTCCTCTGCTCACGTGAACCATATAGTAGGAGCGGCTGATGGCGTTGGGATCCATAACGTCGATCTAGTATTGATGTCGCACGGTTGGCGCTACGTCGATCATGCCTAGGTCTACAAGTGTACGGTGGAAGCGGCGTTTCCGTTCCGAGGACGATGCGAAGTAGGCTTCGCCGCAATGCTCGAGAAGGCTCGCGCGCGTGGCAAAGATCTCATCAAGCGGCAGACCAGCCTGCTGCAAAGCGACTGTGCCAAGAAAAGCAATATCCAGGTCCGGGCCCCGCCCAGAAATGAGTCGATCAGAGCAGTCATTCAAGGTTTCTATGGCATAGAACGTGCGGAACTGGCGCCGCGCGTCTATGGGTAGCTTGAGTTTTGCCTCGATCCGCCGTGCCATTACGGGTTGATGATCTCCGTAGTGTACAATCAGCATCGGACGCCCGGGAAAACCGGTTGAAAGCTCGGACCTGAGCCTATTCCAGGTCACGGCGGTCTCTACGAGTCGGGCGTAGTACTCAGCATAGCAGGCATCGGGGAGGCTTGCGGCAGCAAAGGCACGCTCGCTCTCAAACTGTCCAGGCGCGACCAGCCTTCGGTTGTGAGGGCCGTGATTGAAGTTAGTTAGCGCATATAGAAAACGAGGCGCTGCATCGCCGATAATCCTTTTCATATGAACACCGAGGGCTGCTTCCAGAAACAATGCATCGGAATTTGTGGTTTCGAATCGATTGACGTCGAATGGCGGATGAAAATCATCCGTGAAAACACGTTCGCTGATACCAATTGAACGATAAAATTCATCGTAATTGAGAAAGCTGCGACGGCAGCTCGACGTGAGCATTGTTCTATACCCAAGCGCAGTTAGCGAATTTGGCAGGCTGTTGTGAAATCGGCCGACGCCTCTCTTGAAAAGAAAATAGGCGTTTGAACCGAAGCTTGCGCTTGAAAGACCAGTTAGCAGGCTAAATTCCGACTGCCACGATCCCCCGCCAAAAATATCGACGTTAAGGCTTCCATAGAGACCATTTTTCGGGGACAGAAATGCTTCGACAATTGGCTCAACCGGGAGCCCAAACACACGCGGATCGAAGATCGATTCGTGCTGGATGACAATAATGTCGGGATAATCGAGGGTCCGCGCTGGTACGGCCGCCATCAGCGGCAACGGGTCTTTAGCTATATCGCTCAGAGTCAGCCCGCCGAACTGTCGCCAGGTAAGTGGGTTGAGAAGGGAGGCTATGAAGGTCGAAAAAAAACACCGTCGCAGAGCCGCGATCCGCTGGAAAGAAACGGCCCCGCCGCTTGCCCTGTATGCTGCTACTAAGCCAATAAATGAAACGCTGAATAAAAGAACTTGGAGCTCGAAAGAAACTGGCGGCCCGGGCACATAGAGCAGAGCCGCGACTGCGGCCAGAATGAGTGCGATGCCTCCAGCTAGAACAGCCATTAATGCGAGCGGGTATTGTACAATGAAAAATGGAACTGTTCCTGCAAACGCTAACGGCAAATCCGTTACGGTCAGTTTCAGCCCGCTATGATTATACTTGACATTTGACGCTCCGAAGACTGCCGCTGCCAGGATAGACGATAGCAGAATCGCTCTTTCGAGATCGGTAACGACGAACAGCAACACCGCGGCACTGAAACACAGCCCGGCAATAGCCAATTCAAGGTGCTCAACGCTGCGCTCTACAAACCAAATGACGGCGATGGCTGCCACAATTATCAAGGTCAATGTCATATGAATCGGATCGCCAGGTGCGGATAAGGTTCTACAACTGCTACACCATCAAGGCAGGCTAAGACAGTTGGCGTTTCATGCAAAGATAAAGTCGATGTCCTGATCATCGGTTCCGGAGCATCGGGCGCCGCGGTGGCGTGGAGCCTTGCCGATACGAGGATGCGGATCCTCTGCCTCGAGCAGGGCGATTGGGTGAAGCCGACGGACTATCCGAGCAACGGATGCAAATGACCGGTAGTCATACGCGTAGCTTTGCGAGCCTGATTTTACTTTTGAAGCGCTCGATTTCGCCGGCAGTCGCCAGATCCGCAAGCGTCCGGTACAGCGCCTCGTGCGTAAGTCCGAGTTCGGCTGCGAGGTCCTTGAGCGTGCCGGGCACCATGACAGTGCGCGTGTCCTCACCGGCGTTGAGCGTGAGATAGTGCAGGACGCGATCACGGGCAGAGTGAATGTTGCGTTGTTCGAGGCGCGTACGCAGGTGCATAACTTGACGTGCGAGCATCGCCATAAATGCCTGCGCTGCTTTGGAATTGCGCTCGAATTCGGCCAGCACTATCGCCTTGGGATAGAGGCGTACGACGGCATCGGTCGTTGCGATCGCATCGCAGTGATACGTCGGCGCGAACAGGGAGGCTTCAGCGAGCGTCTCCCCGCCTGTGGCGACATGAAGCACAACCTCGCGCCCCGCCTGGTCCACGCGCAAGAGCCGTACGATGCCGGTCATCACCTCGTAAAAGCCGGCGGTTCGATGACTGGTGCGAAAGAGAACCTGGCCAGCCTTGAGTGCGCGCTCGATCCCAGCTGCTTTAACAGTCGGTGTCAGCCAGTCCGCCATGCTAACCAAATCGCGTCAAAGAATGTCCCTGAGAAACTCTAGATCAGGAAGCAGTGAATGTCTGTTTCTTATCCGGGAATGAACGTGACGCCCTGAACGAAATATCCACCGGCCCGGATGGCGCCTCCCGACGGCAAAGTGCTAGGCCTTGGCGATTGCAAAGGTCGAGTTGTCGGCCAAGGTTGCCAAAGCAGTGACACGGGGCGGGGAAATGCCGAGATTGCGAGTTCTCATCGGGATAGCGGTGACCTTGATGCTCGAACAACCGGCTGCGGCGGAGGATTTCCTGGCGGGAACGAAGCTCTACAGCGACGTGGCTCGTTACGCATCGTTCGGCTCGCACCGGTTCGGCTCGCCCGGCGACCGCGCCACCGCCGACTGGATCGCCGCGGAATTGCTGGCGGCCGGCTTCGGCGTCGAGCTCCAGCCCGTCGTTCTTGGCCGGCAATATTTCGTGGACCGCGCGACCGCTCAGGTCGATGGCGCGACGGTCGAAGCGACGCCGTTCTGGTGGCCGCCCGAAAACGGGAATTCGTTCCGCCTGACCGCGCCCGTCGCGCGCGAGGGCGAGGTCGCCGGCAAAATACTATGGGTTGAATTACCCTATGACCGCGGCGCCTATCTCGGCCCGGCCCATCGCGCCGCGATCACGCAAGCGGTGGCGCGAGGTCCCGCGGCAATTCTTCTTACGATCGGCAATCCCGGCGATGACCGCTTCGCCTACAACGTGACGCAGGAGGACAAGCCCTGGCCCGTGCCTGTGATGGTCGTCGCAGGAAAGGACAGGGGCGTGTTCGAGCGCGCGATTGCCTCGGGCGTGCCCGTGACGCTGGATGTCGTCGGCCGCTATGAGCAGAATGTCGTCGGCCGTAACGTCGTCGCCCGGCTCGGCGCAAGCAAGCGGTCGGCCATTGTCGTGTCTACCCCGATGACAGGGTGGTACAATTGTGTTTGCGAGCGCGGCCCGGGAATCGCCAATTTTCTTGCCCTTGCCCGCACCGTTGCGGCGGAGAAGCTGCCTGGAGATTTCCTCTTTGTCGCTACTGCCGGCCACGAGATCGGTCATGGCGGCATGGAGCTCTTTCTAAAGCAAGGCGCGCCTCCGCCGCAGGACACGCTGCTCTGGGTGCATTTCGGCGCGTCCAACGCCTGCTTCGCCTGGACGGCGGGACCGGAGGGCTTCACGACAGAACATAAGGTCGACACTGCACTTCGTTTTATGGTGCTCAGTCCGTCCGCGGCGCCCCTCGTCAGTGAAACGTTCGCCGCGATAGAGGCGACGCGTCTCGTCGCGGAGAAGCAGGCGGTCGGCGAGTTACGCGACGTGCAGGCGGCGGGCTACCCGAATTTCCTGGGGATGGCTGGCTTGCATCGTTTCTTCCATACGCCGGCCGACGATCTCCGCACGACGAGTCCGGAGATTCTCGAACCGGTGGCCCGCGCCTTCGCCGATGCCGTCAGAAGGGCCGTGGAACGTGGGGAACGCGCGTTCAAGTAGAACCTGATCAGCTGCCGGACTCGATGAACGCGACGCGCGCTAGTCCTGATAGCTGAACAGCCCGCGCGGCTGATAATACGGCCGCGGCGCGTAGACCTGCGGCGCGTATTGGGGCGCATAGCCGCGATTGTCGTCAAAAAGGCGCCGGGAGCTGCGCGGCGCTGGATAGCGCGCCACGTCCGAGCTGCCGTCGGCCGGATAGATGTAACCGTCATCGGCCCGCTCCTGCGGCGCATACTGGTCGGGCGCCGCCTGCTGCGGGGTCAGCACAACGGGATCGCCGGCGGCACTGTATTGCGGAGCCGGGTCGCGGCGCGCGACGGCGGTGGGCCGGGTCCGCGGATTGCGCGCGAGCGCGATCTGGGAGGAGCCGGTGAGCGTGACGGTGGTGTTGAGCACGCCTTCCTTTTCCACCAGCGCATACAGCGTCGTGGCGTTGGCGCGCGACAGCCGAACGCAGCCGTGCGAAACCGGCGTGCCGAGACGGTTTTCGGACTCGGTGCCGTGAATGGCATGCCCGATCCTGGTAAAGAAGATCGAGTGCGGCATCGGCGCGTCGTCGAATTCCTTGGAGTAGTGGTCTTCCTCCATGCGGAAGGTGCGGAAGCTGCCGTTCGGCGTCTCGTGCGATGGATTGCCGGTCGAGACCGGCCACTGGTAGCGGTCGACGCCGTCGACCGCGACGGTCATCAGCTGCGCATTCTTGTCGACGGTGATGGCGACTTTGGCCTGCGCGGCGCCAGTGGCGAACAGCATCAGACCAGCGAAAGCAACGAGGAAGGAACGCATTTTACCTTTGGCCTCCGGGCCTTGACTATCAAGCCTTGACTGCAGCGTCGCTCGCACCGTCCCCCGCAGCAATATGCCCGGAATTCGGCTTTGGTTCCAGCGGCCTGTTGCGGGCATCGTTAATGCGCAGGCGGGCGCAAACAAGGCGGAGGCTGGGCTGAATCTGGCGTGCAGCGCACTTTTTCGCTGATACCGCCGGGGGCGGCCCGCCCTGAATTCCCCACGGCGGCGCAACCTTTTGGCCGCATCGGCGTTGCAGATTCCCGCACCCTCCCGGCCTGTTGAGGCCGACCACAAGGAATTCAGATGAAGACCGCGACATCGACGCTGCCAACCGGTTTGCCCGTGAAGCTCTATCTTGCAATTGCGGCCATCGTTCTCGCATTGCTGGCGATCCCCCAAATCGGCCATGCGCAGGACATCGTGCGCGGTGCCCAGGAGGGCTCCCGGGAAGGCAACCGGGTCGCCGGTCCGGTGGGCGGCGTGGTTGGCGGGGCGGTCGGCGCCGGCGTCGGTGGCGCGATGGGCGCCGTCAAGGGCGTGTTCGGGATTTCGGATCGCGGCTATCGCTGCCGCGGCTATTACGATCGCCACGATCACTTCCACTGCTATCGGTAATCGATAGGCCGTCATTGCGAGCCAACGGGTCGCGCGAATGCGCGCCCAATCACAGGCTCCGCGAAGCAATCCAGTGGATGGTTATAGCGGTTACTGGATTACTTCGTCGCTTTGCTCCTCGCAATGACGAAAAGCGCGCCGAAGCCTCAGTTCTTCAAGCGATAACCGGTCTTGAAGATCCACCACACCGTGATCATGCAGATGGCGAGAAACATCAGCGTGATGCCGAGGCTCAAGCCCACGCTGACGTCGGCGATCTCGTAAAAGCTCCAGCGGAAACCGCTGATCAGATAGACTACGGGGTTGAGCAGCGTGATGGTGCGCCAGCCCGACGGCAGCATGTTCACCGAGTAGAAGCTGCCGCCGAGGAAGGTCAGCGGCGTCACCACCAGCATCGGGATCATCTGCAGCTTTTCGAAACCGTCGGCCCAGATCCCGATGATGAAGCCGAACAGGCTGAAGGTGACCGCGGTCAGCACCAGGAATGTCAGCATCCACCACGGATGATGAATGTGTAATGGCACGAACAGGCCGGCGGTGGCGAGGATGATCAGGCCGAGGATGATCGATTTGGTGGCGGCCGCGCCGACATAGCCGAGCACGATCTCGAAATACGATATCGGCGCCGACAGCAATTCGTAAATCGTACCGACGAATTTCGGAAAGTAGATGCCGAACGAGGCATTGGCGATGCTCTGCGTCAGCACCGACAGCATCACCAGACCCGGCACGATGAAGGTGCCGTAGCTGACGCCCTCGATCTGGGCGATGCGCGAGCCGATCGCCGCACCGAACACCACGAAATACAGCGAGGTCGAAACCACAGGCGAAACGATGCTTTGCAGCAGCGTGCGCCAGGTTCGCGCCATTTCGAACAGGTAGATCGCGCGGACTGCGCGGAAATTCATGGCGCCCTCACCAGGCTGACGAAGATATCTTCCAGCGAACTTTGGGTGGTGTCGAGGTCGTGGAAGCGGATGCCGGCGCCTCTGAGGTCGCTGAGCAGGCTGGTAATGCCGGTACGCTCGCCCTTGGTGTCGTAGGTGAAGATCAGCTGCCGGCCCTCGTCGGCCAGTTCGAGCTTGTAGGCCGCGAGATCCGCGGGGATCGCATCGATCCTGCCCTGCAGATGCAGCTTCAGCCGCTTTTTGCCGAGCTTCTGCATCAGGCCCGCCTTGTCCTCGACCAGGATGATCTCACCCTTGTTGATGACGCCGATCCGGTCGGCCATCTCCTCGGCCTCTTCGATGTAATGCGTGGTGAGGATGATGGTGACGCCAGAGACCTGCAGCGTCCGCACCACCTCCCACATGCCCTTGCGCAACTCGACGTCGACGCCCGCGGTCGGCTCGTCGAGAAACAGGATCTGCGGCTCGTGCGACAGCGCTTTGGCGATCATCACCCGGCGCTTCATGCCGCCGGACAGCGTCACGATCTTGGCGTCCTTCTTGTCCCACAGCGAGAGGTCCTTCAGCACCTTTTCGATATGCGCTGGATTCTTCGGCTTGCCGAACAGGCCGCGGCTGAAGCTGACGGTCGCCCACACCGTCTCGAAGGCGTCGGTGTGCAGTTCCTGCGGCACCAGGCCGATGCGCGAGCGCGCGGCGCGATACGACGTGATGATGTCGTGGCCATCGACCGATACGCTGCCCGAAGTCGGATTGGCGATGCCGCAGATGATGCTGATCAGCGTGGTCTTGCCGGCGCCGTTCGGCCCCAGCAACCCAAAGATCTCGCCGCGGCGAATCTCCAGGTTGATGCCGTCAAGCGCCTTGAAACCGGAGCCATAGGTTTTCGACAGGTTTGCAACAGATATGATGGGGGACATGGCGGGCTTGATTGATCTGACCAGGAAAAGCGGGAAAGGACAAAGCGGCACCCCGGCCCGCTCAGGGGCGGAGATTGTGGCGAGCACCGACAAATAGGAACGCTAAAGCCATAGCGCAATCGCTGCGAGGTTTGGCTGCGGACTTAAAAAATGAAGGCTGCCGCTAAAGCGGTTTCGCAATTGTCACGATCTGGACCTGCTGGTTGAGCGCCGATGCCGGCTTGGCTGCGTCCTGCATTTGCTCCTCTCCCAGACCGACCGCCTGAATGCGTTTTGGCGAAATCTTGAAGGTGGCTACCAGTACGTCCCGGATTGAATCCGCCCTTCTTTGGCTCAAAGTCAAATTGTATTCACGTTTACCGGTGGCGTCGGTATGACCGACAATCAAGAATCCGTATGGCAGCAGCGTTGAGCGGCAGAGCGCATCGGCGATGCGCCCAAGCGTTTGATAGGACTCCGGCCTGACGATTGAGGAGTCGGGATCGAATTGAACCTCGACCATGAGTCGCGGCAACTTAAGAAGCTCGGGGACGATTGGCGGTCGCTTCAACGGAACTGCATCCGCTTTCGATTTGACGCGCTCAAGAACTCGCTGGCGTAATGCTGCGACATTCAGATCCGGATCGGTTTCCAGGCCAGCGAGCCGATTGATCATGTCGTCCGTCGCGACAGCCGCTTGCGCGCGTGCCGGGGCCGTCGGCGCAGCGAACACGATCAAGGCTCCCGCCAACAGGCAGATGTCGCGCAGGCATCTGTTCCCCAGCCGCATCACCGATACCCCGCATCGCCAATAGCCTGGTTGCATCTTGCGCTTACGCCGCTGGTCGCCAGCAGGCATTCGAGCGATTTGCTAATTTCCTTTGCAGTGCCGCGGCAACGTTTGACGACTTCGTACTCACACATCTTCGCAACGGCGGCGCGTGCCGCAATTCGTTTCTGGATCGCCTCAAATGCCCTGACATAGTCAACCTTGCATTGGGCCGACACGCTATCCTGATTGCGATAAAGGCAGTCTTTGAGACGACTGGAGTCGAAACTAACGCCGCGGCAATTCTCGTCGATGTCCTTGCCACAGCTCTTGCCCAATAATGCTGCGGCGTCTCCGAAACTCATCGTCTCCGCCGACGCAAGCGAGGGCGCGGCGAGCACAAGGATGAGCAAGATCAATCGGCCTCGGATCATAATTTAATTCGATTCGATGAAGTCGTCGATGGTCAGGGCTTCCAATAGGCAGGGGACAGAACCGTGGTTGGGGCCGTGGCCGCTTCGGCAAAATTATACTCTCTCGACGAAACTATCGACCACCTTTTTCTCGCCGGCTTTTTCGAACGCGATGGTGAGCTTGTTGCCGTCGACCTTCACCACCTGGCCGTAGCCGAATTTCTGGTGGAACACGCGATCGGCCAGGGAAAACTCCGAAACGGTGCCGGTGGATTTCGCGACCAGTTCGCCTTCGATGGTCATCGGGCCGCGCTTGTTGCGGGAAAAGCCGCCGGCGTCGCCGCGCGATGACGGATCGCTGCGCGAGCTTGAAAACGGCGACTGGCTTTCGTTGAAGCCGCCGCCTGCCTGCCCGCCTGCCTGTCCATTGCGGCCGCCCTGGCTGCGCGCGCGGTTGGCCTGCGCCCGCTGCCAGCCCGGCGTCGAATAGCTGGAGCCGAACGATTCCACATTGTCGAAGCGCGAGGGGCCGTAGCCGCTGCTGCCGCCCCAGCCCGAGCCGCCCTTGGATTCCGTGATCTCGACATTGGGCGCCGGCAATTCGTCGAGAAAGCGCGACGGGATCGTGGTCGACCAGGTGCCGTGAATCCGCCGGTTGGTGGCGAAGTATAGTTTGGCGCGGCGGCGCGCGCGGGTCAGCCCGACATGGGCGAGGCGGCGCTCTTCTTCGAGTCCGGCGCGGCCCTGTTCGTCGAGCGTGCGCTGGCTCGGAAACAGCCCTTCCTCCCAGCCGGGCAGGAACACGTTGTCGAATTCAAGCCCCTTGGCCGAATGCAGAGTCATCAGCGACACCGCATCATCCTCGGCGCCGCCGTCGCGGTCCATCACCAGCGAGATGTGTTCGAGAAATCCTTGGAGGTTCTCGAATTCTTCCATCGAGCGCACCAGCTCCTTGAGGTTTTCGAGGCGTCCGGCGGCGTCGGCGGAACGATCCTTCTGCCACATCTCGGTGTAGCCGCTTTCGTCGAGCACGATTTCGGCGAGTTCGGTGTGCGAGACCACTTCGCGCTGCGCGCGCCAGCGATCGAAATTGACGAGCAGGTCGCGCAGGGAGCCGCGGGCTTTCGGTTTCAGCTCGTCGGTCTCGACCACGGCGCGGGCGGCCTCGAACAGCGGAATGCGGCGCTTGCGGCCGTGGTCGTGCAGCATCTGCACGGTGGCGTCACCGAGACCGCGCTTCGGCACATTGACGATGCGCTCGAAGGCGAGATCGTCGGCCGGCGAATTGATCACGCGCAAGTACGCCAGCGCGTCGCGGATCTCCGCACGCTCGTAGAATCGCGGGCCGCCGATCACGCGATAGGGCAGGCCGAGGGTGACGAAGCGATCTTCGAATTCGCGCATCTGGAACGAGGCCCGCACCAGGATCGCGATGTCGTTGAGCTTGTGGCCGGCGCGCTGCAGCTCTTCGATCTCCTCGCCGATGGCGCGGGCTTCCTCTTCGGAATCCCAGGAGCCGGTAACGGTGACCTTTTCGCCGTCGACGTCTTCGGTGCGCAGCGTCTTGCCGAGCCGGCCTTCATTATGCGCAATCAGATGCGATGCAGCGGCAAGGATGTGGCCGGTGGAACGGTAATTGCGCTCGAGCCGGATGACTTTCGCGCCGGGAAAGTCGTGCTCGAAGCGCAGGATGTTGTCGACCTCGGCGCCGCGCCAGCCATAGATCGACTGGTCGTCGTCGCCGACGCAGCAGATGTTCTTGGGGGGCGATTGCGACGTCATTTCGGGATGCGCGGTCTTCTCCCTCGCCCCGCTTGCGGGGAGAGGGTCTACGCCTTCGGCGTGCCCCGGAATGACGGAGGGGAGGTGCGCCTTTGGTGCAGTCGGCGCCTGCGACAGCAGCCGCAGCCACAGATACTGCGCGACGTTGGTGTCCTGATATTCATCCACCAGAATGAATTTGAAGCGGTTCTGGTATTGCCGGAGTACGTCGGGATGTTCGCGAAACAGCCGGATATTTTCCAGCAGCAGATCGCCGAAATCGGCGGCGTTGAGGATCTTCAGCCGTTCCTGATAGGCCGCGTAGAGCTTGCCGCCCCGGCCGTTGCCGAACACCGCGGCTTCGCCCGGCGGCACCTGCGACGGCGTCAGCCCGCGATTCTTCCAGCCGTCGATCAGCCCGGCGAGCATGCGCGCCGGCCAGCGTTTGTCGTCGATGTTGTCGGCCTGCAAGAGCTGCTTCAAGAGGCGGATCTGATCGTCGACATCAAGCACGGTGAAATTGGATTTCAGCTGCACCAGCTCGGCATGGGTGCGCAGAATGCGTCCGCCGATCGAGTGAAAAGTGCCGAGCCATGGCATGCCTTCGACGGCCTGGCCGAGCATCTGGCCGAGCCGCAGTTTCATCTCGCGCGCCGCCTTGTTGGTGAAGGTGACCGAGAGGATTTCGCCGGGACGCGCGCGGCCCATGCTGAGAATGTGGGCGATCCGACAGGTCAGCACGCGGGTTTTGCCGGTACCGGCGCCGGCCAGCACCAGCACGGGTCCGTCCAGCGTTTCCACCGCCTCGCGCTGCTCGGGATTGAGTCCGGCGAGATATTGCGGGGTCGCGGTCGCACGAGCGCGCGCGGCGATGCCGCCAGCCGCGGGCTGGTGGTCGGGGACGCCGTGATGGGTCAGCTTGTTCGGCTCGGTCATGCGAATCGTCTTCCGCCCACGATGGCACCGCGGGGCCGTGAAGGGGAGCCTTCATAGCAGGATTGAATGGCATATAGGGCTTTGGCGGCGGATTTGACAGGCTTTATCCAGCCCAGCGAGGCGGTACCGTTTCGGCATCCAGCCCCGATTTTGTTCCTTCGCTGGCTGAAATTTTCGTGGTTTCGCGGCTCGAAACCACCCGGAACATTCGTTCCCGGGCCGGATTATTTCTGCAGCCGATGCGCGATGATTTCAGTCGCGCTGACATCGAAACAGAAAGTGGAAACAGAGGTCCTACCATGCTGAGCTGGGTCGTTACGTTCCTGATCGTCGCGCTGATCGCAGGTATTTTGGGCTTCGGCGGCATCGCCGGAGTATCCATCGAAATCGCCAAGACCATCTTCTTCATTGCGGTCGTGCTGTTCCTGGTCTCGGCCGTGGTCGGTCTGGCGCGCGGACGTACCCGCGTCTAGCCCAAATCACTATTTCGAGGGCATCGCGATCTTTCGGCCGATACCCTCGGAGCGTGGGACGGCGCTATGGGCGTTCGCCAATGCCTCGATGCGGGCGCGAATATCCTGCGGAAACGGCGCGGTCTTTCGCGCGGCCATGTCGATGTGAATGGTCATGTTTTCCGACGTGGCGGAGAGCCAGCCCTGGGTGGCGTGGCGCAATTCCTTAAAGGTGTGCAGCCGCTTCTCGTCCGCCGCGACCAGCAGGATCGAAACCTGCACCGGATCGGCGAGATGGATTTCACGCAGATAGCGCACGTGGCATTCGGCGGTGAAGGTCGAGCCGTGGCGTTCCTTCATGTAGCCCGGCCCGATCCCAAGCTTGAGCCATAACTCGTCGATGGCGCGGTCGAACATCACATTGTAATAGGCCATGTTGAGATGGCCGTTGTAGTCAATCCATTGCGGCTCGATCTGCATCACCGACGACAGGAATGGTGCGGGCCGGAGCAGCGCATCGTCGCCGGCGGCAATAGTCGTCATTGTCCAACCCCGTTTGTTCGATCATGGTCTCTTGACCCGCTATATATCCTTTGCCACGGTCTTTTGCCGGGAGGAAATCGTTTGGGCCTAACCATAACCAATAATTTGAAACGGCCGGAGCCGCAGGCGCTGGCGAGCGCCATCGATGCGCTCGCGGCGCGGTTCGGCAACCGGCTGATCACCTCTCAGGCGGTGCGCGACCAGCACGCCCATACCACGACTTGGCTGGCGTCGCAGCCGCCCGATGCGGTGGTGATGGCGCAGGAAACATCGGATATCCAGGACGTGGTGCGGATCTGCGCCAAACACGGCGTTCCCGTGATCGCGTTCGGCACCGGCACCTCGCTGGAGGGGCAGGTCAACGCGCCGGCCGGCGGTGTCTGCATCGACCTGCGCGACATGAACCGGGTGCTTGAAGTCCACGCCGACGATCTCGACTGCGTGATCCAGCCCGGCGTCACCCGCAAGGCGCTGAACGAGCATCTGCGCGACCAGGGCGTGTTCTTTCCGATCGACCCCGGCGCCGATGCTTCGCTGGGCGGCATGGCGTCGACCCGGGCGTCCGGCACCAATGCGGTGCGCTACGGCACCATGCGCGACAACGTGCTGGCGCTCAAGGTGGTGCGCGGCGACGGCGAGATCATCACGACAGGCACGCGGGCGAAGAAATCCTCGGCCGGTTACGATCTGACGCATCTGTTCGTCGGCGCCGAAGGCACGCTCGGCATCATCTGCGAACTCACCATCAAGCTGCGCGGCATCCCCGAAACCATCGCGGCGGCGGCATGTTCGTTCGAGAGCGTGCGCGGCGCCTGCCAGGCCACCATTCTGGCGATTCAAACCGGCATTCCCGTCGCGCGCATCGAACTGCTCAACGCGGCGCAGGTGCACGCCTGCAATTCCTACTCGAAACTGTCGTTGCCGGAAACGCCGCTGCTGCTGCTGGAATTTCACGGCAGCGCCAACGAAGTCGCCGAGCAATCGAAGAATTTCGGCGAGATCGCCAAGGAGTGCGGCGGCGGCGATTTCACCTGGACCACCAGACCCGAGGATCGCACCAAACTCTGGCAGGCGCGGCACGACGCCTATTGGGCGGTCAAGAGCCTGCGTCCCGGTGCCGGCGTGGTGGCGACCGATGTGTGCGTGCCGATTTCCCGGCTGGCCGACTGCGTGACCGAAACCGAAGCAGATCTGAAGCGCCTTAATCTGATGTCGCCGATTGTCGGTCATGTCGGCGACGGCAATTTCCACTGCTCGCTGCTATGCGACGTCGACGATCGCGACGAGATGGCGCGCGGCGAGGACTTCATGCATCGCCTGGTGGAGCGCGCCCAGGCGATGGGCGGGACCTGCACCGGCGAGCATGGCATCGGGCAGGGCAAGCAGAAGTACCTCAAGGCCGAACTCGGCCCCGAAGCCATTGATGCGATGCGCGCGCTGAAGCAGGCGCTCGATCCGCAGAATATCTTCAATCCTGGAAAGATATTGCCGGCGGTCTAGGGCCTGTATTCATAAGACACAGCGGCCCGCAAATTGTACTCCGGCCCATCTATGCTTGCAGATATTTCAGGGCATGGCGATGTGGTGGTTAAAGAAGAGCAAGCGCAAGGAGATCTGGGACGAAAACGTCCAGTGGCCGATCGGCGATATCCAGGCGGCGCATAGGATACGCGAGATCTGCCGTTCCGCTGTCGACAGTGCTGAAAAAATTGGCGGCCTTGCCGACCGCCCGGATAGCAAGAAGAACAGATACGAGGCCGAACGGTACGAACGCGCCGCCAAGACCGCAATGCAAATCGCAATCAAGATTTCCGATGACCTGTTGCGCGATTCCTCCGTACGCCAGATCGTGAACTTGTGCGCGAAGGCGAACGATTTGAAGACGGCGCGGATACTGTTTCGCGCGATTCAGTCAGTATCGATCAGAGAAGATGTGCTGAATGATCATTCGGTACTTCGCCAGTGAATTTGCTTGCGGGCGCGGGGCGCCTCGCCAAGGCCAAACGGACGCGTTACTGAGCCGCGCTCGTCGGTGTGGCCGCTCTCTATTGAAGCACCACGCGGACCATTGTGGTGCCGCTGTCGATCATATCGAGTGCGCGCGCCGCAGCAGGGCTGACGTCGATGATACGGCCGCGACCATAAGGACCGCGGTCTGTTATGCGCACGACCACCGCTTTACCGTTGCCAACATTTGTAACCAGCACATTCGTGCCAAAAGGCAACGTGCGATGGGCGGCTGTAAGCCCCGCTGGGCCGGTTATTTGGCCGCTCGCAGTGTGTTGGCCACCATAAAACGAAGCCATTCCGTCTTCAGCGCGAACTGAGGACACCGCAACCGAAGACAGCACGATAGCCAGTGATAATTTGAGGGCGACCATTGGCTATGAACGCCAGTCGATCTACAAGGTTCCCTGCTGGCGTCAGGCCGAGTAGACTGCGTGGGCGGGTGGCGGCGCACGAAATTGCCGTGGAATAAGTGATTTCAATCAGAAGATCCGAAGGGAAAATGTCATGAAACGTCGCGAATTCCTGAAAACGGCAGGCGTCGGACTGGCCGCGTCAACTACTGTCGCTGCGCCGGCCATCGCGCAGTCGATGCCCGAGCTGAAATGGCGCTGCACCACGAGCTGGCCGAAGTCGCTCGACGTTCCGTTCAGTGCGGCGGAGACGATTTCGAAATACGTCGCGGAAGCGACCGACAATAAATTCCAGATTCAGCCTTTTGCCGGTGGCGAGATCGTTCCTGCCTTGCAGGCGCTCGACGCGGTGAGCAACGCCACTGTCGAGATGTGTCACACCGCCGCCTATTACTTCATCGGCAAGGACCCGACCTTCGCCCTCTATTGCTCGGTTCCGTTCGGGCTGAATTCGCGTCAGCAGAATGCCTGGTTCCAGGATCACGGCGGCCAGGACATGCTCAACGAGTTCGGCAAGAAGTCGAAATTATACGCCATCGCCGGCGGCAACACCGGCACCCAGATGGGCGGCTGGTTCCGCAAGGAGATCAACACCGTCCAGGACCTCAATGGTCTCAAGATGAGGATCGGTGGATGGGCCGGCAAAACCCTTTCCAAGCTCGGCACCATTCCGCAGCAGATCGCGGGCGGCGATATCTATCCGGCGTTGGAAAAGGGCACCATCGACGCCACCGAATGGGTCGGCCCCTACGACGATGAGAAGCTCGGCTTCTACAAGATCGCCAAGTACTATTACTATCCCGGCTGGTGGGAGGGCGGCACGGCGCTGCACTTCTTCATCAATTCGGAAAAGTGGGATGGCTTGCCGAAGGCTTATAAGGCGCTGCTCACCGTGGCCTGCGGCTACGCCAATATGGATGTTCAGGCGCGATATGACGCGCGCAATCCGCAGGCGATCAAGCGCCTGGTGGCCAATGGGACCCTGCTGCGCCCCTTCAGCCAGGCGGTGATGGAAGCCTGTTTGAAGGCATCGAACGAGGTCAATGCCGAGACCTCCGCGGCCAACCCCGACTTCAAGAAGATCCTGGATTCGCAGATGGCCTTCCGAGACGACGGGAATCTTTGGTGGCAGATCGCGGAATACTCCTACGAAACCTTCATGATCCGCACGCGCCCGAAAGGCTGAACGGGACCTCTCGAAATTCGGATCATTCGCAACGCTTCTCGCAGGTCCGCGCCGCGTCCGCTTTTCCCCGCTAATGGCGGAATAGCGGACGTGCCGTGCTCGCCCTCACAATAAAGCCCCGGACGATGCCGGGGCTCTATTTGTCGGAGAAACGCAGATCATTAGCGGGCGACGACCGGGCAGCCCCGTTTGCGGTTCAAGCCGAGGCGTCCAATATTCTCCGTAAGCCTTTCCTGATGCAGAACGGCTGCAAAGGTGGCCGCCTGGCTGCCTTATTGATTATCGTACAAAATCTGTGGGACGAATCCGCAACGCAAGTTGCGGTACGGCGAGCGAAGAGCTTCAGAGCTTCTCGACCGCCTTGAAAGTCCCATCGCGCTGAATCACCGTGAGAAAGACCTTGCTGGGCGCGTCTTGCAGCTTCGGCCCGAAGGTCATGATCGTTCCACTGATGTCGAATCTGCCGACGTCGTTGATAACTCTGAGCATGTCGGCGCGTGTCGGGTTCGGTCCGGTCTGCTCCAGCGCGGCGGCGACAAGGCGTCTTGAAAGATAACCCTCCAGCGATACGAATTCCGGCTTCATATTCGGATCGAGTACCTTTTCGGCGGCCTGGTAGTCGGCGACGACCTTCACCGAAATGTCCCAGGGGAAGGGGACCACCTCGGAGACAATCACGCCCTGGCCTTCGGGGCCGAGTTCTTTCGCCAGCGCGTTGGCGCCGACGAAGGAGATATTGACGAAGATCGGATTGAAGCCGCTCTTGTGCGCGAGCTTGATAAACTCGGCGCACGGCCCGTACGTGCCGACCATGACCACCGCTTCCGGTTCGGCGCGCCTGAGCGTGCGCAGCGCCGAGCCAACCGCTCTGGTATTGCGCTCGAACGTGCCTTCGGCCGTCAACTCCATGCCGCGCTTTTCCAGCGCAAGCTTGACGCCGGCCAGACCGTCGCGGCCATAGGAATCGTCCTGGTAGAAGATCGCAATGCTGCTGACATGAAGATCCTCGGTCAGGTGCTTGATCCACGCCTCGGCCTCGGCGGCGTAGCTGGCGCGAATATTGACGACGTTGTCGAGGTCCGGCGCGCGGAGGAATCCAGCCCCGGTGAACGGACCGATGAACGGCACATTGCTGGCCTTCGCAATTGGAACGGTCGCGGTCGTGGTGGGCGTGCCGACGGCGCCGATCAGCGCGAAAACCTTGTCCTCCTCGATCAGCTTGGTGGTCTGCACCACCGAGCGATCGGGATCGTAACCGTCGTCCCGGCTGATCAGCTCGAGCTTGCGGCCGTGCACACCGCCCTTGGCGTTGATCTCGGCGAATGCCGCGAGAATGCCTTGCCGCATGCCCTGTCCGAGCGCCGAGGACGGACCATCGAGTGCGGCCGCCTGACCGAACAGGATGCGATCGGAACTGACGCCGGTCTCGTCGGCGCTGGCATCAAGGGGGTTCGCCACCGCGAAGAAAATCGCGAGGCCGGTGCCGATCGTCAGTCGCTGTCCATGCATGGTGACATTCCGCGGAATGATGACGTCATCTGCCGCGGCCGGACATTATCGCCCCCGTTATGAAGAGCTCCTTAATTCTCCGGCGTGTGTTCCAAGCGCCTGCCGCCCGCGCGCGACCGGCGCAAAGCGTCTTGCATTTTAACGAACGCGTAAATCATTAATCGCGGCATATAAACTCGACGGCATTCGTCCTAATTCTCGCGAGCTTACTTTAAGTCCATGTCCGATAACGCATTCAGGCCCGGGATCTTTGGATCGGGAGTGTGGGCGGTCGAACGAAAGCCGGCGATGGGCGAACAGAATCAGTCTCGCGACATCTTGGCCGACGCAGCCCGGGGGCCGCCAAACCCCGCGTCGCGGCCGGGGCTTCACTTGCCGGCACTGGTCGCGGCAGGCATCGGACTGCTGCTGTCGTTGATCGCGGCCTACGCGGTCGGACGGTGGGAACAGCGCGTCACCATGGCCGAATTCGAGGGCGTCGCCGCGACCGAATTGATCGTGCTGCAGAACGGGATCAATGAATATCTCAGCCGGCTGATCACGCTGCGCACCCTGTTCGAATCCGCCAACGAGGAAGTTACCCGCAGCGAGTTCGAGGTTTTCAGCGGCCGCCTGTTTGAGAATCATCCGGGCATGCTTCGCGTCGCCTGGGCGCCGAGGATCAATCGCAAGGAGCGTGCCGACTACGAGGCCGCCGCGGTCAACGACGGCGTCGCCGGCTATCAGATCAAATCTCTCTCCGCCGATGGCAGCCTTTCTCCGGCGCCGCAGCGCAACGAATATTTTCCGATGTTCTTTTCCACCGAACCGAAGACCTCTGTTGTTTACGGGCTGGACTATTCAACCGACGCGAAGCGGTGGGCCACGCTGGAGCGCGCGCGGGATAACGACGCGGTCGCGGTGCTGTCCACCAAACTGGTTTACGACCAGAAGGGCGGCGGCGCCCATGGCGTGCTGGTCGGCGTGCCGGTATATGCGAAGGGAACGTCGCGCACGACGATCGCCGACCGGCGGCGCAACCTGGCCGGCTACGTCGTCGGGATATTCGATCTACCGCAACTGCTGCAGTCGGTGCGGACGGCGGCGGCGGCATCTTCCGCCATCGCCATCAATGCCTATCCGCCCGCTGCGGACCGACGCGTCGGGCCGCAACATTTCCCTGTTCCCGATTATTCATCGGCGCCGCAAACGCCGAAGTTGATGCAGGCCTTCGCGACGGGGTCGCGCTGGTCGGGCGCGCTTAGAATCGGTGATGCCGACTGGCAGGTGCAGGCCATTCCCGCCGCCGGCGGCCGGCTGACCACGCATTACGACCGCGCCCTGATCGTGCTGGCCGCCGGACTGATCATTACAATATTCGTGGTCGTCTATCTCAGTCTCGCCAGCCGTAACTCGCGCCAGATCGAATTGGCTAACCGACGCGTGCTGGAGCTTGCCCAGATCGACACCCTGACCGGGCTTCCGAACCGGGCGTTTTTTCTCAAACAACTGGAAGCCGCGGCCGACGCGCGCGGGCACCCGCGCGGCGCCACCTTCTCGGTCCTCATGCTCGATCTCGATCGTTTCAAGAACGTCAACGATTCGCTCGGCCACGCCGCCGGCGACGCCTTGCTCCGGGAGGTGGCGGAACGCCTGCGGTCGGCGCTGCGCGGCACCGACGTGCTGGCGCGGCTGGGCGGCGACGAATTCGCTATCATCCAGACCGGCTGCGACGATCAGAAAATGGGCAGTATCAATCTGGCGACGCGGATCTCCAGGCGAATCGCCGAGCCGTTCCTGTTGCCGGGTAATCAGGTCGAGGTCGGCACCAGCATCGGGATCGCGATGGCGCCCGGGCATGGCAGCGATCCGCAGGAGTTGCTGAAAAAAGCCGACCTTGCGCTATATCGATCGAAATCGGCGGGCCGCAACTGCTTTACGCTGTACGACGATGCGATGTCGGTGGAACTGGAGGCCCGAAATACGCTGGAAAGCGACCTGCGTGAAGCCGTCGCGCGCGGCGAGTTCGAATTGCATTATCAGCCGGTCTTCGATCTCAGGACCGGCGAACGGCGCGGCCTGGAAGCGCTGGTGCGCTGGCGTCATCCGCACAAAGGCCTGATCCCTCCGGACCAGTTCATCCCGCTCGCCGAGGAAGCCGGGCTGATTGTCCCGCTCGGGGAATGGGTGCTGAGGCGCGCCTGCCATGACGCGATTGCCTGGCCGCTCGAGGTCAAGGTCGCGGTAAACCTGTCGCCGGTGCAGTTCAAGCAGGCTGAGCTGTTCGACGTGATCATGTCCGTATTGTCGGAATCCGGCCTGCCGCCGGAGCGGCTGGAGCTTGAGGTCACAGAATCCGTTCTGCTGGAGCGCGGCGCGGAAAACCATGCGTTCATGCAAAAGCTGAAGAGAGTCGGGATTTCGTTCGCGCTCGATGACTTCGGGACCGGGCATTCGTCGCTAAGCTGCCTGACGACGTTCCCGTTCGACAAGATCAAGATCGACAAGTCGTTCATCGGCAGCCTCATGAAAAACGACAGATCCTCGGCGATCATATTGTCGATCGTGACGCTGGCGCGCGGCCTCAATATGTCCATCACCGCCGAAGGCGTGGAGACCCGCGAACAGTTCGAGATGTTGCGGACGCTGGGGGTGCATTTCGCCCAAGGGTATCTGCTCGGCCGCCCGGTGCGGAAAAACGAGCTCGAAAGTCAAGTTCGGCCGGACCGTTCGCGCCAGGACGCGGCCTAGCGCAGGCAGCCGGACATGGGCGATCCGCCATGGCCAGGTCGGTTTGGTGCCCAAATAGCGGAAGTCGCCTTCCAGATCTGGATGTCGCACAAAAGCGCCGCTTGATTGATTGTGCGCTTTTTGCTGAAATGCTCTCGGGCTGAGGTGCGCGATGAAATGGACAAAGGAGCGCGACCTTCTAATCGCGCAAACCATGGCGTTTGTTCAATCTGTCACCGGGAAGAAGCCGGCGGCGCAAGCTCGGATTGAATTCACCGCGGTAGATGAAATCGATAAGGTCGAACAGCCTGCCGAGATCGTACAGATCGCTCGCCCGTCGCCGGTTCCCCGGAGCGCATTGCGCGAAGAAATTCAAGGCAGGGTAGCGGCGTTCCGCGCCCACCAGCAACTTTTTAACCGCGACCGCGATGAGTATTGCCAGTCTGTCCTGACCAAACTTCGCGCTTCAGCGGGGAGCCAGCCCAAAGCGCCGGGCAACGAACCGGCCCAACGCTGAACTGTAACCTGCCCGGGATCGTCGATCGCGTCATTCAGACCGTGCGCCGCCCGCCTCCGGTCAAACCCCGACAAGCCGACAATTTCTGATCCGGCCGGCGCTTTGCATTTGTGTGCAGTGGTGCTCTCACATGCCCGGCTCAATCGGCTTTTCGATCGTGCCGCCGCTCTCGGCCCAATCCTTGAACGCGCCGACGTTGTACACTTGGCCATAACCCATGTCCTTGAGCACCTTGGCGGCAAGTGCGGAGCGCCCGCCAGATGCGCAATAGAGGATGACGGTCTTGTCCTTGGCGAAATTCTTGTCGTGGTAGGGCGATTCGGGATCGGCGCGAAATTCCAGCATGCCGCGCGAGACATGCAGAGCGCCGGCAACCTTGCCGCTCTTCTCAACCTCCGGCGCATCGCGGACGTCGACCACCAGCGTGTTGCCCTTCGCGATCATCTCGCGCGCCTGAGCCGGTGTGATCTTCGGCACCGCGGCGTTCGCGGCCTCCATCATCTGCTTTACGGTTAGCGCCATCTGGAGCTCCTCAATAGCTACGCAACCCTTCGGTGCATGCGCCGTGCACGATACAGGATTTCCGCGGTGGGCACCATGCGGGCGGCTCGGGGCAGGGCCAAATCCCGATACGACATCATTTCTTGACCGCGAGAGCATAGAGGTAGGCAAGGATCGCATCGACGTCCTCGTCGGAAAACTCGATCTGCGGCATAGCCCGGTGTCTGGAAACCATCCCCTCCGTGAGTTCGGCCTGCAACTCTCGCGGCGCAAACCGGGCGTAGATATCGCGCATCGGCGGGGCTTGCTTGAGCGGGCTCTCGCCAGCGGCTTCGATGGCATGACAGCGGCCGCATTTTTCCTGAAGGATGGCCTTGCCTCTGCTTCTGAGCTGGCTGGAGTCGGCGGCATTTGCCGTTGCGGATAAACACAAAAGCAGTCCAACGATCAGGCTGCGGGCCCGATAGGCAAAACGCGGTACCATGGGTCAAGTCTCCTTCGTCAGCTTTGAGGACTCAGGTAAGACGATTATATCTCAATGCGCTTTCTCAACCATCGAACACCACGACGCCGCGAAGATTCCTGCCCGCTTCAAGGTCGGCATAGCCTTGGTTTATTTCGTCGAGGCGATAGGTGCGGGTGATCAGTTCGCGCAGCTTCAAGGCGCCTGTGCGATAGAGCGCAAGAAGCTCGGGGATTTGCAGCCGAGGACTGGCAAAGCCATACACCGCCCCCATGATCGCCTTTTGGGTGACGAACAGTTCAAGCGGCGGAATCCTGATTTCCGTCACGGTGTCGGGCGTCAGCGCGGTCACCACGACGTTGCCGCCCCTGGCGGTAGCGCGGAACGCCGGCAGCAGTGTCGAGGGCGGATCGATGCAGACAAAGGCATGATTGACGCCAATTCCGTCAGTAAGCGCAAGCACCGCACGGGTCAGCTCTTCGCCCTGCGCGTTGACGCCGTGGGTCGCGCCGAACTCCCGTGCCCAATCGAGTTTCGCCGGCACGATATCGGCGGCGATGATTTTGCCGGCGCCGCACAGACGCGCGCCCTGAACGACGTTCATCCCGTCTCCGCCGCAGCCCACCACGAGCACGCTCTCGCCGGGCTGCACCCGCGCCCGCTGGCGCGCAGCTCCGACGCCGGCCGGCACGCCGCATGCAACCAGGCTGGCGAGATCGAACGGGATGTCCCTGTCGATCACGACGACGGAGGCCTGATCGACGATGGCGCGCTCGGCAAAGCCGCCGATCATGCAGAAGGCGCCGACCGCAACGCCCTCGCGGTCGCGCCGACGGTAGCTGCCATCGAGTTGCGGCCCTTGCGTGATGCGCGAGCCCTCGGCGCACAGATGATGCAGACCTTGCCGGCACCAGTGGCACTTTCCGCAGGCGGGGATAAAGGTGAGAACCACGTGATCGCCGGGATTGATGCCGCCGACCGCGTCTCCGGTCTTTTCGACAACGCCTGCGGCCTCGTGGCCCAGCACCATCGGCCGCATCGCGACACGCCGCTCGCCGCGCATGACGTGATAGTCGGTGCGACAGAGGCCGACCGCGGCGATGCGCACCAGCACCTCAGTGGGCCCCGGAGCATCCAGCGTGATGCGCTCGATCGAGACGGGGGCACCGACTTCACGAAAAACGGCCGCGAGCGAGTCCATCGTTCATGATGCAACAGCGAAGCGGGGGTGAGCAAGGATCATCAGCGGCAGCCGCGTCGGACACGCGGGGATAATGGCGCCAATTGGCTTCAGCGCCAGGTGCGCCGCTGAGACAGGATGTCTGAATTACCGCCGAAAGCAGAAGTCGGTCGGCCGCACCCGGAAGGACGAGGTTTTTGGCTCTGGGTCTATCCCCGCAACGAATGTTGCGATACGGACGCCTTAGATGCAAGCAGTCCAAAAATCGGTCGTTGTCGGATGGAAGTCACAAAGCACTATAGGGTAGGGCGCCGTTCCGCCGCCGACCGCGTCTACGCGCTGGTGCAGGGGCATGTCGTGCTAGAAGCGCCGACTAACGCAGCCAACCTGCCGCAGCGGCTTGAGCGCGCCTATTTCGGACACCAAAGCCATGTGACGGATGGCTCGGTTACATCTTGAAGACGTCCATACGGAAAGATCTTGACCCCGTCATTCCGGGATGGTCCGAAGGACCGGACCCAGAATCTCGAGATTCCCCGATGTGCAATTGCACATCTGAGGTCCGAACTTCGTGCGCCCCGGAACGACAGACTCATGCGGCTTCCCTTCTTTTACGGCTGGATCATCGTCGTCGTGACGTTCGTCACCATGGCGATCGGCGTCAACGCCCGCACCGCCTTTTCGCTGTTCTTTCCGCCGATCATCGATGAGTTCGGATGGGAGCGCGGCGTGACCGCGGGCGCCTTCTCCTTCGGCTTTGTGGTTTCCGGCGCGGTGAGCCCGCTGATCGGCCGCTTGATGGATCGCGCCGGCCCCCGCGCCGTGATGGAGCTGGGCGTCGCGCTGATGGCGGGAGGCCTGCTGCTGGCGCCGCTGACGACGCGGCCGTGGCATCTGTATCTGACGATCGGCGTGATGGTCGGTTCAGGAAGCGTCTGTCTCGGCTACTCCGGTCAATCCCTGTTTCTGCCCAACTGGTTCAATCGCCGGCGCGGCCTTGCCATGGGGCTGGCATTTGCCGGCGTTGGAATAGGCTCCATGACGCTGCTGCCGTGGGTGCAGCACATGATCGAGCAGACCGGCTGGCGGACGGCCTGCACGGCGATGGGCATTCTGGTTCTGGTCGTGCTCGCGCCGATCAACCTGTTGCTGCGCAAGCGGCCGGAGGACATCGGGCTGGAGCCGGACGGCGACGCGGCGCCTTCGGCATCGGCCAAGCCGATATCGTATATCGTCGATCCCGAATGGGCCGCCATCGACTGGACCCTGCAGCGGGCGATTCGCACCGCGCGGTTCTGGTGGATCTCGCTCGGCTATTTCGGCGGATTGTACATCTGGTATGCGGTGCAGGTTCACCAGACCAAATATCTTCTCGACATCGGCTTCAGCCCTGGTGTCGCGGTCTGGGCGTTGGGCGCGGTCAGCCTGCTCGGTATCCCGGGCCAGATATGGCTCGGACACCTGTCCGATCGAGTGGGGCGTGAATGGATCTGGACTGCTGGCTGCTCAGGCTTTGCAATCTGTTTCGCGGCCCTGATCGCGCTCAAGACCTTTCCGACCTTGCTGCTGGTCTACGTCATGGTGCTGGCGCAGGGCGCGCTCGGCTACGGCCTGACCTCGATCATGGGCGCGGTGGTTCTGGAAATATTTCAGGGCAAGCATTACGGCAGCATTTTCGGCAGCGTGATGCTGGCGGCCCTCGCGGGAGGTGCTGCGGGCCCCTGGGTCAGCGGCATTCTGCACGACCTTTCAGGCAGTTATACGATCGCCTTTGCGATTGGAATTGCGGTGAGCGGACTATCCGCGATTGCGATCTGGCGGGCGTCACCCCGCAAGATTCGGGCGGTCGCGGGCCAGTTGCATCGGGCGCAAGGGCGGACTGGCGCCAGCTAGAAAGAACTGCCCTTTACGGGGCTTGCCGATATCGGCGGCTTGTGGGCTTAATCCGCCTCCAAAATGACACCGACCGCATCGAGGGCGTCCATGAACGAGCATGTTCAGACCGCGAAGACCGAGCCTCTTTTCAATCCCTTGGCGCCGGAGTTCATTCGCGATCCCTATCCGTACTACGAGCGGCTGCGCACCACCGATCCGATGCACGTCACGCCGTTTGGTGCATACGTTGCGAGCCGGCACGCGGAGGCAAGTCTCGTTCTGCGCGACAGGCGTTTCGGCAAGGATTACGTCGAGCGGTCGGTGCGGCGGTATGGACCGCAGATCATGGAGGAGCCGGTCTTCCGCAGCATGAGCCACTGGATGCTGCAGCAGGATCCGCCCGACCACACGCGCCTGCGCGGCCTGGTGGTGAAAGCGTTCACCGCGCGCCGGGTCGAGGACATGCGGCCGCGCATCCAGCAGATCGTCGATGAAACGCTGGATCGCATTGCCGCCCAGGGGCATATGGATCTGATCGAGGATTTTGCGTTCCGGCTGCCGGTCACGATCATCTGCGACATGCTCGGAATTCCCGAGGATCATCGCGAGGTGTTCTACACCAGTTCGCGCGATGGCGGACGCCTGCTCGATCCGGTGCCGCTGTCGCGAGCTGAAATCGAGCAGGCCAATGCCAGCAACGCGGTGGCCCAGATGTATTTCCAGCAGCTGTTCGAGTTGCGCCGCCGCAATCCCGGCGACGACCTGACCACGCAATTGGTGCAGGCCGAGGAAGACGGCAGCAAGCTCTCCAACGAGGAACTGACCGCCAATATCATTCTGTTGTTCGGCGCCGGCCACGAGACCACCGTCAACCTGATCGGAAACGGGCTGCTGGCGCTGCACCGGAATCCCGACCAGCTCGCGCTGCTCAAGGCCAATCCCGCCCTCATCACCAACGCCATCGAGGAATTCCTGCGTTACGACTCCTCGGTACAGATGACCGGCCGGGTGGCGCTGGAAGACATCGATGACCTCGGCGGCAAGAAAATCCCGAAAGGCGAAAGTGTGCTCTGCCTGCTAGGTTCGGCCAATCGCGACCCGGCGGTCTATCCTGACCGACCGGATCGTCTCGACATCACCCGCCCGAAAATACGCCCGCTTTCGTTCGGCGGGGGCATTCACCTTTGCCTCGGCGCCCAGCTGGCGCGCATCGAGGCCGAGGTCGCGATCGCGACCCTGCTGCGCCGGCTCCCGGACCTGCGGCTGGACGACGCCGAGAATCCGGAATGGCGGCCGACCTTTGTCCTGCGCGGCCTCAAAAGGCTGCCCGCAAGCTGGTGATGGCGCCTTCGCGCGACGTGCTGTGACTTCGCCACAGTTGTCTCTATATGTATGACGCTGCTCGGCGTTGATTTCAGCGCGGCGGCGGGTGGGTGGCTCCGGGTCACCGTCGCGATGGCGCGCACGGCCTGGCGGATGCACCGCGGCATGCCGCGCAACGCCAACGCGCCGGAGCGTGCTCAAGGGGAGACACCGTGCAGACCACGCTGCTCGGATTGGCGATTGCCTTTATCATCGCGCTGATAGCGGCGCTGATCGGGCCGTACTTCATCGACTGGAATCAGTTCCGGCCGCAGTTCGAGACCGAGGCCACGCGGGTGGTCGGCGCGCCGGTGCGCGTCGGCGGCGAGCTGGATGCGCGACTGCTGCCGACGCCGTCGCTGCGGCTGCGCTCGGTGGTGGTCGGCGGCGCCAACGATCTCGGCAAGGTTCGCGCCGACAAGCTCGATGTGGAGTTTAGCTTGGGTTCGCTGATGCGCGGCGAATGGCGCGCTACCGAATTGACGATCAACGGCATGGCGCTCGATCTCGGCCTCGATTCGCAAGGCCGGACCGACTGGCCGGCATCGACCGGAAAGTTCAATCTGGGATCGCTGGCGATCGACCGCCTGAACCTGACCGGCCGCATCGCGCTGCATGACGCTGCGAGCCGCGGGACACTTGAGCTGAACGATATCGCTTTCAGCGGCGATGTGCGTTCGCTGGCCGGAGCGGTGCGCGGCGACGGTAACTTCACGCTGTCCGGAACGCGCTACCCGTTTCGCGTCTCATCCGGCCAGAGCGCGGACGGCAACGGCACCCGCGTTCATTTCAACATCGATCCCGGTGCGCGTGCACTGTCCGCCGATCTGGAAGGTGTGCTCAGCTTCGAGGCGCGCGCCCCGCGCTTTGAAGGCGCGTTGGTTCTGGCAGTTCCTGCCGGACTCAAGGCCAAGGGCGATGTCCCGATAACGCCTTGGAGAATATCGGCCAAGGTCAAGGCCGATCCGGCCGCCGCGCGACTCGAACAGCTCGAGGCCAGCTACGGCGCCGAAGATGGCGCGCTGAAATTTCTGGGGCTTGCGGACATTCGCTTCGGCGCTTCGCCGCTGCTGCATGCCGTGCTGTCCGCGCGGCAGCTCGACGCCGACAAGTTTGTCGCCAGGGACAACAGCTCCGCCGAGCCGATGCGACTGTTGCCGGGGCTGCGGGCTTTCATCGCAGCAATCCCGCTGGCTCCGATTCCGACGCAGATCGAGTTCAGCTCCGAGCAGATCATGCTGGGCGGGCGTCCAGTGCAGAATCTTGCCGCCGATCTGCATGCCGACGCCAGGTCTGATGTGAAGTCCTGGACCATCGACCGGCTGGACTTTCGCGCGCCGGGCGCAACCCGTGTGACCTTGAGCGGCACGAACCTGCAGCCCGGTCCGTCCGGCAGTTTCAAAGGTACGCTTAGCGTCGACTCGTCCGATCCGGATGCGCTGGCGGCGTGGTTGCTGGGCCGCAGCGAGGTCATCTATCGGACCCAAAAACCGCTGCGCCTGCGCGGCGATGTCAGTGTGGCCTCCGATCGCGTTGTGATCGAAGCGATGAAGGCCGAGATCGACGGCGGCGCCGTTGAAGGGCGGGTCGCGGTTTCAAATCAGGCGGCAAGCGGCGGCTCCCGCTTCGATGCCGAGCTGAAGGCGGAACGTCTCGATCTCGATGCCGCAACTGCATTCGCGCGTTCGCTTGCGGGCCCGCAAGCCGAGTGGCCGGACCAGGCGCAGCTGACGCTCGAGATCGGCCGCGCCACCTTGGCCGGTCGGGAGTTGCGGCCGTTCTCGGCGAAGCTGGGCTACAGTCCGAAGACGATCTCGCTGGATCAACTGAAGATCGGCGAGGCCAGCGGCGTGATGATGGAAGGGGCGGGGAGTTTCGACCGTATCGACGCGACCGGAAGGCTGGCGCTGAATTCAAGCGCCGCGTCGTTTGGTCAGATCACCGGGCTGATCGCGCCGCTCGCGCCTGCGCTGGCGTCGCGGCTCAATGCGATGGGGGCGAGCCCGGGCCCTGCGCGCCTCAAGCTGACGCTCGATCTCGACAAGAGCTCCGAACATGCCGATCGCGCCAACGCGCGCGCTGTGTTCGACCTCGACGCGCCGCAGCTCAAGGGCGTCGGCACGATCACCGCAAAGCCTGAGATCGCGGCCCTGCGCGGGATCGATCTCGAGGCGCTCCGGCGCAGCGAATTCGGCATTGAAACGAAACTCTCGTCGGAGCAGGGCGGTTCATTGCTGGTCTTGCTGGGGCTCGATCGGGCGATGGCGGCGGGCGAAGGCCCGGCGCAATTTGAGGGATCAATGACAGGTGCGTGGCGTGCGCCGCTGCGGCTGAAAGTCAGGATGTCGGGGGCGGGCCTTGATGCCGAGGCGCAGGGCAGCGCCGAACCCTGGGCCTCCGAACCCAAGGCCAGCGTCAACTTAAAGGTTCGCGGCGTCAATCTCGCGCCGCTGTTCGATCTCAAACCGTCCGATGCGCTGGCGCAGAACATCAGCCTTTCCTCGCGGGTGTCGCTTATGGGCAGCAGGCTGACCTTCGACGATCTGGACAGCGCGATATCCGGTTCGCGGCTGCGCGGCCGCGTGGCGCTGACCCTTGACGATGAAAGGAATGTCGAGGGCGAGGTCGGGCTGGATTCGCTTGATCTCGCGCCGACATTTGCGCTCGCCATCGGAGCCGCGGGACACGATGCGGCCGAGCCGCTCGGTTCCGGACTGCTGAAAGGCTGGCGCGGCCGCATCGCGTTTCAGGCGCTGCGCGGCGCGCTTCCGGGCGGCGGCGAATTGCGACCGGTCAGCGGTACGCTCAAGAGCGACGGCCAGTCGCTGACGTTCGACGCTGTCAAGGGCGGAATCGGCGGCGGCGAGGTGACGGCCACGATCGACGCGAAACCAACCGCGAATGGAATTGCGCTGAATGCGCGCGTTCAGCTAGGCGGTGTCGATGGCGCGGCGCTGCGCTATCGCGGACTGGCGATGCCCGCTGGTCGCGTGTTGATGCAGATGACGCTGGCGAGCCAGGGCCGCAGCGCGTCGGCGCTGACAGGCGCGTTGTCCGGAAGCGGAACCGCGACGCTGGAATCCGCGCGCATCGCCGGGCTCGATCCGCGCGCCTTCGACGCCGCGATCCGCGCCAGCGACAACGGGCAGGCGACTGACGACATCCGGCTGCGGCAGATCGTCGAGCCGGCGTTGTCGGCCGGCGCCTTGTCGGTCGCGTCGGCGCAAATTCCGTTCAATATCAGGGACGGCCGGATTCGCGTCGGCGCGACCACGCTCGATGCCGAAGGCGCACGCGCCATCATATCGGGTGGATACGATATTCCCGCCGACCAGACTGACATTCGCGCCATCATCGCGTCGACGGCGGTGGGGCAGGCGGCCAGCCGTCCGGAAATTCAGCTGTTCGCGGTGGGTTCGCCCGATGCGCTCGATCGCACCGTCGACGTGGCGGCGCTGTCGTCATGGCTGGCGGTGAGGGCGATCGATCGCGAAACCCGCCGGCTGGATTCGATCGAGCGCGGAGAGCCGCCGCCGGCATCGCCGGCGTCGATTCCGCCGCCTGCGACCGCGCAGCCCGCCGTCGAAGCGCCGGCCGCGGTGCCCCAGGATCAATCGCCTTCCGAGACGGTGATTCCCGGCCGCGAGCCGCACCGCTCTCAGCCGAAGCCCAAGGTCAGCCTTCCGCGTCCACCGGCTGCGCCGCCAAATCCGCCATCGAGTCCCGATGCACCGGTTGTCAGCCAGCAGGTCGCGCCGCTGCCGCCACCGATCGAGGTCCGCCCCGTTCCCGGCGTGGTGCGACAGCCGAAGTTGCGGCCGCCCCTCGTCCTGACGCCGCCGGTTGCAAATCCAGCGCGACCCTAGCGCGCGGATTTATCATCTTGCAGCCAAATATGATGATCTCGAAGCAGCGGTCCGATCGAGCTACACTACGAAGTGTGCGGAGCCAGGCGCTGCGTATTAGCGGCGACGTGCTTCCTGTAGAAGTTGATAATTTGGGACGAACTCTCGCCGCGCATCAGCATCGACCCCGCTTCGAGTGCTGCACCGATTTTCTCACTGACCATCAGATGGACTTCCGTCGCGGCGTCGACGCCTCCGGCCGCAATCCTTCTAAGGCGTATATCGATGACGTGGTTCGATTCGACCGCCAGCATCATGGCTGGATACCAGGGGTAAAAAAGCATCTTGCTGCTCCTGACAGCGAAAATGCTGCATCGGCCTAACAGCGTTGCCCGGCAAAGGTTCGATCCAGCCCGATCACTTGGGGCAGAATACGCAAAGGTGTGTCCGGAACCATTCGGTCGCCAGTCTGTTGGCTCTCCGACACATCACCTTTGGAGAAGAAAATGAACAAGCTCGCCATCTCTCTGGCAGTCGGCGCCACTGCGCTTTTTGCAACGGCTGCTTCGGCGGCTCCCCTTTCGGTTGGTTCGGTAGCCCAGGACAGTAACATTCAGAACGTGCGTATGGTCTGCAACGAAGACGGCCGTTGCTGGCGCCAACGCGGTGAACGCGGCGTTATCATTCGTGACTCGCGTGACTCGTATGACTACGCTCCTCGTGAGCGCTATATCGAACGTCGCGGTTACGAAGAGCGCGGACCTGGTATTGGCTTCCGTGCGCCTGGCGTCAGCATCGGTATCGGCGGCGACCGTTACTGAGCTGTTCCGGCATGCGCTCGAGCTATCGACCGCACCTGCCATAATCGGCACCGTAGCCTAACAATCAGCCCGACCGACATTGTTCGGTCGGGCTTTTGAATTCAGCAGCAATGATGGCTTGCTCCCCGTGCGAGCTGGTCGCAGCGAGGCGGCGCCTGAGCCGGTGCTTGCGGGTGTCGCAGCACCGCCAAGATTCGCGAAAGCAATCCGTGTTGCCCTTCAGACCTTGCGCTATCTCAATTAGCTGTTTGAGCGAACGCGCTATGAAAGCCTCTCCGCGGAGCGGCAAATGACCAGGCGCATCGCAGTCATCCAGGGCCATCCAGACCCGGCGGGTCATCATCTGCTGCACGCGATGGCTGACGCGTATGCCGAAGGTGCAACCGCAGCGGGGCATGAGGTTCGCCGCATCGAGGTAGGAAAGCTCGAGTTTCCGCTGTTGCGCACGCAGGAGGAGTTCGAGACCGGCGCGTTGCCGCCGGCTCTGGTGCAAGCGCGGGAAGACATGCGCGGGGCGGAGCACTGGGTATTTCTGTTTCCGCTCTGGCATGGAACCATGCCGGCGCTGTTCAAGGGCTTTCTCGAACACATTTTCAGGCCCGGCTTTGCCATGGAGTACAAGAAGGAAGGCTTCCCGAAACGACTGCTTGTTGGCCGTTCGGCCCGTATCGTCGTGACCATGGGGATGCCGGTGCTGCTTTATCGCTGGTACTTCGGCGGCTACGGTCTGCGCGCCTTCGAGCGCAGCATGCTGAGCTTCGCCGGAATCAAACCGGTCCGCGAGAGCCTTTATGGGCTCAGCTTTGCCGACGAAAAGAAACTGGCGCGCTGGATCGAGGACATGCGCCGGCACGGCGGACGGGGCGACTGACCGCCTCGACAAGAATTCGCATATCGGTGATCGAAGGCCTGCGACGCTGTTCGCGAAGGGGTCACAACACCGCGACACCGGCAATCGCGCACATCGCCACCACCGACCATGGCGGCAGCTTCCACACCGCCAGCAGCAAAAAGCCGGCGAGTGCGACGGCAAAATCGCGCTGGCTGAGGACGGCGCTCGTCCACACCGGGCTGTAGAGTGCGGCGCCGAGGATTCCGACCACCGCCGCGTTGGCACCCCTCATGCCGGCCTGAACCATCGGCCGCGGACGCAGCGAATCCCAAAACGGCAAAATTCCGAAAACCAGCAGCAAGCCCGGCAGGAAGATCGCGACCAGTGCGATCGCTGCACCCGCAAGTCCGTTCGGCGTCGGGCCCATGACCGCACCCAGATAGGCTGCGAATGTGAACAGCGGTCCGGGCACCGCCTGAGCCAGGCCGTACCCTGCCAGGAACGTTTCATTCGATACCCAGGCCGGAGCAACCACCTCCGCCTGAAGCAAGGGCAGCACGACATGGCCGCCGCCGAAGACGAACGCGCCGGAACGAAAGAAGGCGTCGAACAGCGCAAGACCTTGATGGTGTGTCGTACCGACAAGGACGGGCGAAGCAACCAGCAGCGTCGCAAAGATCGCAAGCGCAACCACGCCGCTTCGTCGGCTGATTGGAAAGCTCAGATGTCCGGCGGCGGGAGCCGCGGTTTCGCTGCGGCAAAGTGCCAGCCCGGCAACTGCCCCGATCGCGATCGCGGCGATCTGTCCGACCGATCCACTAAAGAAGACAACGATGACGACCGCGGCGAGTGCAATTGCAGCGCGCGGCCGATCCGGCGTGAGGCTTCGTGCCATGCCCCAGACGGCCTGGGCAACGACCGCGACGGCGACGAGCTTGAGGCCATGGAGAAGCCCCGATGCGAGGGGACCGGTGAACGAGGCCGCACCAAGCGCAAAGGCCAACAGGACGAGGGCGGACGGCGTGGTAAAGGCGAGCCAGGCAGCGAGCCCGCCCAGAAGTCCGTTTCCGCGCAGGATGCCCAACGAAAATCCGACCTGGCTGGAGGCCGGCCCGGGCAGAAACTGGCACATCGCGACCAGATCGGCGTAGCCAGCCTCATCGATCCATCGCCGGCGCACCACCAGTTCATCCCGGAAATAACCGAGATGCGCGATCGGACCGCCGAACGATGTCAGACCGAGCTTGAGAAAAGCCCAAAACACCTCGCCCGGCGAACCGGGGGCCGCGCTGTTGCTGGAGCCGGGATCGCCGCCGTTTGCCGCGGCATCGGCAGCCGAAGAATCATCCATCGATTTACTTTTTGCTCGCTCTTTTTGATCGCCGCTGCGCCGGGACGATTTCACCGAACAGCTCTTTTGCTTTCGCTGTAGCCAACCTGATAGCCTTGCGGCCGAGCGGGGTTGCTCGATAATACTTTCTCGAAGTGCGCCCCTCGCGCTCCAGGCGCGAGGCCAGGTAGCCCTTCTTTTCCAGTCCGTGCAGCACCGGATACAGCGTTCCCGGACTCAATCGATAACCGTGGCGGGCCAGCTCTTCAATCATCCACTGGCCATATAATTCTCCGTCGACGGCATGATGAAGAATGTGCAGGCGGATGAAGCCGCTCAGGAGCTCGCGATGGTCCATTCCGGCATGATGCCCTGGTTGTGATTTGACCTGAGCTTGACTATCGCAGTTCGATAGTGAAATTCAATAGCCATGTCTATTGCGTGAACGCCGACCCGGAGAAATCAGCATGTCCATGGCGCGGCGCGAGCTTCTGCAGCGCGGAGGAATTCTTGCCCTCGCGGCGGCGCTTCCCGGGCTCGCGCAGGCTCAGCCTTCCGGCAGCTCGCAGGGGTCATCACAAGGTGCCGCGGATCACACGATACGAATCGGCAACGGGCTGGTCGAATTGGCGCCGGACCGCATCATTTCCACCACGACCTATAACGGACAGTTTCCCGGTCCCTTGCTGCGCTTCAAGCAAGGTCAGCAGGTTGTCATCGACATTGTCAACGACACTGACACGCCGGAACAATTGCACTGGCACGGGCAGACCATCGCCGCGGACGTTAGACGGTGCAGCCGAAGAAGGCACGCCGTTCATTGCGGCCCGGGGAGGCCGCCGTATTTCGTTCAAGCCGGGTCCGTCGGGGCTGCGTTTTTACCATACACATCTCACACCTGGAGCCGATCTCTCGGGCGGGCAGTATGGCGGCCAGGTTGGCACCGTCTATGTGCAGTCAAAAGACGATCCCGGTCGATACGACCGCGAAGTCTTTCTCATGCTCAAGGAATTCCAGCCGGCGCTCAGCCGCGGAGGCGACATGGCGATGGATTTTCTGGCGCCTGCGACTCGGGTGAAGGCGCTCGAAGAAGCCGGCGAGTCTGCCATGCGCGGATCGCTGGCCAAGGGAATGCCGCACGGCTTTGAGGTCGGCTACAGTCTGTTCTCAATCAACGGCCGCATGTTGGGTCACGGCGATCCCGTCCGCGTGAAGGCGGGCGAGCGGGTCCTGTTTCATATCGTCAATGGCAGCGCCACCGAGATCCGCAGCCTCGCCTTGCCCGGGCACAACTTCGAAGTGATCGCATTGGATGGCAATCCTGTTCCGACACAAGTTGCCGTGCCGGTGCTGTGGCTGGGGACTGCGGAGCGTATCTCTGCCGTCGTCGAAATGAATCATCCCGGAATATGGGTGATGGGCGACCTTGCCGATGACGACCGCACGAGGGGCATGGGCATCGTGATTGAATATGCCGGCAAAACCGGAAAGCCAAAATGGACCAAGCCGGCTCCGTTCAAATGGGACTACACCCGTTTCGGACGACCTGATCGGCATGCCGCGGCGCCGGATGAAACCATTGACATGACGTTCACCAAGAACAATGCCGCCAATCAAGGTTTCAACGAATGGCGGATCAACGACGTGGCATTCTCCATGGAAAAAATGCAGCCGATGTTTCATTTGCGCGAGGGAAAGCGTTATCGGCTGCGCATGCGCAATGCCAGCGACGACATTCATCCCGTGCATCTGCATCGCCATAGCTTTGAACTGACCCGCGTGGCTGGAAAAGCGACGGCCGGGATCATGAAGGATGTCGTCATGTTGGGTGGATACCAGGAAGTGGAAGTCGACTTTGTGGCCGACAATCCCGGTCGAACCTTGTTTCACTGTCATCAACAGCTGCATATGGACTTCGGATTCATGGCGCTTTTCGATTACGCGTAGGGCAGGGCGGCGCGGCCTTGGTCACTGTATCGTCCGGTAGGTCGTGAGAAATTCGTCGGACCCGCTGGAATTGAAAGAAGGCGAGTCCTGCAATGCGCCGGGGTTTAGCCAGCGCCAAGGGCGCGCGCGATATTGTAGGTCGCAAGACTTGCCGCATAGGCGAGCGCGAACATGTAGCCGAAGGTGATCGCCATCCATTTCCAGCTTCCGGTCTCGCGACGGATCACAGCCAGCGTCGAGGCGCATTGCGGCGCGAAGATGTACCAGACCAGCAGCGACAGTGCCGTCGCAAGGCTCCATTTAGTGGCAAGCACCTGTCCGATCTGACCCGCTGCTTCCTTGCCGCCCTCGATGGCATAGACAGTACCGAGCGCGGCAACCGCGACCTCCCGCGCCGCCATGCCCGGGATCAGCGCAACGGCGATTTGCCAGTTGAAGCCTAGCGGGGCCAGCAACGGCGCCAGCGCCTTGCCGATCATGGCTGCCAGGCTGTAGTTGATGGCGGGGCCTTCGGCGCCGGCGGGGGCTAACGGAAACGACGCCAGAAACCATATCAGTACCATCATCGAGAAGATCGTGGTACCGGCCCGTTGCAAAAACATCTTCGCCCGCGTGTAGACACCGATAGCGATGCTGCGGGCGCGCGGCATCTTGTAATCAGGCAGTTCCAGCATGAACGGCGCCGGCGCGTAGTCACGCCACATGAAGAACTTGATCAGGAATGACACGCCGAGCGCGCTGGCGATGCCCGCCGCGTAGAGGCCGAACATCACCAGGCCTCGCAGATCGACCCAGCCCCAAATCTGCTCCGCGGGGATGAAGGCGGAAATGATCAGCGTGTAGACCGGGATTCGCGCCGAACAGGTCATCAGCGGCGCGATCAGGATGGTGGTCAGCCGGTCGCGGCGATTGTCGATTACCCGTGTCGCCATAATGCCGGGGATGGCGCAGGCGAAACTCGACAGCAGCGGAATGAAGGCGCGGCCGTGCAGGCCGGCGCCGCCCATGATGCGGTCCATCAGGAACGCCGCGCGCGCCATGTAGCCGAAATCTTCCAGCAGCAGAATGAACAGGAAGATGATGATGATCTGCGGCAGGAACACGATGACGCTGCCGACCCCGGAAATCACGCCGTTCTGAAGGAAGCTTTGCAGCAGGCCCGCGGGCAGCGTGTCATGAACCAGTTGCCCAAGCGCGGCGAAGGCGGACGACAACAGCTCCATCAGGGGCTGCGCCCATGCGAACACCGCCTGGAACATCACGAACAGGGTCAGCGCCAGGATCGCGAGGCCCGCCACCGGATGCAGCACCACGGCGTCGATCCGTGCGGTCCAGGAGTCGGGGCGCGCCGGCAGGCTCACGGTCGCCGCAATGATGCGATCAGCCTCACGCTGGGTGGCCCGCAATTGGGCGACCGTGAGTGGCTGCCAAAGATTTTGCGCAAGCGGCGGTGGCGCCTGCGCCGCGATCTCGTCGGTCAGGCGCAGCAAATCGGCGGTGCCACCCTTGCGCACCGCGATGGATGTAACGACCGGCACGCCGAGCGCCTCGGACAGCCGCGCCACATCCACGGTCACGCCGCGGCGCGTGGCGATGTCGAACATGTTCAGCACCAGCACCAGCGGCCGGCCGGTGCTCTTGAGCTCGAGCAGGAGCCGGATCGTCAGCCGCAGATTGGTGGAATCGGCCACGCAGAGCACAAGGTCCGGGAGAACCTCGCCGGGAGTGCGGCCGAGCACCAGATCACGCGTGATCTCTTCATCCGGGCTGCGACCGCGCAGCGAGTAGGTTCCAGGCAAATCGATCAGCGAAACCTGACGCCCTAGCGGCGTGACGAACGACCCTTCCTTGCGTTCCACTGTAACGCCCGGATAGTTCGCGACCTTTTGACGGCTGCCGGTGAGTGCATTGAAAAGCGCGGTCTTGCCGCTGTTCGGCGTGCCCACCAGGGCGAGATGCATCAACGGAGCTTCCATGGCTTAAGGTCCGCTCGCGTCAGGCGACAATGACGGCCATGGCCTCGCGCCGGCGTACCGCGATCGTGACGTTCTCGACGCGGACCGCGATCGGGTCGCGCCCGACGATGCCCTCGTGCAGCACCTCGACCCTGGCGCCTTCGACGAAGCCGAGTTCGATCAACCGGCTTTCCAGTTCAATGGCCGACAGCGCAGAGCCCGCATCGCCGGCGGCGAAGTGCTGGATCACGCCCGAATAGCCCAGTTTGGCCAATCCCAGCGGCAATTGCGGGCGAGCGTCGTTCCGTTCAGTCATGGTTTGTCTTTCCAATCGGCGGCCGGCAGGTCAAGCGTGGCGATCAAAATGCAGCTGCACCTTAGAGCGATTATAAACAAGCTTCACGCAGCTGGGCCCAGGCGGGCGTTGGAACCCACATTCGGCGCAACTCCTTGCGAACTCTTAGCTCGATAAAGAAAACGACGATTGACCCATCGCAATCATTTTCGGCAACGAATTCCCGGGAATGTCCGGGGCAAAGTGGGGTTTACAAGTGCGGCTGGATCGTGGGATCGCCCACATAGGAAAACAGGAGGCACGCATGATCAACTCAGCGATCAGGTTTGTGACACTGGCCATGTTTCTGGCGGCGCTGATCTTGGCACCCCCGGTCACCCCGGCTCTTGCCGCCGGAGGCGGAGGCGGCGGCGGTGGAGAACCTCCTCCCTCCGCCTATCCCCCGCCGCCGCCGGACACCAAGGCCCGCAGCACCCACACGATCTCTAGGAGCAAGAAAAAGCCCAGCAAGCAGTCCAGCATCGATGACCCCGCATTTGCCCAGGGTTACCGCGCAGCCTATGCGACGATCTACGACCGCAACGATTACGCCGGTGCCATCGAGCAGCTGAAGGCGCTCGGCCACGACGATCATCCCAACGTGGCCAATCTGATCGGCTATTCCTATCGCAAACTCGGCGACTACAAGCTCTCGCAAGTCTGGTACGAGCGCGCGCTGAAAGCCGATCCAAACCATGTGCTGACCTGGCAGTATTACGGTCTTTGGCAGATCGAACAGGGCAACCGCGATCAGGCGCAATATCATCTGAGCCGGATCGCTGCGATTTGTGGAACCGACTGCGAGGAGTATCGGTCACTGGCGGCGGCGCTCGAAAAACCGCCCGGCACCGGCCTCGTTTACTAGTTCCGCGATGCAACTCCGCGGCGCGTCTCGTTGTGGATGCGCCCGCTGGCGGTTGCTGTCGATCTCGCCGACGACGCGGCAATCATGCCGACATGTCGACGCCGTGTTTCGCGTCGTCGGTCAGGATTTCGAATGCCGCGCGGGTTTTTGTCTCCAGCACCTCGGTCGTGCCGGCACGCCTGTCCGTGAGACGCAGCGTGCAGCTGGCAATCTTGCTGTTGAGGCAGTGTTTTGTGCCTCCCGGCGGATTGTAATATCTTAATCCGACGAAGGCTTCGCGCGGCGCCGATATCGTCCCTGCAATCTCCGCATCCTCGTTTCTCGACGCAAATTCCCAGGAAAAATATCCAAACTTCCCTCTCGCCCGGATCGCCTGACCCAATCTCGTGAACGCGTACTCTCTTTGCCGATGGCGAAGCACGATTGGCGTTATCGGCGGCGTCCAAAATGGCCCAACACGAAGCCTGGCGGTTGCCACCTCCAGAAAGCTGTCGGGCTGATTGTCAAATCCGGCGACCTGACCCCACGCATAGAGGTCGGTGTGGCGCGATCCCCAATTGTGGTTCTGACTGCCGACCCAGTCAGCAATCTCGACCTGCCTTCCGTCAACGGTCAGCACGCCATTGAAGCAAGCCATTGGAACACTGACGACGCTCTTGGCCGCGGGAAAGCGGCCCTGGTACAGCGCCAGAGGCAACAGGAGAACCGGCGGCGAAGCTCCCTCGAATTTCAGGTCCCAGGCCAGGCTGTGTCGCTTGCCCTCGATGGCTCCCTCGAGACGGTTCGGCAGCAGCGTTGCCTTGCCAACGCGCACGCGAAACGACGAGACATCGAAGTCGCAGTCCGTGAACCGGTATTCTTGCTTTGCGGTCACGTGACGGTTGCGCTCGGCATCGAAAAAGATCGCCCAGAGCTCGCCGATCGCATCACCAGGGCGGCCCTTGGGACTGAAGATCGTGTAGCGGATCCAGAACGCCTGGGCACGATGCGGGTGGTTGGCGCGTACGAAAAAGCTCTCGTAGTGACCTTGGGGCTGGCCGCGATAGCGCGTGAAATTCACCCCCTGCGAGAATGCCTCCAACGGGTCCTGCATGTTTGCCCCATCGATCGTGCGCCGGGAATTGCTGACGGAGGACGGACACTGGGCTCACGGCGCCCATCGACCTCCGAGGCATCATATGCGCGCGCAGGCGTAATGCCAGCCAACCCTCGTCCTGATTCCGCCGGTTTCCGGTTAACAGCGACCCGCGTTCCAGGACGCGGACTCGAAAGCACGTGGCAAATACGATTGCACGCGGGCTGGATGAAGGCGAGATAGTCGGCTGCGATCTTGCGGCGACGGGTGGCGATGCAATCGCGTGGCGCATCGCTCGTCATTGCAGGACATCGGAAATCGTCAGGGGCCGCTCCGGCTCCACATCCGACCGGTTCCACCAGCCGCCGCCCAAGGCCTGGAACAGCGCTACAGTATCAGCGTAGCGAGCGGCCCTGGCTTGGGCGAGGCTGAGCACGGCCTGCTGATAGGTCTGCTGCGCGTTAAGAAGGCCGAGATAGTTGATGTCGCCGAGCTCCATGCGCCGGCGCGCGATTTCCAGGCTTTTGGCCGCTGCGCGCTCGGAGGCCACCACCTTTTGCAAGGCGACGGCGTCAGACTGAATTGCGCGCAACGCGTCGGCGACGTTCTGGAACGCGACAATCACCGCGCCCCGATATTGCGCGGCCGCCTGGTCGTACGCCGCCTTCGCTGCGAGTTCGCGATGCAGCAAAGTGCCGCCGTGAAATATCGGTTGCGCCACGACGCCGGCGGCGCTCCAAAAGCCCGTTCCCGGTGTGAACAGCTGGTCGACGGCGAGCGCTGTGCTGCCGGTTGTTGCCGAAAGCGTGACGTTAGGCAGACGGTTGGCAATGGCGACGCCAATCTGCGCGCTGGCGGCCTGCAGGTTGGCTTCCGCGGCACGCACGTCCGGCCGCTGCTCGACCAGTTGCGACGGCAGACTGACCGGCAAAACGCGCGGCAGCCGCAGCGACGCGAGCACGAACTGCTGCGGCATTGCCTGACTTGGAAAGCCTCCGGTCAGCGCGGCCAATAGGTCGCGCTGTTGCGCCAATTGCTTCCTGAGCGGCGGCAGCGTCTGTTCGGCCTGCGCCAGCGCGGCCTCCTGCGCCACCACATCGGCTTCCGCCACGGCGCCAAGTTCACGCTGGTGCCGCAGCAAACCCAAAACGTCGGTCTCGATTTTGATGATAGTGAGCGTGGCCGCAATCTGGGCGCGCAGCGAAGCCTCTTGCACGGCCGCGCCGGCAAGGTTCGAGGTCAAGGTCAGATAGGTCGCCTCGAGCGCGAAACGTTGCGACTCCGCTTGCGCAGCCAGCGCCTCGATCGAGCGGCGCGTGCCGCCGAACACATCGGGCGAATAGGATATGTTCAGTTGCCCGGTGAAGAGATTGAAAGTCGGCGCGTCGGAACCGACGTCGGACGGCGCGCCGATGGCCGGCTTCTGCCGGATGCCGCCGAAACTGCCGTCGATGGCCGGAAGCAGCGCGCCTCGCTGCGCGTAGACGTTTTCTTTTGCGACACGCAGCGCGGCCTGCGCCGCCTGCAGGTCGGGGTTGGCGGCGAGCGCCTTTTCGACCAAGGCGTTGAGTTCCCTGGAGTGGAACAAAGTCCACCATTCCCCCGGCAGGTCGCGACCCCGGTCGAACCGCTGCGCGGCGCCGGCGGGCGTGGCGGCGGAGGCGGTCGCCCGGCCGAGTGGCTCCGGCGTGTAACCGGTCGCATCCGGAGGTGACGGCACGACAAAATCCGGACCCACCGCGCAGCCGGCCAGCAGCAGCACCGTGGCCAGCGCTGCGGCTGTTCTCTTCGAACTGCCCTCCGAACTGCCTGTGGCCATCCGTCGCGCCTTACCAACCTTCATGTTTCGCCAACTGCGGCGGCGGCTTTCGGCTCGCGCCTTGCCGCGCGGCTCTCAAGTGCGAAGTAGAGCGTTGGAATGATGAACAGCGTCAGCAAAGTCGCCGGAATGAGGCCACCGGCCACTACCGTTGCGAGACTGCGCTGGACATCGCTGCCCACGCCCGTCGCCCAGGCCGCCGGCAGCATGCCGACGGTCGCGACCGACGCCGTGATGAGCACGGGCCGCAAACGCTCGCTCGCGCCGATCAGCACGGCTTCGGAGAGCGAAATGCCTCGCTCGCGAACCCGATTGAGGTTCGCCACCATGATGACGCCGTTCATCACGGCGACACCGAATAGCGCGATGAAGCCGACCCCCGACGCAACGTTGAGCGTAGTCCCGGTGACATGAAGCGCGATCAGGCCGCCGAGCGTCGCCAGCGGCACGACGCCGATCACCAGTAAAACCTGGCGCAGCACGCCAAACTCGGCATAGAGCAGCACCATCATCGCGCCCAGGACCAATCCAAGGATCAATTCGAAACGCGCCTCTGCCCGCAGCTCGCCTTCGAACTGCCCGGCCCATTCGATGTGATATTTGCTTCGATCGAACGAGACCTTTTGCGCGATGGAATTGGTGGCGTCTCTGACAAGGGAAACCGGATCGCGGTCCCGGTAATTCAGCTTCACCAGCAGATAGCGCCGATCCATCTCGCGATTGATCATGCCTTCGCCAGTCTGGAACTTGATTTCGGCGACCTGCGAGAGCGGAATCAGCGCCCCGTCGCTCGACGTCAGCAGCAGGTCCCTGATCGCCTCGGGACTGTCGCGGGCCTCAGGAGCAAAGCGGACGCTGACGTCGTAATGGCGTTCGCCAATGAACACCTGGCTGACGGCGCCGCCGCCGATCCCCGTGCTGATCAGGTTGGCGACATCGGCAACGTTGATACCGAATCGCGCCGTTGCCGCGCGATCGACCCTGATCGAGATTTGCGGCAGCTGGCCGTATTGATCGGTCGCGGCGTCGCTCACGCCAGGCGTGTTGTTCAATACACCGACGATGTCCTTGCCGATGCGCTTGAGTTCGCCGAAATCGTCACCGAAGACCTTGATGGCAAGAGAGCTGTGGGGGTCGAACACCTTGTCGCGGACGCTGTCGATGATCGGCTGGCTGAAGGCGATTTCGAAGCCGGCCAACTGATTGAGCAGCACCGTCATCCGGCGGATCAAATCCTGCTTGCTCTCGCCAGCCGGCCATGTCGTGTAGGGGGTAAGACCAACGGCAGCTTCCATGTGCGCCGGCGTCCAGGGATCCGTGCCATCGTCGTTGCGGCCGGTGTGGCTCACGACATACGAAACTTCGGGCATGTCGTTCAGGACGCGGCGCAAATCGGCGACCATCTCCGTCGCTTTCTGCAGTGAAATTCCCGGCGGCAGCTCGGCATGCAGCCAGAGCGAACCCTCGTCGAGCTCGGGCAAAAACTCCCGCCAGACTGTTGCGCCGAGAATGACGATTGCAACCGCCGCGCCGGCACTGACCAAATAGACGATCGACGGGCGGCGAAACGAGCTGTGCAGGGCGCGCCGATACAGCTCCTCCAGCCGATGCAGGATCGGATTATGAAACATGCGGCGAGGCCTGCGATAGGCCAGGTAGGCCAGGCCCGGAACGACAAGCAAGGCGAACGCCAGCGCGGCGAACTGGGAGTAGCCGACGGCATAGGCCAGCGGAAAGAACAGTTTCGCCTCGATCCGATTGAACGCGAACAGCGGCAGATAGGTGGTGATGATGACGGCCGTGGCAAAAAAGATCGGTCGCGCCACCTGGCGCGCGGCGTCGCGGACGTCGGCCTCTGTCAGCGGTTGATCCGGGTTCGCCTCGCGGCGGCGCAGAATCGCTTCCAGCATTACTATCGCGCCGTCGACGATGATGCCAAAGTCGATGGCGCCAAGCGACAGGAGATTTGCCGAAACTTTGGTGTGGTGCATCAGAATGAAGGCCGCCACCACCGCGAACGGGATGGTGATGCCGATGATCAGCGCACTGCGCGGGCTGCCGAGAAAGACAATGAGGATGAGCAGAACAAGGCCGATTCCTTCAAGGGTCGTGTGCGAGACCTTGTTGACAGTGGCGTCGACCAGGGTGGAACGATCGAGATACGGAACGATTTGAACGTTATCGGCCTTCAGCCGCGCATTGAGCTCGGCGATCTTGGCGTGCACGCCGTCCAGAACGCGCGACGGATTCTCGCCGCGCAGCAGCAGCACGGTGCCCTCGACCACATCGTTCATGTCGTCCTTGCCGACGATGCCGTGGCGCTCCTGGTTGGCGAGTTTCAGCTTGCCGAGATCGCGTACAAAAACCGGCGTGCCGTTGTGCTGGGTGACGACGATATGTCCGAGGTCGTCGAGCGTCTGAACCAGTCCGATACCGCGAATGACGTAGCCAAGTTCACCACGGTTGAGAACGCTGCCGCCCGCATTTGCGCTGTTGGCGTTGATCGCGTCGGTGACATTCTTGAGCGATATGGCGAAGCGTATGAGTTGTTGCGGGTCGAGCTCAAGCTGGAACTGGGTAGTGACACCGCCGAAATTGGCGATGTCGGCGACGCCTGGCACCTGCTTCAGGCTCGGGATCACTGTCCAATGTTGAATTTCAGAAAGTTCGCGGAGGTTCTTTGTGTCGGACTCAAGCGTGTAATAGAGAATCAGGCCGGTCGGCGAGGACAGCGGGTCGAGGCCGGGCGAGAGCCCGGGCGGCAACGTGACACCCTGAATCCGCTCCATGATGCGTTGCCGCGACCAATAGTCTTCGATGCCGTCGCGAAAAATCATCGTAATCAGCGACAGCCCGAACGTGCTGCGCGATCGCATCATGGCGAGTCCCGGTGTGCCGTTCAGCTCGCGCTCGAGCGGAATGGTGACCTGCTGCTCGACTTCTTCAGCGGCAAGGCCGGGGGCTTGCGTGACGACCTGCGAAGAAGTGTCGCCGACGTCGGGATAGGCCTCGATCGAAAGCTGCGTCCAGCAATAATAGCCGTAGATCGCGGCGAAGATGCAGATCATCGCCGCTACCAGGCGCTTGCGAAGAGCGAAGACGACGAGCCAGTCAATCACCGAGCAGCACTCCCCCCTTGACGACGATGCGCTCGCCCGCCTTGACGCCGCCAGCGAGAAACACCTGATCGCCCTGCTGGAATGCGATGTCCACGGACCGCGCCTGGAACCTCCACGGCGCGGTCTCGACAAACACCTGGCTGACGTCATCCTTGAGTACCAGTGCGTTCGTCGGTGCGACCGGCATTTTATGGCTCGCCGCATGGAAGTCGGCGGTCGCAAACATTCCGGGCCGCAGGCGCCGATCGGCATTGTCGAACGCGATGCGGACTTTGGTCCGGCGGGTGTCGGCGTCGAGGACATCGCTGACGAACAGGACGCTGCCGTGCAGCACCTCGCCGGGATAGGCGACGAAGGTGACGTCGACCGGTTGCCCTTTCGACACCAGCGAAATGTCTTTTTCCGGCATACTGGCTGTGACCCAGACGCGGCTGAGATCGGCGATCGTCATCAATGAGGCGGTCGAATCGTTCCAGAATGCGCCGGGCGCCACGCCAAGATCGATCACGCTGCCGTCCATCGGTGCCACCACCGTCACGGTACGGGACTTGTTCGCAGCATCGGGGTCGACGCCGATCTGCTTCAAATGCGCGGTGGCGCGCTGATACTCCGCCCCCGCGGTGACGGCGTCGGTTTCTGCCTGTTGCAGATCCTTGTCGGCCGCACCGCCAATCTTCGCCAGTCCGCGCTGGCGATCGCGATTCTTCAAAGCCAGCTCCAGCAACACCTTGGCGCGATCATAATCGGAATAGGCCGTCCCAAGATCAGGCGAATCGATCACGACAAGGGGCTGGCCCGCCTTCACCTGTTCGCCGAGCGCGACCTTCAACTGGGTGACGCGTCCGGCCAGCGGCGGCGCGACCTTGACGAGACGCGCGGGATCGCTCTCGATGACCGCCGGCAGCACCAGGTCGCGCTGGATATCCTTTTCCACGACCGCCGCGATCATAAGCTTGCCGCGCAACGGCGAGCGTTCCGGCACCGTAATCGCTTCGCCGGTACGAAGCAGAGCCTGCGCTTTCCCCGAAACTGGTTCGGAAGAAATCGGATGACCGGCGGGACCGCCGAGCAGGCGATAGGCGGCAGCGGCGATTACGACAGCGACAACGAGGTACGTCAGGTCCTTCGCCCGAAATGACCTCGTGCGTGATCGCCCGGCATCACCGTCCGTGTCCTGACCCGGATGCAACGAGCGGTCGAGATTTTTGGTCTCGGATCTGGGATCGACGAGCATGCGGCTTCTCGTCTGGATGAATTTGAAAAAGGCGCGCGCAAACGAGTCTCGTTTGACGCTTGCCGGCGCAGCACGTTCGGGATTGCCTTAGCGGCACGAATGCCTTCGGGCGCCCGCCTCAGACTGAGGGCGGGGCGCGGGCCTTGGGCTGGAAATGCGGTGCCGTCGCCGATGCCAACTCCGCATGGGGGCGCAGCGTGACGAAATCGACCGATGCCGGAAGCGGCAAATCCGGCGCAGCCGAGGGTGTCGAGGTCCCGGCTAAATTGATCAACGCACAGATCGGGCAATCGAAGTCAGCCAATCCGTTCCGGGCAGGATCGCGCGAGCTTGACCCATCCGATGCAGCCACGGCTGATGCCAGTGCCGTATCGATCGAAGTTGGCACAAGAGGATGGACGTGACCGAACGTCAGCACGATCTGCAGCGCCAGCGCCACGAGCGCCAGGCGCGAACCAAAGTGCATTTTCGACCGGAACCAACGCATCGTTAGTCGTGTCTTTGCTTAGGTGAGGCCAGCCCGGCCCAGCGGGCGGCCGCGGCTAAGCGTTTAGCATGATCCGGATGATCAGCAGCTGTCAACCGAATAGCTGCGGTCCGGCGACGCGTCTCCTGCAAAGATTCGCATGCTCTAAAGCGCAGCACGGTTCGTAGCATTTTTCGGGCTGGCTGCGATCCCTGACATGAGTATGCGCGCGATTGAAACGTAGTTAGCCTTGCGGTTTTGAATCCGGCGCAGCGGCCATGGCGCGGGTTCGAAAATAATCCAGCACGAAGAGGCGGATCGCGGAAGACAGGTTGCCTTGCTGGCGATTGCTGTCGATCTCGCCCACCAGTTCGGACAGCGTCATGTCCCGCAATCCCGAGATTTCCTTCATGCCGTTCCAGAATGCCTCTTCAAGGCTGACGCTGGTCTTGTGACCCGCCACCACGATCGAGCGCTTCACCACAGGCGATTTCATGACGCGTCCTCGCCGTCGATCCGATGCTGATCCAGCACGTCGCTGGAGCGCTTGGTGCGGGCTTCGTCCAGAACGCGTTCGGATTTGGTTCGGCCAAACCGCGCCCGGTTGGCCTCGGCCTGTTGCGCCGACTGTTCCCGCTCAGTGCGCTTCTTGAACCGCTTCAGATTGACCACATCCCCCATGCCTGCCCCCATCATGCAGCCAACTGGGGGCATGCGATATTTTTACAAAGGCGCGGGTGGTCGCGCTGGGCCTTGGCCGGCTCGGTCGTCATCCCGAAAATCCCCATTATCGCTCTCTGATACCATCAAAAAATGCGTTCCGCTCTGCGAAAACCAATATTTTGTGCTCTACCATGGGCGAGCGCAACGACGATAGCTGATCGGTCTAAGTCTTTAGGCGGTATGAACCATAACTATTTTTCCGGGTCGTAATTCCAGGCGGTTAGATCAGCCGGGGTGTGTCATTTTGTCCGGCTGCACCAGCCGGTCGAATTCCGCAGGGGTAACGAAGCCCAGCCGCACAGCCTCTTCTTTCAAGGTCGTCCCCCGGGCGTGAGCGGACTTGGCGACCTTGGCGGCGTTGTCGTAGCCAATCCTGGGAGCGAGCGCGGTCACCAGCATCAGCGAGCGTTCCATCAAATCCCGGATGCGTTTTTCGTCGGCGCGTATTCCCTCGACGCAATGTTCGGTAAACGACCGAGCGACGTCGGCCATCAATTGTATGGAATGCATCATACAATATGCCAGCACCGGCTTGTAGACGTTCAGCTCGAAATGGCCCTGGCTGCCGGCGACGGTGACGGCGGTATGGTTGCCGAACACCTGACAGCAAACCATGGTCATCGCCTCGCACTGCGTCGGGTTGACCTTGCCGGGCATGATTGAGGAGCCCGGTTCGTTTTCCGGCAGGATCAGTTCGCCAAGGCCGGAACGCGGGCCCGACCCCAACAGGCGGATATCGTTGGCGATCTTGAACAGGCCGGTCGCCGCCGAATTGATGGCGCCGTGCACGAATACGTAAGCGTCGTTGGAGGCCAGTGCCTCGAACTTGTTGGGGGCGCTGGTGAAGGGCAGCTTTGTAATCTTGGCGACGTGCCTGGCAAACGCCCTGGCGAATTTCGGCTTCGAATTGAGGCCGGTACCGACGGCGGTGCCGCCTTGCGCCAGCGGGTAAAGATCTTTTACCGCCACGCGCAGTCGCGCGATGCCGCTCTCGACCTGCGCGGCGTAGCCGGAAAATTCCTGGCCGAGCGTCAGCGGCGTCGCGTCCTGGGTATGGGTGCGGCCGATCTTGACGATGCCGGCGAACGCCTTTTCCTTGTTGCGCAGCGCGCGGTGCAGCTCGCTGAGCGCCGGAATGAGATCGGTGACGATGCGCGTCGCCGCGGCGATGTGCATGGCGGTCGGGAACGAGTCGTTCGACGACTGGCTCATATTGACGTGATCGTTGGGATGAACCGGCTTTTTGGCGCCGAGCTCGCCGCCAAGCAGTTCGTTGGCGCGATTGGCGATCACCTCATTGAGGTTCATGTTGGTTTGCGTGCCGGAGCCGGTCTGCCAGACCACCAGCGGAAAATGATCGTCGAGCTTGCCGTCGATCACCTCGCGCGCGGCGCGAACGATGGCGCGGGCGCGGCGCTGGTCAATCAGCCCAAGCTCGCGATTGGTTTGCGCCGAAGCAAGCTTGACGATGCCGAGCGCCCGAACGATTGCCATCGGCATCCGGTCATGGCCGATGCGGAAATTCTGCTTGGAACGCTCGGTCTGCGCGCCCCAGTAGCGGTCGGCGGGAACGTCGATCGGACCGAAGCTGTCGGTCTCTATGCGCGTGGAACTGGATCGCAAGGTCGTTGTTGATCGAGCCATGTATCATGTCCGTTGCGCGGGGCCGTTGTTCCGGAGCCAGCTCACGCCGGCTCCGCGCGCAGGTTCATTCTACAGAGCAGGACTTCTTGCGCGCGGATTATTTCTTGCGGAAGCGATCCAGCCGCACGACTTCGGCGCCTTCGCTCGGCTTCGCCGGCTCGTCCGGTTTTTCGGTTGAAGGTGCGGGAACCGGCAGGGCCGAAGGGGCAGGGACTGCCGGAAGCTTTGCCGCCGGTGTTTCCGCCGCGGCATCGGCCGGGTCGAACTGCAGGCCGAATTGCACCGACGGGTCGAAGAAGCTCTTGATGGAATTGAATGGAACAACCAGACGCTCGGGAATGCCGCCGAACGACAGGCCGACCTCGAAACGATCCTCTGATACCGTCAGGTCCCAGAACTGGTGCTGCAGAATGACCGTCATCTCTTCCGGATATTGCGCCAGCAGCCGCGGCGAAAGCTTCACGCCCTCCGCGGTGGACAGGAAGGTGATGAAGAAATGATGCTCCCCGGGCAGGCCATGCTCGGCGGCGTCGGTCAAGACGCGGCGCAGCACACCGCGCAGCGCGTCACGCGCCAGCACGTCGTATCGGATATGATCGGTCGCCATTGGTCGGTCCCGTCGCGTTCAGATGCCACCGGTGGATCGGCGGCGATGTCCGTGGCCCGATTCGCCCATCTAACCATGCTACCCCGACTGCGGGCCGAGGTCAGCAGGCTTGCCGCCGACGGTGGAAATTCCGGCAAAAGGGGGCCAGCCTTGGCTCAAATCGAAGTGGAGGCTTCTGTTGCCAGGTGCCTCCGAACCCCGCCTGATGGAGCTTAACCCATCAGGACTTTAGACTTGGTTTTTCAAACCGCTTACGCGGCCTGAGCAACCGGAGCATAGTTGTCGTTTGCAACTATTGCATAGCCCGATAACGGCGGAACCATACCGGGAAAAAACACGCCCTTTACGCCCTCGTCGATCCTGTTTCGCCCCCGCCGAAACCCGCGCCAGTTGCGGCGGGCTTGGGTGGAGGCGCCGGGTGCTGCCCCCGGGTCCGAATGGTTTATTGCGACGGCACTTTATTTCCATAGCCGGCGAACCGGCACTCTCAATATAGGACGCAAAAGTTGAGAAAAACAGAGCCTGCGACGGCCGTCTGGCGTGGAACAGGCCCCGGAGGGGTGGACTACGCCGAATATCGGTTGGCCTAGCCGGGCCGCCGTTCTAAATCTTGACGATGCCCCCGGATTCGCCGCCGGCTGCCATTCCGGCGCCGGAACTCCCGACATCAACCCCGCCTGGCCTGATCGCGCTGTTCGTCGCGTTCGCCAAAATGTCGCTCGCCGGCTTCGGCGGCGTGCTGGTCTGGGCGCGACGCGGGATCGTCGATCAGCACCGCTGGATGACGGCGGACGAATTCAACGAAACCTACGCGCTGTGCCATTTTCTGCCCGGCCCGAACATCGTCAATCTGTCGGTGGTGTTCGGATCGCGCTTTCGCGGGATCCCCGGCGGCATTGCAGCCTTTGCCGGGCTGGTCGGTCCCCCCGTGGTCATCGTGACGATCCTGGCAGCGCTCTATGCGCGTTTCGGTGAAATCGACGCCTTGCGGCGCATTTTGGCCGGAGTCTCCTGCGCGGCGGTCGGCCTGCTGATATCAGCCGTTTTCCGGATGATGATGCCTCTGATCCGGAGACGCGACCTAGTCGGTCTTGTTGTTTTGCTTGCGGTGTTTACGGCGATCGGGCTGCTGCGGCTGCCGTTGTCGGCGGTGTTGCTGGTGGCGATCCCGCTCAGCATCGCCATCACCTTTGCCAGACACCGGCGGGTGACGGCATGAATTCGGACGAGAGCCCGATTTTGACGCTTGTCTGGACGTTCGGGCTGATGTCGCTGTTTGCGGTGGGTGGCGCGAATGCCGCTATTCCGGAAATGCACCGGGTCGCGGTCGATGTCCGGCACTGGATGACCGACACGCAATTCGCCGATGTGTTCGCGATCTCGCAGATGTCGCCGGGGCCGAATGTGCTGATCGTAACCCTGATCGGCTATTCCGTCGCCGGCGTTGCCGGCGCGCTGGTCGCAACCCTTGCTATGTGCGGTCCGACGGCCGTCCTTGCCTATTATGTCAGCCGCCTTCTCACGCGATCCAGCCATTCGCGCTGGCCTGCGATCATTCAGGCGGCGCTGGTTCCGCTCTCGATCGGCTTGATGGGCGCCAGCGGCCTCGTTCTGGCGTTGACCTCCGATCGGAGCTGGGCAGCCGCCCTGGTCACCGCCGTGTCAGCGGTGCTGGTGTTTGCGACGCGGCTTAATCCGCTCTGGCTGTTGCTGGCCGGAGGTTGTCTGGGTTTTGCCGGCGTAATCGGATGAATGGCGATGCGGCCGCGCGGTTCTGCGCTTGTCGTTTGTGGGCCGGATGCTCAATTTTCCGGGTATATATAACGGACCGTATCAGTCGAATCGCCGCTGTCGAATGGCGGTCGAC
>Ga0208355_1000058_pt1 | contig 56251 bp, 49 predicted proteins | sample NGESurdeep072012_6_FD_184458 | JGI IMG/M metagenome (GOLD analysis project Ga0208355, IMG submission 184458) | Arctic peat soil microbial communities from Barrow, Alaska - NGEE Surface sample 210-3 deep-072012 (SPAdes) | ecosystem: Environmental > Terrestrial > Soil > Wetlands > Peat ... | reverse complement strand
GAGCGTAAAGTCCAGTCTTACGTTTCTGCGCAAAACACCCTGGGCACGCCAGAAGGTCGAAGCGTGGTTCATCGAAGAGCAATTGAACAAATGAAGCGCTTAAAGACCAAGACCGCCGTAAAGAACACGGGGCAGGCCGCCGCCGAATTGGGTGCCTTGCTCCCCGCCATCGCAAAAAGGCTGAAGGAGAAAGGCTAAATTTTATGAAAACGGACAAGAACAGAATCGTCGCATTTTTATCCTTTAGCCCTCAGCCTTCAGCCTTTAGCCTTTTCCTCATGATTATCCGCGCCTTCAAAGGAGAATTATGAAAACGCGCTCACGAACCCCCGGCATCTGCCGGATTGACCAGCCGGCCAAGCACAACCACGGGTTCTTTGTGCGGCTGCAGCGCAGGGGCAAAATCCATTCCGCATTTTTTACCGATTGTTCGTACGGCGGTCGCAAGCAGGCGCTGGCGGCCGCGCAAAGGCATTACCGGAAGTTGCTGGCGAAATTGGGGCCACCCAAACAGATGTTGCGCCGCTGGTGGGCGGAAATGCGGAGGCGCAAGGGTTCGTCCGGCATCGTCGGCGTGCAGAAGCAGGTCCTGCGGCGCAACGGCGAGGTCCGGAAGTATTGGATGGCGACCTGGAGTCCGGAACCGTATGTAGTCCGGCGAAAAGCATTTTCGTTTTGGGAATTCGGGTCGAGGAAAGCCAGACGGCTGGCCATTCGCGCCCGGCGCGCGGGGTTGCGGAGCATGCAATGAATGCCAAACCAGAGCGGAATAGAGCGAAAGTGGACGCGCGGAAGCGCCTGCAATCCCGGATGAAAAAAACAACGTTTCCCTTGTCTCAAGTCTATCGGCTGCTCGAACCCGGACCGGTCGTGATGGTCACGACGGCCCGCACCGGGCGGGCGAACATCATGACCATGTCGTGGCATACGATGATGGAGTTCGAGCCGCCGATCGTGGGTTGCGTGATCAGCAACCGGAACTACTCGTTTGAAATCTTGAAGGCGACCAGGGAATGCGTGATCAACATCCCGACAGTGGAGCTGGCGGAAACGGTGGTGGGCTGCGGGAACGCTTCGGGACGACGGGTGGACAAGTTCAAGGCCTTTGGTCTCACGCCCGTGGCCGCCGCGTGCGTCGAGGCCCCACTCATCGCCGAGTGCCATGCCAATCTGGAATGCAAGGTCATTGATGGGAAGCTGGTCGCCCAATACAACTTCTTTGTCCTGGAGGTCGTCAAAGCGTGGATTGACCCATCGAGGAAACATCCGCGGACGATTCATCACCAAGGGGAAGGCGTGTTCATGGTTGCTGGCCGGACGATCCATTTGCCTTCCAAAATAACTTCCCGCGTCAGGAAATAAATGCCCGCCCGCCGGCCGAATACACGTTGACGGCGAGTGACACCGTTGCTTCTCCAGCGGTGATGCTTGATAACTCGCCCACGCTCCTGGACACGCTGAAGCGCCTGCCAGCCGGAATCACCGTAAATAACACGGGGTTAAAGTTTTCTCCGGCTTGACGTCCTTGCAGGGCGACCGTTAATCCCCCCGCACTCGAACTACCGCACGATGATTTCCGGCGGGCGCACTACGATTACCGGGGGGCGCACTACGACTGGCGGAGGTCCGACTATGACTTCCGAATGACTTTCGTAACCCCCGTGCCTGTGCCGTCCGCCTTCGGAAACAAGACATCCGGTGGTAGTGAGGAGGGTGATAACGCAGGCAAATAACAGGATCATTTTCATATTTAGTTTGGGTAGTGGTAAAGTTTCAAAATTCGGCACTGTAGCGGCGGTCATCCCGCGACTGCGGGACCGCTACATCCAAAACTATTCCACCGTCTTGGTTTGGATTGTTTGCTGGAGTCACATTACACGCCGAGCCGGGACTTCTCTATGGGGTATAACCCTACTACGTCCAAAATGCAGTGTCCGCGTTGCAGACGCAGGCCCGGCACGACGAAGCCTTGCGAAAGTGGCTGGACACGCTGAAGCGTCTGCCAGCCGAGACCACCGTAAATAACACGGGGCAGGCCGCCGCCGAACTCGAAAATGAGGATGACAAAACTTTGTCGCATATGCGACAAAGTTTTGTAAACATCTTGTGAATGAAGAACTTACCGTGAGAAGGTAATGGGGCGGTTCTTATGATTGGCTGGTTTGGCCGCGTAAAGCTTCCAACTTCGTCCTGTGTTGCAGGACTACGATGGACAGGTCGCCACGCGGCAGGCCGCGTAAAGCTTCCAACTTCGTCCTGTGTTGCAGGACTACGATGGACAGGTCGCCACGCGGCAGGCCGCGTAAAGCTTCCAACTTCGTCCTGCGTTGCGGATGACTGATTATTCGTAGCGAAGCGCCTCAATCGGGTCCAACCGTGAAGCTTTCCAGGCGGGATAATAACCAAAGACGATTCCGACGGTCACCGACACTGCGACAGCAGCAATAACCGCCGGCACGGACGGCCTGGTCGGCCAATGCAACAAAGCCGTGACCGCGAGCGACACCCCGCGTCCCAATAAAATTCCGGCAATGCCGCCGGCCAGACAAAGCACCACCGCTTCCACCAGAAACTGCCGCAGAATGTCGCGCGCCCGAGCCCCGACGGCCATGCGCAGCCCGATTTCCCGCGTCCGTTCGGTGACGGATACCAGCATGATGTTCATGATGCCGACGCCGCCGACGACCAAGGAAATCAGCGCCACGATGAGGAGGAGCTTGGTCATCACGCCGCTGGTGGAGGCGAGGGCCTGCGAGATTTCGGTGAGATTGTGAACCCGGAAATCGTCCAGCGTGCCGGGTTGATTGTCCAGCTCGCTGGCTTGAATATGATGCCGTTCGCGCATCAGGACGGTGATCTGGCGGACAGCCTTCGGGATGTCCTGCGGTGTGTTGGCGGATATCCAGATGTCGTCTATGTCCGAGAACCGCGTCACCTGCGGCGTGTCGGCGGCCTGAACCGCCGATTGCTGCGGATAAAGCTGCACGGATTGCTGCGGATAAAGCCGGTTGAGGGAATTGATCCCGCCGGACGTTGAGGCAGCGCCTGCGGACTGTCCGGTTCCTCTGACGCCGGTCACGCGGAACTTGATGGTGGTCCAGGGCGCGGCGAGAAAGTCGTCCTGATCCTGCCCCATCATGTTCGGCCCTTTCCGGCTCAGGACGCCGACGATTTTCATCCCGACGTCCTTGACGCGGATTTCCTTGCCGAGGGGAGATTCGCCGCCGAACAACTCCCTGGCAATGGTCTGCCCGATGATGCAGACGGCCGCCGCGCTGCGCACATTTTCTTCCGTGAAACATTCTCCGTCGGCAAGCGGCCAATTCCGAACCACCAGATAATCCGGCGTCGTGCCGAGAATCCGGCCCGGATTCCAGTTACGATTGCCGTAAATGATCTGGGCCCGGCAGTCCACGCTGGGGGCGACCCATTTGATGGTGCTGCAATTCTGGCGGATGGCATCCGCGTCCATGGGCGTGAGGGTGGGCCGCCCGCCGGCGCCGGAATTGATGCCGGCAATGGTCATGTGCGCGGGATCCATCTGGATGACATTGGCGCCAAGGCTGGCGATGGTCTGCTCGATGGAATAGGAAGAGCCGCGGCCAATCTCCATCATGGCGATGACGGCGGCGATACCGATGATGATGCCCAGACAAGTCAGCACCGATCGCATGACATTGCGGCGCAAGGCGCGCAAGGCCATCCGCAAGGTTCCGTGAAAAGTATTCACGTTCGTTTAGTGTCTGATAAAGCGGGGCACGAACGGGTTTTGGGTTCCACCCGGCTCTGGTCCCGTGGTTTCACCCGTGACGACCTCTTCACCCTCTTTCAGGTCATCGGCGGTGACGGCGGTGTTGGAACCGTCCGAAGTTCCGACCTTCACCTCAACGGGCCGGACGAATTCACCGTCCTTCAACCAGATCACGCCCTGGCCTCCGTTTGCGCCTTTGGCATGGGACGGATTTTTGCCGGCCGGCGGATCAATTGAATTTTGTGAACGCACGTTGGCCGTTATCTCGTTGGGTGACGATGGCGACCAGCGCAACGCCGCATTGGGAACCAGCAGAACATTGGATTGCTTGCCCACGGTGAAAGTCACGCTGGCGGTCAGGTAAGGCAGCAAAATATTGTCCGGGTTTTCCGTGTTCACCACCACCGTGTACATCACCACGTTTTGCGTCATCGTCGCATTCAGGCGCACCTTGCCGACCGTGCCCTCGAACTGCCGGCCGGGAAAAGCGTCGCACGTGAAGGTGACGGGCGCGCCGGGCTTGATCCGCGCGATGTCCGCCTCGTTCATCGACACCCAGATTTGCATCTTCGTCAAATCCTGGGCGATGAGGAACAGGCTCGGCGCGTTGAGGCTGGACACGACGGTCTGGCCGATGTTCACCCGCCGATCAATAATGACGCCCCTAACCGGCGAGGAGATGACGCAGAAATCCAGGTTCCGCTGCGCCTTGTCCAAATCGGCTTGCGCCTGTGCGATACCCGACCTGGCGACGGAGACATTGGCCTTGGCGACTTCATAATTCGCCTTGTCGGTGTCGTAATCCACCTGCGACATCAATTTGTTATGGTATAACTCCTGCGCGCGTTTCCATTCTGCCTCGGCCTGGTCGAGCTTCGCGTTCATCTGTTCGAGATTTGCGGCGGCGGTTAATTCACCCGCCCTGGCGACCGAGAGATCGGCGGCATAAACCGAGTCATCAATCTTCGCCAGCATGGCCCCTTTCTCCACCACCGAGTTGTAGTCAATCGTCTGGCCATTGATGTCCGTGCCGAACGATGTGATGCGCCCGGCGACTTGCGCGCCCACGTCCACCGTTTCACTCGGTTCAATGGTGCCGCTGGAGCTGATGGTGGCGGCGACGTCGCCGCGTTTCACGACGGCCGTGCGGAAGGACAGTTTGTGGTCGCTTCGCATCCACCACCATCCAACTCCGGCTCCACCAACCAAAATGATGATGGCGATCGCGAGAACCGGTTTGGTTAGAAAACGTTGCATGGAGTCGGTGTTTGTCGGCGGGGTTTCAATTCCGACATATTCGCTCTTTATTCAAAAATCAATCAATGATTTTTTCAATTATGAGAAAAAATTAATCTTTGCGGTGTTGAAAGAGTCATACCATTTTCCGATAATAATCGGCATCTATTCCAGACGGCAGGGCCGCGGCCTGCCCCGACATCGGATGTCGGGGTGCCTGCCGCGGCCATCATACCCGGCAGCGCAGCTCCGATAGATCGCGAGCCGGCAGCGCCGCCCTGCCCATGGCACCGATTGTCTCTGGGAATTGGTATCACGCGTAGCGGGAAAACATCGCCTGCCCTCCATAGCGCGCAGCGCGACGGGTCGGATTTCTTTGTGTCCTTTGTTCCTTTGTTGTTAAAAATTAGCGCTCAACGTTTTCGAGGGACGAGAACGAGGACGACAAAACTTTGTCCCACGTGGGACAAAGTTTTGTAAACATCTTGTGACTAAAAAACTTGTGTGAGAAGGGTGAATTCAGAATTTTGAGGCAAACAAGGAAACATCGAACTTTGAACCTTGACTCGGTTCGAGGACGAAGCCGCGCACGTCAAGCCTGGGCAGAAGCGCGGGGTTGAAAGCTGCGCCAGAGTTTTTGCGGCAGCAGACCGAGGAGGATGATGACCACCTGGCTGCCGATGAAGAGCATCAGCCATTTGAAGGCGGCATCCATGAATCCGTAGCTGTGCAGGCCGATGCCGAGCATGTTCACGCCGAACCACGAGAAGCTGGTGACAATGTTGCCGATGACGGCGAGGTTCATCAGGCCACGTTCGCGCACGAGGCCGCCCCAACGCGCATGCAGGATGGTCGCGTTCCAGAGCACGATGAGTAACGCGCCGTTTTCCTTCGGGTCCCAGCCCCAGAACCGGCCCCAAGATTGGTCGGCCCAGATGCCGCCCAGGACGGTGCCGACAAAGCTGAACAACGTGGCGAAACAAACGATGCCATAAACCATCCGCGCCAGTGACTTGGCGGTTGGTTCCGAAAGGGTGGTGGTGAACACGCCGCGCAGGATGTAAATGATGGCGAGGAATCCGGCCACAAACGTCGAGGCGTAGCCGAGGGTGACGACGACGACGTGGGTGGCGAGCCAGAAATTGGTGTCGAGCACGGCGCGCATCATTTCCATGGTGTCGCCGCTGAGCGCGAGGTTGTGCGCGATGATCAGCGTGACGAAGCCGGCGAATGACGCGACGACGCAGCCGATGCCGTCGTGATAAATTTTTTCCAGGACCATCCCGAGAATCACCGCGGCCCAGCCGATGAAGATGGCGGAGGAATAAAGATTGGTCACCGGCGGCCGGCCTTCGAGATGCATGCGGAACACGAGGCCGGTGGTGTGAATCACCCACGCCAGGCCGACGAGATAAAACGCCGAGCGCCGCAGCCAGTCGGACAGGTTGAACCACGACAGCAACGCCAGCACGAGGGCCAGCACGTAAATGACGGTGGCCTTGTAGAACGGTTGCATCGTGCTGAAGAAAAATTCCTGGTCCGCCTTTTGCACTTGGGGCGCAAAACGGTCTGCCAGCCACGCGCGATATTCCCCGACCACGCGGTTGAAATCATCGGGTTGTCCGGCGCGGCAGGCGGTGACCATTTCCGCATAAAATTTTGTGGCGGGATTCATTTCGCCGGTGCGGGCGGTTTGCATGAGGTTGGTGCCGATGTTTTGCCACGCGTTGCGCGGGACGTTGATGTCCACGGGCGGGATCACGAGGGGCAGGGCGAAGCGCGCGACGGTGTCATAGCCGCCCATGAAACCGAGGAGGGTGTTGAAGGCGTCCGGGTCGAATTTCTGGCCGGCTTCGCGCGCCTGCACGGCGGCCATGCCGGGCCCGATGCTCTTCTGAAACGCTTCAAGTTCCGCCGCGAAATCGTCGCTGGCCGGCGGTTTGAGGCTGATTTCGAGCCGTTGATAAAGGTTCAGGGTCTCGTACAGCTTCATCAACTGCGACTCGAAGACGGTGCGGTTGGCGGACTCGATTTTTTCGATGCGGTCGGTCTGCTTTTCGAGTTCGTCCACCTGGGGCCGGATCTGGTTGAGGGAATAATATTTCTGGTTGTCCGGCAGCTTGAGCAGCGCGAGGACTTCGTTGTTATCAATGCGGAAAATTTTCAAGTCGTTGGCCGACTCGGGTTTCATCATCATTTCGAGCAGCCATTCCATGGCGGTCAGGGTTTGCGTTTTGCCGTTCTCCTCCCCCACGACGCTTTGTTTGGTGCGGATTTGGAGCAGGGAATTGCGGGCGACGGAATCGAACGGCTGGAACCGGCCATTCATCAGGACGGGCAGTTTGCCGAATTCGCGCGCGTGAAAGCCGGTCTCCGGTTTCTGGTGCAGCGCGGACAAAACCCACCCCGCCATCACGATGACCAAAATGAGGGGAATCCACTTTTTCATAATCACCTCAGAAAATTCGAATTAAACCGGGCGATACGAATGCTCCGGTTGTGAAACATTCCATGAACCGCACAAAATGTCCGCAAGGTTTTGGAGTGCGGTGGCCCTCCACCGCTCTCGATCCGCCAGCCACCGTCCGGAAAGCGCCAGAGGACTGGCGCACTCCAAGACGCTTCGCGCGGGACTGTGGGTTTGCTTTCAAACTGTTCATTTTTTTGCTTTCAGAACGGCTTTGCTGCGGACAGCACCACCCGCCGACGAGACGTCGGCGCTCCCAGGAGCTGCCAGCCTCTGTTTTAAAAAAGGAATCAGGTGGCTGAGAAATTGGATGACCAATCCGGTTGCGACCAGCACGCATGAAAAGTACGGCGTCAGCCAGGTGGGATTGTGGACCACCTGCAGCACGCTGCCGTGGTCGTCGGCGTCGAAGCTCGCCTGATAGAAGGTTTCGCCCGCGTAACGAAGCGGGTTGTTCATGTAAATCAGCACTTCGCGGTCTTCGTGGTTTTCCACATTTTGCAGCCGGACGCGGCTGGAGAAATTCTTGGGGATGTCCGTGCCGGGATATTTGTCATGCCGGAATTCGATGAGGTGCAGGCTGAACGGCAGGTAAAACCGTTCCTGGCGCAGCAGCAATTCATAGGTGTGACCGTCGTAAATGAACTGCTGCGGGCGGTCCAGCCACCCGGACACGAGGAATGTGCCGATGGAACTTTTTGGGGTGGTGATTTCGACAATGGCTGACGGCATGTCCATCCGGTTCATTTCGGTTTCGCGCGGCACCTCGCGCCACCAGATGCCGGAGCCGGGACCGGCGGTGGTTTTGACCGGGTCATAGCCCGGCTGGGATTGCTGCGCGAGCAATGAATTGGCGTAAAAGGTCTTCACGCGCACGGTGACCGGCATTCCCGGGTCGCTCACTTCGCCCCGACGCACCAGAAGCGAGCAGGGGATGGCAACGACTTTGTCCGAGTCCTTGTCGGTGGTGTCCAATACCGCCAGTTCAAAGGCGCGGTCGGCTTCGGAATAATTTCTCGTTTCACCGATGCGCAGGTGCAGGGCGCTTTCCTGGGAGAGAAAGTCGGTGAGCATTTGTCCGACCAGCAGCAGCACGACGCCGAGGTGAATCAGCACGATGCCGATTTTTCTTTTGCCCGGTTGATAGTAACGCACATGCGCCGTCAGCAGATTGATGAGCAGCACGGTGCCGAGGAGGTAACCGCCGGGAAAGATGGGGACGTGGAATCCGGACCCGGCCGGCTGCCAGTAAATGAAAACGCTGCGGAAGAATTCGTTCTGGGCCTTGTAGAGTCCGAGATGCACCTGCGCCAGCGTGCCCCAAAACACAATCACGCAACCCAGCAGCAGACAGGTCACGGTCAGCTTGAGCGACGAAAACAGCCGGATGAAAGGTTTGAGCATTTCAGCTTAAATTTTTCTCCCTCTCCTCCCCCATGGAGGAGAGGGGCGGGGTGAGGAGATCGATTATTTCAGAATTAAAATCCCCTCTCCCCGGCCCTCTCCCCGCTTGGGCGGGGAGAGGGAGTTCGTGGTGTTGTCAGGTTGTGTCCATTCTTCCGTGTGCTTCGTGGTTTCAAATGTTCTTTTCAGTTCAGTATTTCACGCTTTGAACGAATTTGGTAAACGCGTCCTTCTGGCTTTCAACAACTTTCGCATCGCCCATCAGTTTGTAAAACCACGTCTGGCCGGATTGCGGGACCATCACGCCAACGAGCCGTGTCGGCTGGCCGGTCCGGGCGTCCGTGCCGCTCAGGTCCACGAGCGATGCCCTGCCACCCGGCACGTCAATCGCCGTGACCAGTTTGTTCACGTCGCCATCGGACAACGAGGTCAGGCCGAGCTGACCGCGCCAGCGATTGATGTTGCCAACCAGGCCGCCGCCTTCGCCGGGGGAACGGCTGACGTTGACGGCCGTCGCACTGCTTTTGCCGGTGATGGTGAATTTGGCGACGAGAAATTGTCCGCCGGAAACTTCCTGCCAGCCAGCGGGCACCTGCCAGTCCGGTTTGCCTTCGCTGGAAACCGGCGCGGAAGCTGTTGGTGCGCCCATGCCCGTGTCGCCGATGGGCGGATGCGACGGAGGCAATTCCGTTTGTGCCTGGACGGTTGTGAATTTCACCGATTTGAGGAATGCAACAAACGCCGGCTTTTGTTGTTCAGCCAGATCAGCGTCACCAGTCATTTTGAAAAACCACACCGCGTCAGTACGATGTTGAATGACACCCAGAATACGCGGGGCATCGCCGCTGCCCTGGTTTTGGCCGGCGATGTCGTAGAGCTGCGCCGGTTGGCCACCCGCCTCGACGCTTTCCGCGGATTTTTTCAGTTCATCCGGCGACACGGGGGACAGACCGACCTGACCGCGCCAGCGGTTGACGTTGGCTTCGTCGCTACCGGGCAAGCCGGGCAGGGGAATGACGCTCACGTCGGCCTGTTTGCCGTTCTGGCCCTGGATTTTGAACGACGCCACGCGCATTTCGGCGGGCGGAACTTCCGTCCAGCCTTCCGGCGTTTTCCAAGTCAGTTGCGGCTGGGCGGATCCGGATGCCGCAAACCCGGGTGCCGCGGAGGCGGACGAAATGTCGGGATGTCCGGGTGGCAGGGTTGGGTTGGGTGAATCCGTTGACATGGCTGGCGCGGATTGCGGCTGAGTCTGGTTTTGATCCTTGGCGACGCGATAGGTTTTGACCTCGTCGCGGTGACAACCGGCGACGGGCAGGAACAGCAACGACGTCAAAACCGGCAGCAGCCAGGCGCGTTTATTGAACCGGCGCCCGAGGGCGACCCCGGATTTTTCAATCGGATGACTTATCACGATATAAAATTAGATGGTGGATTGATGAAGATTCAAGTTTTTTCTGATAGGATGAGTTATTTCAAAATTGTAGCAGCCGACGCCTGCCGGGTCGCAGCACCTGGTGCGAAGACTGGTGAGGAGGCTCATTCTGAAGGCAAAGTGAAGAAGGAAGAAAGCAGAATGCAGGAATGAAATAAAGCGGACAAAGTCTGTGGCAGCCTTTTCTTCATTCATCATTCCGCCTTCTGCATTTGAAATGAGCCTCGTTACCCGCCGTTGCTGCGCTATGGCGTGGCAAGCCCCGGCTGCTACGGGGTTTTGAAAGAGGCTTTGATGACGTACGCTGGCAGGATTGGGTCAATGCCACGCGGTTGAAGCGCCACCCGGGATGCCGGTTAAAAACGGTATTGCAGGCTGGAGTAAACCATCTGGGCATCGTAGTTGTTGTTTCCGCCCGAAGCCTGGTCATTGTAATGAGAGTATGCGTATTTCAGGCTGACGCGCAGATTCCGGGTGATCCTTCGGGTGAGGGTGGCCGTCACACTTTGCTCATCCGCTCCGGCGCCGAGCGGCAGGTCGACGCGGGAGTTGTTGTTGTAATTGTCCGCCTGATAATAGAGGAAACCGAGGTTGAGATCGGTCTTGTCATCCAGAACCACCGAAGAATTAAAAGTCACCGTCCAATAGTTGTTCTGCGCCTTGAGCACGGCCTGGGCATAGTTTGTGCCGGATGTCGGGGTCTTGGTTTGGCTGACGACGTAATTAAAACCGGCCTGCAGGCACAACCGTGACCAGGGCGTCCAACTGACGTTCTGGGCGAGGATATGGCTTGTCATTTTCGACGACTCGACATCGCCCAGTCTCGAAACCGGGTCCGGCGCAGTGTTGATGGTGGACAACTGATATTCATAGCGGCTGACCAGGGCGATGTTCTGAACGGGCCTGAGGGTCAGGCGCACGTTGCCGTCGTACGTTTCGAAACTCTGCATGACCAGGTAAGCCGGGTAAGTATTGCCGTTGAGCGGATCGTTCGTCGTGCTGTCCAGGCTGTTGTTGTAGTTGTATTCGTTGTTCTTGTAATAGCCTCCGACATCAATGCTGGTGCGGCGATAGGGGTACCATCGGGCGCCGATTAAATATTTCTGGAACCAGCGCGTATCATCGGTCAGGCGATGGATGGTGGGAGGTCCGATGTTGTTGACCTGGCTGAGCCCGCCGTTTTCGTTCAGGTTTCCGCTGCCCTCGGTCCATTCGCCGCCGGCATAGAACACCCAGTTGGTCACACCGGTGTAACGCACATCGAGACGTTCCCGCACGTCCAGCATCTCCCCGTCACTGGTGCTGGCAACGCGCCCGGGCGTGACGTCCGTCCCCTGCGTCCCGATGCCGCTGGAATTCGCGTTCCAGTCGTCCTGCTGCACCCGCAGGGACGGCACGATGGTCAGGTTTTTGATGGGAGTTGCCATCAGGTTCACGTTCCCCACATGCTCCTGCTTGTGAGCACCGCCGTTGAGGCTGGTGTAGCCCAGGCCGTTCAACGAGTTGGGGCTGTAGGCCACGTCAAAGTCATTGCCGTAGATGCGGCTCCCGGAAAAGGTGTCGTCCAGATTGGCAAACATGTAGCCAGCGGAGAAGAACAGGTCCTTTTTGATCCAGGTCTCGCTGAAGGCGTGCACGTTGAACATGTCATACAAGGTCCCTTGCTTGTCCGTGACCTCCCGCTGCACCGGTTGTTCGCCATGCCAGAATGTCTCCAGGCGCGTGTCGCTCAGGCTCGCGGTTTCGTAGCGCACGCCGGCGCCGAAGTCCGTGGTTTTGATGTGATGGGTCACATCCAGCGCAAAGCTGTCCACCTTCTCATTGATGTTGTAGATGGACGGAAACACGCCGCGCACCGTTGCCGGTGTATTTAGGGTATCGGGATGCACCGGTCCCCAGATGGTGGAGCTTTTGTCCCCGTCGCGGTAGCTGTGCGTATATTTGAAAACGGCCTTCGGAAGATCCTTCAGGGTCAGCCCCGCCTCGACCGAAATTTCGCCGCGATCCAAGGACAGCTCATCATTCGGGAGCTGATATTGGATGCCGGTGGGAGAGAAATATCCGCCGGCACCGTTGTACCAGGTGCGAAAGTTACTGACGTTGAACCGGACATACCCGAGTTCATCGCGTTGCAGGCCAAGAACCAGCTTGTAGTCGTGCTGGTCGAACAGCGAGTGTCCGTCCAGAGAAAAAGTGGTGCCTTTGGCGATATCCTGCTGCAGGTGAAGGTCGCTGATGCCGCCAAAAGGTTCGTTGCTCAACTGGTACCGTTGCTGCGCTTGCGCGGTATTGCCATGGACCATCAGGCCGCCGACGGAAAGGTCAACCCAGTTATTGTAAGTGTTCGTGCCGCCCTCAAACATCTGCCCCGGCGTCATCGCCGGGCGGTTCGTGTCGCCGGCCCGGGCTGGCGCACCGCACGTCAGCAGCACCGCGCCAATCACACAACGGCAAGACCACGACTGCCGTGAAGCCTTGGCCGGCTGTTCTTTCGATTGGGATTTCGTTTTCATCGGTTTTCCGGTTGCGGTTTAAAATCTGAGCGACGAGTTCACGCGCGAGCCGTGGACGGCTTCGTGGCACCCCGCCGTCCAGCAGGTGCCCTGTTGCAGGCGTATGGTGTGATCGGAGCCACCGATGAGAATGGGAGTGGTGGTTCCAACCTTGACCACCTGCTGGAAGTGGCATTTGAGGCAGAGGTTGGAGTCGCGCACGGTCAACATCCTGGCATTGACGCTGCCATGGGCCGTATGGCAGGTGGTGCATCCCTCGCGCAACGCCTCGTGTTCAAATACGTACGGCCCGCGCTGGGCTGGATGGCATTGCAGGCAGTTTTCATCCTGGGAGAGCAGGGCGGTGCCGCCGCCGGCACGTACGCTCCCCTTGTGCGGTGAATGGCACTCCGTGCAACTCATCCTGCCCTCAGGCACGGGATGGTGGCTGGGCAATTGAAACTGGCCGCGAACATCAGCGTGGCACTGGTAGCAAACGGTTTCCTTTGCCCGGGCCGGCGGCACCCCGGGAAGCGCATTCGCACTGGCTGGCTCGGGACGACCGGAGGTGAAGCTGTAAGGCGGTTTGATTTCTCCGCCCGAGTCCGAGTGAAGGCTGGCAGGTCCGTGGCACGATTCGCACCCGGCGTTGAGCGCATTGGGCCCTTCGGCAATCAGGCGCGAGTGGTCGGCGGTCTGGAAGCCCCGATAAATTTCTTCATGGCACTGTTCGCACTCCCTGGAGCCGATGTACTTCGCTCCCGGCACATCCGGGAGCATCACCACCTGACGGCTGACGGTGCTGCAGGAGATGGCCGCCAGCAGCAAAACGACCGCGCCGGACGCCAGCGCCAGGTTTCGACCGCGCCGGTTGCGCGGCAGCGGCTGTTTGATGAAGGGAAGTTCTGTCATGCGATTTTTTGGTTGTCGTTCATTTCACGCCTATTCGGAAAACGCGCCGTTTCATTGGAACAATGCCTGTTGCACAAAGAGTTCAGCCGCGGTTAACAGTCGGCGTGCAAAAATTGAATTGTGGACGCCGAAGCTGCCGTCGTTGACCACGAGATATAAATTGAACCGGGCCTTCTTAATATTGTTCGGAATCAAGGCCTGGCCAGCGGCGTTCGGCCCGCTGAAATTCACCTGGTCCAACTGGGTCCAACTGGTCACGAACCCGAACGAGTTGGTCTGCCAGATCAATCCGCCAGGCGTCGTGTATTCCCAGATGACGGCCCCGTTGGTCCGCAACGCGGCCGGCGCCTTGATGGCGGCCCATCGGTTCAACAGGAAAATCACCGTGGAAACCTTGTTGGAGATGTCAGGCACCGACTGTCCGGGGTCAAATAGATGACAGTTCATGCAGACGTCGTGGGAATCCACTTCAAACGTGTGGCTGTGGGTGTTGGCCGGCGCGGCGTCCTTTTGCATATGGCAGGACACACATTGATTGGTCAGATAAAACCTGCCGGAAATCGAGTATTGGGCAGAATCGGGCAGCCCCGTGTGAGAACCCGGATTGAAGTTGGCCGGGCCGTCCGACAATTCGCCGATGGAACCGATCAGGAAATTGTATTGCAGGGAATTGTGCGGCGCGCGGGAAGTGTCCGTCCACGCGGCGCCGCGATCATTGTGACATTGGGCGCAGATATTGATCCGGGGATTATACTTGTTGGTGAAATTATCGGATGTGGTGAGGAAATAGTCGCTCGTCGAAGCCATCGGGTTGCGCAGTTGCGCCGGATAACCGTTGGTTTGATGCGGATCGTGACAGACGACACAAACGATGGGGACATCCGCGTCACCGACCGGCAACGGATCATTCTTCAGCAGGCTCAAACGCACCGACCCCGAGTGGCAGCGGCCGCAACCGCTCAGATTGTTCGTGGAGGAATTCATGGTCGCCAGCACGTCCTCATCCACCTGCGCGTGCTCGCTGGATTTCCATTCCTCGTAGGTGGGGTGCATGGGCCCGGTGTGACAGCCACCGCACACGGTCGCCGCCAGTTCCACGCGGGGCCGTACCGTCGGATCGGTTTCATTGGCCGCATGATTGGCGGCTGGTCCATGGCAGTTCTCGCATTGCACGCCGGCGAGCTGTGGCGTCGCAGCCTGACTGATGAATCCGCTCGGCAACAGGTAACCGACCGTGCGATTGGCGATCACGAATGTCGTGTTGGTAAACGCACGCGCGTGGCGGGTCTTCAACTCCGTGGTGAGAATGTTGTCATGGCACCCGGCGCAGGCCTGAGCTCCGATGTATTGAGGCGACGGGCCTGAAACCCGGTAAAAGGCATTGCTGTAGAGCTTCGTGATGACGGCGTAGCGGACCAGATTGGTGGCCTTGCCCAGCGCCACCCACGGGGCAGTCAAGCGGTTGCTTTTCTGATAGACCTGATAATAACCGGATGGCCCGTCCCAGGTGACCTGCACGCCATTGGTAACGCGCTGAATCCCCGTCATGACCGGCAACCCCGGCATGCCGCCCGGCTGGGTGATGGACAGGTGTACGACTTGTTGGGCCATCAGGGACGCCGCCGTAAAAAAAATGGCCGCCACGGCCGGAATGAACAATGGCATCTGGTTGGACGATAAAGCTCTAGCGCGGTTCATAACATCGCAATTGAGCCGTCTCCCATCCTTTGCCAGGTGGCGTGGCCCACGTCGAACCGTTCGATGTATCTTTGCAACGCCAGAACAAAGAACAGCAAATGAAACTTTGTTCAACATTTTCTTCGATTGAAGGATACTCCCGCCCTCCGTGTAAACTAACCTTCTATTGCTTCATACTCGTCAAAAATTGCCTAATCTGGCTGATGGCATCACCTGCCGGGAACAACCGGCCCGCCCGCTTTGGAATTTTCTAAAATTGACAGGCTTCAATAATACCCGATGATTAAAAAAACGAGAAACGTCGCATAATGAAATCTGTCTCCCCCAACACCCCACCGGCAACCGACCCACAAACCGTCAGACCATCCGGCTGGCGTCCTCTGATTCTGGTGCCGGTTTTTTTCCTGTTGGGGGCCGCTCTGGCCGGTGTCTGGTTTAAATACGGCAAACACGCCGCGGGTTCCATTCTGCCGGGACAGGGCACCGCCGAACTTTCCGGTCCAACCCTGGATTTTCTGCGCCATTTGAATTCGCCGGTGGAAATCCGGTTTTATTCCGTGCTCCCTCCGGGGAGCGCACCGGAGCCGCTTCAGGATTTTTCCCGGCGGGTGGACCATTTGCTGTCCGAATTCCAAAGCGCCAATGACAGTAAAATCCGCGTGACCCGGAACGTCTCGACGTCGGGATCCAATGCAGACGCCGCCGCGGCTGATGGCATCCATCCTTTCAACCTCGACAAGGGCGATGCTTGTTTTCTGGGACTTACTGTTGTCTGCGGGGAGCGGAAAGAATCCCTGCCACAAATCCAGCCCGAATGGGAGCCGGCGCTGGAGTTTGACCTGGCCCGCGCGATTCTTCATGTGACCCCCATCCAATCACCGGCAACCGTCGCGCAAAACACCCAGGCTTCTCCCGAAGTCACCAATGAAGTCGCCCGCCTGATTCCCGATCTCAAGGGCACGTCGGTGGAGGACGGGACCCGCATCCTGCGGGAGGCGGCCCTGCAGGAATTCACCGCGGCCGGGACCGAGATGGAAGACAAGCTCCAGGTCGCACAGCAGCAACTCAGCGACGCGCAAAACGGCCAGTCCGAGGCGGAGCAACAAGCCGCGATGAAACATCTCCAGGAGGTCCAGTTGGAACAGGGGAATAAATACAAGCAAATCGCCGCGCGGTTGCAGGCCGAACTAGCCGTCTTCGAGCAGATGAAAGCTGCGGCTTCCACCGCGAAATAATTCCCGCCGGCCGGCGCAGAACTTCGATACGAATGGCACGAATTCACACGAAGACACATTGCCGCCCGTCCTCCGTAACAAGGCTACTGCGCGTCCCCAATATCGGGGCTGACCGGCAGTCAGCCCCACCGCTTTTGGTTTATGGTAGGGCAGTGCTGCTGCGCTGCCAGTTTGTTTCTGCGGCAACGGGTGGCCGACTTTGAAACTTTCCGGTAGGTCACGAAACAGGGCGGGGCGTTCCCGGGCCACGACGCCGGCCAGCCAATGTCTCATGCTCATCAGGATGGCATCGCGTCCGCGCTGGCTTTGGAATTTGCGAAAATTCAATGGTAACCGCTTCGACAAATTGTTCCCGTTCCCGATCAAGCCCCCCACCGGCTGAGGTAAATAAGTTGTGATAAAAGTGTGGATAAGTTTTCATTGTATTTAATCCAGAATTATGAATAATTAATGCGTAACTCTAAACCAGTGGCGTGCTGTCGTCTTGGGCGTAGAGCTGAAGGGGATGGGCCGTCACTCAACCAAAAAAAATGAAACAAGTAATCCTATGAAAAAGTTAACAAAAGTAGCAATCGTGTTCGGTTTCACATTGGCGGTCGCGTCGAGTACGAGCTTCGCCCAATTCACATTCACAATTGACGAGTTTGGTGTGGGGTCTTTTGGTGGGGCTGTTGTTCCCTCCACAATCGGGCTGGATCCCTCGGGGGAGTAGTTGGTCCCGTCTTGATTTACACCCTGCCGTTCGCGGTCACACCGGGAGATGTGATACTCTCGGAGCCTGGTCAAGTTCCTCCGCTGACTTCTGATATTATCCGGTTCTGGAACTCTGCAGCAGGCAACCAATCCGAAATAATCTTCTATTCGGATTTTTCTGCCGCTGATCCCGCTGATGCTCCGGCGGACGTGGGACTGCCTAACCAGTTATTCAACCCCACTACAATAACGGAAGTGGGTCCTGAAGGTAACAACGGTGCCATCTATAACGCCCTCCCGGGGATGGCCGGATCAACCTCTGCTCCGATACAGTATGTTATCATCAGCGATGTTCCCGAGCCCGGCACAGGAGCGCTGCTGCTAAGCGGCGTGGGACTACTGTTCGGAATCAGGCGTTTCCGCAGGAAAGGCCTTTCTTTCGGCAGCAGCTTGAAGTCTTAGGCAGGCGCAGTGACGCCGCTTGAGTAGGCCGAAGGCGATGGGCGGCAGATGCGATACAGAATCGGCGAACCGGCTGACATGCGGCGGTTCGCCGGTTCCCTTTTTCGGGGAACTTTTTCGGCGGACGATCCTCTCACCTTTCGTATAACCAGTCTGATTCAAAAAAAACCAATTACGGAGAATATTTTATGATTAAACTACACCTCAAAAGGTCGGCCGGGGTTTCTTTCCGCGCCGCCCTCACCGCCATCAGCGTTTTGGCCTTGGCCGGCACTGTTTTGGCCATGGACACGAAGGTCAACCGCGAGTTCAACAAGCCCGGAAACATCCTGATTTCCGACCAGTTCAACAACCGCGTCATCGAGACGGGCACGCACGGCAATATTATCTGGTCGTTCGGGCTGGGGCCGAACGACTTTTCGGCCAAGTCCATCATCGGCGTCAACGACGCCCAGCGCGTCGGGGATCTCACCCTGATGGCTGGCACCGGCACACCGCCGGGCGTGATTCCGCAGGCTCCTGACGGCGCTCCCGACAACCGCGTCATCCTGGTGGACCCAAAGGGCAAAATCGTCTGGCAGTATGGCCAGTTCGGACAAACCGGTTCGGGTGCCAACCTGCTTAATACGCCGGTGCAGAGCACGTGGCTCCCGAACGCCCACGTTCTCATCACCGACCAGGCCAACAACCGGATCATCGAGGTGAATCTCAAGAAGAAAATCGTCTGGCAGTACCCGGGTTCGAACACCAATGACGCGGACCAGCTCAGTGGTCCGAACTCCGCCGAGCTGCTCGAAAACGGCCACATCCTGATCGCCGACCAGGGCAACAACCGGGCGATTGAGGTCACGCGCGGTGATCAGATCGTCAAGACGTTCACCGCCGGCGGCACGGTTAATACTGTCGCGTTCGCCAGCCGCCTCGAAAACGGGGACACGCTGCTGACAGATGCCGGCAACTCCCGCGCCGTCGAAGTTGACGCCAACGACAACATCGTCTGGCAATACGTCACGGATACCGACCCGTTGAGCGTCCCGGCACCCCTGCCGACCCGGGCGGTGCGGCTCAAAAACGGAGACACGTTGATCAGCGACCAGTTTAACAACCGCGTCATCCGGGTCAGTCCGGCCGGGCTGATTGTCGCCAGCTACGGACTTCCGCTCGCGGGCGGGGATCCGATCGGGAACAACGTCGGCTACGATACCCACACGACACAGAAGGGGTTGTATTCGCCCTACGATGCGAAAGTGGTTGGCGACTACACCGGTTTGACGCCACCGCATGACAACGACGAAGACGCCGACGACCGATAGGATTTGATACGAACACCGTTCTGCTCTCCCGACTCACGGGAGAGCAGAACGGCAACAGAGAAACAATCACCCCATAGTTCATCCGCCATTGGATCAACCAGATTCACGGCGCCAAGGAAAGAACTGTGCCCACGACTGCCTGGATAGTTGTGCAAGAACGACGATAAACATTTCCGCATCAACCATCCCAACCAAGTTAAAAGAAAATCATTATGTTGATGAAGACCAGATTCGCCCTGTTTTTTCCCGCCTTGGCCGGACTCACCCTGGTTGCGGCGGGATTGTGTCGTGCTGGCGGCGAACAACTTGATGCCGGTGCCAAGGCGCAGGTTGATCCGTCTGCAAAAGGTCCCGCGACGATTGATGTCTCCAAATATCCGGCCGGCATTCAGGAGAACTACAAGGTTTTCAGCCAGAAATGCTCGCAGTGCCACAACCTGAACCGGCCCATCAATTCTGACTATGTGCTGCCTGATGAATGGTTCCACTGTATTGGACGCATGAAGCGCCGGTTCGGCTCGAACATAGGTTCGTCCGAGGAAGGGAGACTTTATGATTTTCTCGTTTATGACTCCAGCGTCCGCAAGCGGGACAAACTGGACGCGAAACTGCAGGTCTTGACCCTGGACGCACAAAGGAAAGCCGAAGACAAAATCAAAGAAGTGGCGGCCAAATACCAATAGGCAACAGCGGCAGGCGGACGACTGCTGTCGCTTGGCGGCGAGTGGGGCCACGACCCTCAACCATAAGCTCCTCGTCGCGGCGAAATTCCGCAACACAGGACGAAGTTGGAAGCTTTACGCGGTCACAATTCCAGGACCCTTTCAGACCCTTTCACCGTCGTGACGGTTTAGTGAACTGTGGATGCCTGCACTGTTTTGATGGACACCGGCGAATCGTTCCGGGCGAAAGCCAGTTTGGCTCAAGGTGATGTTACGCGATAGAAACGCTCCTGGTTGCCCGCCCCGGACAAATCGGTGAACTGGAACTGGCCGGACGAAATTTCCGTGGCACTGCCCAGCCGGGTCCAGTTGGTGAATGCCAACACCAGATTCGTGGTGCCATACGCGGTGAAGCTCATGCCCGACACGTTGGTGAAGCCGAATTGGAACACGCCGCCCGGCAGCAGGGTCAGATGGGTAAGGATGATCGGCGCCACCGGCACGGTGAAGGCATCAACCTTGTTGTCGTTGGCCACATAGATGCGTCCATGGGCCGCGATGGCCGTGTTAAACCGCCGGGTGCCTGCCATCAACTCGTTCGCGCCGCCGCCGGTGAAAACGACCGCGCCGGTGTCGCCGTTGAAACCTTGCAGCCGCTGGTTGCCTTCGGAACCGATGCCCCAGACAATCGCGTTGTTGGTGCCGTCGGTGGAAGTGACAAAGGGCGAACCCCGGCCGTTTTGGCTGTTGGTCCACACGCCGGTGATGGCCGGCGGGCTGGTGGGTGTGATGCGGAAGGCAATGAGCTGGTGCTGTCGCCGCAACACACGACATAGGTGCCCTGGGCGGTCTGGTAGGTGGCCGCCGCCTGGATGATGGTGCTGCTGGAGATATGCGCCCTGGCCAGCGGCACGCTCACACCGCCGAGGTTGGTGCGATTGAGCAGGTACGCATTGCCATCCTTGCCCAGCGAGACCACCAGCTTCGAGGGCGTGGCCCCGGGCACGTCCACGAGCAATGCGCCCGAACCCCCGATATCGGTGTCGCTGGAATCAAGCGCTATCCAGTTGGTAGGCGCCCAGTAATCGTTCGTCAGCCCGCTGAAAACCGGGCCGGGCTGGAACCGGATGATGGCCTCGCCGCCGCTCCACGTGCTGGCGCCAAACGTGTTGCCGGTGGCGATGAATGGGTTGATGCCGTCGCTGGCGACACCGCCAACGGACCACGCGCCGCCGCCGGTTGCCGGCGTGGCCCACGCCATGACGTTGGTGGGCTGGATCAACGGCACGCCGACCAGCCACCCGTGATATGTTCCGCAATCACCGGCGTGGCCGCCATACGGCACATAGACATTGGTGCCCACTATCGCCAGTGCGCCGCGCTCATTCTGTGTCACCGACGTGAAGACCGTGCTGCCGGATTTGGCGGTGGCATTCACGTCCACCGGCCAGCCGCTGTTGGTGGTGCCTGTGTCCACGTTCATGGCGTAGATGAGGTGTTTCTTGGTGACGCCGTTGTCGGGCGTGGTCATCGCGTCAAAAAACAACGTGCGCGAGGGGAGATCCACCACGGGCGTGCCGGTGATGCCAAGCGGGTCAATGTCGCCGCACGGGAGCTTGGACAACGGCACGGGCACGCCCACATTCCGCTGCCAGATGACGCTGCCGTTGGCCGCATCGAGCGCATAGACGTTGTCTGACTCGGTGACGGCAATGATCATCGCCCTGCCGCCCGGGCCGCCCTCGATGTAGAGTGGCTGGGCATAAACGTTGCCGCTGATGGTGCCGTTAAAATTCGTGTCGCGCTTCAGGTTCGCGGCGGCGGCCGGCGTGAATGCCGGATCAAGATAAAGGCCATCACGCGAATCGTGGTTGTGGTGTTCGGTGACATTGACCGCCCCGTTTGCCGGAACCGCCGCCAGCAACGCGGCCAAGACCGGCCAGACGACAACGATCATCCGTCGGGTGATTGAGTGTTTCATACACGGATACAGTCGTCGACCCCGGCAATTCTTCAACCGAAATTGCCTCACCCCGTCCCGGCGGCTTCTGTTCGGAGTTCGGAGTTCGACGTTCAGGGTTCGACGTCCGATGTTTCGGCACTCCTGTGCATTATCAACTCTCCACCCTCAGCCTTCAACCAGTGTAATCCGTGACCGGCGCGTAAATCTTCTACGGACATTTCATGCACTCAATTTTATTTCAACCTGTGCGACAAAGGCTGTCCAAGCTATGAACGGGTGACTGACTTTTCAGGAACCCTCCAAATCTTCAAGCTTGGTTATTCGTTGAACTGACTGTTTAACAAAGAATGGCGCGTTTGCTGGAATTAACATATACGATCCAGCATCAGTAGAAATCCTCGGCACAATCGAAGGCTTGTTATTCTTGACCGGTGAACCGCTCAATCGAGGAAGCCAATGTAATGACTTTGCCCACGAATCCCTTGGCTCGTCCATAACGAAGTTTTTTATGTGAGAACCTTTCACCTTAAACATCCATTTGGAACACTTGACGACACGCATTAATAATTCCAGCACATCACGTCGTGGCGGCTTTGGAATCATATGAACATCGAGCAAACGTTTCGCCCTCCCGGTCGAATCCAAGCCGAGCGTCACTATAAATGGCTCTACAAACAGAATTCGCACACTGCCTTCACCGTCGGGTTCGCAAGACCAAAAGTAAACTGGCAGTTTAATAAAATCTGACAGAACACCAACGCACGTATGGAGCCACAAGCCGATTTGAGACGAGTCGGCTTGACTCAAAAGAATTTGCATTTCTTCCGTTGAAAGCTCCCTGTCAACATGGGCGGCGATTTTGTCCCGCGTCATTGACAACAACCCCCCTTTCTCGACGGTGGAAATCTGCAACAATTGCGAGCGAAGTTGAGGAACAAGCTCACGAGCGCCGTCCGGTAGCCGACAAACCGTATCGGGATTATTCTCCAAATCGTTCGCCAAGTCCCGAATTGCTTCCACCAACGAATGCAATGGGGTGTGCAGAATCTTTAACTTCCGACGCTGTTTAACTTTGTTTTTTGAGCGTCCAGCCGTCTGAAGCAAAACTTCGATGTCACGCAGGCACTCCACACAACGAAATAATTTTTGAGCCGTGACATTCGCAGGCTTCCAAGCTTGTGGTTGATGCCCTGTAGCGATGTCGGCTATTTGACGGACTTGATCGGCGTAAATTGGTCTATCCCCCATCCACGCCATCACTGGCCGTCCTGGCGATGATTGTTGAGACATATCATTTTCCTTCCACAATTTTGATTTCGGCGGGGGTGAGGGCGTAAAGGTCATTGACCAGGGCGTCAATCTGCAAACTTTTCAAACGCCTGTAGCCGCCATGTAGCGGGATCAAACCGGGGCTGGTGGGTTTATGGTTCATGGCGCCAGGTTTTTTAACATCAGTGCAAACCTAGAAGCTTCAAAATCTTTAGCTTCACCTCATCTGGCAAAACTCCAAATACAGCAACCGCACCAATTACAAGTGCAAATATTATCACGAGAGGCCACCTAAATCGTGAATTCCAAATCAGGCGAAGCAACCCTTCAGTCGGCGTCGTGGGAACTGTCTCTTGCTCCTGTTGACATTTATCATCTTGCTTGGTCGCCGTTAATTTGCCGTCCGTTTCAACAGGCTGCACACTGATTTGCCGCACCTGACCAGCCTCTGAGAGATTTTCAAAGATCTTCTTTATGGCTGCATTTCTTTCTCCGGAATTTGACGAGGCAATAGGTATTTCGAGTTGAGCGTTGATTAAAAGGATTTCTGAGGCCTGACTTTCGGTTTTCGGGATGAGCTGGTCAGTGATTTTGTCTACCTCTTGTAGCAATTCCCGCCAGAGGATTTCCCTATCACTTTTGGGCCAGTCTGATGGCGTTGTCGCGACAATATCATTTCCGACTATTCGCGGTTCGATAAAAAGTCCAACCGTGATCGGATGGTAGGCTTTCTTCTCATCGTAATTTGCAATTAGTGGATGGATTTGAAATATCAGCGACATTTCAATCTTGCGGCCATTTATATCTCCGCTGAGTCCAATCCGCTTTATGTCTATTAAATTGTTTATGTTCGCCAGTTGCTTCGCAATTCGCTTCGGAACGCGAGTGCCATCCTGAAATTCCATGCCCTCATAATCAATCGTAGCAGCCCCGATGGAAAAAGGTCGGACAATTTGTTCAAATGCTTCTCGTTGTGCGCGTTTGCCTTTGATGGCATTCAGTTCTTTGCTAAGTTCGACTGGCAAAATCGGAGTGTAGTAGTTTTTATGTATTTCGAACCATGCCCCATTTGTGAAATCCCCAAGCGCCAATGTGTTTAAGCGGCGCACCATGATTCCGGCCAAAGTCTTGACCGCTGTTTCTTTGTCAGAAGTGTTCTGCTTGGTAATCTCACCCAAAAACAAGCCACTGTGCACGATGTCGGAACTATCTGCTATTCGCGGAGATTCCCAATTCCATTGAACAGGATAGTGCAATTCAACAAACGAGTTGTCCCATGAGATTTGTGTATCTCGATCTTCCTCGATGTAGTATTTGAGGCTCTTAAGTCCCCACTTGATTATGGATACAAGGACTTCGATTCGCCAATGCGGATGTTCTTTTTCGTAGTCATCCAGCGCATTTCCCAAAGCTTGGACATATTTACCAGGTGTCCAGTCCGGCTGCCCATCTATATTAGGGGGTTTTGTCACACCAGCTTCCTCGCAATCTGACGCAGCGCATCGGTAAAACACGATTTCATTTGGCGGCTCCTTCCACGATTTTGATTTCGGCGGGGGTGAGGGCGTAAAGGTCATAGACCAGGGCGTCAATCTGGCAGTCGAGGATTCGCCAAACCAGATACAGCGGGCAATAACTGGTCTGCCGTTCAAATTCCGTCACCGGCGCGTAAATTTTTCGTTTCATGCGTAACCTCGTCTAAATGTTTCTAAATCTTGAAAGGAAAGCGGCTTTATTACTTTTGCCTGAACGCCTTTCATTTTTCCGTCTGTTTCGGGAATTTTACTTACAAAGTCGCCTTCAAACGTGACGATGTAGATATGCGGATAAACGTTGCCATTTACATAAAGCAGTGCGGACTCAGCATCCTCAAATGCGCAAACTCCATCCAATTGGCTTGCATCCTTTAGATCCGAACTGCTCCAAATTTGTGCTGGTTTGTAGGAGGGAGCCAGTTCAAGGAATCTTTGCCAGGCATGGTTTGTAAATTTGCCAAGAATGGTTTGAAGAGGATATTTTTGGGAGTCACGGCAGCTTAGTTTATAGAAAAGTTCAATCCATTCGCCGGGGAGGGAATGGTGATAACTGAAAAAATGGCCCTTCTTCCAATCTGCAATATGTTCGGGTGAGTGAAGCACCCTGAAATACTTTTTCACATTTTGATTGGTCGTCATGAATATTTAGCCTTTGCTGGGGCCAAGTGGGCCGCTACGACGTGGTATCTCTTCGCGAATCGCATCCCAACCTCGCATCGAGGACGGCGTGCGCTCGATTTGCGGGCGATTTTCCTCGCCTCTATACACCCGTTCCAAAAACTCACTTGCATCGCTGGGTGTGACCGGACGCTTGCTTGCATCCGCCAGTATTTTGACGATTTCAGCACCGGACAGATCGCGACGATGGACTTTGCGGAAGTGCCGATTGACATTTTCCGAAAAAATCACCGTCTGGCACTCCGGGCAATACACCACCCGCCTGTCATCATGTTTGCTCATTTAGCCGCTCCTTCCACGATTTTGATTTCGGCGGGGGTGAGGGCGTAAAGGTCATAGACCAGGGCGTCAATCTGGCGGTCGAGGCCGTCGCAGCGGTTGGTGTAAAAATCCTTGTCCTTGTCGCTCTGCGCCCCGGCCAGTTGCTTTTTGGCCGCCAGCATTTGCTCGACCAGCTTTTCTAACTGCGGGGCACAACCTTCCAATCCGGCAACAGGAAAACCTTCAAGGTATTGTCCGAAGAAGCGCAAATATATTTCTCCCTGTCCTTCAAGTCCGGCACACACCGTTTTGAAATAAAATGCTGCGAGGGCAGAGTTAAGCAACGCCAGTAACGCCAAATCACGACGTGCAATAAAGTAGGTTGTGTTTGCCCCATAAGCACCGGACTCGTCCAAGGCAAATCGTGGTTCAGTCGCAATGTCTGGAAAAATTAGCTTTGGTTTGTCCAGTAGGGATGAAAAATTAAATTGTGGTTGCTGAAGTTCATACCAGGCCTGTTTGGTCGCTCGCTTTTTCAATTGTTCCCTAAATGGCGCGAGATGTTTTTCTACTGCTGGATATTTTTGGATCGGAACACCGTGGTATGTATAAACGAGAAATTTGTTTTCGCTTTCTATGTTATAGCGGCGAACCTCTCTCCCACCTAAATATGGTTTGATGATTTCAGTCGCGATAGGATTTTGGCCAAGAATCTTCCTTCGTGTGGTTGCATCAATTACAAAAGCCTCTGTCAGGCCTGATTTAACGCCCATGCAGATTTGCCCCGCGCACAATTGGCCAAGCGTTGTTCTGGCGTTGCGAAGTTTGGCCAGCAATTCCTCAACATCTCTTTTTGGAAAACTCCAAACGTTTGCAGATAGCGCTCCTGCCGAGACTTCGTATCCGGTATTCTTTTCAACTTCTTCGACAGTTAGTGTCCCCGCTTCAATTTTTTGAAATAACTCAGTAGGCGGTGGGGGCATGTAACGGACTGTTTTGGTATTTGGCTTCGTTTCTCTCGAGGTCAATAACACAATCGTGCGCACCGTCGCGCCTTTGAAAACAGGCAAACCAGCAAAATCAGTGATTCGTTCAATTCGTGCGGCAGTTCGCAAAAAATTGCGGATCGGATTTCCGTAATTTGACCGCAAAAACTTATTGGAGACAATCATACCGAAACGTCCGCCAGTCTTCAAAAGTTTGTGCTCTCGTTCTATGAAGTAGGCATAAAGGTCGGCTCTTTCCGCGTGAACAGCATAATTCTTTCGGAGGTAAGCTTTTAGAGGTTTGAATTCTTCCATCCGGATGTAAGGCGGATTCCCGACAATTGCATCAAAACCGCCTTCGGATTGCCGCATGATGGGCCGCGCGACCTTCGGGCCTTTCTTTTTTTTGTAACTGAAACTGCCGTGCAGCGGCACGCCGGGGAATGTGAAATCCAGCGGCGTTGCGGTTTCACGCAATGCGCCGCCGCCACCGGGCTTGAAGATGTGCGGGAAGCGTTGCTCAAAATCCATCGGGTTCAGTTTCTTTTCCTCATCCGACGCAAAGAGCTGGCCGGTCAAAATGTCCGTGCCGATGAGCGAGTTGCCGCAGACGATATTTTTGTTGAGCGTGGGCAGGAGCGTTTCATGAAATTCCATCTGGTAATTGCGGGCGGAGGCGGGCGTTTCGTCCTGCAACAGTTTCAGGTAGAGGGAGAGTTGCGCCACTTCCACAGCCTGCGGGTCAATGTCCACGCCGTGGATGTTGGCCAGCAGAATTTCGCGTTTCTTCTGGAGCGAGAGGTGCAGGCCGTCGTCGCGTTCCATCACGTCGCCCTTTTTCGCCTTGCCGGGGTTCTGGTTGTAATAGGCGGTGTGGTGGCGGATGAGCAGGTCATAAACGCCCAGCAGGAATGAGCCGCTGCCGCAGGCGATGTCGGCAAAACGCATTCCGGCAATTTGCGCGGGGGTTTTGCCGGCAATCAGTTTGCCGACGGTGTTTTCGACGATGTAGCGGACGATGTATTCGGGCGTGTAATAAACGCCGCCGGCTTTGCGGACTTCGGGTTTTTCCTCCAGCCGGGCGCGTTTGTCGGTGGTGACGATGACCTTGCCGAGAAAGCGTTCGTAGATGCTGCCGAGGATGTGGATCGGGATGGCGTTGAAATCGTAGGGCGAATTGAGATGGGAAAGGCGTTCGCAGATGCCGGAGAAGCTGTCGTCATCCAGCTTGAAGCCGGACGCGTCGAGGATTTCGTGCTTTTTATAGACGATGCCATTGTAGATGCCGTCGAGGCGGCGGGATTCGGCGATGAAATCCTGCCAGGCGGTCCCCTTGTCGCCGAAGTAGGCGATGTGGTTCTGCGGTTCGATGTGTTTGTCTTCGAGGAAGCGCAGGAAAACGAGCCGGTCGAGCGTGCGCTGGGTGAGTTCGGTCAGGGTTTCGCCGTCGAGCTTGGGATTGGCATTTTTGAAGGCGCGGGCGAGTTCATCGCGGAATTCGTCCAGGTCTTGCAGAAATTGTTCCCCCATCGGCAGGTCACCGCCTTTGAACAGGCCGCGTTGGAAGCCCCGGCCGCGTTTTTTGGGCAGGGTTTCGGCAAATTTTTCGACTGAGCCATTGGCGACGGCTTCGCGGGAGAAGAGCCAGTAGATTTCCGCGAATTTCTCCGGGTCTTCGTAGTGGCTAAATTTGTATTTGCGGAGATTTTGCGCGAGCGCGGTGTCAATGTGCGGACGATAACGGCAGTCCACGATCTCGAATTGTTCAAAATCGTGCAGGACGGCGACGGGTGTGGAACTGCTCCAGCCGTAGCGGATGGTCTGGAAATAATTGTCCGCCGTGGCGATGTCGCCGTGGGGTTTCTTGGCCTCGACGTAGAATTTCACGTCACGGAAATTGGGCGCGAGGTAAAAGGCGTAGTCGGCCCGGCGCTGGGAGAAGCCGTGTTCCTTGCGCTCGACCTTGACTTCCTGCTCGAACGGGTTCTTTTGCGTCTCGTGGTTCACGTCCCAGCCGAGGGCGAGCCAGAATCTGTCAATGAAGTCGCGGCGCGCCTCCTGTTCCTGATAGGCTGGGGAAAGGTAGAATTTCTCGTTGGCCCGAAAATCCGCCACAAGCTCTTTAACCTTTTTAAACCCAGCATCAAACCCGGAAGACATGGTGGGAGCGAGTGTGCGCCGGAAATCCGGCAGCGGCAATAATTAGTTGAGGGTTCCGCGTAAAAGGCTTCGCTCACGCGGTGATGGGGCGAAAGGCGATCCGCCGTCGTTGCACTTTGGCGCGACATGGGGTTGAGCCGCCTCCATTCTTGCGGCGCGCCGAGCGGTTGAGGGAAAATCGGTTCACCGCTTCAATTCATCCTGAAAATCCTGTTTATCCTGCCGGATCGTATCTGGACGGGTTGAATCGAAATTTCCAGGCAAACCCGGGCGGGTGGCGATGATTCTACTCCGCAGTTCAGTGTTCAGTTGATCATCCATTGCTCCGCCGTTTCACCGGTTTCTTCTTGTCCACGATTGCCCCAACTCGCGGGTCAAGGTTGGCTTCATGAAATTCCTGGTAGGGTAACACCCCATGGCGCCCTTCCGCTCTCCGGCTAAGGTTCACAGCATGAAAGTCTTAATTGTATTAACATCGCACAGCGATTTGGGTAACACCGGAAAGAAAACCGGTTTCTGGGTGGAAGAGTTCGCTGCACCCTATTATGAATTAGCTGATGCCGGAGCTGAGATTACACTGGCTTCCCCAAAAGGAGGGCAACCTCCGATTGACCCCAAAAGCGAACTGGCCGATGCTCAAACAGAATTTACCCACCGATTTGACAAAGACGAAACGGTAAAGCAGAAGCTTGCGCATACCTTAAAATTGAGTGCAGTAAAGGCTGCGGATTATGATGCCGTTTTCTATCCGGGTGGACATGGCCCTTTATGGGATTTAGCCAAAGATTCCGATTCTATCGCATTGATAGAAACCTTCTACAAACAGGGAAAACCCATTGCATTTGTATGTCATGCACCCAGTGCTTTACTAAAAGTAAAATTGCCCAATGGAGATCCTTTGGTAAAAGGTAAAAATGCAACCGGTTTTTCCAACACCGAGGAAGCAGCCGTACAACTGACCAACGTAGTGCCTTTTTTGCTGGAAGATGAAATGAAAAAAGCGGGTGCGCATTACAGCAAAGGGACCGATTGGGGCTCTTATGTACAAAAAGACGGGTTGCTGATTACGGGACAAAACCCCGCATCATCCGCAGAAGCTGCTAAAGTGTTGCTGAAACTGTTGCAGAATAAACACGGATAGGGAATTGCTTTTTGAGAAGAAGATCGCGGCTCCATTCATTCCGGCGCGACGACCGGCCTTCGTTCACTACGGCGCGGCAAGGGGTTGAGGGCCAAAGGGCAAAAGCGGAAAGCCGAAAGCGGAGGATGGGGCAGGAATAATAGAGTGTTACCTTTCAATGAAATACAGCGTCCATCCAACCAACCGATTACTTTTAATGAAAAACGACGTCCAATCAGACACGAAAAATGATAAAACCAGCGGGCTGGTTCCAAATCACAAGGACCTGGTATGGGTTCAGTGCAAGGGATATAGTTGTCTGGCCTATTATGACACGACCGGCAAATGGATAAACTTCTATACCGGGAAGAAATTGACGGATTTCGTCAAAATCATCGAATGAGGGCGTAAAGCCGCGTAAAACTACGTCACGCGGCCACGCCCCTTTACGGGGTTGAGAGCTGGGCGGCGCGACAATCCATCTTCGTTTCACTTCCGTCTTCACGCTGTTTCGACGCGACAAGTTGGCGCGACAATCCGTCTTCGTTTCACTACGACGCGACAGGGGGGCCACCTTCACCGGCAAACAAAAACCCCTTCCCGTTGCCGGGAAGGGGTGTGTTCAAATGATTTTACCCGATTACGGCGTGTGCACCACGCGATAGAACATTTGCACGTTGTTTCGCGTCGGGGTCAGATAGCTGACCGAAGTTCCGGTGCCCGAAATATTCGTGCTGATATTCTGCCAGCTCCCGGTGAGGGCAGAGATGCCCTGAATGGTATAGGTCGTTCCGATCTGCGTATTGAACACCACCTCGGCGGCAGTGTAGATGGCAATGGTATTGGTGCCCGAGATCAGGTTCTTGCCATTGACATAGATGACACCATTTATGGCCGTGGAGCCACTGTGCGGATCAAGGCCCAAGGCATACATCATCCAGTTGGGAATGCCGTTGGTGTTGTTAATGCCGTTGAGGCCGGCCAGGGCATTGGTCGCAAAGTTGGAGCCAAAGTAGCCGATCTGCCAGGCATCCGGTATGCCGTCGCCGTTGGCGTCGCCGGTCAGGTCGCCGATGGACGCCTTGAGCAGACCGACCGCATAGGGTGCATTGTGGACGCCCTTGCTCAAGTCATGGTCAACAAACTGCCAGTTGTAAGATGCCTCCAGATACTTCGCCGGCCAGTTCGTTTGGCTCGAGGTGGTTTTCACCAGACCATCCGCGATGTAATTGTTCGCATTCGCTTGGTAAGTCCCGTTCGGCAACAAGGTGGAGAGCTTGTCGAGCAGGTGCTGGACTTCGGTTTGGACGCCCTCGATGACGCCGTCACCGTTGTAATCCTGCACCGGGTAGTCGAATGAGGTCAGGCTCTTACCGTGGCACTGGATGCAGATGTCAACCTTGTCCAGCGTCGTCCCGGCACTGTTCGTGTAAGTCATATTGAAGGTGTGGCCACCGGCTTGCAGGAAGGCCGGATCGGTCGAGGCCACGGTTTGCATGTGGCAGTCAACACAAGTATTGGTGAGCGCAAAGCGGTGGGCGGAACTGGGGATCACCTTGCCGTAAGTCCAGCCATTGACACCCTCGAGCATGTCAGACGCCGGATTGTCGTGCGGACCGAAGCTGGATCCGCCGGCCCAAGTCTGTTGCCCCAGCGGATATTGGACAATGCTGTTGGTGACCGAACCGTTGCGGCTGCGATGGCAATTCATGCAGAGAGCGCCGGCACCGGCGTTCGTGACCACGGTAACGCCATCCGCGAGCGTGACAGTGTAACCAGCGCGCAATTGATGCGGGTTGGAAGCATCGTGCGGATCGTGGCAGCCTTGGCAGGTGAGTGCTTCATAAACGGTGTAGGCGTTGTTGGTGGTGTAGGTGTTGGTGGTGCCCAAAGTCGCTGCGTACTGGGCAAAACCGCCGGGGGTATGACAGCGGGCGCAGGCAGCGCGGCTTGGGCCGGAAGGAGTGCGCGTGGTTCTGGCATGGATGGAATTGTTCCATTCAGCGCTCTTGATGTGGTTGGGCATTGCGTCGTGACATTGCGAGCAGGTTCCCGCGCCGTAACTGATGGAGATGGCATTGGTATTTCCCGTTATGCCATGCGAAAACATATGCTGACTGCCGGGACCGTGACAGTTTTCGCATTGGATGTTGGCCAGGCTCTGCAACTCCGCCGGCATGCTGGCCCAGTTGCCATTGGTCAACACGGCCGGGAAAGTCCAACCATACAGCGTCGCCATGTCATCAAAGCCGCCGTTGTTGGCAAAAGAGTTGGTATCGTAGCCATCCACGTGGCAGGCGATGCAGCTCTTGCTGTAGTGGCTGCTGACCAGGCCGTCGATGGCCCGGGTGAAGAACGAGGCATGGGGCGTATTCGTGTAAGTGGGGTAAATGCTGGGCACACCCACAAAACTGCCGCTGTGACAGGCGGCGCAGGCGTTAATGCCCAGATAAGTGGCCGCCGTAATGGTCGTCGCTATGTTCGTCGTGGTCGGGACGATGTTCGTCCCACCGCTGCTGGCAGCCGTGGTGATCGTGGCCAGGACGGTGTATTGTCCGACGACATCCGGGCGCAGGAACTTGCGTCCGGCCAATTGAGATACCGGAGCGCCGGCCTGATTATAACGGTCGGCCATCTTGTAGAGAGGCACATTGGTGCCCAGCGGACTGTTGGTTAACACCGCCGCCGAACTCAGAGGTTTGTTGGTGCTGGGCAGCGACCAGGTGACGCTGATGATATTCGAAGGCGCAATAGTGGCGCTCACCATGGCGTCAAGATAGACCGGCTCGCCCAAAGCGACTGTGCCAAGGCCGGCGGAGAACTGGGCATTGGTCAGCCCATACGCTGAAATCTCAGTCGGCGTGAGGGGACGCAGGACAACCTGGCCATTCATTGAGAGCGTCGCCGCGTTGACGGTGGCCACGGCCCCGATAAATGCCAATGCCACCGCCGCAAGGCCGGCAAACATTTTCCATGGGGGATTTTGTATTTTCATAAGTTTTGAATTTTGTCTGGGTTTACGACCACTACCGTCCGTGTCATTTTTTGTTATTCCGCAATTGCGGTTTCGTTCATATCGCCGCCTCGCACAGGGTCCAGTCCGGCACCAATTCCACGCCGGCAACCAGCCGGGCGATGGGCGGCGGATTCAATTTCAGCATCAACGCCCCCGCGCGCCGGGCGATGATTTCATTGCACTTGGAAAGTTCCTGTTCCCGCATCCGGGAATTTTCACGGACAACCGCTTCGAGGTGATCAATGTTATAGAGGTAAACGTTGTCCAGTTCCTCCACGTCCGTTGCGATGTCCCGCGGCACGGCAATGTCCACCAGGACCAGCGGCCGGTTCGATCGGGCCGTCAAAATACCGGCGATCTCGTGCTTATGGAGAACCGTCGTCGGGCTGCCGGTGGAACTGACCACAATGTCCGCCTCGATCAGCGCCGCCATGCGCTCGTCGAACGACAGGGCGCGTCCGCCGAATTCCGCGGCCAGCGTCTGCGCGCGCTCAAGGGAACGATTGGCCACCAGCACTGAGCGGGCGCCGCGTTTGGCTAGGTGGCGGACACAGGCTTCGCCCATTTTGCCCGCACCCAGAATCATCACCGTCTTGTCCGACAAATCCCCGGCAAAAACCTTCTCGGCCAGTTCCACGGCGACGCTGCCGACGGAGGTGGCACCGCGGCCGATGCCCGTGTGCGTGCGGACCTCCTTGGCGACTTGCAACGCGGTTTGAAACCACCGGTTCAGCACCGGGCCGGTCAGCCTGACTTGTTGTGCCGCCTGATAGGCATTCTTGACTTGGCCGGTGATTTCCGTTTCACCAATGACCATTGAATCCAGGCCGCTGGTGACGGAGAACAGATGTTCCACCGCAGCGGCGCCTTCCTTGACATATACATAAGGCGTCACGTCCACCTCGGGACAAAGCTGCTGGAAAATGCGAAACACCCGGCCTTGGAACCAGGCGGACGTCGCGCCATAGACTTCGACGCGATTGCAGGTGGAAAGCAGCACGACTTCATCCAGACCGGCGCCGAGCTTGAGCCGGCATCCGTGACACGGCAAAAGGGAGGGGCGCACCGCCAGCCTTTCGCGCACTTCCACCGGCGCGGTTTTGTAACTCAAACCTGTGACAAACAGTTTCATGCTGTTGCCCTCCGTGACGTCAGTCGGGGGTTGAGATGGGAAGTAATGAACGGCATAAAAATCAACAGTGGCGCTTCCCCTGGCGCAGCGCCCGTTTCCGCATCGGTGAGGCTACCACGTCGGCCAGCGTGGTCCGGCCCAGCACGGTTTTGAGCTGCTTCGAGACGCGCTGCCAGACAGTGTGGGTCGGGCAAACACTGCGGGCGGCGCAGTCATCCAGGCCGAGCAGGCAGGGGCCAATCCAGTTCGGTCCCTCCATCGCCTCCACGACTTGGAGCAACGAGATTTCCCCGGCCGGCCGTGCCAGTGCAATGCCGCCCCGGTAGCCGCGCTTGGCGGTCACCAGTCCCTGGTGGGTCAAGTCATTGATGATTCGGGCGAGATAAGGCTTGGAGATGCCCGTGCACTTCGCAATGTCCCGGATCAAATTGCCGTGACCGCTTTGTTCGTCCAGACAGACGAGCGCGTGCACGGCGTAACCGGTGGTCTGCGAGAGGCAAAGCATGAGGTCATAATCTATTAAAATGATAAACGTGTCAACAATTAAGATTATATTATAATCATCTTTTATACTTAGCATTTTATTTTCTATTATCGGCGTCCGCCAACCACGCGCTGGCCGCGCCGCCTCAAGCGCATCTGCCATCTGAAATTGACCATCTCGAATCAAGCGGAAGCGTGGTGGGACAACCGAAGAGAATTCGAGGACGAGGATCCGTCTTCGCTGCGCTACGACGCGACAAGCGAGGACGATTCAAGTCAGCCCGCCCTCTGAATCGCTGCCGGTCAATTCACTGGTTGACAGGCGCCACGTTTGCGGGCGGGAAACCGTTGAAGTAAGTCGAAGAAGCGTGGCTGTAGGCGCCAATTTGTTCGTTGTAAAGCAGGTCGCCGAGTTGCAGGTCGCCCGGCAAATTTTCCACCATCGAGACCACGTCGAGCGCGTCGCACATCGGGCCGAACACCGAGCTTTTGCGGATTTCCTCGTGGTTGTCGCAGGTGACCAGCGGTTTGTATGGGTTCAACTCCTGCAACGTCTCGTTGGCCTGCGCTGGAAAAAGTGTTTGTCCCCTGCGGTGGGATTGCTCACACTGTTGCCAGATCGTGTGAAAGACAATGCAATTCAGTCCATGGCACCTGGCCGCTGGCTCGCAGTCAAAAAGGTCTTCCTGGAAGCTGCGCTCGTGGCGGTCATCGGCGCCCTTTTTGCGTTTGCCGCCAACCGGGTTTCACCGCGGGGTCTGGCGCTCACGCGCAACTATTTTCCAGCAGACATCAACCGCCCGGTGCCGGCGGCAACCGGCGCTGGTTTGCCACGCGACGTTGCAAACACAAATCCCCCGGCGTCTTCTTCTCCCGCTCAACTTCTGGCGGTGCGATTGAAGGAACAGGGATTGCAATGGGTTGATGGCCACCAGGCAGCGCAGCTTTTCCACGATCCGCGTTTCAAGCAGGGGAGCATCGCGTTCATTGATGCCCGCGACGAACCGCACTACCAGGAAGGGCACATCCCCGGGGCTTACGAATTCGACCCCTATCGTCCGGAAAAATACTTTGCCACCGTGCTTCCGGTCTGCCAGGCAGCGGAGCAGATCGTGTTTTATTGCAATGGCGGTGATTGCGACGACAGCGAGTCCGCTGCCATTGCACTCAGGGATGTCGGGATTGCGAACCAGAAACTTTTTGTTTACACGGGAGGGATCACGGAGTGGACCACCAACGGACTGCCAGTCGAGATCGGCGGGCGAAACAGCGGGAACCTGCGCAGCACCAACAAATGAATACCAGCCAATCGTCCTGGAGTCGCATCGCCGCGGACACTTTTGCCGTGCTGGCGAGGTGGTTGTTGGGCGCGGTCTTTCTTTACATGGGCTTGAACAAGGCGTTGCATCCGGTCGAGTTCCTCAAACTGGTGCGGCAATACGACCTGGTGCAAAGTTCCCTGCTGTTGAACTCGATTGCCGCCGCCTTGCCCTGGTTTGAAATATTTTGCGGACTGCTGCTGCTGGCGGGTGTGGCGGTGCGCGGGACGGCTGTGATGCTGATCGTGATGCTGGTGCCGTTCACGGTGCTGGTGTTCCGACGCGCCCTGGCCATCCAGTCGGCGCAGGCCATCCCGTTCTGCGCCGTGAAATTCGATTGTGGTTGCGGCACCGGCGAAGTTTTCATCTGTCGCAAGCTGCTGGAGAACTTTCTTTTTATTGTGTTCTCAGGCTGGTTGCTGGCCGGATACGGACGAAAACTTTGTGTCCGCCACACCCTGATGTCGTGCGCTGCCAAAACCAGCCTGACTGAAGAAGGCGGGTCAAACGGTTCAATTTAATCCCACAGGAAATCCTCCGGCTTTGTTGCTGGCTTGCCGAGTCGAAGCTCGGAGCGTCTTTGGTTATCAGCGAAATTATTGGCCTGCCATCCGTAACTCGGAACTTATGGCGAAAAGTCCTCCTTCGCCGATCCTCCGTCGCTAAAGCTATGGAGGACGGGGGCTATGGAGGACACCATCCTGCACTCGGAATTTCCAAACGTCGGTTCCGAGCGTAGGATGGTGGAGCCGAGGGGGTTCGAACCCCTGACCTCCTGAATGCCATTCAGGCGCTCTACCAACTGAGCTACGACCCCATCCGGAGAGCACGCAATCTAAAGTCCCACCCGCGCTTGTCAAACTTTTTGCCGTCACTTCAAGCGAATTGGGCGCATCCGGACACTGCCACCGATCTGTAGCGGCATCCTTGCCTGCCGTAGCCAGCGGCATCCCTGCCGCCCGGGCGACAAAACCGAACCCACGTCATGACTTCGCTTCCACATCAGACCACCCGGCTGGAAGCCGGGTCCCGCATTGCGGGAGCAGTCAGGGATGGCTGCCGTTACGGGGGCAGTGCCCCCGAATGCGCCCAAGCGAATTGTGATTGAACGGCCTCGCCAAAATTTCATAGCGTCATCCCGTGCACGAACCCCAATCTCCGCTCCATATCGCGTTTCTGACGCACGAACCGTTTTATCCGCCCTCCGGCGGCGGCTCGGCGGAGGCCGTTTATCTGGTCGAAGAAATGGTCCGGCGCGGCCATGAAGTCCACGTTTTTTGTCCGCAAATCGCCGAACCCGAGGCCGTCGAAAAGAAATTCGGCGTCCGCTTGCACCTGTTCACCGCTTGGCCGATGGGCCGTTATGCCCGGCTGCGGAATTTCAAATACCTGCTCTATCCATCCTTTTTGCAGCGCATGGTTGTCCGGGCCGCGCGCACGATAAAATTCGATTTGCTGCTCTCGCAACACGCGATTTCCGCCGTGGCCGCCGGCCGGTTGAAACGCCGGCTGAACGTGCCGGTCGTGATGAATTTTCCCGACCTCCTTACCGGTTTCATGGAAACCTGGCCGGCCTACATCGCGCCCCGCCCGTTCGTCGAGATGCTCAAACGCTACGAAATTTCCATGCCCGTCCGTTACGGCGTGGATGGTGTGCTGGCGATTTCCGACACCCTGGCCGATTACTTTGTCGAACGCGGTTATCCGCGCGAAAGAATCCTGCCGATTTACTACGGCTATGCGGCGGAATATTTTCCATTTTATGTGCGGATGATTGCGCCAAAACTCCCGCCGGTCGTCGTCATGCACGGCTCGCTGGATTTTCATCACCTCGGCGACATTGCCTTTGGCGCGATCCGGCACGTGACTCAAAACCGTCCCGGCACCATCTTTCGATTTGTCGGCCAGCGCACCGCTGCACTGGAAAAATTTTTGAACCGCGCGCAGGAATCCATTCCCCATTTCCACTTCGAATGCACCGGCTTTGTGCCTTACGCCGAAGTCGCGAGACATCTGGCCGACGCCAGCGTGGGCATCGTGCCCTATGAGGAATCCGCCGGCACGCACTGCGCGTTCGTCGCCAAAGTCGTCGAATACGTCGCCAGCGGACTGCCCAGCGTTTGCACGCCCCTCCAAAGCATCCGGGGCTATTTCCAAAACGACCCGATGGTGCGCTTCTCGGAATTCAATGGCGCGAATTTCGGCAAAAAAATCCTCGACTGGCTTGATGAACCGCCCCTGGCCTGGCAAATCCGCGCCGCCCAATCCGCCGCGCGGGTCGAAGCCGAACTCGACTGGGGGCCGCTGTGCCGCCGGGCGGTTGATTTTGTTGAAGGAATTTACACGCGTTCCAAAAACTGACGCGCGCTCGTCGCATGAAAAAATCGGACTGGCAAAAACTGGCAGGAACTTCCGCCGATCCGGCCCGGGTCAAACATTTCCTCGATTTGCTCGCCGCGACGGGCGCCGGCCCCCAACTTGAAAAATTTTCCGCCGACCGGATTCGCGTTGTGGTTGCGCTGTTGAGCGGTTCATCGGTGCTCGGCAATTTGCTGGTCGCGAATCCCGACTGGCTGTCGGTGCTCGACATCCAGCAACTTAAATTTCCACGCCGCGCAGAGGGCTTTCGACGCGAGATCGAAAGCGGGTTGAAACCGAAGCTCGAGGCGCGCGATTACTCCGGCGCGCTGGCGGAACTGCGCCGCTTCAAGCAGCGCGAAATGCTGCGAATCGCCGCGCGTGACCTCGCCCGCTTCAGCAACGTGGTTGAAATCACCCGCGAAATTTCGGACCTGGCCGATGTGTGCCTTGACGCCGTGTGGCGGATTTGCCGGCTGCAATTCACCGGGCGATTCGGCCAGCCTTTTCATCAGGATGTGCAAGGCAACTGGCAGCGCACGGAATTTTGTGTGCTCGGCATGGGCAAGCTCGGCGGGCAGGAACTCAATTACAGCTCGGACGTGGACGTGCTGTTCCTCTACAACGATGAGGGCGAAGTGTTCAAAGCGCCGCCGGCGAAGAAAAAAACGCAGCGCGCCACGATGTCGAACCACCAGTTTTTCAGCAGACTCGCCGAGGCTTTCATCGCCGAGGTCTCCCGCGTGACGCCGGACGGAATGTTGTTCCGCATTGATTTGCGATTGCGACCCGAGGGTGACGCCGGGCCGCTGTGCCGTTCGCTTGAAAGCTATGAGAATTATTACGCGGAATGGGGACAGACCTGGGAGCGGATGATGCTCATCAAGGCGCGGCATGTTGCCGGCGAAGAAAGCCTGGCTGCCGAGTTCCTCGAAATGATCCAGCCGTTCCGTTTTCCCGGTTCGATGAGCCCCGACGTGCTCCACGAAGTCGCCGCGGTCAAGGATCGAATCGAGAAGGAAATCGTTGGGGCGGAAGAACTGGAGCGCAACGTCAAACTGGGGCGCGGCGGCATTCGTGAAATTGAATTCGTCGCCCAATCGCTGCAAATTTTACACGCGGGCCGGCTGCCGTTTCTGCAAACTGCGCAAACGCTTCCGTGCCTCGCCAAACTCGCGCAGTACAAATTGCTGGCGGAAGAGGAAGCGCAACAACTCGACGCCGCCTACCGGTTTCTTCGCGATGTCGAGCATCGTCTGCAAATGGAGGAAAATCAGCAGACGCACACGATTCCCACCGACCGCCATGCGCAACTGAGGCTGGCGCGGTTGATGGGCTTCAAGTCATTGGCAGAATTTGAGGCCGCGCTGCAAATGCACACCGGCAATGTGCGGCGGGTTTATGACAAACTCCTGAAATCAGACGCGCCAAAATCAGCGCACGCGGTTCTACCACCGGAATTCGATGGCGCGGAGGCGGAATGGGAAAACCTGCTCGCCGCGCATTCGTTTCGCGACCCGGAGACGGCGTTTCGCCTGCTCAAGGAATTCGCCGAAGGCCCGGGTTACGTTCATGTATCGCCGCACACGACGGAACTGGCACGGCAATTGATTCTAAAATTCCTGGCTCTTTGTCCCAGGCAGAATCCGGAAGCCAGCCCTCAGAAACCGGATTTGCCATCATCGGCTTCCGATCTCCAACCTGTCCATCATAGCCTTGGCGACGATGGATCTCCAATCTCCAATCTCCGACTGTCCGATCCCGACCGCGTGGTGACGCGTTTGGACAGCTTCATTGAGGCTTACGGCACGCGCACGGCGCTGTTTGAAATGTGGAACGGCAACCCGGCGGCGTTTGAGTTGATGCTGTTGCTGTTCGACCGTTCCGAATTTTTGGCCGAGGCCGCCATTCGCGATCCGGATTTAATTGACGATTTTGTGGCCGGCGGGCGCCTGCGCCAGCGCAAAATGGCGCCGGAGATTTTGAAGGATTTGCGTCACGGACACGATGACGAAGACCAGTTTTTCTGGCTGCGCCGCTATCATGAGGCTGAATTGATGCGCCTCGGCCTGCGCGACATCCTGGGCCTCGCCGATTTCGAGCAAAATCTCGCCGAACTCTCCGCACTCGCCGACGCCTGCCTGCAATACGCGCTTGAAGTTGTCATGCGCAAAAACAAAATCCGGACGCCGCCGTTCGTCGTCATCGGCCTCGGCAAACTGGGCGGGTGTGAAATTGATTACGGTTCCGACCTTGACCTCCTGTTTGTCACGGACGCCCGGGCAAAGGAGCTGCCAAAATTGCAGCGGCTGGCCGTGAACATGAAGGAATTGCTGTCGCGCCGGACGGAGCAGGGGATGGTGTTTCACACCGACGCGCGGTTGCGTCCCGACGGTGAGAAAGGTTTGCTGGTCAACACGCTGGCAGCTTACGAGGAATATTACCGGCAGCGGGCGCAGCTTTGGGAAATCCAGGCGCTCACCCGCACGCGACCCGTGGCCGGAAATTTTGCGCTGGGCGAAAAATTTCAGAAGCTGGCGGCGGTACTGACGAATTTCTCGAAAGTAGCGCAGGCGTCTCGCCTGCCGAAAATGAAGTCAAGGCAGAGCAGACGGGACGTCTGCGCTACTTTGCCTGCCTGCTTCGCTCCCGACTGGAAAGAGCAAATTCATCAAATGCGGCTGCGCATCGAGAAAGAGCGCACACCGCAGGGTCAGGACGACCTGGCCATCAAGACCGGCAAAGGCGGTTTGATGGATGCGGAATTCATCGCCCAGGCTTTGTGCCTTGAAAAGGGCTGGCCGGAGGCAAACACCGTGCGCGCGCTCGAACGGGCGCGCGATGCCGGGGCGTTGCCGGACGCGGACAAGCTGCTGGAAAATTACCGCAAACTGCGCCGCGTCGAGGGTATTTTGCGCCGCTGGAGTTACGAAGGTGAAACGGTTTTGCCGGACGATCCCGCGCCGTATTATCGCGTTTCCGTGCGCTGCGGTTTTGCCACGCCGGAGGAATTTGGAAAGGCGCTGGCGAAATGGCGAAAGGCCATTCGCGAGGTTTACAACAAGGTATTCAAGTTTTCCCCCGCTGCCGGTTGACTTCGTAGAGAAAAACCGCCGCCGCCGCGCCCACATTGAGCGAATCCACCGTGGGCGGCATGGGAATGGCCACCGCTTCATCGCAAGTTTCCAGGACCGGCGCGGAAATGCCGTCGCCCTCGCTGCCGAAGACGATGCAGCAATCGCCGGAAAAATCCGCCTGCGAAAGCGTTTTGCCATTGGCGTGCGGATGCGCGGCGAGGCAACGGATGCCGCGAGCGCGAAGGTCCTTCAGGCATTCAACGAGCGTCAGGTCCGTGGTGTGCGGTTTGGCGGTGAACTGATGCCGCTGGCCGAGTTTCGCCAGTTCGATGACCGGCAACTGCAGGATGGTGCCCATGGAATTGCGCACGGCGCGGCGCAAAAACGGGCTGCTGGAAGTTTCGCCGACGATCAGCGCCTGGACACCGAAGGCGACGCAGTTGCGCACCAGCGCGCCGAGATTTTCCGCGCTCGTCAGCGCGTCCACGGCCACGAGGAGCAACGGTTTCGGATGCTTCGATAAAATGTCATCCAACGAAGCGGGCGGGGGTATTTTCCCGACGGCGAGCTGGCCTTGATACATCGAGAAGCCGATGAGTTGCTCGAGCAATTTTTTGTCGGCGAGATAGACGTTGAGATTTTCCGGGCGCGCTTCGAGCAGCGGACGAAAACTTTCCAGATGCTTCTCGGGCAGGAGGACGGACACAACTTCAAAACGGCTTTCGAGCAGGCGGCGCACGACCTTTTCGCCTTCAGCCACGAAGATGCCTTGCGCCTCGTGTTCCAACGGCCGGCGCATCGTGCGATACGGCGCGAGTTCAGGCAGGTCGAGGGAGGTGATTTTTTGAACGCGAAACATGTTGGTAGGGCGGGCAGTCCTCTGCCCGCCGCACGCTCAAATGTGAATCGCGGCGCGCACGGAGTGACGCGAGGATTTTGGAGTGCGGTGGCAGAGCGCAGCGGCGACACCGCTTTGGGGCGCCGCTAAACGCTGTAAAAGCGGCGTGGCGCTTCGCTTCCCGCCGCACTCCAAAAAAGTTTGGTTGCGGCTGCACCGCGCTGTACGGACGCTCCGGTGGTGGTACGGCAAGTAATTGAAATGCAAACCTTTCTGTAAGATTCCAAATTGGAATCTTACAGCCTCCACCTCTTCCACAGCGAGTTGGAACATAAATCAACGCGAGATAGTCTCCTCGGGATAATTTTCCATGAAAGTTTTGATGTGATAACGGAGGTTACAGTAAGTCCATCCACTAGGGCATTCGTTGAACGGTGATTTCTCGGGTAAATAATCGTAGCCGGGAATTGGCACACGGCCTTTCCAAATAGCTACAATTTGCAAGTGCGTATTTTTATAGTTTTTATTGTTGGCCAGCCAAAGAGCATGTAGAAAACGGAGGAATGTTTTTGACGATGCAGGCGAAGGCTTCGCGGGAAATTTCGCGCGGTTTATAAGTCCGCGCCAATCATATTTCTCATAGGCTCGTAATTTGCGATAGACGGTTTTGACTTTGAGGTTGTTTTGCTCTGCAACTTTGCGAATGGCTGGCAAAGCGGGTTTTTCGTTCGCAATTACATTAAGCCACAATATCCAACGTTGAACTTCCCGACGGATGTGTTTTGGAAGTAAGGAAAATTCTCGGCGATCACTTTCAGAAATTCCACAGTAGTTCATAAGTTTAAAGCCGCGCACGGGACATCCTGCGCGGCGATTTGCATTTGAACGTGTTTGGCGCCGATGTGATGGAGTTGCTCGGCCATGACGTAATGCGCCAGTTCGGGCCGGTTGCATTCGCGGCTTAGGTGGGCAAGGTAAAGGTGGCGTAGTTCGGCGGACATGATTTGCGCAACGGCCTCGGCGGCGGCTTCGTTCGAGAGATGACCGTGACGGCCCAGGATGCGTTGTTTGAGGCTCCAGGAGCGGCGCGGACAATCCTGCAGCATCTTCACATCGTGATTGGATTCGAGGACGAGGACATTCGCCGGACGAATGCGCTCGATGACCAGTTTCGTCATGTGACCGAGGTCGGTGACAAAACCAATGTTGCCCGCGGCGGTGCGCAGCAAAAAACCGACGGGATCCTGGGCATCGTGCGGGATGGTAAAGGTGTCCACCAGCAGGTCGCCGATTTCAAAGCTCGCGCCGGTGTTGAAGAGGTTGCAGTTAAATTTGGTCTGCAACTGAAATTCAAATGCTTCTTTCGTGGCGCGGTTGCAATAAACCGGGATGTTCAGTTTGGCGGCGATTCCGATCAATCCCTGGACGTGGTCAGAGTGTTCGTGCGTAACGAGAATGGCAGTGAGATTTTCCGGCACCCGACTGATGGTGGCGAGCCGCTGGCGGATTTGGCGCGGGCTGAACCCGGCGTCCACGAGGATGCGGGCTTCATCGGTTTCGATGTAGGCGCAATTGCCGCCGGAACCGCTGCCGAGGATGGTGAATTTGACAGCCACGCATGGACGTTAGCGGCAGGCAAGTTAACGGGCAAATTTTTTCCGGTGGGAAATTTGACAACTGGCACAAAGTCTGCCTAATTAGGGATATAAATTTACTTCATATGATAAAAAACCAACGATTCTTGCTCACCATGAGCGTTGGATTGACAGTGTTTTCTGCTTTCACGACGCACGCCCAGACAACGGTGAGACAGCGTTTGCACGGTCATATACCGGAAGCCGTGTCACACTTGCAGCCGATGGGCCGCTTTCCGGGCACGAATCGTCTGAACCTGGCAATCGGATTGCCGCTGCGGAACCAGGAAGCGCTGGACAATCTGCTCCAGCAAATCTACGACCCGGCCAGCCCCAATTTTCGCCAGTATCTGACGCCGGAACAATTCACGGAAATGTTTGGCCCGCCGGAACAGGATTATCAGGCGGTCATTGATTTCGCGAAGACGAACGGGTTGACGGTGACCGGGATGAGTGCGAACCGGGTTTTGCTGGATGTGAGCGGTTCGGTGGCGGACATCGAGAAAGCGTTTCAGGTGACGATGCGGACTTACCGGCATCCGAAGGAGAACCGGATGTTTTACGCTCCGGATGCCGAACCTTCGGTTGACGTGGCGGCTCCCATTTTGCACGTCAGCGGCCTGGATAATTTCGAGTTGCCGCATCCCAAACTTAAAATCGAGCCCGCCGCTCAAACAGCGGGAATGACGCCCAATGCCGGTTCCGGGCCGGGTAACGCTTACCTGGGCAACGATTTTCGCGCGGCTTATGTTCCGGGTGTTTCACTCAACGGCGCCGGGCAGACGGTCGGGTTGCTGCAATTCGACGGCTACTATTCCAGTGACATTGCGGCCTATGAAAGTCTGGCCGGTTTGCCGAGTGTTACACTGGTGAACGTGCCGGTTGATGGCGGGGTAAGCACTCCGGGCAGCGACAATGGCGAAGTCTCGTTGGACATTGAAATGGTGATTTCCATGGCGCCGGGAATATCAAAAATCATCGTCTATGAAGCGCCCAATCCCAGCCCGTGGCCCGATCTGCTCAACCGCATGGCCAATGACAACCTGGCGAAACAAATCAGTTGCTCGTGGGGCGGTGGTTCGGTCGATCCAACTTCCGAGGGAATTTTCAAACAGATGGCTTCCCAAGGCCAGTCCTTCTTCAATGCTTCCGGTGATTCCGATGCATTCACGGGATCAATAACGTTTCCATCCGACAGCACGAACATCACCCAGGTTGGCGGAACGACGCTGACCACGACCGGGCCAAACGGTTCCTACGTATCGGAAACGGTTTGGAATTGGGGTCTCGACCAAGGCAGTTATGTTGGCAGCAGCGGCGGCATCAGCACCTACTATCCGATTCCAGGCTGGCAGCGAGGCATCAACATGGCAACCAATCGGGGTTCAACCACCATGCGGAATGTCCCCGATGTGGCCCTGACTGCTGACAATGTCTATGTCAGATACGGCAATGGTTCGAGCGGCACGTTTGGCGGCACAAGCTGCGCGGCGCCTTTGTGGGCTGGATTTACGGCGCTGGTCAATCAACAAGCCGTTGCCAGCGGCAGGTCCACCGTCGGGTTTGTCAACCCGGCCATCTACACGATTGGCCAGGGTGCGAATTACGCCGTTGATTTTCATGACATCACCACCGGCAACAACACCTGGCCCAGCAGCCCGGCCAATTTTTACGCCGTGCCCGGCTACGATCTTTGCACCGGGTGGGGCACGCCTGCCGGTCAAAATTTGATCAACGCTCTTGCCGGTCCGCCCGACACGCTGGTCATCACACCGGCGTCCGGCTTTAACGCCGGCGGCCCGGTTGGCGGTCCGTTCAATGGCGCACCTCAAAATTTTTCCCTGACGAATACGGGGTTGGCCTCATTGAGTTGGAGCATCATCAACACTTCGGCCTGGCTGAATGCTTCACCCGCCGGCACCACGCTGGCAAGCGGCGCGCAGACGAACGTCACGGTGAGTTTGACTTTGGTGGCCAGCAGTCTGGCGGTGGGAACTTACTCCGCCAATGTCTGGTTCACCAATCTAACCAGTGGGGTGGCGCAAGGCCGGCAGTTTACGTTGCAAGTCTTCCAGCCGCTGGCCGTCTCGCCGACCAACGGCTTTACTTCCAGCGGGCCGGTTGGCGGTCCATTTAGCGTGACCACGCAAAACTTTTCGTTGACCAACCTGGGAACAGCTTCACTGAATTGGAGTGTTAATAACACCGCATCCTGGCTCACGGCTTCACCGAACAGCGGCGCGCTGGCGGCGGGCGGGCAAACTACATTAACGGTGAGCTTGAATTCCGCCGCCAACAGTCTTGCCTCTGGAATCTACAATGCGAACGTGGTGATCACCAACCAGAACGGCGGGGCTGTCGCCCTGCCGTTCACTTTGCTGGTTGGACAACCGCTGGTTCAGAACGGCGGGTTTGAGACCGGTGATTTCACCGGCTGGACTCAATCCGGCAACCCCGCTTACACCTCCGTTACCAGCGGCAATTCTCGGTTCGTTCATTCGGGCACATACGGTGCGGCACTGGGCCCTTCTGGTTCACTGGGTTATCTTTCCCAAACCCTGCCGACTTTTGCCGGACAGAACTATTTGCTCTCGCTCTGGGTGGACAGCCCGAAAATATCCGGAACTGCCACTCCGAATGAATTCAGCGTGTCATGGAACGGCCATATAATTTTCGACCAATCAGACATGGGCAAAATCGGGTGGACCAATTTGCTATTCATCGTCACGGCCACCGGCCCCAGCACGGTTCTCCAGTTGGGATTTCGGGACGACCCCTATTACCTCGGCCTTGATGACATCAACGTAGCACCGATTCCAGTGCTGGCGTTCCGGGCAGCAACCAAAACTTCCAGCACTTTCAATCTCACTTGGGGGACAATAACGGGCTTGGTTTATCAGGTGCAATACAAGACCAATTTGCTTCAGACCAACTGGATTAATCTTGGCAAACCACTCATTGCCACCGACGGTAATTTGACGGTGTCCGACACCAATGCCATCGGTTCCTCGCCGCAGCGGTTTTATCGCCTCATGGAGTCACCCTGAAGTTCCTCCACTCTTGCTCCGCTCCGCCAATGCGGTAGCATCAAGGCGTGAGCGATTTGCTTCAGCGCGTCGAGAACAACATCCAGGACCGCCGGCTGCTCAAACGCGGGCAGGCGGTTTTGGTCGCCGTCTCCGGCGGTTTGGATTCGATGACGCTGCTGCACGCGCTCCACGAACTTTCATCCCGCCACCGGTGGAAACTGACCGTCGCGCATTTTAATCACCAGCTCCGGGGACGCAGCAGCGACGCCGACGAAAAACTGGTCCGTCAAACCGCCGCTGCGATGAGGCTGCCCTTCGCCGCCGGACGGGCAAACGTGAAGGAATTTGCGAAAAAAACAAAATTGTCCGTCGAAATGGCCGCGCGAAAATTGCGGCATGATTTTTTTGCACGCATGGCGAAGGAACACAAAATCCGCGTCGTGGCACTGGCGCACCACGCCGATGACCAGGTGGAACTTTTCTTCCTGCGCGTCCTGCGCGGCGCGGGCGGCGAAGGTCTGGCCGGAATGAAATGGCGGTCACCGTCGCCGGTGGATTCAAAAATCATGCTCGTTCGTCCGTTGCTCGATGTGACGAAGAAAGAGCTGCTTGAGTTCGCGCGCGAAAACAAAATCCGCTTCCGGGAAGATGCCACCAACACGTCACTCGACCTGCCACGCAATCGCGTTCGCAACGAACTGCTGCCGCTGCTGCAACGTCGCTACCAGCCGGCCCTGACGAAAATAGTTTTGCGGCTCATGGAAATCGTCGGCGCGGAATCGGATTTGGCCGGTGAAGCCGCGCGGCAATGGCTCGTCTCAAAACGAAAAATTGAACGCGCCCCTCGCCCCGGCCATGCCCGCAAACCCGGTAGGGCCGACCTGCTGGTCGGCCCGGACGCGCGGCAACGCGTCCCTACCAGACTGGTTTTTGAAACCTTGCCCGTTGCAGTTCAACGTCGCGTTCTGCAATTGCAATTGTCGGAGGTTGGCGTGCCGGCGGATTTTGAGTTAATCGAATCGCTCCGGCAATCGGCCGGTGTTCGAATCAGCGTTGGTTCCGAGCTTTTTGTTTTGCGCGATGCCGCGGGCGGGGTGGATTTGCGGACGGAACCCCCGGGGGAATTCAACGCCCATGAAATGGTTCTGAAACTCGCGGGCAGGGCAGGGGACGTGGAGTTTGATGGCGTGCGTTTTGGTTGGCGGCTCAAAGCGGGGGCAAATTTTGCCCGGCCATACGGCCAGAAAGCGTGTGAATCTTTCGACGCGGACAAGGTCGGTGGCAGAATCACGTTGCGTCATTGGCGTCCGGGCGACCGGTTTCAACCGATTGGTTTGAAGTCATCGGCGAAACTTCAGGATTTGTTTACAAACCGGAAAATTCCACGCGCCCGGCGGCGCGAATTGATGGTGGCAGCAACGGAGGATGGCGAAATTTTCTGGGTCGAAAATTTGCGGATGGGCGAGCATTTCAAGCTGACGCCGCAGACGAAACGGCGTCTGGTCTGGCGTTGGCGGCATTTGGATGACTCGAAAAGTTGAGTCCGGTCAGCATACAGGCAAATGAGGATGCATTGGCGATATGTTCATTGATTGTGTAATCAAGCTTTGACAACAACCTCAGTCACATAACAATAATCAGACCTCTATGGGACTATACAAAGGTCGTTTGTTTCGTCCGGTGCTTTGGTTGGCACTGCTGACCATCGCCATGTTTTCCTCAGGTTGCCGAACGACAACCGAGACTTCACTATTCACCACCTCAGGCCCGGGCTGGCACGTGCAAGAAGGGCAGGCCCTCTGGCGACCGGGCCGCGGGTTGCCGGAGTTGGGCGGAGACCTGGTGATGGTCAGCCACGAGGACGGACGGTGCGCCATCGAGTTTGCGAAAACGCCGCTGTCGCTGGTTTCGGCCCAAACTACCCGCACCAATTGGCTGATCCAATTCCCGGCGGGCCGAATGGGCTTCACCGGGCGCCGGCAGCCGCCGGCCCGCTTTGCCTGGCTTTATCTGCATGCGGCCCTTTTCGGGGAACAGCTCCCGCCGCCGTTGCGTTTTGAGCGCAAACCAGACGGAGGCTGGCGGCTGGAAAACACCCGCTCGGGAGAAACCCTGGAAGGCTTTCTCGGGCCGTGAGTCTGTTCCTGAAACGCTGGTGGTGGGCCTTGCTCACGGTGGCGGTCGGCATCGGATTGTGCCGGCTCCGGTTTGACGTGGACATCCTCAACCTGCTGCCGCCGGACGAACCGACGGTCCAGGGACTGAAGCTTTACCAGAAACATTTCACCAACGCCCGTGAACTGGTTGTCACCCTCCGCGCCCCAGACGCCGAACGGGCCGAGCGGCTGGCGGATGCGCTGGCGGCCCGCCTGCGGCAGCAGACGAATCTGGTCGCCACGGTGTCCTGGCAGCCGCCGTGGATGGAAAATCCGGGTCAGATGGCCGAACTGCTCGGCTGCCTGTGGCTTAATCAACCGCCGGAATCCTTCGCCGCCCTCACCAACCGGCTGGCACCCGACCGGCTGCAAGCCGTGCTCACCGAAACCAAGGAAGTCCTTGCAACTTCCATGTCGCCGATGGACATCGCCCGGCGCGCCTTTGACCCGTTCGATTTGTTGAACCTGCCGGCGCTCACCAACTTCAGCGGCTTTTCCATGGAACAGGGGCAGCAAATGTTTGCCTCCTCGGAGGGAAATTTCCGGCTGGTGTTCGTGCAATCCGGCGTGGACCTGTCCAGTTATCGTCAGTGTGCAAGCTGGCTGAAATCCATCCGGGCGGTGGTGGCCGGCCTGCGGGCGGAGCAACCGAAGGTGGACTGGGACGGCGTCGTGGTCCATTACACCGGCCGTCCGGTTTTTGTGACGGAAATTGCCGCGAGCATGCAGCACGACATGAGCGGTTCGGTGGGCGGGACGACCGTCATCATCGCCCTGCTGTTCTGGCTGACGCACCGGCGCTGGCTGCCGATGCTCTGGCTGCTGACGTTGCTGGGGTTGATTTTGGGCGCGACCTTGGCGCTGGGCGGACTGGTGTTGGGGAGTATCAGCGTGGTGAGCATGGGATTTGCCGCCGTGCTGCTGGGGCTGGCGGTGGATTATGCCGTGGTGCATTACCAGGAGGCGCTGGCGCACCCGCAATTGTCCGTGCCGGAAATCCGCCGGGCCATTGCGCCGAGCATTCTATGGGCGGCCATCACCACCATGAGCGCGTTCCTGGTTTTGAACCTGGGCGGTTTGCCCGGCCTGGGACAACTGGGCACGCTCGTGGCCATCGGGGTCGGCCTGGCGGCGCTGGTCATGGTGATGATTTATTTGCCGCCGTTGTTTCCCAACCGCCGAAAAGCGCCTCCGGTCCAGACGCCACTCCGCTGGTGGAGTTATTTTCTGCCGCCTCAGGAAACGCCGTCAACCGGACCTGCGCCGACAAAACAATCCTGCCGTTCCGCGTTGGTGGTGACCGGCCTGGTTTTGCTGGCAGCGGGCGCGGTGCTGTGCGTTCACCGGCCCGGGCTGGACCGCAGCGGGAACGCCCTGCGCCCGGCGCGCGGCGAGGCGGAGACGACGCTCGACGAAATCAAGTCCGCGATGGGACTGCCGCCGGACCCGCTCTGGCTGATCATCTCCGGCCGGGATGAACCGGAAGTCTATCGGCGTCTATCCCTTGCCGAAGGGGTGCTCAACGACGCGGTTTCCAATTACGTCATCGGCCGGTATCTGCTGCCGACCGCGCTGTGGCCGCGGGCCGAGTTGCAGGCGGCGAACCGGGCGACGGCGGCCATTCTGGGAAAACAAGGCCCGGTGCTGCGGGAGGCAGCGCTGCGTGAAGGTTTCAACACCAACGCCCTGGTCCTGACGGAGGAACTGGTGCGGACGTGGGCGCGCGCCGGCGCCACCACCGGCGTGGTCTGGCCGACCAATCCGGTGAGCCAGTGGCTGCTGAAAAGGTTCGTGGCGCGCACGCCCGACGAATGGCTGGTGATGGGCTTGATTTATCCGGCGACCAACCGGGTTGAGGCCGCCGCCCTCGCCGGCCTGTCCACCCGGCTGGCCGAAAATCGGGCGCTGCTCTCCGGCTGGGAACTGCTTGGGAGCACGACCCTCAAGCGGGTACAGGCAAAAATGTGGCAGGTGGTGACGCCCATGGTTCTCCTCGTGCTGGCTTCGCTCTGGTTCGCCTTCCGCCGGCCAACCGAGATCCTGCTGGGCGCGGCGGTGTTGTTGCTGAGTGGGCTGTGCCTGCTGGCGACGATGGCGGTTGCGGGCTGGTCCTGGAACCTGATGAACCTCATGGCCCTGCCCCTGATGCTGGGTGCGGGGGTGGACTACACCATTTTCATCCAACTGGCCTTGCGCCGGCATGGCGGTGACCTCGGCCTGGTCCGGCGCTCCGTCGGTCGCGCGTTGATGCTATGCGGCGCCACCGCCATGGCCGGGTTCGGTTCGCTGGGATTTTCCAGCAATCCCGGCATGGCCAGCCTAGGCAGGGTTTGCGCCGTCGGCATCGGCGCCAACATGATCATTTCCGTGTTTCTGCTCCCGGCATGGTGGGTCTGGTTAAGTCCAAAGTCCAAAGTCCAAAGTCCAAAGTCCGAAAATGGTGACAGTCAGCCGTCATCTTTCACGCATCACGTTTCACGCGTCACGTCCACTTCTTCTTTCTATCGCGCCGGACTGTGGCGGTTTGGACTGGCCGTCGTGCGAATCCTGCCGGCCGGATTGGCGAAGGGCTTTTCCGTAATCGTGGCCGAGTTTTATTTTCTTTTCCGACGCCAGCGCCGCGAGGTTGTGGTGCGGAATTTTCTGCCTGTCTTTGCCGGCGACCGGGCCGCCGCCGAAAAGGCCGCCCACCGGCTCCATCGGAAATTTGCCTTGAAACTGGTGGACCTGTGGCGCGTCGAGGGCGGCGTGCCGGTGCAAAACTGGCTGACCAATTCCGGCGAACTGGAAATCATCCGGACCGCCCAGCAACGCGGCTGCGGCATCCTTTTCATCACGCTCCACCTCGGCAATTGGGAGCATGGCGGCCTGTTGCTGAGCCAGCTCGGCATCCCGTTGACGGTCCTCACCCAAGCCGAACCCGACGATGGCCTCACCGACCTTCGCATCGCGTTGCGGCGGCGCTGCGGGGTCGAGACCCTCATCATCGGCCAGGACAGTTTCGCCTTTGTGGAGGTCATCAAACGGCTCCAGGCGGGGGCGGCCCTGGCGATATCGCTCGACCGGCCGCCGGCCAAGGGCGGCGTTCCGGTGGAATTGTTCGGCCAGCCGTTCGAAGCGCCACTGGCGGCGGCGGAACTGGCCCGGGCATCGGGCTGCGCATTGATCGGGGTGACGATTGTCCGTCGGCGCGCCGGTTACGCCGTGAAGGTGCTCCCGGAATTTGCCTATGACCGCAAGGCGTTGGGCGATCGCGAGGTCCGCCGGGAATTGACCCGGCAAATCCTGCGTGCATTCGAGCCGGAAATTCGCAAAGATATAGACCAATGGTATCAATTCGTTCCCATCTGGCCTGGAAAATGACTAAACCCTAATGACTAATGACTAAAGAATTCCCAAGCACCAATGCTCAAATACCAGATGACCGCGCGGATATTGGAAATCGTTTTATCATTCGGGCTTCGTCATTCTTTCGTCATTATGGTTTAGTCATTCGTCATTCGGCAGAGCGGCATGGGCAGCCTTCCATCTTCCATCTTCTATCTTCCATTTTCGCCTTTTTGTATCTGGCGGCGATGGTTGCCCGCGCCGACGAGCGTGACGTTCAGTTCGCCCGCTGGGTTGCCGTGCAAACCAACCTGCAGAGTTGGTCCGCCGATTTTACCCAGACCCGGTCGCTCAAGGTGCTATCCCAGCCGCTGGTTTCCACCGGCAAAGTCTGGGTGACAGTGCCCAACCGGGTCCGCTGGGAACTGGGCCAGCCGGTGCAGACCATCGTGCTGCGCCAGCCCGACCAACTGCTCATCATCTATCCGCGCCTCAAGCGGGTGGAAAAGTATTCCCTCGAAGGCGTGCCGCCCGGGCCATTGAAGGACGCGCTGGGCCTGATGGATGCCATCCTTCCCCGGGATCAGGCAACCATAGAAGAACGCTTTCGTCTGCTCTCGGCAACGGAAACGAACTCGATTCTGCAAATGACGCTCCAGCCCAGGAGCGCTTCCGCCCGCAAATTCATCAGCGAAATTCTGATCGGCTTTCGCACCAACGATTTCTCGATCGCAGTTGCCGAGATGAAATTCGCCGACGGCTCGAGCCTGCGCAACGATTTCACCAACGTGGTGCTCAACCGGCCGATTGACCCCGCGCTGTTCGAAGTGAAACTGGCGCCGGATTTCACCGTGGTGGAACCGCTGCGCCAATCATCGCCATGACCGACCTCCTGCAACTCGCGATGCGGTCGCTGCCCCACGGCCCGGAATTCCGCTTCGTGGACCGGCTGCTGAGTTTGACACCGGGGAAGGAAGGCGTGGGCGAATACCGCGTCCGCGGCGACGAATATTACCTGCGCGGCCATCTGCCCGGCGAGCCAATCCTGCCCGGCGTGCTTCTGGTTGAAGCCGGCGCGCAGGTGGCCGGGATGGTGGCGCAGGAAGACCCCGCCAATCCGTCCCTGCCGCGACTGAAGCTGACCGCGCTGCGGGGAGTCAAAATTTTCGGTTCCGCCCGGCCCGGGGAAACCCTCACCATCGAAGCCACCATCACCGGCCGGCTGGGCCTGATGGTCCAGGCCAAAGTTTCCGCCACCATCGCGGGCGTCAAAGTGATGACCGCAGAACTCACTCTGAGCGGCACAGCCGCTGCCGGCCTCGCGGAAGGGAACTCGGTTTCCTGAAATCATTTTGGGATGGACGATTGGCGGAATAAATCTTGTTTTGACGCTCGCCCTCATCCTGACCTTCTCCCCCAGGAGAAGGAATAGCTGCACTGCGTTTCTGGTTATGCGGATGACCGTCCGGCAAATCCAGTCGCGCGAATTTTCAAAGAGACGGCGGACGATTCTCCTTCTCCTTGGGGAGAAGGCCGGGATGAGGGAGGTCGTGAATCAAAAGCGGACAGGGCGCAGCCGCAAACGGGACGGACTTGCTTGTCAGGCCAAAGTGAAACGGCGGCGGATCAGCGCACTCCGCATTCTGAATTCCGCATTGGCAACGGACTCTTTTCCTGAATTCTTTTTGGGATGGACGATTGGGGCGAGTGGCGTTTGAATCTTGTTACACGAATGGAAATTTATGAGTGAAGAATCCACGTGTTATTGCCAGCATTGCGGGGAACATATCGCTTTTCCAAGTGAAGCTGCCGGACAGACGGTTAAAGTGGTTCCTAGCATCAAGACCAAAATATGAGAAAACCAAAAACTCTCAAAGAGCCACTAGAGGTAAAACACCTTGGCACTTCGGATGTTGAACAAATCCAATTTGCAATTAGGGAACAGCAATGGGAACAACATGGATACCCATTTAAGTGGGCGTGGTATGCAATTACAAATCACTTTTTGGTAAATGGGGAAAAATGGATAATTCGTTCAATATGTTGCGTTCAAGTGCCGGAGGTTCACACGCGGAAGTATAGCGAAAAAAACCACAGGAATTTGAACCAGCTAATTTTGATTCAAGCGCAAGACCTGTTTAGTCGCTTCATTGGCAGCAGATACAATCAGATTGAATTGGGAATGAAGGATACTCTTTCGAGAATAACCGTTCATCGCGAATTTCAATTTCAACATGCCAGCGGCGATTATTATGGTGGCAATAAAATCGATTTGGAATATTCCCAAAACGCCCAATACTTTGAAATCGGGGAAGGATTTAAGCCGCATTTTAGATTGTGGCGTCGTGTTTGGTAATTGAGATTGAACATTGGCAAACACCAAAGACATAGAACGGAAATGAAAAATCACACAAAGCCTCGTCCAACTCGTGATGATGGCCTTTGGCGGTGGATTGCCACGAAGCTGGCCATGCTTTTGGCGATGGGAAAGCCAATCCGCTAAATTCAGGCCGTGAAGCGCAAGCGCGGCAGGTCACGGAAATACATTAATCCGACGCACCTCTAAATGACAATTACGCGATGAAATTTTACTCTCGCAAGAAGCCATATAAATACGGCGCACGTCTTGTATTTTTCTGGAAGTATCGAGCGAAAGACGGTCGCTGGCGTCAGCGCCAGATCTATTGGGGCAATCGCGAAACCGACGCTATCGTAAGCCGGTATGGTTGCATCAAGCGCATTGCGCAATTGTCGGACGGGCTTGAGCGAAGGGATTTAATCCGGCGAACACCCTGGCTTAACCGAGGCAAAGAGGATTATTCGGATGAGCACTTCTCACAGTCCATTTATTTGCGATTGCTAGAGTTAAAAAAACAAATACCCGAATTGCCGAAACCTGAATTCTATCGGCGTCAATACAGGCGTCGTGAAAAAATCGCAGAGAAGGACGACGGCCAATTGGCCAAGACACCCGGCATCAATTTGACACCCGAACAGCGTGAAAAAATCCGCGAGATTGTAAAACAAATAGCCGCGTGGCGGCAATCAGTCGGGGAGTCGTTTGACAAAGCAGATGAGAGAAGAGAAGAAACTCCGTCAACAGGCACTTGTGTCAGCGATGGCATCATCAAAAAAACGCCCGAATTTGGTGCCTACTAATTCAGCAGCCGCGAAAATTCACAAATCTCAATTTTATTGGGAATTCTTCAAATAAAAGGAGTGTAGGAACTCTCTCGGTTGACTCCGCGCGTTTAGCGATGACTAAAAATAAAAGTGGCGATACTTCCCCGGCCCCCAGCCCGATCGCGCTGGTTCGCAACACAAAGCCCGTGTCCGCAAAGGCGCGGGAACTTAATGGCCAAGCCGGCAAAGGCATTGGTTCGCCCAGCCCCAACATGCCAACAGGTCTCGGATTGGTTCTCTGGCTCATGATATTAATGCTGCTGGTGAAGTTTGCGCTTATTCTGTTCAGTCGCTAGATGGAAAAGGTGGACGCGGCCAATGATCTGGCTTTGTTGAAGGCGGACGGGCGGTTTGCAGCGCTGCCAATTGCCGCCAGTCGCACGGTGGCTCTGGGCGGCACGGTGGCGACGGTCAGTTTTCCCGACATCGGTTTGCAGGGGTTTGCGCCCAAGCTGGCCAAGGGGGAAATCGCGTCGCTGTCCGGTGCGGGGGATGATGCGCGGTTTTTTCAAATCAGCGTGGTCTTTGCAGACGGCCACCATGCAGCCGGGCAAATGGCAGGACGGGCACCGTCCGCTGGTGGATGACCGGGGCAACGTCATCAGCATCGTGTCGGCCAAGCTGAATGCGTCGGCGGCGCTGGCGGCGAGTGGGGCGTTGCCGGAGAATGTGAATTACGCGGTGAAGAGCAGTTTTCTGTTGAGTTTCCTCGAATCGGTGCCGAACGTGACCAATAAACTTAAGGAACCGGTCACGGTTGACCGAAAGTTTGAGGAGGTGGTCAAATCCGCCCAAGACGCCGCAGTCCTCGTTCTCGTCTATTGATGTAGCAGCGGACATGAGTCCGCTCATTCTTCTCCGGCAAAAGTTAGAGCCTCCTCACGTCGGCTGCTACGGTGAAGGGCGGGGTGAGGAGCCAATGTTTACAAGCACGAACCCCTCGCCCCAGCCCTCTCCCCGTTTGGCG